>Ga0116162_10000552_pt1 | contig 26689 bp, 22 predicted proteins | sample AD_UKC105_MetaG_FD_89875 | JGI IMG/M metagenome (GOLD analysis project Ga0116162, IMG submission 89875) | Active sludge microbial communities of municipal wastewater-treating anaerobic digesters from Hong Kong - AD_UKC105_MetaG | ecosystem: Engineered > Bioreactor > Anaerobic > Digestate...
CCGGCGGCATTCCCACGCGGAGTCTAAAAATAGGAGCATGGGAATGAGTAAAAATATTCTTTGGTGTGCCATGTACAAAGCGTCGTTCTTTGTGCATGCATAACCTTAATGTGTCTTTTCCGTTTCCATGCTTCGCGTTCATTGATTTACCTGTCATTTCCACATCTCGCTTCAACTTCGGGCGCAGAGCGCCCGGCTATCGCGTTACGACGCGGAGCATCGTAACGATGAATGTAAGCGATGAGTATAATTAATATGGAGTGCGGCGATTCATCGCCGCACTCCATATCTTTCGGGCTGTGCCGGGACAGGACGGATCGCGGCGGCATTGCGGGTTGTGTCCGGCGAAATATGCTCGCGCATTGATATATTTTTCACAATATATTTACAACTGCGCGGCGGTGCTTATACTTAGAATCGTGATGAAATACTTTAGAAGCTGATCACAACTTAATTTACCCCCCTTTACACGATTAACTATTTTGCGCTCAATTTTTGGTATTTTTGTATATAGACTGGGAGGACAGGAAAGATGATAGGAAAGAAAGTAAGGCTTGAAAGGATTCTGGATCGCGATACCGGCAGATCGATCATAGTGCCGATGGATCACGGTGTCACGGTCGGCCCTATCCACGGGCTTGTGGACATGGGCAAGGCGGTAGATGCGGTGGCGGAGGGTGGCGCGAACGCGGTGCTCGGGCACCTCGGGCTTCCGCTGCACGGTCATCGCGGCTACGGCAAGGACATCGGGCTGATTCTTCATCTCTCGGCCAGCACGTCGCTCGGCCCGGACCCGAACGAGAAGGTTCTGGTGAGCAATGTCGAGCGCTCGATCAAGATGGGCGCGGACGCCGTGTCGATCCACTGCAATCTCGGCGCGGAAACCGAGCACACGATGCTCAAGGATTTCGGCATAGTGTCGCTGTCGTGCATGGAGTGGGGGATGCCGCTGCTCGCGATGATGTATTGCCGGGGCGAGAAGGTAGACAACGAGTATGACGTGAATGTGGTGAAGCATGCGGCGCGTGTCGCGGCTGAGCTTGGCGCGGACATGGTGAAGGTGGTTTACACGGGCAGCCCGGAGAGCTTCGAGGAAGTGGTAAGCGGCTGCGGCGTGCCGGTTGTGATCGCGGGCGGCGAGCGGATGGAGACCGACGAAGAGGTGCTCACGATGGTCAAGGGCGCGATCGACGCGGGCGGCGCCGGGGTATCTATCGGGCGCAACGTGTTCCAGGCGAAGAACCCGACCCGGATGGTGGTCGCGATCGACGCTATTGTCAACAGGGGCGCTTCGGTCAAGGAAGCGCTCGAAATTATCAACAACGGGAAGAACTGAGGATGGAAGTTGATTTCAGTGATCCTGATTTTATAGGGAACCGGTCGGAGCGGAACGGTTTCGCTTGCCCGTGCGCGGCGCGGGCGTGGATTGGCGTGCGTGGTTTCCGGCGCGTGCCGGCTCACACTTTCCTGTCGTTTTTATATTTCGGTTTGCGGTTTAACATTTGAGTAAGGAGAAAAACAATGAAACTTTTCTGGATGGATGTCCGTCCGTGGGATAAAAAGAAACTGACCACAGCGCTGGAGAGCGGCGCGGATGCGGTTGTGCTCGAAAAGGGCGATTCGCAGAAGGCGCGCGAGCTTGGCCTGATAACAACGGTCGCGGAGGACGGCGATTTGAAGCTCGGCGAAGATGTCGTGGAGATTTCGATCCGGGGCAAGTCCGACGAGGAGGAGGCCGCGCGGCTGGGGAAGTCCGGAACGGTCATAGTCGGCACGAGCGACTGGACGGTGATACCGCTCGAGAATCTTGTGGCGCAGGCGGACGGGATAATCGCGAAAGTGGAAAACTCCGAGGACGCGAGGATGGCGGCTACCGTGCTGGAGAAAGGCGCGAAGGGTGTGCTGTTGAAAACCGACGATCTGAACGAGATAAAGAAAACCGCAGCCGTGCTCAAGCGTGAGGGCGAGCGGATCGGGCTGGTCGAGGCGCGTATCACCGGCGTGCGGCAGCTCGGCATGGGCGATCGCGTCTGCATCGACACCTGCACGAACATGGATCAGGGGCAGGGGATGCTGGTCGGCAACGCGGGCTCGGCGATGCTGCTGGTGCATTCCGAGAGCATCGACAACCCGTATGTCGCGGCGAGGCCGTTCCGCGTGAACGCGGGCGCGGTTCATGCTTACCTGCGGGTTCCGGGCGGGCGGACGCGGTATCTGAGCGAGCTGTCGGCGGGCGACGATGTGCTGGTGGTGGGCTTCGACGGTCAGACTGAGTCGGCGATTGTCGGACGCTCGAAAGTCGAGCGCAGGCCGCTGATGCTGATCGAGGCGGAAGTGGAAAAAGAGGATGGTACCACGCGGCAGTTTTCGCTCGTGTTGCAGAACGCCGAAACCATCCGGCTGGTTGCGCCCGGCGGCGAACCGATCTCGGTGGTCGCGCTCAAGCCCGGCGACCGCGTGCTGGCTTATGTCGAGAACGCCGCGCGGCATTTCGGAATGAAAATCGAAGAAACAATTACCGAGAAATAACTCCGTGCCGGCCGGGCAGGCCGGCCTGCTCTTTGTCCTTTTGTGTGATAACTTCGAGGACAGGCTGTTTTCATGAATATACCCTGGTGTGTCTTTTGTTCTGTCATTGCGAGGCAGGCACCGCCTGGCGGCCCAGGCCGCTCTTTGCCCTTTTACGCTCTCTCTTCGTGTACAGTCTGTTTTTGTGAATATACCTTAGTGTATCCTTTGTTCTGTCATTGCGAGGAATGAGATATGCCTGTCGCATGTCGAACGACGCGGCAATCCCGACTGTGCGGACTGTCGGTCCGCATGCCTGTTGTATTCGTTGCGGCAGACTCGGCGCTGTAATGAGGCAACTCCGGGACGTCATCAATACCCTGGCTCACGGTTTTTAAGCGGGCGGCATGCGGTTGAGTTGTTACCACTTGTCGTTGTCGTTTTTCATCGCCTGGCGGATATCCCGCATCGCGTAGCGGTCGTCTTTCACGGTTCGGGACTCGGAATAATCGCTACCCTTCGAGCTGTAGATATCGCGGTTCTTCGGGATCTCGTTGATAATCTCGACGCCGTCGCCTATCTTGTCGCGAACGAATTTTTTGAACTCTTTAACGGTTTTCCCTTTGGAGACGCCTTTGATCGGCGCTCTGCCGGGCCTGTGCTCCTCGACTTCTATCTCGCGTTCTATGGGGTCGTAACTTTTGAGAACGAGCTTCACCTTCTCACTCATAATAAATTGATCCCTTCAGTTCAGAGTGGACGGTATCAACCATCAATAAGATTATAGCACGGATCAGGTAAAACGCGATTGCGTGTCCGGGTTGTGTGTGATATTGTAGCCGGGACGACAAGGGGCCGGCTGCCGAGCCGGCGAAAGGGGAGGTATGCGGAATGTTGAAATACAAATTGTTGCAGCCCGATATACTGGACGCGCTGGCGGCGGCGGGGCACAATTCGAAGGTGCTGATAGCGGACGGGAACTTCCCGTTTTCGACCGCGCTGGGGCCGCGTGCGGAGCTGGTCTGCATGAATCTCATGCCCGGCGTGATCACCGCGACACAGGCGCTGGAAGCGGTGGCGAGCGCGATCCCGATCCAGGCGGCGTGGGTTATGACACCCGCGAGCGAGGGGCCGTATGCGCTGGATTACGATCCGCCGGTGTGGGAGAATTTCAGGGGAATCCTCAAGGCCGAGGGCTGCGATTTCGAGATAGATCAGTTGAGCATCGCCGATTTTTATGCCGATGCCGCGGGTGACGATGTCGCGCTGACTATCGCAACCGCCGAGCAGCGCTGGTACTCCAACATCCTGCTGTCAATCGGCGCAGTGAAGGCGGAGTAACCGGACGAACGAAGCGATTTGTAATTACCGGGGCATCCCGTGATAGCGTTGGCGAGTTAACAGCTCAGGCGGTTTATCGGGGCCGGAGTTCCGGGCAATCAGATTATGTTGGAAGGGCGTTTGAACAGCGCCCTTTTTTTATGCGCGGAACCTGCATCACAAAATAAATAATTCTCACGACCAGAAACAATTTTCTTCAAGCCGTGTTTTAAAAAGTAGTTGGTGAGGTGAGCAAAATGGTTGTGAAAATCAATGTGGCTAAATCTCAACCGCAGGTTCTTAAAGTGTATGGAACTGAATCTGATGAAATCGAACTGACAGCAATACAGAGGCTGAATTTTCTGAATGGAATTGAGTTGTTTGGTTCATCAGCCGGCAAAGGCATCGGCGATATAGAGAAATTAATGAGCGAGCGGATATATCAGGACGGAGAGTACCTGTGCAGGCAGGGTGAAAAGACATTTGACGTGTATTTTGTATACAGCGGCAGAGTGAATGTTGTGAGAGAGTCAGCCGAAGGCGAAAGGATAGTTCGCGTTGCGGGGCCGGGAGAGTACCTCGGCGAGATATCGGCCCTGACGAAGGTTCCGCGGACAGCATCGTTTGTCGCAGACGGCAAAACGAGAGCCCTGATAATGAATGGCGAGGACTTTTCAGATCTTCTCCGCTGCAGGCCCGAAATATTGAGTGAGGTAACAGAGAAAATGACGCTCAGGCTGTCTTCGCTTTGAGCGTATCTCCCCGTGAATCAGGAATTTGAGAAAGCGCCCCGCGATGTAAGGGCGCTTTTTCAAAAGCGCCCCATGAAAATCCCCGCAAAACTTTTCGGCGGCCCGGGCCGGCAGGCACCGCCTGCTCTTTGCCCTTTTATGTTCTCACGTCGTGGATAGCTCAATCTTGAAAATACCCGGGTATATCTTTTGTCATGTTATTGAGAGCGACGCGGCAATCCCGACTTTTACCGGTAATCCACACGGGCGTTTTTGAAATTGCGTTTACTTGATTTATCAGCGAAAAAAAGCCGGATGTTGCTCTGTTGGGAGAGACACCCGGCGTCGTTGTTACAGGGGTTATGTATTCCTCATACTTGATCCGTCAGGCATGTGCGCCGAGCGGTATCTCCGGTTGAAAACCGTGGCTCAGTGTTTTGTGATTGTGGTCGAATTTACCCGCGAGCAATGCAATGTGTTCGTTCCTGAACGGTTTGATCACGAATGTCGATGTCCCGGCTTTCATGCAGTCCTGAAGCAGTGACGGGGTAGCTTTCCCGGTGATCATGACGATTTTGATTTCGGGATACTCTTTTTTGATGATTTTTGTGGCTCTTATCCCGTCCATTTTGTCCATGTCGTAATCCATCATAATCATCGTGGGCCTGAACTCGCGAACCAGTTCTATAGCCTCGATGCCGTTGCACGCTTCACCGATGACCTCGTGCCCCTTCCTTTCGACAATTCTCCTCAAAAGCATTCTCATCGAAGCATTGTCGTCGACAATAAGTATGCCTTTTCCCTGATTTGTTCCTGTGTACATAATTGTCTCCCGCAAAACCTTTTATCAATTAACCTGACAGTAAATAGATCAATATGCATGCCATGTCTTTCAGGGAACCGTAATTTATTTGTGTTTTTATCAGGTTGAAAAAAGGCTTTATCAAAGGGATATTAGCCGACCCGTTTTTAAAACATGTCAGTTAATATTTATTTGAACTCATGTGTGGAACATGTATGAATACATTGAGGCAAAACTTGTCGTGACAGAGTTCCATGAAATAAAATATCAAGTAATCAGAAAGGATAAAAAATCATGATAAAAATATTCATTTCGGGCAATAAAAAAGTTTCGACCGCGATGGCGATTCTAATTTTTGTTCTGTCGGCAGCGGTGTTTGCCGAAGTCCCCGATGTGGACTGGCCGGTCACATCGGATCCGACCGAACAGCAGCTTGAAAACGGGATAAAAGAGCTGTCGGGGCTTGTCGCGCGGCTGGAAGCCGCGGGGTTGGATGCGTCCTATGTGCGAAGCGCGCTGACGGTTGCGGAGAACTTCGCAGGTTACGCGAGGGAAGACGAGAAGAACGGCAAGCCGGGCCGGGCGGCGTACGTGCGGGGGTATCTCGCTGATTCGATCGAGGCTGCGCTGGAGGAAGGTCGCGCGCTGCTTGCGGACCCGTCGCTCGACAGGCCGGTGCCCGACCCGTCGCTTCGTGATATCGAGATACGCGACGGCGCGTTTTTTGCCGGCGGCGAGATGGTGATGTTCGGCGGGGTGGGCCATTTCGGGCAGGTCCGAAAAGATATCCCGCAGATGCATAACTACGGGTTCAACATTATCCAGATAGAGATCGGGCCGAGCAGCGTTGTAAAGGGGCCGGAACCCGGCGATATCGACACGAGCAGGATCATGGAAGATATCATCGTGCAGCTAGACCGCGCGGCGGAGCATAACGTGATGATAAACCTGCTGCTGTCGCCGCATTATTTCCCGAAGTGGGCGCTGGAAAAATATCCGGGCCTGGGGGACTGCGAGAAAGGGTTTTTGAAATACTGCACATCCGACCCGCGCGCGCGCGACGTGATCCGCAGGTTCCTTGACGTGATCATCCCGATGATAAAGGACAAGCCGGCGCTGCATAGTTACACGCTGGCGAACGAGCCGATATTCGATGAAAAGACGCCGATCACGAAATCGCTGTTCAGTGACTGGCTGGCGGCGAAATACGGGGATATCGGGCGCCTCAACAAGACCTGGGGCAAGAAGTTCAAAAATTTCGAGAAGGCGTCGGACGTAAATGAAGACCTGCTTTCGCTGACCCCGGCGGCCCGGCTCGACTGGAGCCTGTTCCACAACACTGTCGGCACGGGCTTTTTCAGGTTCATGAAGGAGACGATACGGAAGCACGATCCCGACACGCCGGTGCATATCAAGTTCATGGACAATATGTTCGATCACTGGGAGGCGCTGTGCGGGCTGGACCGCGAGGTGCTGGGGAGCATAACCGATATATCGGGCAACGACTCGGCGGTGAGTTACAGGCCGGAAGGCGAGTACCGGCTGGACAACCGGCGCAACGCCGCGTTTTTCGACTACCTGAAATCGGTGCGGCCCGACCTGCCGGTATTCAATTCCGAGAACCATATAATCGGCGACGACAGCCCGGTGTTCTATCCCGCCGAGTTTATATATGCGTCGCTGATGCTGCAATATCTGCACGGGATGGGTGCGAGCACGATATGGGTGTGGGAGCGGTCGGACAACGCATCGCTTGGCAACAACATACTCTCGCGCCCGAATTGCGCGGCGGCGGCGGCGCGGGCGACGCTCGACGCGAGAAGGCTTGCGAGGGAAATAACAGCGATATCGAACGCGGAGCCGAAGCTGGGGATATATCTGTCACGAACAGTGCGGGGGTTGCAAATAGATTTTGTGGAACGCTGGAAACCCGCCTATGAAATTGCGCTTTACCAGGGCAGGCGCCTGCGGTTTATTACCGACCGTACACTTGAAAATCTTGATCCCGCCACACTAGGCGCGTTGATTATCCCGGAATATCTTTTCACATCGAACGAGATGTACAGGCGGATCGTGGAATACGTGCGGCGCGGCGGGAACGTGATAGCGATCGGTGACCTGTTCGGGATGAACGAGCGCGGCAGGCAGAGGAAAGACGGCAGGTGGGCGGAGCTTGAGTGCGGCGCGGTGCGGGGACCGGATGATGGGTGCGTGAGGGTGATAAAGCCTTTCGATTCGGCTGAAGAAAGAGACGGGGCGCTGCTGGAAATGAGTGCGGCGATAGAAGAAGAATTCAAGGTTGAAAAGCCGTTGCTGATAATCACCGGCGAATCCGGCCGGCCTGTGCGTGGAGTCGAGTACCGGAGCGCGGAGTTCGAGGGCGGCGGAATCGGATATGTTTTCAACGCGACTGCGGAATCCGTAACGTTGAAACTGCGGACTGCTGACGGCGGAGAGGTCGAGTCCGAAGACCTGCTGGGCAGGAAGAAGATCGGAGGAACGCTCAGGCTCGCCCCGCTGGAGCTGGTAATGTTCAGGTTCTGATTCTGCACGGAGAGAAAAAAAGGCGCCCCCCCGCAAGGGGGGGGGCAATGGGTTATGAAGAGGCGTTCAAAAAAATTCTGAGGAGATATGGCTTAATTGATAGCAGCCTGTAACTGGTTGGTTGTGAACCGTGTTTCTCCCGCGATGAAGGAATCGCCGTTATGATCAAGGATCACAAGGGCGACATAATCGCCGACCGGGAGAAGCTTGCTCACAGGTAAATATTTCCAGAGTTTATGTTCCGGCAGCATTGAGAAATTTTTGATATCGATTTTATCGACCACATCGCCGTCCAGCGATCTTATCTCAAAAACTCCATTTATTTTTTCAAAAGTATTCCCCGAATTATTTACGAGCACGGAAAGAACAAGCGGCATGTCCCTGAATTTTCCATTCTCTGGCGGCTCTCCGATTTTCATGTTTTCTATCGAGACATTTCTGTTTTTTTCGCCGATCACGTTGATAACTATTCTGACGGCGACGCGCATTTTCGAGTTGATCGCGAACTGGACCCGATCGTTTTTTTCCGACGGTTTCTCCGGTTTCTCGCCGCCTTCGATCATTATGTAGGTCCAGTAGGAGCCGGTTGCGTTATCAGGCACAGTGAGAGTGTATTTGATGTAATTCTTGATGCCGCCTTTCATTTCGAACCCGGTCGGGCTGATCTCCATCCAGTTCGCGCATGAACGCGGCAGCGTGCCCGCCTCGTTTGCGGCGTAGCCGCCGTCCGGTTTTTTGTCGAAGTCCAGGGGATAGACTTTAACCATTTCAATGTCAGAACTGCTGTTGTAAGCCATGAGCCTGCCGGTATAGTTTTCCCCGGGTAGCAGGTCGAGCTCTACAGTCATCGGTATTACATTGAAAGCCATCACGCGGCATGCCGCCGCCAGTGTTATAAACAATGCAGTCGGGATAATTTTCGTTTTGAACATTTCTTCTCCTTTTAACCCATATTCAACTTGCCGAGGCTGTCTGTAAGGAATGCGACGGGAGCGCTTCGGCAATTTTATAATCTCCGGCTTCAACCACTCTCAAGGGCTCCGTCGCATTGAGAAAATCAGCCAGGTGAAGCCGCCGCAGTTTTTTCTGAACATTGTATCCGGGATTGGTTAACTCGAATCCCAGGTCGCAGGCATCGGCGATGTTTTTGAGTTTTATTAGTAAACCGACGCCGGAGCTTGATATGTATTCAACCATATTCAGATCAACATTTATTTTTACCCCAGAGGAAAGCAGACGGTTCAACAGTCTTTCGAGACGGGGGCAGGAATGGCGCAGAATGTCTTCTTCGGGCATAATCCTGAGGGTTCTGTCTTCTGTTTCGATTCTGAATTTTTCCATTTGTTCCGCTCCCGATCGTTATTTCAGGCCGCCGGGGGGAGGGAACTCATCCCTCCCCATAGGACGCCTTTTTAGTCTACGAGTATTGTGTAAGTAAGAGTTGTTGCGTATGTGCCGGGTGAATCGTCGGAGTACAGGTTGATCTTGTATTTCAACGTGTGCAGTTCATTCTGGGTAGCGGGCTGCTCGTCGATGATTGTGACGGGCGTTGCTCCCGACTGCATCTGGTTTGCGTAAGTTCCCGCCGCATCGACATCCACGTACATTGTGGTTACCGCTTTTGTGCCGGAACCGCCGGTGAAAGTGACTCCCGCGGCTTCAACCGTGATATCGAACGCTTCGTTTGCGGTACACTCGAGGGTTCCGCCGGAGATGTTGTCCTTGTATCCCGCGTCGAATTCATCGACCGTAATCGCGCTTGCGCCGGTTAGCTGCACGGACGAGCCGTCCACCGACCAGTCTATATCCACGATCTGCGGGATTTCAAAATCAAGGTCTACTTCCTGTGTTGTCGTAGCGAGCGCCGCAAGTGGTGTAAGAATTAATGCGAGTGCTGTGATAATAACAATTTTCTTCATTTCGTTCATTCCTTTCGATTTTTTGATGTTTGTTTCCTGTGCCGATTATTAGTTTGGTAAACTTCCAGCCTTCTGTGGTTTCACCCCCCGGTTAATTTATTCAAACACCTTTTTTGCAAGTTCGATTTTATTAGTGCAACGATTGTGCCAGAAATGGGCCGGCCCCGGCGGGATTCAAAAAACGCAATATTTATTGAGAAAATCGAGAAAATATTATTTTCTGATATTTAGATGCCGGAAATAGCGCGTAAAATGTAATGCGGGCGTTACTTTAAAGGATGTTCAAAGTGTCGGTTCTCCGGCGGCGGGGCATGAATCCTGTTGTTGGCAATGAAAACAATGAAGCTTTCAACACAGATGGATAATGTATTATAATTCTCAGATGGAAAATCAAATATGGATTGGCGCGAATGGGGAATAACATAGCGAGACAGGCACCGTTGCTTGCAGTGATCGTGCCGTGTTACAACGAAGAGCAGGTTATGGAGCAGACGGCGGCTCGGCTGAGAGCGGTTCTGGATTCCATGATCGGGGATGCGTTGATCAGGCCCGGCAGCTTTGTTTACTTCGTGGATGACGGCAGCGTGGATTCCACGTGGAGTATCATCGAGAAGATGAGCCGGGAAAACGCAATGGTGAAAGGGCTGAAACTGTCGCGCAATTTCGGTCACCAGAATGCGCTGATAGCCGGGCTGACAGAACTCAAAGACAGGGCGGATTGCACGGTGAGCATCGACGCGGATCTGCAGCAGGACGAGAAGGCGATGCCGGGTTTTGTGAGGCGGTATCTCGAAGGCGCGGATATAGTGTTCGGGGTGAGGAACGACCGTTCCTCGGATTCGCTGATGAAGCGCAGTACGGCGCTTGCGTTTTACCGTCTGATGAGGCTGATGGGAGTGAACATAAAAAGCAATCACGCGGATTACCGGCTGGTTTCCAGGCGGGCGGCGGAAACGATTGCGGATTATGGCGAAGTGAATATATTCCTGCGGGGAATGTTCACGGATATCGGGTTCAGGACGGCGGAAGCCGGGTTCGACGTGAGTGAGCGGACAGCCGGAGAGTCGAAATATTCGGCGGGCAGAATGATCGGGTTCGCGCTCGATGGGATTACGTCTTTCAGCGTGGTTCCGCTGAGAGTGGTTGCGATAGTCGGGTTTTTCATTCTTATGTTCAGCCTTTTGATGATTGGTTACGCGCTGGTGAAAACACTTGTCGTGGGCGGTACGGTGCCGGGCTGGGCGTCTACGGTAATCCCGGTTTATGTGCTCGGCGGCCTTCAGATTATGAGCATAGGAATAGTCGGCGAGTATGTCGGGAAAATTTATAAAGAAGTAAAGAAGAGACCACGATACATTAAAGAAGAAGAAATAAATTAGACGGGTAATCCATTAATGAGATTAGATGTTCCGCTGATGTATCGCTATGATCGGTTTTCCGACTGGTGGTTCGACATCTATCGCAGCAGTGATATTAAAGAGGCGATGTGGGGGCTGGAAAAGACCGGGCTGCCGTTGTTGTCGTGGACACCGGGCGGTGGTTATTTCCCTTCCGGTGACGGCGATGACCCCGGCATTTTTTATTTTATTCCCGGAATAGCAAAATGGTTTGGCTTGTCTCAGCAGCAGGCGGCGTTTGTTTTTTGCAATTTGTATATATTGATATGCCTGGCGGCCGGTTTTGCGGGATTGATGCTGCTTGCGAGGAATCGCGCGGGCAGGGTGGCGGCGGTTGTCGCGACGCTCGTAATGGCGTTGATACTATATAAGGTGCGTGTTACATACGTGTTTGCGGCTGTTCCTTTCGGGGTGGCGCCGCTGCTGATTTATTTTATGAGAGAAAAAAAGTTCGGACCCGGGTTCGCGCTGTTCGCGCTGTGCGCCGGGGTAGCGGCGGGGCTGGCAAGCGCGCTGCGGGTGCAGTCGGGCGTGCCGGTTATGATTTTCGTGCTGGTTGCATCGGCGCTGAGCCGGCGTCTGACGGCGTTGCAGAAGCTGGGTGTTGCCGGGATTTCGATTATGGGGTTGCTGGTAGTTATGTCGTTTTTCGGCATGCTGATAAACCAGCGCGATCTGTTTATCGAGAAACATGCGCCGTGGAATGCGAGAAAAGCCGAGCAGCATGTGCTGTGGCATACCATCCATTGCGGGCTGGGTTATATTTCGAATGACCTGGGTTTCGAGTGGAGAGACGGCGCGGCGTTTGAAAGGGCGGAAGAACTTGCCCCGGGCACGAAGATTTATTCCGAGGAGTATGAAAGGGTGTTGCGCGGCGATGTGATGAACGCTGTCCGCGGGCACACGGGGTTTGTCCTGAAAAACGTGTTTGTAAAATTTCTTGTGGTTGCGGGATTCATCGTGTTGTTTGCAGGCGCGGGCCTGGTGTCGTTTTTTCTGTGCCCGAAACAGTGGAACCTCGAAGCCGCGTTCTGGATTGCTGTCGCGTTTTCTTCTCTTTACGGATTGCTGGCGGTGCCGTACCTGAGGTATCTTACGGGGTGTGTATCTCTCCTTATCGTTTATAGCGCTCTCGGGATAAACTCGCTGTATTCGCGATCACGATGAATTCGCTTAGCATCAATATCGATCGATTGTCACCGTTGCCGCTCGGAACATGAAAGATCGTCCTCGTGTTGATAATATGTGTTTTGTGACTACAATCACAGCAACTATGTTTTATGTTTCATAATAAATAATGTATAAATTGTCTGTATTGTTGGTTTGCAATTATGCCTAAATCTTTGTTGAACACAAATAAAGTGAAATCCGTTTCCAGAAGGAATGTCCTGCTGAGCATTCTCCTGGTCTTCACGATAATCGTGATAATCTGGACTACGTTTTTTCTCGTGTTTGTCCATTCAAAAAAAGACACGCTCACGATGTACCGGGAAAGACAGTATATGGTGATGTATCTTACCGGTGACATCAGGGATGCGATAAGCCAGAAAACAGGCGGCTACGGTCTTGGAATAATCGAATCGTTCGTAAAAACAATGAATGATGATATGCCGGATTCGATAAGGAAGAGGCTTGATGATTCCAGCAGTTCCGACATTGAAAAAAGAATGTACGGATACGGGAATATGATGGTGATATACGGGGGGAAAGTTGTATTTGTAAACGGAAGTCTCGAATCGGATTTTACTGCTGAGAATGATGGATATGGCACATCGAACCAGGTGCTCAAAGAGTATCTCGACAGGCATAAGGATGCGGTTTCATATAAGTCTGAAAAAGAATCTCTCGAAAGTGTTCAACTTAGAATAGACGGTAAGAATTACACGTTAACGTCGGGGATGTTTCAGCTGGCGAAGAAACCGATGACGCTGATTCTGTATGCGGATGATAACAGCATATTGGACAGTTACGGATTTTACACCAGGGTGAAGAATTATTTCGTCATGTGTTTTGTGGTGACGCTCGCGGTGCTGATCGTAAGCTTTTTTTTCATCAGGAGCATAATAGACCAGGCGACAAAGAATCTGAGGTTGATACAGATGACCTCAAAATTAAGGAATGAGATGGAGGAACGCAGGCGGGCGCAGACGGCGCTTGTCGACAGCGAAAAAAGATACAGGGATATGATAGAAACCACCACGGACATAATCTGGCAGGTGGATAGAGATATCAGGTACACATATATAAGCCCGCAGGTGAGCGAGTTGCTGGGATACAAGCTTTCCGAGCTGATAGGAAAAACTCCGTTTGAAAAGATGGAGGCGGAGGAATCGAAAAGAATAAAGAAGGAAATCGCGCCGGTTCTGGAAGCAAGGCAAAGTTTTTTCAGGAGACAGAACAGGAATGTCGGGAAAGATGGAATCGAAGTGATGCTGGAGACGAGCGCCGCGCCGTTTTTCGATGAAGACGGCGAGTTTATGGGGTATCGCGGGATAGACAGGGATATCACGGAGCGGGTGGTGGCGCAGGAGGCGCTCAGGAAGAGCGAACAGGAATTCAGGCTGCTTTTCGAGAACTCCACAGATGCGATATTCTGGGCGGATCCGGGTACCGGGCGGATCATAAATTGCAATCACTCGGCAGAGAAACTGTTGAAGAAAAGCCGCGAGGATATCATAGGGCTGCATCAGTCCGAACTTCACCCGGAAGAGCAGAACGAGTATCACAGGGAGATTTTCAATACGCATGTCAAAAACAGTGGCGGAATGAACAAAGAGTCCAGGGTTATCACGAGCGACGGCGAGGTCATACCGGTGCATATTTCCGCCACGGTAGCCGAGATAAACGACAGGAAAATTCTACAGGGGATATTCCGCGACATCAGGGATTTGAAAGTTACGGAGCTTGAGAAGGAATCGCTGCAGCAACAGTTGCATCACATGCAGAAGATGGATGCGATAGGCCGGCTCGCGGGTGGGATAGCGCATGATTTCAACAATATCCTTGCGGTAATGATAGGCGCTGCGGAGCTTGCTAAGAAGACGATCGATCCTGAATCGAAGGCGGGCCGGCGGCTTCAGAGCGTAACGCGCGCGGGGCTGCGGGCAAAGCAGCTCACAATGAAGCTTCTTACGCTTGCCCGTAAAGACAAGCTCGAACTGGATTACTTCACATGCAATGAACTGATCGAGGAAGTCATTGACATGCTCAAGAGGAGTATTCCCAAGCAGGTAAAATTTGTAAACAGTCTGAAGGGCGAAAAACTGACGATAAAGGTCGATTCGAGCCAGATAATACAGGCGATCCTCAATATATGCATAAATGCGAGCGACGCGATGCCGGACGGCGGAGTTCTGACCATCGAGAATTCACCGGTTGTGCTGGATGAGAATTTCTGCCGGGCTGTCCCGGCGCTGACGCCCGGCAGATATTGCAGAATCAGTGTGTCGGACACGGGATGCGGCATGAGCGAAGAAGTGAAATCGAAAATTTTCGATCCGTTTTTCACCACGAAAGGCAAGGAAAAAGGCACCGGGCTGGGGCTGTCGATAACCATGGGTATCGTGCGAAGCCATGATGGATATATCGAGGTTGAAAGCGAGGAAGGGAAAGGGACTACCTTTTTTGTTTATCTGCCGGTTTCGGATGATCTGACAGCGGGTGAAATCCGAAGAAGCGATAGTGTGGAAACGGGTGAAGCCGGGGGAATGGTTTTTGTTATCGACGATGACGAGGATTACCTGGCAATGATATCCGAAGCGCTCGAGAACGAGGGTTATTCAACCATCACGGCTAAAAGCGGCGATGAGGCGCTGGCGGCTTTTGAAAGGCTGCGCGAGAGCGTTGATGTTATTCTTCTGGACATGATGATGCCGGACATGGATGGGACCGAAACATTTTTCAGGCTGAGAGAACTGGACCCGGAATGCAGGGTGGTAATCTGTTCGGGCTACAGCAAAGAGGGCAAAGCGAGCGAACTGCTGGAAAACGGAGCGCTGGCATATATACAGAAACCGTTCGAGTTGTATGAAATATTGAGTGTAGTGGAAAAAATCATCGCGTCTTGAAAAGCAGTTCCGCGCCGTGGCCTGGAAATCGGTTTATTTTTTATTCTTGTTTTTCTTCAGCGGGCTGCCGTCGCCGCGGAGATCTATCAGAAGACAGATTACGAGAAGTATTATCTGGAAAAGTCCCCACTGGCCGCCGTAGAAATAGTTGATGCATCCGACGCATAGCAGCGTGAGCGGCGCGAACACGATCCCGACAATCATCCAGATCAGCGGGATTCCCGTTTTGCCGAACCAGCCGATGATCCACAGCGCCAGCACGGCCACTCGCCCGAATATCGCTCCAAAGCATCCGATGCAAAAACAACCCATCCACGCGCCTCCAGACAATTCTATTATCATTATTATATGACATTTTCATTTTGTCAGTCCACATGATTAAAACGAGGATTGCGAGGAAGTGGATAATGAGCACGTTTAGCCCGGATTTCTCACAGAGAAATCCGGAAAATCGTGATAACACCTGTCCTGCTGTGCCGGGTGACATGCACAAGCTTTGCTTTGTGCATGAATCAGCAAAAATTGTTCGGGCTCGGTTACATACCGCAACAGTATGCTCCCTCGCCACTCACTTGCTGTTCCTTGTATTATCAGCCTTATCACGATTTTTAACCTGCACCGGTGAGAAATGAGGTTAATGGAATCAGAATGTAAAAGCGAAGCAGACGGCATCATTGCAGGGGGGGGTTAGTGATGTGAAGGCAAAAGCCGTTTATATCAAACAGTCAGATGATATACAATTATGGGTTCTGATTTCCCTTTGACGAACGCTTCGATTTTGCCTGCGACGCCGATATCACCCCTGATTTTTTCGCAGGTTGTTTCTCCTATCAATATCGGGATGTTTTTTGACCGTGACAGGGCCTTTATTCTCGATGCCGTATTAACAGTGTCTCCAATGATCGTGTATTCCATGCGCCGAATACTTCCGATGTTGCCGGCGATGACTTCTCCAGAATTTATTCCTATCGTGAACAGGAATTCCTCTTTCCCTTCAAGTCTCCATTTTTCATTGAGGGTTTTGACCTTTTCGTTCAGGCTTATCGCGCATTTGACGGCTCTCAATTCACTGTCCGGCATTGGAAGCGGCGCACCCCAGAAAGCCATGACGTTGTCGCCGATGAACTTGTCCAGTGTTCCATCGAATTCAAATACGGTGTCTATCGCGGCGGCGAAATATTCATTGAGAGAATCGAACAGCAGCAACGGGTCTACAGATTTCTGAAGTTCCTTGAAGTTGACTATTTCCGTGAACATAACAGTGACGTTCTGGCTTTTTCCTCCAAGTTCAAACCTGTCGGGATCCTTCAGTATTTCTTCGGCGACACTTCGGGATACATAGGAGGAAAACGTGTCGCGAATACGTTTGTTCTGTATCTCGTGCTGGATTTTTTTCTGCCGTTTCTCGACAATCTCAAGGGCGTTCTCGATGGAATTCTTATATGCGTTGAGAAAAGCAATCTCTTCTTTTCCCAGCTTGTTGTATCTTGTGTTTATTACGGAGATCACTCCTCTTGCGGCACCGCCGTATTCAATGGGGAATATCGCGAACTGCTCTATCGCGTCGTTTTTGTCCGCCCCGCCCGTGTGCTCAAATCGCGCATCGTTCGGAACGTTGTTGCTTATTACTGAATTCCTCGACTCCAGCACCCTGTAGTATACGTGGTCCGGCGGAGATACTTCTTCTCCCGATTTGTATTCTCTTAAAATGTTTTCCTTATCAAGAAGACATATTTCCACCGAATCGGATTTCCCTATTTCACTGAACTGTTTATGAAGGTTGGAAAGCAGGCTGTCTTGATTGGCGTTTTGCTGTGTCTTTCTGATCGTTTTATTGATATTATTGAGATGCCGGGAGTTCTCCCTGCTTCTCCGCTGCCGGTGTCCTAAATATGTCGAAAAAATCAACACCACAACCGTAGAGACGAAATACTTCATTCCTTTGTCGAGATGCCTCGATGCGTATACGAGCATCACGGGTGCCTGTGCCACCAACAGAATAAACGATATTGAAGTGGAACCGGCGCGCCGGAAATGAATTCCGGCATAGATGACCGGTATTGCTACCAGCGGACATGTCCATACACACACAGGCATTTCAAGGTAGTGCGAAACCATTATTACAACAAGGCACAGCACACTCATGAATATTATGAAAAGCATTTTTCTTGTCTGTTTCATTCTCGGTTTTTCAAGCGGCTCTGTGAATACGTCCGTTTAAGTAACCCCCGCCATCTTTAAAAGAAGCATGACCATTGCGATCAAAAATGTCGCTGTCAGTGAATTTCTCAACCAGTTGAATGTAAAGTGCATGACAATCAATGTGAGCATCATGGTCCATATAAAACCTCCAAATGCCACCGCAGGGTTCATCAATCCCAGTGACGCATACGCCAGGATTGCCGGGCCTGTTATGATGCTTGAAATCGCCAGAAGCGCGAGAATGCTCTGAAAGGTAGTAGCGCCTCTTTTTTTCAGAATGTTCCACACGCCGTAACAGTAGTTGCTGACGAACATACAGCTTATGATATTGCCCGAAAAATAGGCGGCCATTTTGACCGGCATGAACTCCAGTTTGAAGCCGGTTACCAAAAAAAGGTGTACCGCGTATGCTGTGATGAATACAACCAGAATCGAAGCGAAAAGCAAATCCGACACGAAATTGGATTTTCTAAGCCCGAACTTGTTCATGAGTTCAGGCCGGGTTATTATCCACCAGATAATCAGCCAGCATCCGGGAATAAATTGAAATATTTCGAGTAATGAATGAATACCGTAAAAATACTTGTTGACCGTGAATATGAAGATTGCATACATGAACGTGAAAATGAAAGAGAGAACGGCGCGCCGGTTGTTAAAACCGCCTGCAATTATAAGGCCCCCGATTAGCGGGCTCAGGTATAAAAAAGGGAAAAGCGAGTCCTTGACTGTAAGAGATATATGATTTGTCTTGTATAACAATTGAAGAATTGCGTTCCCGATTCCATAGAAAGAAATAATCAGGAGAGACTGCAGGAACAAAGGTTCTCTTAACAGGTTTGTTTTTTTCCATAAGTCAAAACGGTTTGTTGTGAATTTCAAGGCGGCGACTTCGGAAACAACATCGGCTTTTTTAATAATCATGGCGCATCTACTCCTGCCGCTTATTTAGATAAGAAAATAATACAGGTGATCGCATGGGCTATCAGGATCGGCCTTGTGGTTCTCGTGAAATAGTAGACCGTCCCCGAAATCAAATTCAGGATCATGGACCATGAGAATATTTCAGCGAAAAGCATTGCCGGGTCATCGACATTGTACGGTTCTGTATACCACAGGATCATTGTGAAAATAATGTTGAAAATAATTGGAATGAGATATTCGAATTTCAGATCAAGCAGCCGTTTCATTAATGCTCCGTACAGCACTCCCCATACCACGAAATATTTGGGGACAATAACAAGAAACGCCAGTATGCAGCTAATAGAAAAACGCGGCACGAAATTTACCTTTTGCAGCATTACAGTTGCAAAATAAATAATGAAAACACATAAGCAGGTTGCGATGAGCGTGATCAGAATTTCGCTCGGTGTAATCGGTTTGCCTGAATAGCCGAAGCGGCGTAGGATTTCAGGCTCGGCGATGAAAAGAAGGATCGCAAAGAAAGCCGCCGGAAGGATTAAGATCAGAAAAACAGGTGAGCCCCATGCCGCCGGGATCAGCCCTGAAAGAAAGAATATTACGAATCCGGCATACAATTTCCATGACTTACGAGACATCCCGCCCCAGAGCCGGGTGGATAGCGGAAAAATAAACAGAAACCATAAGATCAGTGAGACGGATTCGGATTTAAAACCGCTTGTTATTGAGAATTTGACGGGCGCCGCAATTATCGCGAACAGCACGAAGATAAGCGTGGAAATGCGTACGGTTCTGTCGTCGAAAAAGCCGGTCTTTTGAAAACCGTCGTGAAACGATTCCGTCGCCCTGTATTTTAGAAGCATCATTCTTTTCCGATCTTGATTTTGTAAAGGTTCCGAGTTCCGGGCTCGCTTCCGTTGGAAATCAGTTCACAATCAATACTATTCTCTATGGCTCTGCAGGTTTCATCGGTGAGTATGATTCCGGCATTCAGGCTTTTTGTCATGGATTCGATGTGAATGGCATTTTCGACTTCCTCGCCCATGATTGTAAAAGCCTTTTTTCTCTCGTCGCCGATGCTTCCGATCAGCACATTGCAGGTATGCAGGGCGATGCCCGCTTTGAATTGCGGGCGATTCTGGGCCTGCCATTCCATGTTCAGCAGGTCCAGTTCCCCGGCCATCGCAACGGCTGCCCGCGCGGCGTTCAGGGGATGCTCGGGATCCGGCGCCGGCGCTCCCCAGTAGGCAATGATGCAATCACCCACGAATTTATCTATCGTTCCTTTGTGGTCCAGAATAACATCCACCATGCGAGTGAAGTATTCGTTAAGCTGCCGCACTATCTCCTTCGAGGACAGTGTCTCCGATATTTTTGTGAAGTCCCGCACATCGGACACCAGAATTGTCACCTCCTGCCAGTGGCCCTTCATCATTTCGGGATTTTTCAGCACGAAGTCCGCTATGGAGGTCGAAACATATCGTGAGAAAAGTTCTTTCATCTGTTCCTCACGGAGCTGCTCTTCCTGCCTTTCTCTTTCCTGCTCGATGTTCAGGATGGTTCCGGCGGCAGATTCCGCCAGCATCTGCAGAACGGCGTAGTCGTTTTCAGTGAAAGAGTCGCCGTTTTTTTTATTGCAGACAAGAAGCGAGCCTATCGAGCGATCTTTAATAGCTACGGGGACGATCGCCGCAGTTTTCAGCAGCTCACCGCGGGGCAGAGATTGAAGGCGAGTATCCACTGCTATGGAGTTTGACACAATCGCAAGTTCTTCTCTCGCGGCTATGACCAGCGCGTTGTCGGCGGGTATATGTTCCAGTGATTGGGGTTCCCTGTTCTGTCCGTCAATCATCAGTATTTCGGCGCTATGGTTTTCGTTTGCGGTACCATCAATACAAACCGCCGCGAACATCGTGTCAACTATACCGAGTGATTCCCCGGCCAGCGTCAACATGGCATCTCTTGCATCGACCGCACGCGCTATATTCATCATTGCAATGGAAAGGCCGTCAATGTATCTCTGTGTCTTATGGTCGTTGCCTAATGTAGCTCCAATATATATCCCGAAAAAAACGAAGAAAAATAGCATTACTATGAACATGTGGACGCCGTATGACATGGTTTGAAGCAGCGTGTCAACGGGTATCAGCGGCAGGAACAACAGAGTGGAAATAAAGCTTACTATGGTTCCGCCGGTGAGCCCGTAATATACTCCTGCCTGATATATCGGTATCAGAATCATATAGCGCAGGATGTCATGCTGGTGCCAGTTCCGGTATACGGAAAAGTAGATTATCACAAAGAAAATCACCATCTCCGACGCAATAATCAGAAGGTGAAGGTTTCTTTTCGAGTCTTTGTTCCCTATTGTTTCATGCCTGTTTTCCATCAGGTTCATCTTTTCAGTAATTTCAATTTATCACCAGTCAATTTAAACACTACAATTCTCACAGAGGACAGGCATCCTCTCGATATAATGATCCGGGAATGACCACGATAGTGATTTATTATGCCGACATTCCCCATATCAATTTTCCGACTTCGGCAAGCTCCTGAGCCGCCGAAGTTTCTATATTTGTGAGGGCTGGACTGAGTGGAACCCAGTTTTATTTCACCTATTTTACACCAGTCTATGTTTCAGTGGACAAAAACTTTCGAAAAAGAAGGGCAAACCTGCGCCCTGAGTTTTCCGGAGTTGTGGCACTGCATCGCAGACGATTTCCCGCACTGTGTTTTTGTTATGGATAATCAGGGATAAGGGGGATTTTCCGATATGTACCGGCTGTCGCGCAGGTTCGTTAATATTTTTATTCATTTAAAAATGTAAATCTTATATAATAGACACTCTGCGGGCCGGGGTCTGCGGGCTAATATTCAGGGGGGAAGCATAATGGAATCTCGTTTTCAGATTAAATCGCTGGGATTGACAGGTTTGTTGGTTGCCGCTTTCGTTGTCGCGCTGTTCGGCACGGCATTTGCCGCCGGGGTCGATGCACGCGGCTATACGGATGTGCTGGATGTTCTGCGAAAGCAGTCCAATGAGTTCAATGATCCCATCTACAAATGGAAATTCACGAAGGATGAGCGATGCGACGACCGCTGTCTTGAGCCCGGCATCAAGGGCCCGAAGTGGAAACCCGCAAACTGGGGCCTGATGTGGCATGAGGAAAACTGGGCGGGATATTTCCAGAAAAAATATGTCGTGCCGGAAAATGTCCAGGGACGCGATATCACCGGCTCGAAAGCATATTTTTATATCGAGCACGAGAATGAAGCTTATGTATATGTAGACGGCGAGTACGTAAGATCGGTGCATCGCAAGGGCGAGGTTTTTCTCAAGGACAATGTGCAGCCCGGCGATGTTATCTGGATCACGATGAAGATTACGAACCGCACGGATATCGGGCTGCTGAGAACGTCGGTGGTCAGGTATGAGAAGCTGGATGTGATCAGGAACCGGACCCAGGATTTTGTTACGCAGGTCGAGTCGATCGTTTCGTTTATAGAATACGCGAAGGACCCGGAGAAATGGTATGGGTTGATCGAGGAAGCATGCGCGAAGATTGATCTCGATGCGTTCGAGAAGCTGGAGGACGAGAAGTATCTTGCTTCGATAAATGCCGCGGAGAGCGTGTTCAAGGAGTTCGAGTCGTTCTTTAAAGAATACGATATTTATCTCGTCGGGTATTCGCATATTGACCTTGCATGGCTCTGGCCGTGGTCGGAGGGCGAGGAAGTCACCAGGAGCACGTCCAGGACGGTTATGCAGCTCATGAAGGAGTATCCGAATTTTGTATACTGCCAGACGCAGTCTCATGGCTACAAGTGGCTCGAAGATGATTACCCGGACGTGTTCGAGGAAATAAAGAAATGGTACAAAGAAGGCCGCTGGGAGATAAACGGCGGAACATGGAGCGAGCATGATTCAAACGTGCCGGGCGGCGAGGGCATGGTTCGCCAGTTCCTGTATGGCAAACGATATCTGCGAGACAGGTTCGGCAAGGACGTGATAGTAGGCTGGACGCCGGACAGTTTCGGTTACAACTGGAACCTGCCGCAGTTCCTGAAAAAGTCGGGCATGATCGGGTTCCTGACGCAGAAGATCGGCTGGAACGACACCACGAAGTTCCCGTATAACCTGTTCTGGTGGGAAGGTGTGGACGGATCGAGGATCATGACGTATTTCCCGGTGGGCGGCTACGGTGAGCTCGTCCACGGCCCGACGATGCTCAGCCAGCTCAAGAAGGTGATGGAACGCCACAATGTGAAGGAGCATCTGGTGATATTCGGAGTCGGCGACCACGGCGGCGGCGTCACGCGGCAGCATCTCGAGCGGGCGAAGGCGCTGGAGGACAACCCGGCGTACCCGAATGTCCACTACACGACATCGGAAAATTATTTCAAACATCTTTCAGAAATAAAAGATAAGCCGGAAGTCAATTTCCCGGTCTGGAACGATGAGCTTTATCTCGAATATCATCGCGGGACATACACGACGCAGGCGAACACGAAAAAGAACAACAGGCTCACCGAGATTCTCATGGAGAACGCGGAAAAGTTCGCGTCGGTTGCGCGGATGGACGGGATGGAGTACCCGAAGGATACCATCTTCAACGGCTGGTACTGGATCATGCTGAACCACATGCACGATATCCTGCCCGGTTCCGGAATCCGGGAGGTGTACCAGGATGCGGACCGCGATTACGGAAAGACGTACAGGTATGGGCGGTCTGTGCTTAACGAGTCGCTGAACACGATTGCGAAGAGCATAGACACGCAGGGGCCGGGCGTGCCGCTGGTGCTGTTCAACCCGCTGGGATGGCAACGCGACGGCGTGGTGGAAACCCCGATCCCGGGATTGAGCCCGAGGGCGCAGGTTGTCGGGCCGGACGGCAGGGGCGTGCCCTGCCAGGTGGTCGAGGAAGGCGCGGAGACGCATATCCTGTTCGTGGCGCGGAATGTGCCGGCGGTCGGATACGCCGTTTATCACGTGCTGCCGGATGGCGGCGGGCCGGCGGCAGCCGCGACTTCGCTTTCGGCGGATGCTGAAAAGGGATTCATCGAAAATGATTTTGTTAAGCTGGCTTACGATACGAAGAGCGGCTATATAAAGAGTCTCGTGGATAAGAAAAACGGGAACCGGGAACTGCTCGACCCGAAGTTCGCGAGCAATATGATCCAGGTTTACAAGGACACGCCGGAGAACGACGATGCGTGGAACATCAAGCTCGGCGAGGAGTACAGGCTGGACCGCTACGGCAACGCGGAGATCGTCGAGGAAGGCCCGGTGCGTATCACCGCGAAGATCACCTACCGCGTGGGTATCTCGACGTTCCATCAATACGTGTCGCTGGTCGAGGGGATGCCGATAGCGTACGGGCGGATAATCGCCGACTGGCAGGAACGACACAACATGGCAAAACTCGCGTTCAATTTCAATATCAAAAACGACACAGTCTGGTACAACATTCCCTACGCGGCGATTTCGCGAAAGTCTATCCCGAAAACGCTTGCAGAGAAGGCCAAGAGAGAACACTGCGGACAGAAATGGGTTGACTTCAGCAATGAGGACGGGGCCTACGGGGTGACAATTGTCAACGAGGCCAAGTACGGATACGACGCGAACAACAGCACGATCAGGATGTCGCTGCTCAGGTCGCCCACCTATCCCGATCCGCTCGCGGACCGCGGCGCGCATGACATTAAATATGCGCTGGTGCCGCACACCGGAAACTGGAGCGACGGGCATGCGCCGCGATCCGGGCACGAGTATAACTACCCGCTGCTGCCGATGATCACGACGTCCCATGCCGGGGACAGGCCGGCTGCAATGAGCTTCTTCAGCGTCGAGCCGGCGGGTGCGGTGTCGCTCTCCGTCGTCAAGAAGGCGGAAGACGACGGCGATGTGGTTATCAGGCTGGTCGAGCTCGAAGGGCGCGACGGCGTTCAGGCGAAGGTTACACTCCCGTTCGATGCGAAATCGATCGCGGAGGTCAACCTGATCGAAGACCCGATGCCGGACGCGGAGCCGGGAACGGCGAACGGACGGACGCTCATTGTTCCGCTCGACCATCACGAGATCAAGACTATAAAGATAACGAAGTAATAACTGTTCGACAATAAGCAATGCAGCCCGCCGGGGAGATCCACCCTGGCGGGTTTTTTGTATGGCGAAATGAGATAAGGGATATTTTTATTTAACTGTGATTATTCTGAATACATTATAAGAATTGGTGAAATATTCGTTTTTTGCGGTTAAGGTTTTTTCAGCAGGAGTGATAATTTTTGTTTCTTCAATTATGCTGTTTGAAATATCTCTTCCTTTTTCCTCAAAAAGATTATTTGCAATTTTGTTATTGTCGTCATGGATAGTTTGTGCATGATAATGTTTTTTAAAAAGTGGAGATACGATACAATATTTTACCCGGCTTGATTTTTGATGTTTATTGTAAAAAGATTCATATACTACAAGCATGTGTTTTTTCATGCTTTTCTCGACAAGTCTTCTTGCCACTGCTTCAAAAGAAGCTTTATATTCATTTCCAATTAACTTAATATTTTTTGAATTCAGTTTATATTCATTCGCTCTTTTATCCAGAAGATGAAATATTAAATCTGCGGCTAATTGATTTGCCTCTTTTTCGTTAGACATATCAGTTTTTATTGACATGTGGCTTTCGCAACAAAGAAATATTCTATTGAAATGTGTGGGTAAAACATAGTGAGCAATTTCGTGAAGTATGCTGAATGTTTTCCGTTCTTCTCTTAGTTCGCTGTCTATTGCTACAACCTTCTCGTTGTAATGAAGTAATGCTCTTAGAGGATCGTTGGATGGAATGGTGATTTCGATATTTGAAAAATCCAGATCAAGAAGCTCAAGTTTTAAAAGCTCCAGAATAAGGTATGGATTTATCGAAACTACATTTTTTTGATCAGTCTCGTTAATCAGATATTGTTTCAGTTCATATTTATCAGGATAATCTTCAATAGAATTATTCAACATTTCGGTTTCTTTCTGGTTTTCTTTTCCCGTTTAATTATTTTATCAAGTTTTTCAATATTTTGATCATTGTGGGAACCTCCATGTGCTGCAATGACAGCGCTTTTTATGGTTTTGTTTTTTTCAAGGCTTTCAAGATAAGAGGCAACTTTCTTTTTGATAATTGGATAAGGTTTGATCTTTTCGTTTAGATCAAAATAATTTTCGGGGTCGTCATAAAACAATCTTATCAAATTATCCATTGCTTTTGACTGGATAGATAATCTGTTTTCCCATCTGGTATAGCTTTTCTCTCCGACTCCGAGATATTTTGCAATTTCTACTTGAGATAAACCAAACTCTTTTCTGATCTGTTTTAATTCGTCAGGCGTTAAAAGACCCTCTCTGGTATATTGCCAGTTCTCTATTTGCCTATCGAGTTCTTTTGAAAGAAGTATTTCTTTGCATGATGGACATTCTTCCCAGTCGGAATCGGGAATAATAGTTTCAAATTCCAGCGCGTCAGGATTTGATCCGTCGTCAGTTATTGTGAAATGAAAGTCGCCATGTTTTTTTTGAAAAGATTTATTTCCACAAAAAGGGCATTTATTACTCATTTTCCTGCTCCTTCACCATTATTCTCGTGCGCCGACACAATTCTCATGATATAGAATTTCCCATCATTTTCTAATAATGATACTTTGACGTATCTTTGGGCCTCTCCAATTTTAGGCTTCATAATATATAGTTTCTGTCCTGCATAAATTTCATGATATGATATGTCTTGTTCAATTGCTTTTTTTGCGTCGATCCAATCTACAATTGCTTCACAAACCTCGTTTTTTGTAAACCTCAGACTTACCATTGAAGCTCTTGCTCGATCTGTCACCCGGACTTTATCAGGATTCAGGGCGCATTTTCGGATAGCTTTAATAATTTTGTTTGACTTTAATTTGTTTTTAATATCCATATAACACACCCAATTATACTATATATATCACAAAAAATCAATATGTTAGTATCATATGATACCTTTGGCAAATAGTTGCTTTATGATGATATCATATCACAAGTGATAAAAAAGCTCGATTAGTAAAGAGGAATAACTTGTCCAGCAAGAAAAAAAATGATTGATTCTCAGTACCTGTCGAGAATGTCGATGATGCGGGATTCGGTGTCTGCGGGATTCTCGAACGGGCCGAGCGCCGAGAACACGAATGTGCCGGGCCTGAATATCTCGTTGGCTGCGATCGTGATGTCTTCGACGGTGACTGCGCTGATGGAGTCGAAGATTTCCTCGTC
>Ga0116162_10000554_pt1 | contig 26647 bp, 16 predicted proteins | sample AD_UKC105_MetaG_FD_89875 | JGI IMG/M metagenome (GOLD analysis project Ga0116162, IMG submission 89875) | Active sludge microbial communities of municipal wastewater-treating anaerobic digesters from Hong Kong - AD_UKC105_MetaG | ecosystem: Engineered > Bioreactor > Anaerobic > Digestate...
GCACGCACAAAGAACGACGCTTTGTACGTGGCACAAATCCCTTTACATTAATGTTATATTGATCATCAGAATAAAAACAGAATAACTAAACGGTACTTCCTGGATTCCTGCCGACTGCATGCAGGAATGACAACAACTTCGGGCGCAGAGCGCCCGGCTATCGCGTTACGACGCGGAGCATCGTAACGAGAACAAAAATGTATCGTTGAGCGTTTGTCATCCTGAGCGCAGCGAAGGAGTTCGCTCGGCGCTTCCACCGAGACGATGGGAGCGATTAGTCAGAGATTCTTCGGTCGCTGCACTTCCTCAGAATGACAAATTGAAGATTTCACGGCAAAGGCATGAATTCAGATTGTCGATGATGATTAATATAAAACTGCGATTTGAATCAGAACATGTGATGGATGCCGAGCTGGAACCCGTCGTCCGCCGAGACGTCGATGCCGCCGTCCCATGATTCCTCGTAGTGCAGCAACCCGCCGTCTATAACCGTGTCGGGCCGGTACATGTACCTGATCCCGAGCGACGTGTACACCGTTTCGTAGTCTTCGCTGCTCTCTTCCATGAAATATTCAAGGTAGAATTTAGTCACTTCGTTAGACCTGTATTCGAGTCCCGCGCCGTTGGTTGTGCCGGTGACGGATTCGCTCGACGTGCCGGTCCTGTCCTTGAATTTCCTCTTTCCGTATAACCCGTGGATCGAGAGCTTTTCGCTGATATCGCTTCCGCCCGCTATGCCGTAAACGATCGACCTCATATCCTCGGCGTAATCGGTCCGGTTTTTCCCATAGCTCATAAGAAAGGCGACCCCGCTGCGGCGTTTCGAGCCGGGCTTCGGAGCGCCGCCTATCCTGTATTTCCACGAGATACTCGATGACTTGGTCGTCCTGTTCGTCATCGAAAGCGTATCGTCCGGGAACAGGTATCGCCTGCCGCCGGATGTTTTTGTTTCCTGAATGCTGAATTCCGCGTTCTCGCCGACCCCGTACCTGAACCCGAACTGCTGCATTTTCAGGTCGATATCCACATCGACGCCCATAACCGAATCCGAGCCGTCGATCTTGAAATACTTGTAATTAATCGCAGACTTGCTCTCGCCGATCACTTCGTATGTGGGTATGAAGAAGAGCCCGGTAAGCCCGTTCATGGTGGCCGCCTCGGGGAAACCCGGCTCCGCGCCGGGATACGACAGCTTTTCCCTCTCGGGCACAGGCTTGTCTTCCTTCGTTTTCTTTCTTTCGGCCTGCGTATCCGTCTTTTCCGCTCTCCTGCCTTTATTCTCCGCTTTCTTATCCGACGGCTCGGTCTCCGTTTTTTTCTTTCTTGTCGTTTTTTTCGACGTATCTGCTTTCTCTTCTTTCTTATCGGCCCCGGCGTCGGCTTCTTCCTGCTGCACCCTCGTTGTTCTTCGTTTTGATTTACTTGCTTTTTCTTCGACCTTTACAGGTTCTTTAGGTTTTTCTTCCTTCTTTTCAGCCTTTTTTGCAGGCGTTTTCTTTTTCGGCTCCGGTTTCTTTTCCTCAACCTTTTTCTCGACCGGCTGATCCGCCGGCCTGAAATCGTATTTCGATCCCTCGCGCAACTGCTTGTCCGTCGTCAGTATCCGCGCTATAGAAAAAATAGAATCCACTTTTTCAAGCTGCACCGTAGCCGCGACATCGCCTTCCTCGTCCACGACAAGATATTTATCACCCTGTACGAGTCCCGCGTTGGAACCCCTGTAGATCATTATCGTTCCGTCGTTGAACACGACGTTTATTCTCTCGTTGAATGGTTCAGCCGCCCTTGCCGGACATATGAAAAACATTACGGCAAAAATCAAAAATACCGGAAAGAACAAAAACCTGCCTATCACCGATTTTCGTGTCATAGCTGGTTCTCCGCTCGTAGTATTACATTACACCATTTACCAGTCTACTTATATTAAGATATGAATGTCAAGGATCAGCCACCGAGAGAGATTGTTTTCGTGAAATTCCAGTAGATAGAAACTTTATGAACCATATAGCGGTTAATACGGATGATGTGTATGATATAGTAGTATTGAGCCTTAAATCATTGAAATCAGTGAAAGAACAAGTACGGGGTCGGTAATGGCGATAAACGCGAAGCTGACAGCAATCATAATTATGTTTTTCCTTGCGGTCACGGTATCGACGGCGGTCGGCGAGATAGAGGGGCTGCCGCCGGGGACGGAAGATACGCTTTACGATCTCCAGGCCACAATGTACCCGCCTGAAATCCACGGCGTCACTCTTGACCCGGAAACGCCGAAAGCGGGTGTTCCGACAACGGTCACCGCGAAAATTTTCAACGACCCCAACATAACGGACGACGAGACGCTGGAGGCCTGGCTGATCTACTCGCTTGACGACGGGGAAACCTGGGAATACGTGGACATGGACCCCTCGAAAGACATGCGGACATGGACCGGCACGATTCCCGGATTCGATGCGGGCGTGGAAGTGCTGTACGGGTTCAGGGCAACGGATTCCAGTGATAACCTGTACACAGAAATACCGTGTCTTGTGACCTCCTGGCCGCCGAAAGGCGACACCTGCATGTTCGACCTCGCGCCGGACGAGGACCCGCTCGACGACGAATCGCAGGTGACTCCCGACGATTTCGATATCATGAATTTCAAAGCGGGTGTGGATGAAGAATACCTCTACGTGGAAATGGAAGTGCAGGGAAAAATCGAGCCCGGCTCCATCTCGCCGGTTTATGTCCACCTGTACGGATTCGTCATGCACAATCCCGACATCGGCAACCCGTCCGACATTCTCACGACCGGGTTTATCGGAATTTATGCCCCGCACGGCGAGGCGCTTACCTATTACAAGTGCATGACTCTCTCGTACCCGATGGACGAAGTTCTGATCGACAACAGCCAGATGACATGCCTCGCGGAAGGCTCGAAACTCTGGTTCAAAGTCAAGGACAGCGCAATAGGCAACAACCCGAGCGGGATTATCAAGCTGCTGGCGGCGAACGGCGTGGTCACAAGCATCACCCCGCTTGCCGGCGAGCCTTACGACTACAGCCGTGTCTCGACACTCGCACTGCTCGACCGCTGGTTCATCGTGGAAGACTGAAGTGGAACAGCAGTTCCAGTCATCATGTATAAAAAACCACAATTTCCCGCATAAATCTTGACTTAATGTTCCCGCGGATGTTTATTGAAGATATGGACAGTGATAATCCCACAACGATATTCACGGTAGGCCACAGCAATATAACTGAAGATGAATTCATCCGAATACTGCGAGAAAACGGTATCGAAACGATTCTGGACGTGCGCAGTTCGCCTTACTCGAAATACGCGACCCAGTTCAATTACAAAGAAATACAATCGCTGCTGGAGCGCGAGGGGATCGGATACGTTTATCTCGGCGACTCGATGGGCGGCAAGCCGCGCGACCCCGCGCTGATGAAAAACGGGCGGCCCGATTACGATGCCGTTCGAACAACGGATTCTTTTCGCAAGGGTATCCAGATAGCAAAAACGCTCGCGACGGGTTCGCGCGCGGCGCTGATGTGCGCGGAAGAAGATCCCGCACGATGCCACCGCACAATCCTGGATTCTCCCGCGCTCGAAGAGCTGGGCCTGAGAGTGCTTCACATCCGCCATTCCGGGCCGCCGGAAACGCAGCGCGAAGCGCTCGCCCGCAGGCCCGCAAAAGAACGGCAGACCTCGTTCGAGTTCTGATCACATTTCTGTTTACCGAGATGTTCTATTTCTGTCTGAACTCACACACCATGAACTCGGGCGCAAACACCGCGCCGATAAGAAGTTTGTTTTTGTACGGCGACGCCACGCTCGACGCCGGCAGCCGACCGCCTTTTTCCATGTATATATCTTCCGCGCTGTAGGTTCCGTCTTCCGCTTTCGCTATTTTGATTACATGCGAGGGCGCCGGTTTGCTGTTGTCCTTCGCGTGCTTGATAAAGTCTATCATTCTCGGATGCGCGCCAATGTAAAGGTTCCCGCCCGCGTCAATCTCGATGTTGTCCGCACCCGTTTTCACATCAAGCGTCTCTAACAGTTCGAGCTCACCCGTCTCCGCGTCACGATTATACATATTCAACTTTTCGCCCAGCGTTTCGGCGACATAAACGGTTTTGCCGTCACTGCTGATATTCACCCCGTTCGGGTAGTTGAGACCGTCCGCCACAACTTTGAACCCGCTGCCGTCGAAGTACAGGACATAAGCTTTCGAGAGACGCAGGAAATCTTCCGCTATCTGGCCGTTGAACGAGCGCGCATGATGATCGTTCGACACATAAAAACTATCCGGCCCAACCGGTATAAGGTCGTTCGGGTTGTGCATCAGATCGCCCGACACCGAGCGCCTGTGAGCCAGCCTGCCGTCACTGTAATCGAAAATCTCCACGAAGTCGCCGTCCGCTCTGTGATTGATAACGAAAAGCGAGCGCCGCCCTTCCGGGGATATATAAAGCCCGATTCCATGAGGGAAAAACTCCTGCTTGAAATCCGCGGTCAGGTTCACCGGCTCCGGGTCGGCGGCTTCGAGATCGTAACCGATAATCGCGCCTTGCCGCTCGGTCCCTTCCGGCAGGTCGAGCCCCCTGAGCACGGACGAAACAAACGCCATCCCGGTCTCCGGGTCCACCGTTATGTCCTCGGAGCTCGCAACGCCTTCAACCGTTTCGCAGTCGATCACCGAGAATTCGGTGACCTCCCGGAAGAAGCCCATGGCCGCTACTGTTTTATACGCAAAAAATCCCACGGCTAATAAAAGAAATAAAAGTATCGCTGTTAACGTTTTGTTGAATTTCATTTGCTTCCCCTGTTGTGCATTTTTCCGGTCGAATAGAAACCGTTGCCTGTTAATTCTTATAGATTATCCCAAGATCGTAAACGCGAGGTGAAAATAACTTTGCAGAACAACAGAATAAACATAATACAGCAGAATTATATAACAAAAACAGCGCTGTAAATATATATTCCACATAAAGTCCTAAATACTATATAATTGGAACTCACATGGGTCCGTGCGGACCCGCAACGGAGGATAGAATTGGCGGACATAAAAGAAAAGAAGCTTCTCGAACTGGCGAAAAGGCTGGCTCCGGAAGCGAACGAGCCGCTTGGCGAACTGCTTGCCGGCGGGGTGATATCGAAAAAGGATTTCTCGCAGCTTTTTGATTATTTATCACATACACTGTACGACGCGGCGGAGGGTGACGGTGACAGCAAAAGGATGGAGAAGAGAATCGTAAAATTCTTCCTCGTGCTATCGGGTCTCGATTACGAAAGTGAAGTCAACGACGAGACACTCAGGAAAGCCGTAAAGCTGATTAAAGAGACGCTGATCAGGGACTCGCAGAAAGAAGCTCTGTCGAAACTGTTTGCGGCGGAGCTTGTAGCGAACTGGAACGGGCTCGGCGGTGAGAAACTGGAGCCGATCACCGGCACGGACGGGCTGCTCGAAAGAATCGAAGAAAAGATAGACGACGGGCCGGATTATTCGGATGACGGGCTTATCGGGCTTGTGACCGAACTGCTGGGGAAACTCGCAGCATACTATTCCAGGCGCCTGACAGAAGACGAGCTGGACACGCTGCTGGAAAACAGCGAAAAGATTTCGACGGATATTCTCGAAGGCAGGAAAGTGAGCGACACGCTGCTGGAGCAGACGAAGTTCGGGATGCAGAGACTGGGCATCATACCGAACATGCGGCGGGCATTCACCGGGCTGCTGCTCGGAGACCTGATTCTCAGGCAGGTCGGAAAAAGCCTGGGCATCAAGGACGATGTGACAGTGACGGATTTCATAATCTTCGTCGGGGTGAAAATTTTCGACACGGAAGGCATCAAGAAGGCGGACAGCGAGCAGGTACGCCGCGTGCGGGACGCGATAGCGGCGGTACGATCATTATAAACGGCATCGAGGGGGATGCGGACGGGATGCGTTTTGAAAAGCCCGCGGGCTTAATGTTTTACTATTTTTCACGCCCATATACAGGAAACTGCTTCCGAGGCGGCGCGCGGCAAAAAGCGCCCGGCGTCTCCCCTTTAACAAACAATAAACACAAAGACAAAATCGTCATTGCAAAATGACGCGGGCCGGACAGGCTCTGAAAGGAACTCTTTCATGGGAAAAGCTACTGCGAACCAGTCGAAACTGACCGTGGCGCAGGGACTGCTGTATGGTTCCGCTCACTACGGGGTCGGCATTTCGGCGCTGGTTTATACATCATGGTACACGCGAAGGTACTGCCCGGTGGACAACGCCTCCGCGACTATTCTGCCTATGGCCTGGATCACCACAGCTTTCATGATCGTGAAACTGCTCGACGGCCTGAGCGGGCCGGTTTTCGGTTACCTCAGCGACAACACGCGCACCCGCTGGGGGCGGCGGATACCCTACATTCTTTTCGGCACCATCCCTATGTGCATCGCGCTCCTGCTTATCTGGACGCCGCCGACTTCCATACTCGCGCCGAACTCGATCCCGCTGTTCGCCGTGTTCTGCATCCTGACCCTGATTTTCTGGCTGTCGTATACCGCCGTGCAGACGCCGATCTTCTCGCTCCTGCCCGAAATCGCCACCTCCAACGACGACCGCATCAAGCTATCGATGTACCAGTCGATCTTCATGCTGGTCAGCTCCATTATAGGCTACGTGATGGCGCCGGTACTCGTGCAGAAATTCGGGTTCGCCGTCATGGGCGCGGTCTTCGTAGCGATGACCGCCGTCAGCCTGTACCTGCCCGGGTTCCTGCTCAAAGAAAAATACGTGCCGCCCGAAGAAACTTCCGCCGAGAAACAAAGCTTCTTTTCCTCGATCGGCGCGGCGCTCAAAAACAGGGCTTACCTCATATATATAATCAGCAAGCTTTTTGCTCAGATCGGGTTCCAGCTCATCATGATTTCAGTGGCATACATAGTGCCGACCATCTTCAAAAAACCCGACACCTATATCGCGATAATAATGATGGGGACCGTTGTTGCTACGATCGCCTCGTTCTTCCTGGTGCAGGCGCTGTGCAAAAAATACTCGAAGCGTGGCATCACGATCTTCGGCATGGCGATCATGGGCGCATTCCTGCCCGTGCTGTTCTTCATGGGGCAATACGACCTGTCGATCACCATCGGCCCGCTCACGATAACCGAGACGATGATCGGGCTTGCGCTGTTCACGATCCAGGGCTTCCCGGCTGCCGTCATCATGGTGCTCCAGTCTCCGATCGTCGCCGACACGATCGACATCGACGAGATCGAAACCGGAACGCGGCGCGAGGCTGTCTATTTCGGTATCCACGGCATGATATTCAAGTTCGGGCTTGCGATAGCGGGCCTGATAATGGGGCAGCTCTGTGCGAAGTGCGGCTATACCGTCGAGAACCATCTCGGGGTGGATCTCATCCCGCTCGCGGCTTCCGCGTCGGTTATCATCGGCGCCGTTATACTGATCTGGTATCCGGTTGACAAAAAGAAAGAGGAATGGATCCGCTCGGTCCTCGACTCGCACGGCGCGGCCGGAACCGAACAGGGATGAAAAACAGGCCCCCGCGCCTGAGAGGAATCATAAATGGGAAATATAGAAGCACATGAAAAACTGAGCGTGTTCCAGAGAATCACCTACGGGATGGGCAACCTGGGCGGCAATTTCATCAACCTCACCTTCTCGATGTGGGTGTTCAAGCGATACTGCCCACCGGAGGGTGAAGGCGCTACGCTGATTCCCATCCTCTGGCTTTCTTATGCGCTGATGGCGGGCCGCGTGGTAGATGCCATCGCCGACCCGCTGATCGGGTTCTGGAGCGACCGGACCCGCACGCGATGGGGGCGCCGAATCCCTTTCATGGCTGTCGGAGGACTGCCGCTCTGCGTCATATTCATGCTGATATGGACCCCGCCGATCTCTATATTTCCCGCAAACTCGATCCCGCTTTTCGTTTACCTCTGCGCTATCATGGGGGCGCTGTGGTTCCTGTTCACTGTCGTGCTGTGCCCTTATCTCGCGCTCATGCCCGAGGTCGCCGTCTCTTCCGAGGACAGGGTCAACCTCTCGGTCTACCAGTCCGTGTTCCTCATGGTCAGCTCGGGCGTCGCGATGATCGGCGCGCCTTTCATCGTCGAGTCATACGGGTTCGTCACCATGGGCATAATCTTCGGCGGGCTTGCTCTGATCGGGCTGTACGCGCCCGTTTTCACTGTCAAAGAAAAGTACACGCCGAAGAACCGGAACGACGATTACGGTATCTTCACCGCGCTTAAATGGTCGTTCTCGAACAAGCCGTTCCTCGTCTACATCTCCAGCAATATCTTCTGCCAGATCGGCCTGAACGCGATCATCATGAGCATGGCATACATCGTAACGATCCTGCTCGGCAAACCCGACTCTTACGTCGGAATTATCATGGCGGGCACAGGCGTCGTTTCGGTCATCTCGTTTTTTGCGATGAACAGCCTGTCGGGCAAAATCGACAAGGCGAAAATCTACAGGACCGGTATCCTGACCATGGCGATACTGCTGCCGTCACTGTGGGTTTTCGGCAGGTTCGATGTCTCGTTGAACCTGGCATTCCTCGGCATCGACTACGTGGTGAGCGAGCTTGTGATCGCGTTTGCGGTGATCACGCTGACCGGGTTCCCGGTTGCGGCGCTGATGCTGCTGCCCTCCCCCATCCTGTCGGATATAATCGACATTGACGAGCTGAAAACGGGAGAGCGCCGGGAGGCGATGTACTTCGGGGCGCAGGGCCTGCTGCAAAAGGCGGGCGTCGGGCTTTCCGGCGCAATGATGGGCGCTTTGTTCAATAAATTCGGTTACTCGCCTGACAACCATCTCGGTCTCGATCTGCTGGGGCCGGTCGCAGGCGGGTTAGTTTTAATTGGTTATATAATTTTCCTGTGGTACCCGCTGAACGATAAAAAGATGAACCGCGTTCGGGCGGAGATCAAGAATATAAAAATCGTCGGTGAAAATCGAAGTGAGGAACTTCTAAAATCCGTTACTGAATGATACAATGACTTTAAACATGTATCCGGGAAAGCGACATCTGTTCGGAGGTCAGGTAAAAAATGAGTTTTTGCCCCAAATGCAATAAAGAATTGAAGCCGGGCGCGCCGTTCTGCACCGGCTGCGGGACAAAAATCGAAACGGCGGCGGAAAAACCGAAGACAGTTCCGGCACAACCCGCAGCCGATACCAGATCCGGCAGGGCTGCCGCGGAAGAAAGACAACTCAGGGCTGAAAGAACTTCCAGAAGGCAGGAAGCCGTGAAACGCGCCGCGCTCTCGCAGATGACGGGATCGCAGACACCCATCGCGGGCGGAACCACCAGGGCGGCAAAAAAACAGAGCATCATGGACGAAATCGCCGCCGCCGACCTGCCCAAGCTCAACCCCAAAGAACCGCCCCACGGCGATATGCTGAAAGTCATTAAAAAGAGTTATCTCATCCCCGCTATCCTTTCCATCCTTTTCTTTATCGCAGGCATTGCGGTCTTCTTCATCGCCAATTCACAGGTGAAGGATCTGGAGAAACCGGTCCAGTACGAAGTTGCCGCCGACTCGGTCTACCTTTCTTCGAGCAAATCCATAACCAAATTCGACCAGATGGGCAAAAAGCTGTGGACTAAGAAAGACGCGAACGGTTACTCGATGAATGGCGATCTTGTTTTCGACTGGGGGAACGACGGCAATATATATCTCGCGAACCCGTTGGACGGAACGATCGAGGTTTTCAACACAGAATCGAGATGGGTCAACAAAATCGCCAAAAGCAGGCTGAGCTCTAATTTCACGCTATCGACGGCGCCGGGCAACGCTGTTGTTTTCATTGCCGACGCGGGCCGCAACAAAATAGATATTTACGATTTTTCGAACAACAGGATCGCTTCCGTGGGCGAGCCCGGCTCCGGGCCGAAGGGTCTCAGGTCACCCGGCGGCATTACCGTTCTGCCTGATCGCACCGTGGTTGTCGCGGACACTTTCAATGTGAGATTCCAGCGGCTTGACCGCGAGTACAACCTGATCGAGCCGTGGTATATCCCCATGAAAGCCGTCATTCCGGGAAGCGACAGGGACGACCCGGTGAAGGTCAAGTACAAGGGCCAGGAGAACACGCTCGGCGTGAAGTATTTCCCGGGCCGCATGGTTACCGATACGAAACGCAGCCGGTTCTATGTTGTGTTCTCAACGGTTTCGGGCGAGCGCGACGCTTACATCGGTATCTTCGACTTCAACGGCAATTTTATCGAGAATAAAGTTTTGAAAACCATAAGAGGCCAGGCGATTGTCCCCGATTCGCTGCGAATGATGAACGACGGCATGGTTTCCATTGTGGAGACTGACCGGTATTTCGCGGGCGAGTGGGACCCCGATTCCGGATCGACTACCCCGGCGTCTTACGTGGACCTGAAAAAAACGCTGGCCGGGCTCGAACAGGCGGCTGTCCTGAACGGCAAGCTCAACGGGCTGTCAAGATTTTTGTTGCTGATCGGGCTTCTCGGCGCAACTTTGCTGGTCACGCTCATCAACAGGAAACAGCGAGAAGACTGGCTCGGACCCGATCCGTCGGCCCGGTACACCCGCCGCCGCACACAGACTTTCAGCACGGAAAAAGTTTTCCAGATCCCCGGCCCGGAAAACGACGACCAGCACAGCCGCTGGCGCAGCACGCTTGCCGATACTCTCACGATCGTCGTTATTCCCATCGTCGCAGCCATCTACATGGTCCTGAGACACTTCACCGCGCCGAACGACGAGGCTGTGCCGAACATGGTTTACATAAGGCCGGCTATACTCGTCACGCTGATCTGGGCGGGCATGATACTCGTGGTGCTGTTCCACAAAAAGTTGTCTGTTAACGGCTACATGGAAACAAAGCTGCTCAGGCGACGCGACCAGCTTATCAGGGTGCTCGGGCCGGAACTGAGCGGGCTGATGGTTAAAGGCGAGCGCCTGATGGACGCGCTTATGGTGATTATGCCCAATCGCCGCGTCGGGCTGATGCTGCTCACCGACCGCCGCGTTATCTGGGCCGACTCCGCGGGCAAGGGAGGCCTGTTCGTGGGCAGGCCCCAGCTCTGGGCGGTCCGGCTCCGCGACTTCACCGGAGCGCAGCTTTACGCCGCTTTCTTCAAGCCGCTCTGGAACCTCGAATTCCAGACCGCCGGCGGGTCGAAAATCACGGTTCAGACCGCGCATTACTGGGGGGCGCGCGCGCTTATGAAGCGCATGGAATGGCTGCTCCGCAGGATCGCCGCGCAACCGAAGCCCAAAGACCAGAAACCGCCTCGCCCGCTCTGCCCGAACTGCTTCCAGCCCGTCGAGCCGGACGATAAGCGATGTCCGCACTGCAAAATCAAATTCAAGAATCCTTTCATAGCCGCTTTCCTCTCGCTGCTGGTTTCCGGCGCGGGCCAGTTCTACAACAAGCAGTCCACTTACGGCATTTCCTACATCTCCCCGTTCATCGTTCTCGCCGCGATTTCGGCAATGCACTTCGGTGGCGTGAGCTTCAACGACATCGGCTGGGTCTACGCCGCCGCCGCCGCCTACTCTTTCTTCTGGGTCAAGAGCATCTTCCGCGCATTCACCGACGGGAAATACCTCAGCGGTCCCTGATCGGCTCCGGATGCAATTTTTTTTATTCTTCTTTTATTTATTTAATTCTTCCATGATATAATTCTTTTCATCAACTTATTAATTGGATAAACCATGAAAACAAACTATTGCACTTACGTTATTATTGCATTGATAATCTGCGGCGGGTTCGGGCTGCTCGGCGGCTGCGGCGGCGGCGGAGATTCGGTCCGCGGTTCCACGACTGTCACCTCTTTTGTTTCCGCCCGCGTTACGGATGCGAACGGCGACCCCGTTTCCGGCGCGTCCGCCTCTCTCAACAGCGGTGAAAAAATATTCACCACGGATTCGGACGGAAGGTTCTCCGTTCCGATGAGCAACATCGGCTCCGGCGGAGTTTCTCTTTACTTCGCAGTTTCACGCGGCGGCTATTTCACTCTTTTCCACACCGCCACGGTCATGCCCGAGAACCTGGTCGACGGCGTCGCAGATGTCGAGCTTACCCTCCGGCGGATGCCCGATTCATCCGATCAGGCGACGCGAGGCACTCTCGTTCGCGCCGACGGATCGACCGAACAGGCTGTCCCGGTTTCGGTTTCCGATCCCGGCACAGGGCTGTCCTATACGAAAACCACGATCACCATAACCGGAGATGACCGCGCGGTGACATTCAGCACCCCGCCCGACGGATCGGCGCCCGCCGCGGTCAGCTTCACGATAGGCGACCCGGACGGCGCGGGCGACAACGCCGCGGCGGTGCTCGGCGGCGCGGGCGATGTCTCGTGCTCGATTTTCTACGGTGATCCCGAGGACACCGGCGACCTCGAGTTCTTCCCGGGCGATTTCACGACGGAAAGCGATACCGGCTCCGGCGCGGGGACGGGCGCGTTGATCTCAGCGGGGTTCGCGATGATCGACGTCTCGCTCGACAGCAGCGAGGTCGCCGGGTTCCAGTCCGGCACCTCCGCGCGCGTGACCATGCGCGTCCCGGGCGGCGTATCGAACCCGGAGACCGGCTATCTCGTCGCAGAGGGCGACTCCATCCCGATATTCGTTTTCGACGAAACCACGGGCGAGTGGGTCGTGGACACCAACACCGACGGAAGCGTGAAACGCTCCACCGTCATGCGCGACTCCGACGGCCTGTACGTCGAGTTCGAGATCACCCATCTCTCATGGTACAACCTCGACTGGAAATCCGATATCTGCCCGAACAGGTCGCCGCGCATCAGGTTTATAGACCAGGACGGAAACCCGGTAACCGGCGTCCGTGTCAGTGCGGAAATCAGCGGCTGGTCTGACTGTCCCCATTTCATAACCGACGACAACGTGGGTTTTTTCAACGCGCCCGCGGATGTCGACTGGGTGGTGAACATCAGTAAAAACAATTACGTATCCGGCCCGGTCACTATCCATGCCTGCGCAGATTCCGTCTCCGGCGAATCCGATTTCACCGTCACTCTCGCCGAACGCGAGATCGCATGCTCAACAGATAACGACTGTGACGACGATGACGCTCTGACATACGACAGGTGCAGAAACCCGGGGACATATTCATCCTACTGCGAAAATTCTGCCTGTAACATCCCATGTTCGAGCAACGCCGATTGCGACGACGGCAACGAGAACACACTCGATTTCTGCTACGGCGGCGGCACATGCTCCGCTTCATGCTCTCATTGCTACAGTATCTGTAGTTCAGACTCCGACTGCGACGACGGCGACACTGAAACGGTGGATTCCTGCGTGAACAGTTCCACATGCGACGCCTACTGCGTCCACAACTCATGCACACCCGCCTGCAACGCGGACACCGATTGCAACGATTACGATGCGATGACTGTGGATACCTGCACCGGCCCGGGCACATGCGACGCCGCATGCTCGAACACACCCTGCTCCGCTTCGTGTTCGACAAACGCCGACTGCGACGACCAGCTCCGAACCACCATCGACACCTGTGCAAACTCCGGTACATGCGACGCCTACTGCATAAACACGTCCTGCGCCGTGATATGCACCACGGATTCAGGCTGCGAGGACGACAACCCGCTGACCGAAGATTCATGCTTTGCCCCGGGCACATGCGACGCGGCCTGCCGGCACATCGCCTGCACCCCGGCCTGCTCCGCCGACTCCGATTGCGACGACAGCGATCCTTTAACGATAGATTCCTGCACAAACTCCGGCACATGCGACGCCGTATGCTCGAACACACCCTGCGCAATCAGGTGCAGTTCGGATACCGACTGCGATGACGGCGACGATTTCACAATCGATGCCTGCAATGACCCCGGCACATGCGACGCCGCATGCTCGAACACACCCTGCGCAATCAGGTGCAGTTCGGATACCGACTGCAACGATGGCGACGATCTCACGACCGATATCTGCAATGATCCCGGCACATGCGATGCCGCATGCTCGAACACCTCCTGCATCAGGTGCAGTTCGGATACCGACTGCGACGACGGCGGCGATCTTACCATCGATGCCTGCAATGACCCCGGCACATGTGACGCCTCGTGCTCCTACACCGGCTGGTACGGGCTTGGAGGCTCGGTCATCGCGGACGGTGTTTCCAACGGTCTGTATAACGCATGTATGCCGGCTATCGCTTTAGACGCTAACGACAACCCGATGGTTTCATGGTTAGGAATGGGAACAAACAATGATGGTTATCTGAAGAGATGGACAGGCACCTCATGGGAACCTATGGGCGAAACTTCTTTAATAGTGAATAGTGTAGGATTTGATGCGCCTCATGCAATGATAAGCAACCTGATGGGAAACCCGATAATTGTCTGGTGTTTAAAAAGTGGTGTTTCAGAAGCGCTTTCTGTTATTGAATGGGACGGAACCGGTTGGACACAATTAGGGGAACTGGCAGAATTTGCTGATGGTATAACCTATTACTCACTCTCGATGGCCGCAGACGCAAACGGCCTGCCGGTTGTCGCATGGGTAACAAAAAACTATTCCGGAGAACATGTATTCATCAAACGCTGGGACGGCTCGTCATGGAATGAAATCGGAACAGGCTCCGCAACTGGAACCGGCATTTCCATCAACTCTCGATCTATAGATACTCTCGCTATAGCAACCGGCGAAAACGACAGTATATTCGTGTCATGGATACAAAAATCGGAAAACAACGAGAAGCGGCTCGTTGCAAGAGAGTGGAACGGCTCGGAATGGGGCGATATCTCGACATTCTCAGCACTCAACCTCGACGCCGTAGACCCTGAATACATGTCAGTCGTACCCGATGGCCGAGGGGGACAGATTATAGTTTTTCAAGATGAATACGCATACATTTCTTATGCCTGCCTGTGGGACGGCTCAACCTGGTCGGACATCTCCGAAACGGCATTCACGTGTTCGGCGACAAACATTTTCCCGGATATCACATCATCTCCCGACGGTACGCCGGTACTCGCTTTCCTCGGCTCGGAGACAGCCGACCCGTATCACGGTGGTATCCATGACATCTACTTCAAAACCTGGGACGGCTCCTCGTGGATCGATCTCGGACCCGGCAGAATAGATGAGAATATCTTCGTTAACTTTTTTTTATCGAACCTGAAAATCAAAGCCGGCGCAGCCGGGAAATATTACGTCACGTGGACTGACGACTCTACGGCAATCGCCCTCTACATTTATCTCAAAGTGCTGGAACCGTAAGCGGCACGCACGGCATGTGGAAGGCACAACAACGATATGCAGCAGAGGAAAAACCGGGTTTGCACGCACAAAGAACGGCGCTTTGTACGTGGCACAACGCTCCCACCGGGGACGATGGGAGCGAGGAATAATTGAGTTTACATTAAGGATTGGATTCCCGCCTGCGAGGCTGTTGAAAAAGTCGAGATTGCCGCGTCGCGCATTGCAAGACAGTTGCAACGCCGCTTCTCGCAAAGACAAACCAAAAGACGTGTTAAAGTGTTTCAAGTACGAGCCATCCACGAAGCAATGACGTGAAAGGGCAAAGAGCAGGCCGGCCTGCCGCTTCGCGCTCGAAAAGTTTTGCGGGGATTCTTAAGGGGCGACTTTTTCAAAAGCGCCCCTTGAGCCGCCGGAGGCCTATTCGCCCCGAGGCCGCCAACCCGCCGTCTTTCGCGGCGCGGTTTGACTCGACGACTTTTGACGCCATAATTATAGATAATCGCGAGACGCGCTCCGGCCCCTGATCGAAATCGTCCGGTTCAAGAAGTGCCTCGCGCAATCGCGGACACCCTCCGCGCGGGGATGTTTTGAGGAAAACCATACTTCACACTTTCCTTTCACTTATCGCGGTACTCATCTGCTGCGCATGCCCCGCCCGCGCAGTCGAGTTCTCCGGCGGACAGTGGCGCGTCACCGCTATCGCCGTCCGCGATCCGCGGCTGCCGATGCAGTCACGCGGGCAGATGCTTCAGTCGCTTGACACAGCGGCGGGATTCATCCGCGACCGGTTTGGCGCGGACGTCACATTCGAGCTTTCACCCGGTGAAACCGATATCGGCGATTTCTTCAACACGATCAGGCGGCAGTCCGATCCCGAATGGTACAAACAGGTCATGGGCTGGGAATCACTCCCTGTCACCGGCCTGGACGAGCAGAACTTCGACCGCGCGGCGCTCGCCGATTTCCTCAAAAAGAAACTGCCGGTCTGCGGCGGGTTCCACCGCGACGACTGCGTTCCCTCGCTCGAATTGTTCCTGCGGTTCTATCCGCCCGACGCCCGCGCGCCGATCTCAAACGCGGACAACATGGCAGCCGAAATCATCCGCAGGTTTATCGCCGGCAGGAACGAACTCGCGCAGCTCGGCACAACCGGCGGCGGGAAATATTTCGGCAGCGGCCCCGCGCCCTACAACAGGCTGAACGTGTGGACCGGCCTGATTCTCAACCGCGTGCGCAACGCCGACCTCGTGATCACGAACACGCCGATCGTGTGGGATAAGCCGATGCCGGAAGTACCTCACGTGGTGCTCGGCGGCGGCGCGATCCACGGCGTTTCGCTCATGGACATGATGCGGCCCGGGAAAATCAGCTACCCCGGCACGGTCGTAAGCACTTACCTGACGCATAACACCACTGCGCGTGATTCAGGTTCATCGCCGGAAACTGTTCTCGCGGACTTTATCGCGCACGAGCTCGGCCACATGCTGTTCCAGCTCAGGGATGTCACAAACGAGCAGCGGCGCGGCTGCGTTATGCAACGCGATTACATCACGCTCGACGACTCGGCCCGGCTGTCGCTTTACGACCGGCGTCCACCCTGCGGATACGAAACAGCCATGGCCGCCCTGCGGCGCGCACGCGAGTACGCCGCCGCCGGCGAACGCGATAAAGCACTCGGCTTATTCAAAGACATCGCGCTTTCACTGCGCGACGACATCGACGGACTGCGCACGGTTTTCCACCGGATGATGCTCGCGGGCTGTTATGATGAAGCGGCTTCTCTTGCGACCGACCTTGCCGCGAACGAGCCCGACCCCGAACGACGCTCGACTCTCGAAGCCTGGGCCGAGAAAATCAGCGCGCGACAACTTTCTTCGTTCGATTAGCCTGCATTTCTCACCAGCGCAGGTTAAAAATCGTGATAATGCCTGTAATACAAGGCGCGGCGAGGGAGCATACTGTTGCGTATGTGACCTATCGATTTTTGCTGATCCATGCACAGAGCAAAGCTTGTGCATGTCACCCGGCGCAGCAGGATTGGCCTTATCGCGGTTTTCCGGATATCTCTGTGAGAAAGTCGGGACAAGGAGAACTTTTTCAAAAGTTCCCCTTACGCCGCCGGAGCCCTTTCATCCCGAGGCGTCCCCGGAGTTGATGCCTGCCGATTCGCTTATCTTGACACCAGCACAGTCTCGAGCGGCCCGAGATATGATTTCTGTATCCCGCCGAAATCTATGAAAATCCTGTCGAGCACAACACCGGCCTCGACGCCGAATATGCTGATCGTGTGAGCGCCTTTCGAAAGGGTGATTTCAGCTTTCCCTTCCATCATGTTCCTCAGCACGTTGATCTTTCCGATTTTGTCCACTTCCTCGTGCGCCTGCTCGAATTCGAGTTCGACGGGCGCTCCGCCGTCCACCGAGACAGCCACGCGGAGATGGCCGCCTTCATGTATCCTGTGCGTCGGCACGGCATGAATGATAATCCCGGCATTGCCCTGCTCGAATACATATACCGGGTACTCTACAGACGGCGCGTTCGCCGCGTTTGCCATGCCCGGCTTGATCGTGGGCGCGGTGAAAGGCATCAGCGCGAGCGCGGCGCCGGTCCGCCCGAGCCCCCTGATGGTTCTCCACCCTGCTGTTCCGTGATCCATGCTGCGATCGAAATTCGATGCATTCATAGCTATCACGCCGTTGTCCTGGACAAAAACCTTTCCTTCGAGATTCGGCTCCGCCGGATTGAACAACGACACTTTCACGAGATATTCCGAACCCGCGCCTGAAATCAATATACCGCCTTCCACGCCGGCTCCCTTCGGCGCCCGCGCGTAGTCGATATCCACAAGTATCCGCCTGCCGTCGTCGATCGAGCCGGAAGCTTCTGTAAGCAGTATCCAGTCCTCGCATTCCGCGCGCCATTCAAACGGCTTGTCGCCGCTGTTGAAAAGGTCTATGAAATACCTGCGTTTCGTATACCTGTTGAACCGTGGCAGCGTGTCGTGGCTCTGCCCCGGCTGTTCCGTTTCCGCATCATTTTTGACATGCGCGGGAATTCCCTCGCCTTCGACTATCACGCCGAGTTTCGAACCCTTTTCCGGCTTGAGCTTGAGCAGCTTGACTTTCCCGGAAACGGGCAGCCCCTTGATATCGTCGTCCATCATGTGCTGCCACTTGCCGCCCGCCATTGTGTTGTTGTAATGCAGAGTCTCCTTTTTCAGCGCGGTGAATACCTCTTTTGTTTTTTCAAGATAATCGTTCGCAATCATTCTGCCCTGCCCGAAGTACTTCCGGTTTTTGAATCCATACAGATGTTTCAAGTTGATATAAGCCGCGCCATGCACCGGGTAAAGCACGAGCTGGAAGTATGCATCGCGCTTTTCTTCCGGCAGACTGTCGTAGACAGCGGAAGCTTCCCGTTCGAGCGACACAAACTCATCGATCCGCCTCTGCACTTCATCCCCGTAATGATACAGAGAACTCAGGGTCATTGTTGCTGTTCTTGAGCACCGGCGCCATCCGTTCGTAGAACCCCATGTGTTCGGGCTTGCGCGGATAATTCGCGATGAAGTAACGGTTCATTACATCCGCGATCTTCCGTGAGTATTCCGCGCCGAACTCGCGTGCCGCCCATTCGACGAGGAAGTCCGGTAGATTGTCAATGTTCCAGCGTTCGATATCCCATGCCATCTGGAGAAAGAATTCGATGCCGATTTCGCCGGGCTTGAGATCGCCCACGTTGAGAATCCACACCGTGCGCCCGTTGTACTGGTAAGCCTTGTTCATTTCTTCCCATATAAGCGCCGGCGGGGTTGTGTAAAGCCACAGGTAATCATGCGGCACGCCCCAGTAGGAAATATGATAGTATACCCCCGCGCCGCCCGGCCGCGCCTGCTCTTCGGGCGTCGACAGCTGCCGTATGTATCCGTAATTGTCGTCCGGCCAGACCAGCGTTATGTCGCCCGGCAGATCGAGCCCGGCGCGATAAAAGTTCAGCACCTCTTTGTACGGGCAGAATATCTGCGGCACCTGCGATGCGTCATCGTTCACCCATTTCGACAGCAAACCCCGCTGGTCACTGATAACGCCCTTCAGGATTTCAACCTGCTCCTCGAAACCGGCGCCCCCGACCATCGGCGTGTCGTGGACTCCGCGGATGCCGATTGTATAAACATTTTCGAACCCGCCGTTCGCGCGGACCCGTTCCTCCCAGTAATCGTAAACGCCTTTCTTGTTATCCTTGTAATTCCACGGCCCGCGCTCTTCCTGTTTCCATTCGTCTACATTGTTGCGCAGCATCTGCTCGCAGTGCGATGACCCCATCACGATAGCGTAGTCGTCCGCGACGAGCGGATTGTCTTTGTAATAGTTGAAAGCGCGGGTGCAACTGTGCATGGCAGGCCAGATATGATTCGCTTTCAGGCGCAGCAGCAGTTCGAATATCTTCGCATAGGTGCGCGGCCCGATGTCGCCGACTTCCGGCTCGAACGTCTTCGCCGCCCACGGTTTCAGCCCGAAATTCTCATCGTTGAGAAAAATCCCGCGAAATTTCACCGACGGCGGCCCGAACCTCCGCGTCCCCTTTTTGACAATCAGGCTGTCCTTCCTGTACGGCGTTACATCCGCCCACCATACCCACGGCGAAACACCGATATTCTGCGACAGCTCGAACGCGCCGAACGCCGCCCCGCGCCGGTCGCTGCCCGCGATCACCAGCGCGTTTTTTACGCCCGGAAACGGGCTTTCGACCGTTGTGATCACAAACGTTTCCCAACTGCCCTTTATGCCCGACACGTCAAGCCTGCCCGATTCCACGAGAGCGGCTATCAGCCCGTTCTTCTCGATCGTGCCGATAATCACCGCGTCCGTCCCGAGCACGCCGGGCTCGCTCTTCACCTGCGGTCTCACGCCTGTCACCAGTTCGATATCCCCCGCAAGCGCTTCCGCCGCGATCTTCACGACCTTGTAGTCGCCGGGATCCACGTAGATATCCGCCGCCGCGCCGCCGGCCGCCAGCCTGAAATCACCCGCCGCGTAGTCGCCCGTCACAAAACCGCCGTCTTCCGCCGCGCTCGCGCAGGCCGCAAACGCTATCATCATTATCATCAACGCGGGAATAAGTTTTTTCATGTTCAGCACCACTATCCTCAGATTTCTTACCGTCCTATTATATTGATCGGCCCAAAGGTTTCCAATCATATTAATTATCATAAATGATGTGCAATCCGGAACAACGATGATATGTGGTGATGACAGAAAACATGCGGACCGACAGCCCGCACAGTCGGGATTGCCGCGTCGTTTTATTATGTGCCGGTAATAAATTCCCCGCTATGAAAGCGAAAATGAATTTTCGCACTCCAAATTAAATACGCCTGTTGCAACATTCATCGTTACGATGCTCCGCGTCGTAACGCGATAGCCGGGCGCTCTGCGCCCGAAGTTGAAGAGAGATACGGAAATGACAGGCAAATTAATGAACGCGAAGCATGGGAACGAAAAAGACACGTTAAGGTTTGCATGCACAAAGAACGGCGCTTTGTACATGGCACACAAAAGAATATTTTTACACCGCAGCATTTTACACTAATGTCTCTCACTTCAGCGGGCAACGTTCCATGCAGATTACCAGTAAAAGTCGAACTGAAAGTGAAACGGGACAAAGGCACGTTTCGTTTTCTGTGTTCTAACCTGCATTTCTCACCAGTGCAGGTGTAAAATCGTGAAGCCGGATTCTCCTGAGGAGAATGTCTTCCGGCGGGGCGAGGTCTCCCGAGCCCCCAATCTTTCGTTTTTCAAAGGAACAGCAAGTGAGTGGTGATGGAGCATACTGTTGCGTATGTGACCGATCCGATTTTTGCTGATTCATGCACAGAGCAAAGCTTGTGCATGTCACCCGGCGCAGCAGGATTGGCCTTATCGCGGTTTTCCGGATTTCTCTGTGAGAAATCCGGGCTAAAAGTTTTGAAGGGATCCTTAAGGGGCCCTTTTGAAAAAGGGCCCCTTGAGCCGCCGGGCGGTGCCTTCGAGATTATTTTACGGAGTAAAAAACGAAGATTTCGGAGGCGCGGGTTTCGTGCGTCATGTGAGCCTGCAGGCCGTATTTAGCCAGCTCCATGTTCATCCTGCGCAAACGCGAGAGCACATAATCGCTGTCGCGGACGTCGATACGATATGAAGCCGGAGCGGTTTTGCAGCCTTTCGCGAGCGACTCGCGCGGAAGCGGCCGGTGGTTCCTGTCCGACACGCAGCCGGGACAGATCAGGATCATTTCTCTGTCGGTCGCAATTTTTGTTTCATCGTCTGAGTGAGCCGCGTTGCGCGAGGGTGCAGCCGCCGAACCTTTTTCCGCCGGCAGCCGCATCAATATGCCGGAAATCGCCGAATCGATGTCTGCCGGATCAATGTCATTGCCGAGAAGCTCCTTTGAACGGCTGTAATTGTTCGAAGCGATATGAAGACCTGTCATAACAACGAATTCCTGCGGCGCATAATCGTTTTTCAGCGGGTCGCCGGAAGTTCCGATGAGCCTCAGAATGTTATGCACGCTCATGTCCGCAAACGAAGGAGTTGTTTCGGGATTCAGGACCGCCTCGATGTTTTCGGACGGCAAAGATACCTGCGCGAAAACACCGTTGCGCGTCACCGGCTCTGCCTGCTTCTTCGGCTTCCCCTCCGGGGAGCGTTTGGGTGGTCAGGCTCCATACGCGGTGCCTGCGCCAAGCAGCACAACCATCGCTATTATCAGCAGTTTTCTTAACATTTTTCCTCTTGACGGTGTTATGTTATCTCAATCCCCGACGGGGATCTTCAGCAGGAGTTTCACCCGCCGCCGCCGCCGAACAGCCTCACGACTATCATTGTCCCGAACACAAGTATCACCAACAACAAAAACTTCATGCTTTATCACCTTTTGCTAAGAGCTTTTCAAAGATTATAAAGCCTGTTTTCAAAACATCTATCTTTTCTGTATCCCGAGCGACGTGATGTGTTTCAGGAAATGTTTCTCAAGCCCCGCGTAATGATCTTCCTCGAACTCGTCCAGCACATCCATCACCCTGTCGTAGAACACCAGCGCGCCGCTCTCGTCCTTCTGCGTCAGGACCGAGCCGTAGGTGATGTGGATAAGCTGCCTTGAGTCGATGGAATCGAAAAGCATTTCGAGATGATCGTCGGCGACCGAGTCGATCCTGGGAATATTTTTCAGGTTGGTTGTGACGTGATATGAAGCGCGGTCCTCCTCGAACCTGTCGAGCGCGTATTTATGAATCTCGCGATACAGCGCGGGCGCCCTGCGTGCGACGACGCGCATGGCTTCGAGATAGCTCGTGCCGGCGGTTTTCTCGTGGAACCTGCCGCGCGTGATCCTGCCGACTATCGGGAAGATGCTGAACTTGTCGCTGCCCGAATGGATGCTGAGCTTGTAGCCGCCGAAGTTTCGCGCGATGATCGAGTGGCGTTCGAGCGATGCGGCGAACTGCGCCGTGTCGCCGATGAAGTCGATGCCTTTCTGGAACTGGCCGACATAGCGCGGCGCGAGGCTCTGCGGGTTGACGCCCGCACGCCTCAGCTCGACCGCGACGAAAAGGTGTTCCGCCGGCGTTGTCGGCGTCGGCGTCTCATCCACCGACATCTCGAAATCGAACCTGTCCGCCTCGCCGAATATCTCCATCAGCACCCTGTACATCTTTATCGTGTGCCTTACCGCCGAAAGGTATTTTACCGCGATGCGCTTCGTGTCCTGAGCGGTGAACACGAAGACCGCGGCGGCCCCGGTTTCGGCATCCTTGAGTTCGAACTTATCGCTGTACCTGCCGAGCAGCGCCTCCTTCGATTTTTCATCTTCGAACAGCGCGTCGAACGCGGCACTGATTTCTTCTTCGCCCATCGAATCTGCGTCGAAGTTCAGGTGATCCGAGGGATCGATCGTGTAAAAAGTAAATCCCGCCGCAGCCGTGCTTCTGACATCTTCCTCGGTCTTGAGATGGTCCGCATCCGCGCCGAACGGGAACCTGTACCCTTCCTGGAACACGCCGAGGCATGCGTCGTCCATGACCTCGAACGGCGATCTGCCCGTGCGTGTCATCTCGCGGATCGACTGCTGCGGCAGTATCGGCGCGAAGTTGTAGCCCCGCGCTGCGTGGATGTGGCCGGGAGTTGCGATCCCGAGCCTGTCGCCCATCCCGAACGAGGTTTTCAGCCCGAGCGGAACCGGCCGGGTGAAGGGAAATACCCGCCGCAGCTCATCCATGTTCTCGTGGCTGACCGGGCAGGTTTTAAGCATAACGCCGCCGAGGTCGGATGTCTCACCCTCGAACCCCGCGCCGGGCTCGCCGCTGTTCGAGAATATCAGGATTTCACGCCCGCGCCGGATCTTTTTCAGAATGAAGACCTGCCCCGCTGCCGCACACGCCGACTGCGGGTAGAGCGATCCGTCCGCCGCCGCAATTTTTTCCATCGCACCCGCCGCAAGCGGTCCGTCCGCATCAAAACATTTATTCTCTGAAAGTATTTTCGCAAGCTCTTTCATTCCATCCCTCCACGAGGCCAAAGATATAAGCATTATTTTATTCCGCGCATCTGGTTTAGTCTATAACAGACAAAATGTTGCAGCGGATTACATATCGCGGAACAACATGTCGCGACCGCGCCTTGAGAGTGCAAAATTTATCTGTTACAATGCTGTCACCGCCGCGCTGCGAAAGCACGGCGCGGCAAAGGGAGCGCCGATGATCGACAGCTGGGGCATATTCCTGATAATGACGGGCACGGTGCTGGTAGTGATATCCGTCTTCCGGCACGTGGCGAAACGCCGTCAGCTCGGGGATGTTTATGACAAATACATAAAGAGCATAAAGCTGCCCCCGCTCGAAGAGCCGAACGATTTCGGACAGAAGATGAGATGGGCAATAGATATAGATGAACCAGAAGAAAACAAGTCCCCTGGAGGGTCTGAACCCCCAGCAGATAAAAGCAGTTAAGCACGCCACCGGGCCGCTCCTGATACTCGCCGGGGCGGGCACCGGGAAGACGCGCGTCATCACCCACAGGATCGCGTACCTGATCGAAGGCATCGGGATACTGCCGCAGTCGATCCTCGCGCTGACGTTCACGAACAAGGCGGCGCAGGAGATGCGCGAGCGCACCGTGCGGCTCGCGGGCGAGGAAGCGCGCGGCGTGATGCTGTCCACCTTCCATTCGTTCTGCAACTACATCCTGCGGCGCGACATCCGCATGCTCGACTGCTACCGCGAGGGATATTCCATCTATGACGAATCCGACACGCGGGCCTGCATCAAGACCGTGCTCAAGGACATGGGGCTGCCGGTGTCCGGCCCGTTCGCGCCGGCGCGTGTCTCCGAGCTGATTTCACGCGCGAAAAATTTCGGGTCGCAGCCGGGCGACAACATCGACTCCTACGATCCGCTCGGCGAGCACATCGAGCGCATAGCCGCGGGCTACGAGAGAAGGATGGTCGAGAACAACGCGCTTGATTTCGATAACCTGCTGATAAAAACGCTCGAACTGTTCAAGTCGTGCCCGGACGTTTGCGGCAAGTACCGACGCCGGTTCGACTACCTGCTCGTCGATGAATACCAGGACACGAACCGGATGCAGTACGAACTTCTGCGGCTGCTCGCGCCGGACGACGGCAACGTCACGGTGGTCGGCGATCTCGACCAGAGCATATACGGCTGGCGCGGCGCGGACGTCGGCAACATGATTTCGTTCCAGCAGGACTTCAAAGACGTGTCGGTGGTGGCGCTGGAGCAGAACTACAGGTCGAGCCAGAACATACTGGACGCGGCTAATTTGCTGATTGCCAACAACCCCGGCCTCCAGGAAAAACGGCTGTGGTCCGACCTCGGTGCGGGCGAGCCGGTTTTCTTGTTCATGCCGTGGGACGAGCGTGAAGAGGCTCATTTCGTCGCGCTCGAAATTGACCACCTGATAATGGAAGGCTACAGGCTGGATGACATAGCGGTGCTGTTCCGGACGAAGGCGCAGTCGCGCGTGCTTGAGGAAACGCTGCTGCGCGAGGGTGTTCCGTACATGCTGATCGGCGCGACGGAGTTCTACAAGCGCAAGGAGATCAAGGACATCGTGGCATACCTGCGTGTGATAGAGAACCCGCGGGATTTCATATCGTTCGGGCGGATCGCGAACGAGCCGAAACGGGGGCTGGGGCCGAAAAGCGTCGAGGCGATCGAGGCAGCCGCGCGCGCGGCCGGCTCGCTGTTCGATTTGCCGGAGAAGAAGGATTACCTCGGCAAACCTCAGCAGAAAAAAGCTCTTCCGCTGATAGAGTTGCTGAAAAGCTTTCACGACAGTCGCGGGAAAATGCCGCTCGATGAGCTGGTGCGCGAAGTGGCGGAAACTACGGGCTACCTGCAGATGCTGGATAAACTGGAGCGCACGGAGAGCATCAGCCGGACGGAAAATGTCGAGGAATTCGTGTCGCTGGCGGCGGAACACGCGAAGGGCCGCGCGAACCCGACGCTCGACGGGTTCCTGTCGCACGTCGCGCTGCTGTCGGACGTCGATCTGGAGGATTTCGGTGAAGGTAGAATCAGGATGCTGACGCTGCACGCTGCTAAGGGGCTGGAGTTCCCGGTGGTGTTCATGGTCGGCGTCGAAGAGGGCCTGCTGCCACACAGGTCGTCCAGCGAGAGCGATGCAGAGATGCAGGAGGAAAGACGGCTGTGTTACGTCGGGATCACGCGGGCGCAGGAACTGCTCTACATGACTGCCTGCAAGTCGCGCCTTACGTTCGGGCAGGTCAACCACAACCCGGAGTCGCGCTTCATCAACGAGATCGGGATCGACAGCTTCAAGGTTCTGCGCGGAACCCGCGGCGGGCCGGCGGCGGGCGAGAGTTTCTTCGACGACGACGAACCCGACTTCGAGGTCGATACCCTCGAATGCAGCGAGTTCCGGAAAAGTTCCGAAGGCTTCTTCGCCGGCGACCGCGTGGCGCACGAGGTGTTCGGAACCGGCACGGTCGTTTCCATCAAGGGCGATGAAATCTGCATCGCGTTCCCCGGCAAAGGCGTGAAACGGCTTTCATCGAAATTCGCGCCGCTGCGAAAACTCTGACCGCATCGTAATAATATTCTTTGTGTGCCACGTACAAAGCGCTTTTCTTTGTGTGTGAAGTCCATGTTGTCATACCTGCGAAGGCAGGTATCCAATCCTTAATGTAAAAATATTCTTTAGTGTGCCACGTACAAAGCGCCGTTCTTTGTGCGTGAAATCCTTAATATTGTGTCTTTCAACATCATTAATATTGTCCTTCCCCGCTGTCATTCCCGCGCAGGCGGGAATCCACTCCTTAATGTAAAATATATTATCCGACGTGCCACGTACAAAGCGCCGTTCTTTGTGCGTGCGAATCTTTGTTCTTTTTTGTGTCTTTTCA
>Ga0116162_10000559_pt1 | contig 26454 bp, 22 predicted proteins | sample AD_UKC105_MetaG_FD_89875 | JGI IMG/M metagenome (GOLD analysis project Ga0116162, IMG submission 89875) | Active sludge microbial communities of municipal wastewater-treating anaerobic digesters from Hong Kong - AD_UKC105_MetaG | ecosystem: Engineered > Bioreactor > Anaerobic > Digestate...
CTTTTGTGACATTTTTTGCTACGGATAGGGAAAGCGAAGAGCAGGGAGCATAGCGTAAATCTGTCATTGCGAGCGGAGCGAAGCAATCTCCTTATATTTGAACTGCTCCGGAGATTGCTTCGTAGTCCCGCGAGACGCGGGACTCCTCGCAATGACCTCAAATATCCCGTGCCCTCTGCTCCCCCAAATGCCTTTCCCTATTATCCGTGTAACTTTAGTTCCCTAATCTGTGAAACCTGCCTGCCGGCAGGCAGGTCTGTGGGCCGTTCCCCCGTCTGCGTAATCTTAGTTCCTGAATTTTTCCCCAATCAGAGTTAATCAGAGAAATCAGGTGCAAAAATCTCCAGGGGCAGCGGCGGAGGGGTTTTCTCCATGCTCCATGCTCTCTGCTTCTCTTCCCCGAACCCTGAACCCTGAACCCTCTCTGCTTTCCTCCTCAGAACTGCCCGGTCCGCAGCATGACCAGGGTACAGGCGTCGAGGACGGAGATGCCGACGCGTTCCAGTTCCGCGGCGATTTCCGCGTCCTCGGTTCCGGGGCTGAAAATGACCCGTCCCGGTTTGAGCGCGATCAGGTCCGGAAGCATCGGGCGCAGGCGTTCGGGGCGGACGTAGATCGAGACCGTATCCGGCCTTTCCGTGACCGCCGCCAGAGCGCTGACCGCCGGTATGCCGGCGATGGTTTCGGCGAGGGGATGAACGGGGATGACCGTATGCCCGTATTCGGCGAGCATGACCACGGCCCGGTGGGAGTAGCGGTCCGGTTTGGGGCTGGCGCCGACGACGAGTACCGTCTGTTTCATCTTCGCATTCCTCCGAACGGTCAGTGGTTGTGCCGGATAAAAATCCTAACCCGGCGCCGGTCCCTCCACAAGCGCAAACGAGACGGATGCGTCTCCGCGGTTCTGTTCGGCGGAGGAAACCGGTATAATCTTTTTGAAACCCGGCGATTCGCAGAAAGGAGAAACGATGGTTCGCGCGTTGAGGCGCAGGTACGCATATATCGTCCTGGCGACGGCGGTCGCGGCCGGCTGCGGGGGAGGGGAAGGTTCGAGGAGCGATTACCTGAGGCTCCGGCTTTCCGACGATCCCACCACGCTCGACCCGGCCGCGATCGTGGACGTCCCCGGCGGCTCCGTCGCCGCCAAGCTCTATAACGGTCTGGTGGCGTTCGGCCCCGACGGAGCTGTGGTGGGGGACCTGGCCGAGGAGTGGAGCCTGCTCCCCGACGGCCGCACGTTCCGGTTCCGGCTCCGTCCCGGGATCGAATTTCACGACGGCTCCGGCCTCACCTCCGCGGACGTGGTCTATTCTCTCACCCGGTTGCTGGACCCCGAGGTCAACTCCCCCCGTTCCTGGCTCCTCGACCCGGTCCGGGGAGCGGAGGAATTCCGCTCCGGCAGCGCCGCCGCCGTCAGCGGCCTCCGGGCCCCCGACCCGCTCACGGTCGAGATCGAACTACGGGAACCGTTCCCCGTCTTTATCTGCTATCTGGCCATGCCCAATAGCGCCGTGATCCCCGCCTCGTTTGCCGGGAAATCCCCGGGGAACGCGCCTCCCCCCGGTACCGGCCCCTACCTCCTCGCCGAATGGGAACGGGGAAACCGGTTGGTGCTGAAAGCCAACGAGGGTTATTTCAAGGGGCGCCCCGGCCTGGCGGGCATCGACTACAGGGTCATTCCCGAGGATATGACTGCGGCGGTCGAATTCGAGCGGGGGGAGATCGATATCATGGAAGTGCCCCGGGCGGAGTTTCGACGCTATCTGGCCGGTTCCCCCTGGAAGGAGCGCGTCCGGGAGCGGTCGGGGCTCAACACCTACTATGCGGGGTTCAACTGCACCCGCTCCCCCCTGGACGATCCGGCCGTCCGCCGGGCTCTCAACCTGGCCTTGGATCGGGAAAAGATCTGCAGGACCCTGCTCGAGGGGCGCGCGGTGCCGGCGGCCGGCCCCGTTCCCCCCGGCCTGCTCGACGATCCGGAACTGAAGGGGTACGGCTACGATCCGGACAAGGCCCGGCGGATGCTGAAAGCCGCCGGGATCTCCCTGCCCCTGGAGCTGGAATTACTGGTCAAAGCCGACCGCGAGACCATGAGCATCGCCGAGGTGATCCAGGATTACTGGAAGAAGATCGGGGTCGAAGCCCGGATCGTGCAGCGGGAATGGACCGCCTTCAAGCAGGAGGTGGCCCAGGGCGATTTCGACGTTTTCTACCTTTCCTGGTGGGGGGACTACCCCTCGCCGGAAAACTTCCTCTATCCCACCTTTTTTTCGGGCAACATCGGCTCGGCCGGCAACCGCAGCCGCTTCTCCGATTCGGGGACGGACCTGCTCCTCCGCGCGGCCCGCCGCCAGACCGACCCGTCCCGCGCTCTCGACCTTTATCGCCGGGCCCAGCGCCGGATAGTCGACCTGGCCCCCTGGGTCTTCCTCTGGCACCGGAAGACCTTCGTCATCACGTCCCCGCGGGTGAAGGGATACGAACTTCCCCTGATTTACAGCGCGGATAAGATGGAAACGGTTGAATTGATCATTCCCGGCGGGTAGAGTAATTAGCTGACAATCATGATTATTTCCAAGAAAAACATACCCGCCGCCGCTCCCGGAGTTTGGGAGCGGCTTCCCAAGGTGGAGCTCCACCGCCACCTGGAGGGATCGGTCACCCCCGAACTGCTCCTCGAGATTTCGGGGAAATACGGGGTCAAGCTCCCGACCCGGGACCTGGAGGCGTTGCGCCGCGCCACGCAGATCCGGGAGCGGGTGGGAAGTCTCGGGGAATTCCTTCAGCGGTTTTACCTCCTGGGCCTGGCCTTCCCCTCGGTCGAAGCCATTTCCGAAGTGGCTTACCGGGTCTGCCGGGATTGCGCCCGCGACCGGATCCGGGTTCTCGAACTCCGGTTCAGCCCGGTTTTCATGAGCATCGAACAGCCCCATCCCTGGGAGGAAATGGTCGAGGCGGTGTGGGCGGGCGTCCGCCGCGCCCAGGACGAATTCCCCATCAGGGTCGGGTTGATCATCGGGGTCTCACGCTCCAACGGCCTCGACCGGGCGCTGGAGGTCGTGGACCTGGTGGTCCGCAGCCGCGATCGGGGCGTTCTGGGCATCGATCTTTTCGGGGACGAAGCCCAGTACCCGCCCGAGCTTTTCGCCGAACCCTTCGCCGCCGCCCGGCGGTCCGGGCTGAACATCACCGTGCACGCGGGGGAGGGGGGAGGGGAGACGAACATCCGGACCGCGGTGGAAATATTGGGCGCCTCGAGAATCGGCCACGGGGTGCGGGTGATCAACGACCCGGAAATGATGGGGTGGCTGGCGGAGTCGGGTATTCCTCTCGAGATCTGTCTGACCAGCAACGTCCACACCCGCACCGTCGAGAGCATGGAGGAACACCCGGTTCGGCTGCTCTATGACCGGGGGGTGAGGATCTCGCTCAACACCGACGACCCCGGGATAAGCGACATCTCCCTCTCCGGCGAATACGAGCTGGCCTCGCGGCATTTCCGCTTTTCTTTGGAAGAAATCAAGGGGCTGGTTCTCGACGCCTTGAACCAGTCGTTCCTCGCGGAGTCGGAGAAAGAGCGGATACGCCCGGGTCTGGAGAAGGAACTGAACGGTCTTTAGGAGACCGACCGGGGGGGGAATGATCGCTTACGCGGGGCGCCGGGTTCTTCTGGCAATTCCCACCCTTTTAGGGGTGACGCTGATCACCTTCATCCTCACCCGGGCGCTCCCGGGGGATCCGGCCTATGCCCTGGTCGGGCAACGGGCTGCTCCCGAGACCATCGCCCGCGCCCGCGAGCTGATGGGGCTCGACCGCTCCCTGCCCGGCCAGTACCTGCGGTACCTGGGCAACCTCTCCGTCGTGGGGCCGGGGAAGTCGGGATGGCCCGCGTTCAAGCTTCCCTACCTGGGAGAGTCGTATTTCACCCGCCGCCCGGTTTCGGAACTGCTCGCGGAAAAGTTCCCCCACACCCTGAGGCTGGCGGCGGCGGCCATGGCCGTGGCGGTGGCCGCGGGGATCGGCCTGGGGCTGCTCTCCGCCTCGTTTCCCGGCCGTCTCCCCGACCGGATCGCATCCCTGGTGGCCATCGGGGGCATCTCCATTCCCGTGTTCTGGACGGGGTTGGTGCTGATCATGGTTTTCTCCTATCTGCTCGGCTGGTTCCCGGCTTCGGGGATGGGCGGGGGGCGTCTCGTCTATCTGGTGCTCCCCGCGCTCACCCTCGGCTCCCGTTCCGCCGCTTACCTGGCCCGGATCACCCGGTCCAGCATTCTCGAAGCCGCGGGCAGGCAATACGTCGTCACCGCCCGGGCCAAGGGGCTGGGGGGGGGGAAGGTCCTCATCCGCCACATGCTGCGCAACGCCCTGATTCCCATCGTCACCCTGGCCGCCCTCGACTTCGGCTCGTACCTCAACGGCTCGGTCCTGACCGAGACCATCTTCGGCTGGGACGGGGTGGGGCGTTTGGTCATGACCGCCATCCGCCGGCAGGACTACCCCGTTATCCTCGGGGGCGTTCTCCTGGGGGCGGTGGTATTCATCGCCGTCAACGTCCTGGTCGATCTCTCCTACGCGCTGATCGATCCCCGGATCCGGGTGGGGAGGAAGAGCCGGTGAGCATCCGTCCGGGAAACGCTCGGACGTTGATTCCGCTCCTCCTGCTGGGAACGATCGTCTCCGCGGCCGTCTTCGCCCCCCTCCTGGCGGCTTTCCCCCCCGACGAGGTGGATCTCGACCGCGTCGGCGAGGGACCCTCGGGGACCCACTGGTTCGGCACCGACGAAAAGGGAAGAGACGTTTTCAGCCGGGTGGTCTACGGAGCCAGGTTTTCCCTGGGCATAGGCGTTCTGGCCACCGCGATGGCGCTCCTGCTGGGCGCCGCCGCCGGCCTGGCCGCGGGATATTTCGGAGGGACCGTGGACGCCGTCGTCCAGATGATCACCGATATCACCCTGGCGTTCCCCAGCCTGCTTCTGGCCATCGGGATCAGCGTGGTTCTCGCTCCGGGGTTCGTCACGGTTTTCGTCGCCCTGGCCCTGGTGGGATGGGCTTCGATCGCCCGTTTGGTGCGGGGGGAAGTGCTGGGGATCAGGGAAAGCGAGTACGTTCAGGCCGCCCGCGCCGGCGGCGTTTCCTCCGCCGGCATCATCGTCCGCCATATCCTCCCCAACTGCCTTCCGGTGATTCTGGTCGCCGGCAGTCTCAAGATCGGGGGTTTCATCCTCGGCGAGGCCGCGCTCAGTTTTCTCGACCTGGGGGTGAGGCCTCCCGACCCCGCCTGGGGTTACATGATCAGCGCCGGGCGGGAGTATCTGAAATCCTGTCCCTGGATGACCGTTTTTCCCGGATTTTTCCTGGCTTTGACCGTCTTCTCCTTCAATCTGCTCGGAGACGCAGTCCGGGACCGCCTCGACCCTTCCTTCAAATAAACCGGCCGTCCGGGGTGTTTTCCCTCGCCGGTTCCGTCTCCGCTGGGCTATCCTTACGCGGAACCCGGAGAACCTCGATGACTCCCAAGAAGCATTACCCGCTCGCCCGCCCGCGCGCGGAAACCGTCGGCCCGATCGATTACGAGCGCGAACTCAACCCCCAGCAGCTGTCGGCGGTCAGGGCCCCGGACGGCCCCATCCTGGTCGTCGCCGGCGCCGGCAGCGGCAAGACCCGGGTGGTCACCTACCGCGTGGCCAGCCTCCTCGAACGCGGGGTCGGTCCCGAGGAGATTCTCCTGCTCACTTTCACCAAGAAAGCCGCGGGGGAGATGCTCGCCCGGGTCGAAAGCCTGGTGGGAATGAACTTGGGAAGGATCTGGGGAGGGACGTTTCACCACGTGGGGAACATGGTTCTGCGCCGCCATGCCGCTCTGATGGGGCTGGGAGAGGAATACGCCATTCTCGACCGCGACGACTCCCGCACCCTGGTCGACGGCCTCATCCGGGAAGCCGGCCTCGACGTCAAGGCCCGGGAATTCCCCAAGAGCAGCCTCTTCCTGGAGACGCTGGGATACGCCCGTAACACGCGGACCTCGTTGGAGACGGCGGTTTCGGTCAAATGCCCGGTTTTCGAGAAGGCCGTGGGGGAGATCGAGCGCTTGGCCGCCGTCTACGAAAAGCGCAAGCGCGCCCGCAACTATCTCGACTTCGAAGACCTGCTGGCGCTTTTTCACGACCTCCTCCTGGCTCACCCGGAGGTGGCGGCGGAGTACCAGAACCGGTTCAGGCACGTCCTGGTCGACGAATACCAGGACACCAACGCCCTTCAGGCCGCCATCGTCAAGATCCTCGCCGCCGGTCACGGGAACGTCATGGCCGTTGGGGACGACGCCCAGTCGATCTATTCCTTCCGGGGGGCGGTCTTCAGGAACATCCGGGAATTCCCCCGGGATTTCCCCGGTTGCCGGATATTCACGGTGGAGACCAACTACCGCAGCACCCCCGAAGTCCTGGCTCTGGCCAACCAGGTGCTGCGGGGGGGGGAAGGGTACGCCAAACGTCTCCGTCCGGCCCGGCCGGCGGGCCCCCTACCGGTTCTGGTGCGCCCGCTCGACGTCTACGATCAGGCCAGGTTCCTGGCCCAGAGGATAGCGGAACTGATCGAGGAAGGGACCGATCCGGGAGAAATCGCCGTTCTCTACCGGGCGCACTTCCACTCCATGGAAGTGCAGATGGAATTGACCCGGGCCGGGATCCCGTTCTCGGTCCGGTCGGGCCTGAGATTTTTCGCCCAGGCCCACGTCAAGGACGTTCTGGCGTACCTGCGCGTCGTCGACAATCCCATGGACGAAGTTTCCTGGAAGCGGATCCTGACGACCCTGCCGCGCCTGGGCCCGAGGACCGCGGAAAAGATCTGGGCGAGAATCTCGTCGGCCGCCGATCCCGCCGCGGAACTGGCGTCCGCGGAAACGGCCCGGTCGGCCCCGGCCGGGGCCCGGGATTCCTGGGAGTCGTTCGTCGCCACCGTGGCCGATCTGCGCTCGATCTCCGGCCAGGGTCCTCGGCCCATGATCGAGCGCGTTCTCGAGGGGGATTACGGCGATTACCTCAAGGCCAAGTATTCCAATTCCCGGAACCGGGAAGACGACCTCCGCCAACTGGCCGAGTACGCCCGGGGGAATTCCGACCTGCACCGCTTCCTCGACGAACTGGCCATGAGCGGGGGAACCGATCCCGCGGACGCTTTTTCCGAATCTCCCCGGCCGTGCTCGGTGGTGCTCAGCAGCGTCCATCAGGCCAAAGGCCTGGAATGGGAAGCGGTTTTCGTTCTCTGGCTGGCCGAGGGCCGCTTCCCCGCCGCTTCCAGTTTCGGCGACGACGAAGCCATGGAGGAAGAACGGCGGCTCTTCTATGTGGCCGCCACCAGGTGCCGGACGCGCCTCACTCTGCTGCAGCCGCTGAGCGCGCGCCAGCGCAGCGGCGAGACCCAGGCCGTCACTCCCTCCCGGTTCCTGGTCGATCTCCCGCACGATACCTATGAGGAATGGGACCTGTATGACATCGATTGCGACGTCGATCTTTTCTAGGCGCCCGGGCCCGCTTACGCCCCTTCTGCCCCCGGCGGCCGGGTGGTATACTGAAGTACTGGCGCCGCGCGCTCCGGCGCCGGCCGCGGGAGGGGCACGACGATGAGATACGGCAGAACCATCCGGGGAGCGGGCCTGGTCGCCCTGGCGCTGCTGGCGTGGATCGTTTTCACCACCCGTTATGCCTGGCGCGACTACCTCTCCGGCCCCGACGTGCGTTTCGCCGGAAACGCCGCCGTGGCGGCCGGGCTCTATCCCGCGGGATTCGAATCCGCCACGGTTTTCAGCAACGACGATTTCAACGCCCGCACCCCCCTGGCCGAAGCGCGCGCCTTCCGGGAGTGGCTCAAGGCCCGAGAACTGCCCGTCACGTTTTTCGTCATCCCCCGGCAGCGGGGCGAAGCCCCCCTGGGGGAGGGGGACCGGCTCGACCTCCTCCGCGCTTTGGCCGCCGACGGGCACGAGATCGCCCAGCACGGGTATGCCCACTTCTGCCCCCGCAACCGCGAGGAAGGGCTCCAGGAAGGCGCCGAGATGGCCCTGCTCGGACGCGAGGAAGCCGAAAAGAGGATCGCGGAAGGTCGGCGTCTTCTTCGCGGTCTCGGTTTCGACCCGATCGGACACCGCAGTCCCTGCTTTTCCGGAACGGTCGAAACCGTGGCCGCCCTGGCCGACCTCGGTTTTCTCTACGGCTCGGACATGAACCTGCCCGCCTGCACCCCCCGCAATATTTTCTGGCCGGATTTCCCGGGGAGGATCCTTTATCCGTGGCGGCTGCCGGGGATCGATCTGCTGGAGATAACGGGCCAGACCGACCCCACCGTCCATCCCGCCAAGGCCCGGGCCGTTTTCGACCGGATTCACGCCCGATCCGGCGTCGCGGTCTTCCTGACCCATCTGCCCCAGATCGGGGAACGGGAAAACCTGGACCGGCTGGGGGAGTTCGTGGAGTACGTCCGCGCCCGCCCGACCTGGATCTGCCGCCTCGACCAGCTGGCCCGCTGGTGGACGGCCCGGGAGCGGCTGGAGATAGAAACTTCGTTCGAGGACGGGATGCTGAAGGTGACGATCTCCAATCCCTCTCCCTATCCGCTCGAGCGCTGCCGTCTGGTATTCGCCACTCCCGGTCCCTTCCTGGTCGAAACCGCGGGGGGAGTCGTCCTGGCCCGCGGGGCGGGGGAGGAGGCGATCGTCGATATCCCTCTTCAAGCCGTTTCGGCCGCGGAGGAAAACTGTCCCGGGGGGATATGCCCCGTTTCCGCCCGAGCCGGTTCCCGGTAGGATTTCCCGGGGAGAAGCCCCCGGGTCAGGGAGCGGGCACGAACAGGTTTTGACCCACCCTGATCGAGTTGGGGTCGCCGAGGCCGTTGGCTTCGACGATGGCCTCGACCGTGGAGTTGTAGGTGCGGGCGATGGTGGAGACGGTCTCTCCCGAAGCCACCACGTGCTCGTAGCCCCGCATGTACCCGCCGCGGCCTCCCGTCCTCGAACCGCCCTTGGCGATCTCGGCCCGGAGCCGGGCGTTCTCGCGGGAAACTTCCTCGAGAACGATCTGCAGGCGTTGCTCGGTGGCCTGCTTCAGCGCCTCCACGCTGCTCCTGATCTCGGCCATCGCCTGATCGCGTTCGCGGCTCACTTCCCCGGTTTGCCGGCCGATGCCCTCCACCTGCTGTTCGAGGAAGAGCTGATCGCGTTTGAGAGCCGCGCACATATCCTCCAACTCGAGGGTGCGCGTTTCCAGAGCCTGCAGGCGCCGTTCGATCAGGGCGCCGGGGTCTTCGCCGCCGGCGGTGTTACGGGAAGAAACGCACCCGGCCAGCAGCGGTATCCAGACCGCGGCGGCCAGCACGGCGGGAAATTTCCGGATCATCGTTCCGCCCACGGGGGATCAGTAATGGTAGCGGCCGATTACGCGCCGCCGGGGGGCGGAATCGTCTTCGGAGGCGGCCGCCGGCTCTTCGCTGGGGACCGGGACCGGCTCCTGGTACACCTCGACTTCCTCCATCTCCACCTCGACCTCTTCCATGTCCTTGGGCTCGGGCGCGGCCACCGAAGCCGGGGCCTCCCCGGAGCCGTAATCGACCAGGAAGTGGGCGCGGCGGTTCTTGGCCCAGCATTCCTCGGTGCTTTCGGCGCAGACCGGTTTGTCCTCGCCGTAGCTGATGCTGTGAATCCGGTCGGGGTTGATTCCGAGCTTGGTCAGTTCCAGGCGGACGTTGAGCGCCCGGCGTTCCCCCAGGGCGGTGTTGTATTCGTTGGTCCCGCGTTCGTCGCAATGGCCCTCGACCAGCAGCCGGGCGTTGGGGTGGGCGAGCATCCAGTCGGCCACTCCCGACAGCACCGCCCGGCCTTCCGGGGTGATATCCGAACTGTCGTAGGCGAAGTGGATGTCCTGGAGGACCAGGGCGTCTTCCTCGGAGGGTTCGATAAAGGCGACGTCGCCTTCAAAGGGCTCCAGGGGGAAATCATAGCCGAGTTCGGCCTGGCTGATCTGGTCGGGCGTGGCGGTGGGTTCGGGCCGGTTGGAGGCGCACCCCGCCGCCATGAGGACGGCCAGGACCGGGATAAGGCTGGTCTTGACGATTCTTTCCATGCTCTCCACCTCCGTTGTGGATGTTCGCCTGTGAAATAGTTTGTGTGATTCTATACGCCGGTTTTTCATAAATCAAGGAATCAATGCGTCCGCGGCCGTTGATTTCACGGGTTTTTCGCGCCGGCTCAGTACCGGTACGGGCCCCACGCCGGGCTGGTGCAGGCCAGGCCCCGGGTGAGCTGCAGGGGTTCGGGATTGAGCAGGTCGATGACGAACAGGTTGGTGGTCCCCCCCCGGTCGGAGCTGTAGACCAGGTGGCGGTTGTCCGGGGCCCAGGAAGGGTCTTCGTCGTTCCAGCGGTTCCGGGTCAGGCGCTGGGCGCTCCCCGAATCCAGGTCGACGATGCAGATCTCGAAGTTTCCGTCCAGCAGGGAAGAGTATGCGATCATGTCCCCGCGCGGCGACCAGGCCGGCGAACTGTTGTAGGAGCCGGTCAGCCCCAGCCGCCGCGGATTGGAGCCGTCGGCGTTCATGATGTAGATCTGGGGGGTTCCGCCCCGGTCCGACGTGAAGGCCAGGCGGGTGCCGTCCGGCGACCAGGACGGGGAGCAGTCGTTCCCGCGGCTTCTGGTCAGGCGTTCGAGGGAGGACCCGTCCAGCCTCATTCTATAGATTTCGTTGTTCCCGTCCCGGCTCAGGGTCAGGGCCACCCAGCGGCCGTCGGGAGACACGGCGGCGAACGCGTTGAGGCCGGGAAATGAGGCGATCACCCTTCGTTGGCCGGAGGCGAGATCGTCGTAGATCACCCAGGGGAACCCGGAGGAGTAGGCGGTATAGACCAGGGCGTTCCCATCCGGGGCCCAGTCGGGGTTGATGGCGATGCCCTTTCCCGAATTGATCTTTCTCCAGTTCTGGCCGCACCCCTCCATCAGGTAGATGGCCTTCTCCCCCCTGTCCGAGGAGACAAAGGCGATCTGGGTCCGGGCCAGGCCCCGCTCCCCGGTCAGGGTGCGGACGATCTCGTCGGCCAGGGCGTGGATCCCGTCCCGCCAGGCTTCGGCCCCCAGGGCGTACTGTTTTCCGAAGACCTGGCGTCCCTTGGAGATATCCACGACCCGGCACTCGATGGTGATGCGCCCCCCCTCGACCGAATACCCACCTTTGATCAGCACCTGGGCGCCGGTGGCCGCCCATTCCTTGAGGTTGAGTTTTCCCGTCCGCCGGTCCAGCTGCTCCGCTTCCTCCACGAAGGCGCGGTTCTCGACCGGGAGGAAGTAGCCGGAAAGGGTGAGGTCGTCGATGAGCAGGTTGGTCAGGGACCGGGCCATTCGGGAGTTTTCGGCGGGGCCGAGGTTGGCGAAGAGGGGAACGGCCATCCTCATGGAGTCGGCGTAATGTTTGGAAACCTTGATCCGGGTCTGGCCCCCGGCGGCGCCGGCGACGGCCATAAGGGCGACGGCGGTGAAGAACTTGGCGGTGCGCATATTCATATTTATTATGTAAGTATACGCCGGATCCGCGCTCGAGTTCACCTGAAAACGCAGGCGGCGGCCGCAAGCCCGGGGAAAATTTCTTGCCCGCCGCCGCCCGGAGGTCTAAAATCACGATAGAAATACAAATTACATGGAATTCGTCAACATTATGCCTGGAGGGTCCGGATGAAGAATATAGCCGCCGTCGCCGCCGTGCTGGCGCTGCTCTTGCCGGGGAAGGCCCCGGCCCAGGATCAGAATAAATGGGGCCAGCCCCCCTTTGTCGGCCTGGGAGCGATGGACATCTCTTCCTCGTTTTGGCGGGAAACCGAGACCGTGGTCGCCGACGATTGGCAGTGCCGCGATCCCCGGCCGGTTTCCTACATCCGGTGGTGGGGGTCCTACCCCGGCTGGATGGAGAGCATGCCCTGCGTGGAACCGGTTCCCCCTCCTCCCGTGCGGCCCATCGCCTTCATCATCAGCTGGCACGAGTACACTCACCCCGAGGGAGAGTACAGCCGCCCCGCGGCTCTCCTGCGGGAGGAGTTCTGCACCGATTTCACCGAGGAGTACTGGGGTTGCGACGAGCGCTGGGATAAGTCGGAATATTACGAGCACGAATACGTTTACGGCCAGTGGCTGACGGAACCGTGGCCCCAGGTGGATGGAACCTATTATTTCGTCAACATCCAGGCCGTCTTCGACCCCGCGGTCGAGACCGAATTTCTCTGGGGGTGGAAGAACGCACTCCCCGAAGCCCACTGGAACGACGACGCGGTTCAGATGACCGACGGGGTCACCTGGGGCGAACTCGTCTATCCCCCGGAGCATCCCGAGTTCCCGCTCTCCATCGACATGGCGTTCGAGCTCTACGTGGATCCGACCCGGACGCCCACGCCATCTCCCACCGCCACGCCTTCGCCGTCCCCCACTCCCACCAACGGGGTCCCCTTCACCCCCACCCCGACCGCGACGCCGTGGATTCCCTTCACTCCCACCCCGACCAGGACTCCCGCCGCCACGCCGACCCCGCCACCGCCTTCGCCGACGCCGACCTTCCAGGGCACGCCGACCTATCCGCCGACGCCGACCCCGTCCGCGACTCCTCCCCCCGTGGTTCCGGGAGACTACGACGGCGACGGGACCGCCGACATCGCTCTCTACCGTCCTTCCTCGGGGCTATGGCTGATCCGCCACCTGACCCGGGCGTGGTTCGGGACCTCGACCGACCTGCCGGTGCCGGCCGATTACAACGCCGACCGGGTCTGGGATATCGCCCTCTACCGTCCTTCCCTGGGAAAATGGATGGTCCGCGGCCTGACCTCGGTTTTTTACGGGGTTTCCACGGACGAGCCGGTTCCGGGCGATTACGCCGGGGACCGGTACTGGGATATCGCCCTCTACCGGCCTTCGATCGGAAAGTGGCTGATCCGCGGCGGCGCCGGAATCTATTTCGGGTCCGCCGCCGACTCCACCGTTCCCGCGGACTACGACGGGGACGGCCTCACCGACATCGCCGTCTTCCGGCCCTCGATCGGAAAGTGGCTGGTGCGGGGGATCAGCGGCGTTTACTACGGGGTTTCGACCGACGTCCTCATCCCGGCCGACTACGACGGCGACGGGACCGACGACATCGCCGTTTTCCGGCCCTCCTCGGGCCGGTGGCTGGTCCGGGGCGGGGCGAGCGCATATTTCGGGGTTTCGACCGACACCGCCCAGCCCGCGGACTACGACGGGGACGGCAGCGCCGACTTCGCCCTCTACCGTTCCGGGGCGGGGAAATGGCTGATCCGGTACCTGACCCAGGTCTACTACGGGACTTCCACGGATATCCCGGTCACCTCCCCCTAGCGTATTCATATGTAGGGGAAGGGGATTGACCACAGGTCACAGAGGGGGAAAAGAGAGGGTTCAGGGTTCGGGGTTCAGGAAGGGAGGAATCCACAGACCTGCCTGCCGGCAGGCAGGTCCGTGGACATATTTGGGGGGCGCGGTTGAGGGCTACTGAATTCTGAATACTGTATTCTGAATTCTTCCCCTCATCTGCCTAATCTTAGGTTCACCATGAAGGACATGAAGTTCATGAAGGGGAGAGGGTTAGCCACAAAAGGCGCAAGAGGCACAAGAGGAAAGGGGCAGAGAGCATGGAGCACCCCTCCGCCACGGACCTCTTAGGGTTCAGGGTTCAGGTCCGGAGAATTGTATGTCATTGCGAGGAGTCCCGCGTCTCGCGGGACTCCTCGCAATGACCTCTCAAATATCCCGTGCCTTCCGCTCCCCCAAAAACCTTTCCCAATCTATCTGTGAAATCTGTGGACTCATTGAGGGGGCCTAGGCGGAGGGTCTGCCCTGAACCCTGAACCCTGAACCCTGAACCCTGAACCCTGAACTCCCCCCCCGACCCTCGATTTGAAAAAAAACGCTTGCGCGGGCCGGGCATTCATCGTATATTCCGAATAATTGAATATAGGAGGTCCCGATGAACATGGATGAATGCCGCCGCCTGGGGGAGCTGTTGAAAGCCCTGGGGCACCCGGTCCGTCTGAAGATCGTCGACGGACTCATGAGCCACAGCTGCAACGTGGGCGAAATCGTCGACGGGCTCGGACTTCCCCAGTCGACGGTTTCCCAGCACCTGGCGGTGCTGAGGACCCGGGGAATCATCGCTCCGGAAAAGACCGGGGTGAGGACCTGCTACAAAGTAATCGACCCGGCGGTGCGCCGGCTCGTCAGGTGCCTGAACCCGCGCTAGCCCGGCCGCGCAAAACGCTCGTAATCGACGGAGGAAGATGCCGCCATGCCAACCATGAACAGTAGATTGATATCGTTCGCGGTCAACCGGCCCCGGGCCGTGACCTGGGCAATGGTGTTCACAACCTTGCTTCTGGCCCTTCTGGCCGGTCTTCCCAGCCTCTGGCCCCGGACCTTCGGGTTTCTTTCGCCGTTGCGGGTGGACACCGATCCCGAGAACATGCTCCCCGCCGAAGAAGCGGTGAGGGTTTTTCACAATCGGATGAAGGAGGAAATGTCCCTCTCCGACATGGTGGTGGTGGGAGTGGTCAACGAGACCGACCCCGACGGGGTGTTCAACCCCGAATCCCTGGCCCGGATTTACGAATTGACGGAATTCGCCAAGACCCTGACCTGGGCGGACCCGGACCGTCCGGGCGAGCGTTCCGGGGTGATCGACGTCGACGTGATCGCGCCGTCCACGGTGGAGAATATCCTTCAGGACGGACCGGGCACGGTTAGGTTCGAATGGCTGATGGGCCGTCCCCCCTCGACCCGGGCGGGAGCGCAGGAAGTCCGGGAAAACGCGAGGCGGCTCCCCTTCCTCAGGGATACGCTCCTTTCCGGAAACGGAAAAGCGGTCGCTCTCTACCTGCCCCTGACGGCCAAGGATCAGAGTTACCGGGTGGCGGAAGCCCTGAAGGAGAAGATCGCCGGATTCTCCGGAAACGACCGCTATTTCATCACCGGGCTCCCGGTGGCGCAGGATACGTTCGGGGTGGAGATGTTCAAGCAGATGGCGGTGGCGGCCCCCATGGCCATGGCCATCATCTTCCTGCTCATGCTTATCTTCTTCCGCAAGCTCGTCCTCATCGTCTCCCCGCTGATCGTGGCCCTGGTCTCGGTCATCTGCACCATGAGCCTGCTGGTCATCACCGGCCGGACCGTCCATATCATGAGCTCGATGATCCCGATCTTCATCATGCCCATCGCCGTCCTCGACGCGGTGCATATCCTCTCGGAATTTTTCGACCGGTTCCGGGAGACGGGAGACCGGAAGCAGACCCTCCACGCGGTGATGCGGACGCTCTTCACCCCCATGCTCTACACATCGCTGACGACCTCGGTCGGGTTCGCCTCTCTGGCGCTTACGCCCATTCCTCCCGTCCAGGTTTTCGGCATCTACATCGCCTTCGGCGTCGCCACCGCCTGGATCTGGACGGTGCTCTTCATTCCGGCTTTCATCATGCTCATCCCCGCCCGTTCCCTGGCCAACTTCGGGGCCCTTCACGACCGGAGGGAGGACCGGGAGATCTCCCGGGCGGTGCGCGAGCGGCGGCACACCATCTCCTCCAACCTGACCATGACCTGGTTGCTGGGCGGCGCCGGGCGCCTCACCTACCGCCACGCCCGGACGGTGCTGGCGGTGGTGGCGGTACTGGTGGCGGTTTCGATTTGGGGGATCAGCCGGATCACCATCAACGACAATCCGACCAAGTGGTTCACGTCCTCCCATCCCATTCGAGTCGCCGACCGGGTCCTGAACCATCATTTCGCCGGGACCTATACCGCCTACCTCGCCCTGAAGGCCCCCGAAACCGGCCCGGCGGTGGGGGAGTACGCGGACGGCCTCGAAGCCCGACTGGAGGCGAAAGCCCGGGAGGCGGAAGCGGAGTACCCCGGAGCCTCCAAAGTCTTTTCCGCGCTGGAAGCGCACCTTAAAGCCTCCGCCGGCACCGCCGCGTCCCCCGACCGGTTGCTCCAGGGCCTGGTCCGGTTCGCCGAATCCGCCATGGATAAAGCTCCGTCCGCCGACCTCGACGCCTGGGACGAGGCCCTTCTGGCGCTGGACGCGGAAAGGCAGAGGGGGGAGGTGTTCAAGCAGCCCCGGGTCCTGAGGTACATCGCCGGCCTTCAGAACCACCTGCTCTCCACGGGAGTGGTGGGGAAATCCAACTCCCTCGCCGACATCGTCAAAACCGTCTACCGGGAGCTGGTTTCGGGCCGGGACTCCGATCTGCGGATCCCCGATTCGGCGGGCGCTGTCGGACAGGCGCTGATCACCTACCAGAACAGCCACCGTCCCCAGGACCTCTGGCATTTCGTCACCCCCGACTACCGGACCACGGTTCTCTGGATACAGCTTAAGAGCGGCGACAACCGGGACATGGAAAAAGTGCTGGATTCGGTCGACGGTTATCTACGGGACAACCCTCCCCCCGAGGGGTTGGAGGCACAATGGTTCGGTCTGACCTACATCAACGTCGTCTGGCAGAAAAAGATGGTCAGCGGGATGCTCCAGGCTTTCCTGGGGAGTTTTCTGATCGTCTTCCTGATGATGACCGTCCTCTACCGCTCCGCGCTGTGGGGGGTCCTCTCCATGATCCCCCTGGTCGTCACCATCGGCATGATCTACGGGTTCATCGGGTTGGTGGGGAAAGATTACGACATGCCGGTGGCGGTGCTCTCCTCCCTGAGCCTGGGGCTGGCCGTCGATTACGCCATCCACTTTCTCTCCCGGAGCCGCGAACTCTACGAGCGTTGCGGGACCTGGGAGCGGACGGTGGCGGCGGTTTTCGGGGAACCCGCCCGGGCCATCGCCCGGAACGTGATCGTGGTGGGAGTGGGGTTCCTCCCGCTGTTGCTGGCGCCGTTGGTTCCCTACCAGACCGTCGGGCTCTTCATCGCCGCCATCCTGGTCACGGCGGGCGTGGCCACGCTCCTCATCCTTCCGGCCCTGATCACGGTTTTAAACCGGCTGGTCTTTCCCCGCACCCGCGCGGCCGGAATCACCTGCAACTGCGCCACCTGCGCCGTTTCCGCCGCGGCCGTGGTCCTGGTGGCGGTCATCAATCTCAAACGCTTTCTCGACGTCGGGGTCACCGCCCTGACCTGGTGGAGCCTGGGGGCCATCGTGGCGGCGGCCGCGCTCTGTTCCTACCTGTCGCGCCGCCGTTCCTGCCGGAGTGTCCCGGCCGACCCCGGTTCCGGGGAGAGTACAATCAACCGCTGACGGAAGAAGGAGGCAGCAAGATGAAGCAGCTGTACACGATCGCGGCGGCCGCCGCCGTACTCGCCGGCGTCGCCCGGGCCGAAACCGGCGTCGTCCCCACGGTCGACGAAGTGGTGGCCAAGACCAACCGCGCCGCCTACTATCAGGGCACCGACGGCCGGGCCCGGGTTTCGATGACGATCACGGACAGCCAGGGCCGCGAGCGCACCCGGGAGTTCACGATTCTCCGCCGCGACGAACCGGGTCCCGAGGGAACGGCCCCGGACGAGTTTGCCGGGGATCAGAAGTTCTACGTCTATTTTCAGCGCCCGGCGGACGTCAATAAAATGGTCTTCATGGTCTGGAAGCACGCGGCCGCCGACCGGGACGACGACCGGTGGCTCTACCTGCCCGCTCTCGACCTGGTCAAGAGGATCGCCGGGGCGGAGAAGAGGACGAGTTTCGTCGGGTCCGATTTTTTCTACGAGGACGTTTCCGGGCGCGGGATCGGCGAGGACGTTCACGAACTGGCCGAAATCACCGACAACTACTACGTGCTCAAAAACACGCCCAAAGACCCGTCATCGGTGGAGTTCGACCACTACCTGATGTGGATTCATAAAGACACGTTTCTTCCGGTAAAAATCGAATACTACGACACCGCGGGGGAACCGATCCGGGAATACGCGGCGTTGGGGGTGGAGACCATCGCGGGTTTCCCCACCGTGACCCGGTCGATGATGAAGAACCTCAAAACCGGCAGCCGAACGGAGATGAGCTACTCCAACGTGGCCTACAACATCGGGCTGCCCGACGAGATCTTCTCCGAACGCTACCTGCGCAAACCCCCGCGCGAATATCTGCGCTGAGAGGAGGAGGCGATGAGACCGGCGATGAGGATGTCCTGGGCCGCGGCGGTTCTCCTGGCCGTTTCCGCGGCGGCGGGGCGTTCCGAACCCACGCTTCCCGCCGGCTTGGGCGGGGCGTCGGAGCCCTCGCTCCCCGTCGGGTTGGGAGGAGCGTCGGAGCCTTCGCTCCCGGCGGGGCTGGGGACGGGAACTTCGGGCGCCGCCGAGGCGTCAGCGGACGGGGAAGGGGGAACGTGGTCGATCCCCTTCGATTTTTCCGGTTTCGCGGATGCCCGGGTCGGCGTTCGCACGCAGAACGATCCTTACGAAAAAGACATGTCCCTGGGCGAGTTCCGGGTGCAGGGGGAAGCGGAAAAAGCCTGGCGCGACTGGTCCGCCCGCATCCGGGCCGACCTGCTGTACGATCCGGTCTACGACCATGAAACCGTCGATCTGGCTACCGGGCGGGGCTGGTTCGACCTCAGGGAAGCCCGCGTGGCCCTGACCCCGCTCCCCTTCGTCGACCTCAAGATCGGGCGGCAGATCATCACCTGGGGCACCGGCGACCTCCTCTTCATCAACGATCTTTTCCCCAAGGACTGGCAGTCGTTCTTTATCGGCCGGGACGTCGAATATCTGAAAGCCCCCTCGGACGCGGTCGTGGCTTCGTTCTTCAGCCCGGCGGCCAACCTGGACCTGGTCTATGCCCCCTGCTTCAACGCCGACCGCTATATCGACGGGAGCAGGCTTTCGTACTTCAACCCGCTCCTGGACCGTATCGCCGGCCGCGATGCCGTGCTCCGGACCGAACGGCCCCAGACCTGGTTCACGGACGCCGAGGCGTCGGCCCGGCTCTACCGGACTTTCGGAGGTTACGAACTGGCCGCGTACGGCTACTACGGGTTCTGGAAGAGCCCGGCCGGTTTCGACCCCGGCTCCGGGGAGTGGACGTTTCCCCGGTTGTCGGTGTACGGTCTCAGCGGCCGCGGACCCGTCGGTCCCGGGATCGGCAACCTGGAGTGCGGCTGGTACGATTCCCGCGACGACGCCTCCGGTTCCGATCCGCTGGTGAAAAACGGCGAACTGCGTTTCCTCGCCGGATACGAACAGGAGTTGTTCGCCGACTTCAACGCCGCCGCCCAGTACTACCTGGAGGTTCTGCTCAACTACGACCGCTACCGCGAAGTCCTCCCCCCCGGCGAGCACCCCCGGGACGAGGCCCGGCACGTCCTCACCCTGAGACTGACCTGGCGCCTGCTCCGACAGAACCTGGTTCTCTCCTTCTTCGGGTACTGTTCCCCCTCCGACCGGGATTTCTACCTGCGCCCCAACGTCAGCTACCGTTTCGACGACCACTGGACCGCCGAGGCCGGGGCCAACGTTTTCTGGGGGGAGGACGATTGGACGTTCTTCGGCCAGTTCGCTCAGGACAGCAACGTTTACCTGGCCGCCCGTTACGGTTTCTGAGGGGAAACCTCCGGGGGGCCGGGAAACCGAACCGAGGAGAAATCATGATCGAGAGATGTCTGCGGGGAGTCGCCGGATTCTTCATTCTGGCCGGCACGGCCCTGGCGGTATGGGTGAACCCCAACTGGCTGTGGTTCACCGCCTTCGTCGGGCTCAACCTGCTCCAATCGGCTTTTACCGATTGGTGCCCCCTGATCTGGATTCTGGAGAAGGCCGGAATGAAACGCCGGGGCTGATGCCCGGCTATTCCTTGAGTTCGAAGAGCAGTTCGTATTCCTCGTAGCGTTTCTCCTGCCCGGTGGGAGGAATCAGCGGGTCGGCCAGGCGGACGGCTTCGAGGACGGAATCGTCCATGACCCTGCTCCCCGACGAGCGGGAGATCCTGATGTTTTCGATGTGGCCGTCCCGGTAGACCCGGAAGGAGACCACCGCCGTCGCCCGGGGCTGCTTGACCAGCGACCGCGACGGTTGTTTCCAGAGGCTGTACATCCGCTGCTGGATGTACGTATGGTACCAGGTTCCCGTCTGGACGGCGGCGCTCCCGGAGGAGACGGGCCGGGCGGCGGCGGCCGGCGCCGTCACTCCCGCCAGGCGCTGCTTCAGTCGTTCCTCCAGACGGGGTTCGATGGGGCCCGAATCCGCCGCCGGAAGCTTTCTCACGACCGGTTGGGGTTTGAGGGCGGGTTCGGGTTCGGGTTCCGCTTCCGGTTCCGGTTCCTCGGGCGGTTTTTCGGGAAGCGTGACCGGCGCGTCGGCCTCCGGGGGGGCGGAGGGAACGTCCACCAGCTCCACCCCCGTCACCGTGCTCTCCAGAAAATCGTCGTCGTCGGCGCCGCCCGCGATCACGAAGAGGACGAACAGAAGAATATGGGCGGGGACGACCAGAAAGAGAAGGATGCGCACATACCTGCCGTTCTTCATCAGTCGATCCCGCCGGACCCTTCCGGGGCCCACCCCGGGGGCCCGGCCGCCCCGGTTACCTCTTCCCCCCCGCCGGCACCGTGGCGATGCCGATCCGGGAAATTCCGCTGCTCTTGATCCCGTCGAGAACCGTAACCACCAGTCCGTAATCGAGTTTTTCGTCGCCGCGGAGGGTGACCGGGGTCTGGGGGTTGACCGCGGCCGCGCGGGCCAGGGTCTCCTTGAGTTCGTCGATGGTCACCCTCCGGTCGTCCAGGTAGATCCGGCCCGGGGGCGCGATGCTGACGGTGAGGGTTTCGCCCGTGGGCTGGATGCTCGACGGCGAAGACGAGGGGAGACGGACGTCGATTCCGTGTTCCATGATCGGGGCGACCAGAATGAAGATGATAAGCAGGACCAGCATGACGTCGACGAGGTTGAGCATATTGATCTCGGCCAGGCCCGTCTTCGTCGGTTCCGGTCGTCGGATCATTCCGCCTCCGCGCCCCCCCGGGGGGCTTCCAGCGGCTCCAGCACCGGGTAGTGCGTCTCCACCGCCCGCATGAACACCTCGGCGAAGCGGTAGAGCTCGACCCGGTAGTTGTCCAACCCCTTGTTGATGAGGTTGAAGGCGATCAACGCCGGCAGGGCCACGATCAGGCCGAAGACCGTGGTGATCAGGGCCCCCGAAATACCCGGGGCCACCGCGGCGATGGTGGCCGACCCGAATTCGCCCATCCCCTGAAAAGCCAACAGCACTCCGGAGACGGTGCCGAGCAGCCCCGCCATCGGGCCCGCCGCCGCGATGGTGCTCAGGGAGGCCAGGTAGCGCCGCAGCTGGGAGCAGTCCTCGTCGGCCCGGTTGAGGAGGGCGTTTTCGATTTTTTCGAACTGCCACCGACTCAGGGCGTTTTCCGCCCGGCTCCGTTGCAGCTGCCAGGTCAGTTCCCGGCACCCGGCCCGGTAGATTCCGGCCGCGGGTTCGAGCGCTTCGTTCCCCTTGGTGGTGATGAGGAAGGGGGCGCGGCTGGTCTGCCGGAAAAGGCTCAGCAGCCGCCGCAGGGCCCGCCGGGCCCGTTGCAGATCGCAGACTTTTCCCACGATCAGAGTGGTGGAGTAGATGGAGGCGAGGAACAGCAGGAAGACGATGCACTTTCCGAAAAAATCCGAATCCAGTATCGCTTGCCAGAAAGGAGGGTTCACCTTCGTTTTTTATTTCCCGTGTTCGGCGTTAGCGCTCGATGAGCTTGTCGCATTCGGCCAGAAGATGTTTGATATCGAAGGGTTTTCCCCAGACCGCGTCCAGGGTCTTGAGATCGGGGTCCTCGTCGTCCAGGTTGTCGATCCAGCCCGTGATCAGCGCCACTTTGGTTTCGGGGGAAATCTCCCGGACCATTTTGGCCAGGCTGATGCCGTTCATGCCGGTCATCCCCAGATCGGTGACCACCAGGTCGAACGACCCGGCCTTGACGTCCTCCAGGCCCTGTTTGGGGTCGGTGCGGCTGACGATCCGGTAGCCGGCCCGGGTCAGGGTTTCCTCCAGGATACCCAGGACGCTTTCGTCGTCGTCGATCAGGAGGATGCGTCCTTCCCGGGGGCGTCCGGGAGCCTGTCGCCGCGTCGTCGGGCCGTCGCCGGCCCGGGCGGTTTCCGCTTCCGGGGAGAAGACGGGGAGAACCACCGTGACGGTCGTTCCCCGGCCGACTTCGCTCTTGATGGAGATATTGCCGCAATGTTTTTTGATGATTCCGTAGGTTTCGCTCATCCCCATCCCGGTTTTCAACGGCCGTTCGGTGGTGAAGAAGGGCTCGAAGACTCGTTCCAGGACCTGGGGGGGCATTCCGCACCCGTTGTCGGTGATGCGGGCGTAGGCTTTCTGGCCGTCGCGCCAGGTCTGCACTCCGATGTTGCCCCCGTGGCTGAGAGCGTCGATGGCGTTGAAAACGATGTGGGAGAATGCGGTTCTCAGTTCCTCCAGGTTGCCGTGGATGACGATGGAAGGTTGGAGTTCCGGGGTCATGGTGATGGTCAGGCCTTTCTTCTGAGCGATGTCCCTCCAGCGGGGGCGGGTGCGGTTGAGCACGTCCCGGAGGAGGTCGGAGAGGTCGATCTCCTGGCTGATGTTCTCGGGGTGCCCCAGGGTGAAGGTCTGAAGGCTTTTCACCGACTCGGCGCCGGCCATGGCGGCGCGCTCGATGCTGCGCAGCCGTTTCTGGATCGAGGGCTCGCGCTCCGACTGAAGCAGCAGCTGGGTGTTGCCGAGGATGTTGGCCAGGATGTTGTTGAACTCGTGGGCGATCCCCTCGACCATCTCCCCCAGGGCGTTCAGACGCTCCGACCGCACCAGGGCTTCCTGGGCTTCCTGAAGTTCCGCGTAGGCGTTTTTCAGGACGCTGATGTCCTTGGTGATGCCGATGATCCCCAGGAACTTGCCGGAGTTGTCGGTCAGCAGGGAGAGGCTGACCAGGACCGGGAACCGCAGCCCCTCTTTGCGGGTGGCGGTCAGTTCCCCTTCCCAGTGGCCTTCCCGGCTTATCCGGGGGATGGCCTCCTCCATCAGTTTCCGGTAGCTCTCGGGCGTGTAGATGTCGCCGGCATCGAGTTTCTGGAACTCTTCGAGCGTATACCCGAACATCTCCACTTCGGCCTGGTTGATGAAGAGCCAGTTCCGGTCCTTGTCGGTGAGCGTGATGCCGTCGCCGGTCTGTTCGATGGCGGTCAGGAGGATGGTGAGCTGTTCCGTCGCGGAAAAGTTCTGGGCCAGCAGCTGGCTGTGGGCCCTGGTCTGATCCAGGGCCTGGTTGATGCGGGTTACCAGCTTGTCCGGGTTGATGGGTTTGGAGAGGCATTCGATCTTTTCGGCATGCTCGGGGGAGAGCCGCTCCTTGAGGGAGTCCGGGTAGGCCGACATGAATACCACCGGGATCGACGCCGTTTTCCGGTCCCGGCGCAGGCGTTGGAAAACCGCGACGCCGTCTTCGCCGGGCATCATCACGTCCATGAGAATGAGATCGGTGCCGGGCGCCGCCTCCACCGCCTGGACGCCGTTTTCGGCGAAGACGGTTTCGTGGTTGGAATATTGTTGGATGATCAGTTCGATCATCCGCCGCTCGTCGCGGTTGTCGTCGACTATCAGGATCTTGGACAAGTCGGGACCCTCGTTTCGGGGAATTCTAACACGCCCGCCGCGGATGCGCAAAAGCAAGATGCCTTTCTCCTTCCTCGACTCGGCGCGGTTGCGGGTTCCGGGGTGTTCGGCTATACTGAAAAACACTCCGTCTTCCGTGCGCGCCGCGAAGGGCGGAGCCGAAATCGGAAAACAAGGAGAAGATTGGCCATGCACATTCCCGACGCCATGCTGCACGGGGCGGTCTGTCCCGTCACCGCCGCCCTCAGCGCCTCCGGGGTGGCCGGCGCCGCCTGGGCCGCGGTCCGGAGCGTCCGGCGCCCGACGGCGGGGAGGTTCGCCGCCGTCACCGCCTTGATATTCGCCGCCCAGATGCTTAATTTCCCCATTTCCGGGGGCACCTCCGGGCACCTTCTGGGAGGTGTCCTGGCGGCATCCCTGCTCGGGATCCCCTTCGGGATACTCTCTTTGGCGGTGGTGGTTTCCGTCCAGTGCCTGGTTTTTTCCGACGGAGGATTGAGCGTTCTCGGCGCCAACGTCTTCAACATGGCTCTGATCGGGGCGGGTCTGGGCGGCGTCCTCGCCTCCGCCGCCGCCGGGTCTTCCCCGGGCCCGGTTCGCCGCTACGTCGCCCTGGCGGGGGCTTCCTGGCTTTCGGTCGTGCTGGCTTCGCTGGCGGTCGCGGCGGAGCTCTCCCTGGCCGGGGTCATCGGGTTTGGGACGGTGGCGTCAGCCATGGCGGGCACGCACGCCTTGATCGGCGTGGGCGAAGCCGCCATCACCGTCGGCTGCTGCCTCTTCCTGCGGGCTTCAGTTCCCGCCCGAGCCGGCGCCGGGCGCCGGCTCGCCGTTCCCCTGGGCGCGGCGGTCCTGGTGGCCCTGCTGCTCAGCCCCTTCGCTTCCGGGCTTCCCGACGGACTGGAATGGGTGGCGGATCGCTATCGCTTTCTCCACGCCGCCGCCCCGTCCTTCGCCGCCCCCTTTCCCGACTATCGCGTTCTTTGCGTCGAGGGAGAGTTCCTCTCCACCGTCATGGCCGCGCTGGCCGGCGTCGCCGTCACCTTCGGCGTGGCCTGGCTGGTAGGCCGGGCGGCGGCCTCCCCGGGCCGCGCCCGCTGAAGCGGGTCCCGGCGCCGCCCGGATACGGCCGCCGCGTGTCTCCGGACGGCGACGGCCCTTGTCAACGGATTTCGGGATTGACTGGGGAAGCATGCTGTCATAGTATGCAACGCTCGCCCGGGGCAGGCCGATCTGGCTCCCCGTACCAGCCGGGTTCGCGACCCCGGTATGCAGGAAGGATATCGAACGATGGTTGAACTATACGAGGAGATGATCAAGCGGTTTATCAGTCCGCTCTCCTGTCTGGACCGCGGCGTTCTCGACGCCCTGTATTTTCTTCGGCGCGACGGATCCTTCGCCTTCACCGAAGGTTACTGTCATCCCGAAGGGGGCATGACCGGCAAGATCATGCTTCAGCCCGATCCCGCCGGCGGCGTGGATATCTTCGGGCGCCGTTTCCGAAGCAGCTACAAACGCGTCGTCGACGGGAAGACCGAACTCATCCCCCACGAGGAACAGCTCTCTCTCCAGTACGAATTGACCCCGGGTCTGGATCCGGCGGCCCCGCGGCCGATGTACGCCGAATACCATGTCGAACTGCCCCTGGCGGATTTTGTCGGTGTTTTCGAACATCGCCGTTCCCTGGCTACGGCCATGGAGGTGTTTCCCCGGATGAAAGCCGTCGTCACCGATCTGGCCCGAGGTTTTTCGGTTCCGGTTTCCGACCTGGGCGTGACCGGGTCCTCCTGCTACGGTAAATTCCAGGAAGAGGACGAAGACGTCGACCTGGTCTGGTACGGGACCTTGGAAGCCAACCGTCGGGTCCTGGAACTGATCCGGGAACATACCCGGAACCGGGACAACCGGGTCTTCGAGTTCGGGAAGCTGTGGCCGATCCGTTTTTTCTGGAAGGGCGTGATGATCTGTTCGTTCTTCAATTACGCCCGGGACGAAGAGATTCCCCTGCGGGAATGCCGGATGGAGGTCCTGGAGGAAAATGTGGAGGGGGAGGGGACCGTAGCCGACGACACCCATTCCATCTATATGCCTCCGATCCTCTCCCTCGACTCGCTCGCGCTCGGCGGTTCGCCTTCGAACCCCATGAACCTGATCGTGTATGACGGCTCCCTGCGGGGAGAATATTTCAACGGAGACCGCTTGCGCTTCCGCGGCCGCCGGGTGGGCGTATGGACCCCTCGAAAAAGCTACGAAGCCCTTCTCGTCACTCACAGTGCGGATATCTCCCGCGTCCGGGATTGAGCTCCGGGCCCCGGGAGACGATGGATTCCCCGGTGGAACCGGGAGAACAGGAGCAGGAATGAAGTATACTTTCGAACAAATGCTCAAAGACTTTCTGCGGCCGATCGAGGAATTGGGAGGGAAGGCCACCGATTCCCTTTATTTCCTGCGCCGGGACGGTTCATTCGTCTTTACCGAAGGTTATTGCCACCCCGCCGGCGGCCTCTACGGCAAGATCATCTATTATCCCGAGGAGGGGGGAACCGTGGACGTCTTCGGGCGCCCCTACGGCTGCACCACCAAAAAGAAGAAGGGCGAGGAGTACATCTACGTCGGGCACCCCGAGCAGATCCGCCGTCACGGCGAGATCGACCCTTCCCTCGATCCCGCGGTCGAACGCCCCGTCTTCGTCGAATACGAGATGCCCTTCCGGCTCGACGAGTTTCTGGGGTATTTCGATCCCCACCATTCGCTGGAAGTCTGCTCCGGAATGTACCCCTGGGTCGCGCGCGCCGCCCGGGCCGCTTCCGAAGTGCTGGAAGTGCCTTGGGAACGGCTGGGGTTGACCGGC
>Ga0116162_10000562_pt1 | contig 26384 bp, 17 predicted proteins | sample AD_UKC105_MetaG_FD_89875 | JGI IMG/M metagenome (GOLD analysis project Ga0116162, IMG submission 89875) | Active sludge microbial communities of municipal wastewater-treating anaerobic digesters from Hong Kong - AD_UKC105_MetaG | ecosystem: Engineered > Bioreactor > Anaerobic > Digestate...
CCCGATTCGATGAGCTGTTTTGAGTAGTTCCGAAAATGTTGCATAATAACCGAGGTTTGGAATACCGACTTCCGAAGTTGAAACCATCGGGCTGCCATTTTTTGATTAAAATTATCGGGGTTAGCAGCTATAATTCTTTTGTACAGATTAAAAGAAATTTCGTCGCAATTTAAGGTTTCTCCCTCCCAGTCGCGCCCCCAAGTAGCATCCATATCCCAAGGAATAAGGAAAAAAGGCAGTCCATCATCTTTTTTGGCTAAGAAAAGGTTTTTACCGGCATTGTCCAGTCCTTGTATCAAATTAATAAACAGGTAAAAATCAATTGCCTGTTCAATATTTACATACGAAGCAATGCTATCGACAAAATTGCTTTCAGGAGCTTGATATACAAAAGCCACAAAATCGTAAAGTGGTTTCCAAATAGAAAGCTGATCGGGATCGGGCAATTTCTGCTCCCAACCCGCCCAATTTTTCAGCATGTTAGTTGTATCGGGCAGACCTGAATAAGTAGTTGCCGGCGACCAGTTCTCCGATTTATACAGATAAGGAACAAAGGTAGAAGGCAACTTATTGAAACCAATATTTTTGGAATCGAGCCTTTCGTTCAAGCAGTAAATACCTTCGTAGCTGTTGTTAATAAAAACCTCGGTAAAAGCACCTTCGGGTGCTGCATATAATAGCGAAATACCTTGCTTAATCCCATCGGTTTGCATGTCGCCCCAAACATCGAACGAAACCCTGTTGCGCATCATCGAAATGTCGGTATAAGCAGCATCCAAAATCCAGTCATCGTCGTTATTCATGCCCAACAATGCAACATTCTTCTTAACATTCGTATAGGTATCGTGAACAAATTGTAATCCAAACGATTTTTTAGGTTTTATGAGCGATGTTAATCCACGAGTACTCATTACACAAAATTCAGTGAATGTTTCATATTCACCTGGGCTAACCATGGTAAGTTTGGCAATCATGTCTTCGCCCTCAATTATTTCCCCATATTTGTGTTCAATATGGATAACTGGCAACAAGGTAAATCCCAAATTGTAGCTTATTTTTGAACTGTCGGGTTTTGTAATTTCAACATTAACAACCGAAGCAGCATCGATATCGTTAAAAAAATATAGTTCTCCGCTTTTAATTTTTGAATGATTAATGCTTACTGTATTCTGACTGCTAAAACTTACAATAGCACTAAAACTACCAAAATCGCTTACAGGCACCAATGCTGTTTGCTTTTCGTTATCGACGAGTACTTGCTGATGACCAACAAACAATGCAGTTTCGCTTTCATCTATATCAGGAATGTATGGAAATTCTTTATAACACGATTGCATTAAAAGTAGCAAGCAACCTGCAACGAAAATGGCATTTTTTACCCTAATATTTCTTGAAATATTCTTCATTAAAACTTGAATAAAAATGATAGCCCTAAGGTGTGATAAGTAAAAGGCATGTAATTAGTAATTTCCCTGTCGTTGCGGTAATATGCTTTTAACGAGTGTTTTGTCCATGGAATCTTGTACTCGATTCCGGCAATACTTTTTAATTTACTGGCATATAAACCCGTACGATTAGTTGGCAAGTACAACTCACTTGAAATGAAGGGAGTTATTTTCGACTTACGGATATTGTATTCAAGCTTTAATCGGTTTTTGTAAATATTTCGATATTCGTTTGGAGCAGTGTAAGTTGTGGCATCATCGTCGATATTTTGATATTGCAATCGGTAGCTCAGCTTAAAGCGCTCGATGTTCTGTTTCACCTGTAACGAGGCCATAACCGTGTGTGTAAATTTATAATTATTTCCATAGTTTTTCCGATTCTTCGAAAACCGGTAAGCAGCCTCAACATCTAAAAATTTAAAGGGCGAGTAGGTCAACCCTGCTTCGGCTTTCAATTTGCCAATTTTCGAAATGTTTTGCTCAAGGCCCAGCTCAGCTTCGGTATATAGATCAAGTTTTTCGAAAAGCGTTTTTTGAACCGAAACCGAAGTACGCGACCGTAAATCGCCCACCACTTTAACATACTGGGCATTAACCCCCGAAAAAGCGATAAGATAAACAAATATGAATATTGTTCTTTTGAACGTTAATGTCATTTTCTAAAATTTCAATTGTGATTTACTGTCATATTTTCGGTTTTTGGAGCCCAAATTTGGCGAACCATGTTCCAAGTGTCGATGTAATTGTTTTCAAAAATTGGATTACTAAGTACAATTGATCCACTAATGCCCCAATCGTAATTATCGCCATAACGCACACCAATGTAATTGTTGGCAAATGTACAATTTTCGGCCACAACATCATGGTTCGATGAGCTGAACCCCAACTCAAGGCCTTGCTGACAATTTCGAACAGTGGTATTGTATATGCGGTGGTGCTTTACTGCCGGTTCGGTACTCGAAAAAGCAAATCCCTCGTGAAAACATGCTTCAACAAGGCAATTACGAATAATTATGGTTCCACCTTCGCCGCCACCCGAATCGATGCCATCGTCTTTGGTGTACATAAAGTAAGAATTTTCGATATTGGCATCGCTGGCGTTTATGTACAATGCATCATTATCGTTATCGCGATATGTTTGTGTGTCGTCGGGGAAATCAGAAAAGTAACTGCCTGTAATACTCAATTGCGACAGGTTGATTTGACCGCTGGTTTTAACCCGCTGAACAACACACAAATCGATCTGAAGCGCACAATTTTCGGGGTAAAACACCTGACCTGGGGAGTCGGTAAATACACAATTATTAAAATGCAGGCTGGTATGCGAAGCTTTAAACAATGCCTGATGTTTAGCATGACCATATTGATACCCGGTACCCGAATGATAGGCGAATGAATTGAAGAATGTATAAGAAGCATTGATACTTGCATTCTCACCTTCGGAAATAAAGCCTCCAAACAAGCTCTCGGCTTTGTTGCTGCTCACCATTATAGGATTGTTGGCAGTTCCTGCAAAAGTAACAGGGCCTTCATTATAAATATTAACTCCTTTGGCAATGATTAAAACAACACCTTCGTTAAAAACAATGCCACCACCCGGCTCAATGGTCAAGTCGGCTTTAAGCTCAACCAAACTGTTGGCAGGCACTTCAACCATTTCCGAAATGTTGTGTTCCAGATCGAACCGCGAAGTTGCTGGCACAATATCAATGTTGTAATCTTTACCGGCAATAACAAAAGCATCACTTTGTGAAGTTTCGAAATTGCTAAGCGTTGTTCCTGTTCCATTCTTTATAAGAAACGATTTGCCATTTTTTGTAGTCGCTTCGAGGTTAATCATTTGATGCATTTCGTAGTTATTAATTTGCATCAAAAAAGGAACAGGTATGCCGGGCACATATTGCCGCGGATGCAGAATGTTAATTTCTCCATCGAAATTTGTACTCAATTGAGCTGGAGCTGGCACCCACTTTTTCAATCCCCATTCAGTTTCGCCACGTTCGGGATCGAGTAAAACAAAAGATATTTCTTTCCGACCGCTAATTTTTAAGGTATAAAATCCGGCATCCGATAATTCATAAATACCCCTATCGAATACTATTGCATTATTGTTGATAAGCACCTCTCCGTTTACATCGTTTTCGAGCACAAGCGGAGCTTCGTAATTGGTTTTATCGCTTAACTTCGAAAGCTTAATGTCTCCGCTAAGCAAATTATCGTCGGGTTTGTTACACGAAAACGAAAGCAACATCAGAAACAGTACTATTAGAAATATGTGCTTATTTTGTATCATACATTACTCTATTTGTTGGTTAATCCATTGTCTTCGTTCTTTTAAAAAATTTAGCTTTTCGGTATAGTTTGATTCAAATAGCTCCTTATTGGTTGCATCAACATCGTAAACCGATTGCTCCGAAATAATTGGCTTATTGTAAAAAGGTGCCAATTCGGCATAAACCTGTGCAAACGATGCCTCAATAGTTTTGGTATCGAACACATTAAGTACCCACTTAAGGTTTTCTAAATAACGTGCATACATATAATCGTCGAAAGCAATTGCGTATTCAATATCATCTTCGATTGTAAAGATCAGCCTGCCCTGAAGTTCGTTCAGCACCTCATCGTGGCTGGTGTAAATGCGTTCGCCAAAAATGTTACCGATTGCCCACGAACGTCCCACTTCGTGTGGTTTACCCGCAAAAATATCATCGTAATCCCAGGGCAAAATATCGAAATAAACACCATTTTTGGTTTCAATGCCATAGAAGAAAATCTCGTCGGTATTGTCGCCATTTTCAACCAGCATATCGAAAGCCATTTTTCGCATGTAATTATCAATGTTCATCTGTTCCGATAGCTTTTGATACAATTGTTCGCCTTTGTACAAAGTGAGGGTGTTATAAATACTTTTGAAACTTTCGCGATATGCATTTTCACTGTATTTCCCTAACCCACTAACCATTAACTCGCTTATGTTGCCCTTGTAATCGCGTCGTATCACAACATTTGCCCCTTTGTTTTCGAAAAGAAACTCGTCGGGGTCTTCAATAAAAAGATACAAACCTTGGTGCAGGTCGTTCAACATCAACTCGGTATAAAACGAATAAAGTGGCCACAAGTTAAGCTTATTGAGCATTATGTGCGACAGCCTGTTTTCGATATAAGTATAATCGAAAACCATGGCAATAAGTTTGAATTTTTCGAATGCTTTGGTTTGAGCGTCTTCGTCTTGTTGGGCAAATGGCATGGCATTGGTAAGGTTTACCGCAAAACTTTTACGCTGAAAATTGAGTGCACTGGCTCCACGTGTATTTAACCGATCAACTTCAAAACTTACATTGCCGTAGGTCATTGCATGTAGCGAGTCAATATAAATTTTAATTTCGCGTGAAAGTAATATGCTATCAACAGTTGAATTGGGCATCTCAAACACAAAAACATTGTTTTGATAAGCCGGCACTGTTATGTATTCTTCGTAACACGATACAAACAAAAAAAGCGATATGAATGCCAGCCAAAAAAACTTCATTTTGGTATTTATTTGCTTTGGTTTTCAGCTTTATCGGCTTCGGCAAAATCTTTCAATTTAAATTGCCCGGGCTCAATTGTCCATTCTTCCTTCAGCTCCCAGTTCGACTTTATATTTATAATTTTAGGAAAGTAGTAAACAGCTTCGGGTTTTATTTTTTCAGTATAATTGCCACTGTCCCATTTTTGGTTATTATTTGTATCGTCAATAAATTTTACTTTGTACTTGCCGGGTTTCAGATAGTTGAAAACAACTTCGTCTTGCCCTTGCTCCTTTTGCAACTGCAAAACTACATCTTCTTCTTTCGAATTTTTGAGCAATTGTACTATGCCTGCATTGTCGAAACCTTTAAAATTAAAAATGGCAGTGCCATAAAAATCAGCCTTTTGCGACTTAAATTTCATTTCGAAAGCATTGTTGTAAATACCTCCGTACGACTTTACGGCAGCTGAATCGATCGTTAGCACATAACTTGTTGCTTCGTTAACTTCAAAATCTATTTGGTATTTCCGCTTCGAAATGGGAGTTATATTAAAGTCAACATCTTCGAAGGTTGAATCGTTAATGGCCAATTTTAAACCAACCCACTGGCTGTCGGGTAAAGTTATTGGCAAAGGAGCCAAAATTTGTAGTTTGCTGTTTAAATCGAAAGTTGCGCTTACATTACCGGTGAAATCAAATAAGATCTCTTCATTAACAACATCAACCTTTTTCTGACCCACTTTTCGGGGAGCTGCGTATGCCAGTTTCAAAGTATCGGTTTTGGTTACAAAATTATTGAGCGTATCAAGTACTGTGTAATCAAGTTTTAACAAAATTGTATCGGTTTCAATCAGCAAGCTATCAATTAACCAAACCAGTATAGAGTCGTTGTTTGTGGTGATTTCCTTATATATTTTATTATCGAAGTCATCAACATTTAAACATTCGTATTTAAACGAGTCGGAAAGCTGTTCATTAAAAGCGAGACTGATACGGTCTTTTTCCTCACGGCGGGCATAAATCAGGTTTTGATTGAATGATTTCTCGAGAAAAAGAAAAGCAAAAACCGGAGGAGGTAAAAAACTGGTTGAACCAGTAACGGTAATGCTGGTATCACCCTGTTCGTTGATTGTGGTATCGACACTCGCAATAAATGTAGCCGTAGGGCTTAACAAACTATCATAAAAAGCAATCTGCTCGTTCTGCCTCGAAAAAAAGAGGTTTTTATCGCCATCGACCAGGCCAAATAAACTATAGTCACCACTGGCCAGATTATCGAACATAAAATGTCCTTTTGCATCGGTTTGAGCAATGTAATCGGGTTTAGTGCCGGTAAAAAACGTATCGGAGCTGTTTACATACAATGTAGCCAAAGCATTTTCAACCGGTTCGTGATTAAACGCATCAAGCAAATAGCCTTCAATCCTAAGGGTGTCAATCTCGTTGTATGTTGAAAAAAGCATCCTGAAACCGTCAATTTTATTGCCTTCGTTGTAATCCTTAATCAGGTCTTTAAAATCGATAGAGTAAGTACGATTTTCGGCTAATGTTTCGTTAAATTTGATATTGATACTTTTGCCCTTTATTTTAACACTTGGCTTTTCGGCCAATGGAGGCGATACAATTAATTTTGATTCAAGATTTTCAGCAACAATATATTCATCGAACGACAAGTTGATTTCGTTGCCAGTGAATGATGTCTGCAAATTAAGGGGTATGCTTTCGGTAATAATGGGAGGTATTGAGTCGCGCGGTCCTCCTTGTGGTCCAACACCCGGATTCGCACACGAATGTGCGCCCCAAATATATAATGCAAGCAAACTCAAAAGAATTGTTTGCTTACCAATATTCCCAAAAAAAATAGAAAGGTTTCTCTTCATTTTTAAAAATTTCACCAAAAGCCATCGAAAGCCGGTATTTGTTCTTGCTGATTATTTATTTGATTGCTATCGAAACAATCAACATCGACATTTAAGTTCTCGGGCCTTTCGAATTCAAAATGGTCATTATATTTTAATGTTGAATCGGTAAATACCTTTTTAAAGAAACGCCCAAAAACCGGCAAGGCGGTATTCGATCCTTGTCCCAAGGTTATGGTATTGAACCTAATGCTTCGGTAATTAGCGCCTGTCCAGGTACCGGCCACCAGCTCAGGTGTATATCCCACAAACCAGCCATCGCTTTGATCTTGTGTTGTACCGGTTTTTCCTGCAAAAGGAACACTGAATCCGCCATAATCTTTAAAAACTTCGTATTTCGAAACCAAACGTATGCCGGTACCTTCACGAACCACATTTTGCAAAAGGTTAGTCATAAGGTACGCTGTTTGCTCATCAATGGCATCGTGCCTGCGAGGCGAAAAACTGGCTAAAAGGTTACCATTTTTATCTTCGATACGGGTAACAACAATAGGTGTGGTATAAACTCCCTTGTTGGCAAAAACCCCGTAGGCAGCTACCATTTCGTATAAAGTAATTTCGGCAGTTCCCAAAAACATCGAAGGTACAGCCGGCACATCGCTGTAAACGCCCATGCGTTGCATTACACCCTTCATCGACTCGGGATTGTAACGTTTCATTACCCATGCCGAAATTTGGTTAACCGAGTTGGAAAGCCCCCAGCGTAATGTTACCATTTTACCGTCGTAATCGGTTTTCGACGAGTTTTTAGCTGTCCAGGTTGTACCATCGTCGAGTATAAAAGTTTGTTCAACATTAGGCACTTGCTGGCAGGGCGATAGGCCGTTTTGCATTGCCAGAGTGTACAAAAATGGCTTACATGTTGAACCCACCTGGCGTTTGTAGGTCGATGAACGCACCATATCAATTTCGGTAAAGCCATAGGCCGAACCACCTACCCAAGCCCTTACAGCGCCCGATGCTGGCTCCATGGCCATAAACGACGAACTTAAGTGCTTCAGGTAATACTTAATAGAGTCGAGCGGACTCATAATGGTATCTTTGTAACCCTCCCAGGTATATACAATAATTGTATCGGGCGTAGCAAAAGCTTTTTTAATTTGCTCCTCGGTAAGGCCCTGTTGTTTAAGTGCTTTATAACGATGACTTTGCCTGATACGTGCATTTAAAATATTATTGGCTTCGTCGGTACTAATATCGTTCGAGAAAGGAGGATTGCGTAATGTGCGCACTTGAGCATCGAGCTGTGGTTGTATCAGTTTCAAATGATCTTCAACTGCCTGTTCGGCATATTGTTGCATCCGATAGTTAATAGTGGTATAAATTTTCAACCCGTCTTTGTATAAATCGTATGGTTCACCATCGGGTTTAATGTTTTTGTTGCACCAACCGTAAAGCGGATCGTTGTACCAAGCTAACGAATCCTCGAGATAACGTTGTTGTGACAATGGCGAACTGCCATAGTTCTCTCGCAAAGGTTTTGTAGCAATCATTGTACGTTCAAGGTACTTTCTGAAATAAGGTGCCATACCGCTCTTCAACTCACTACGGTTAAAATCAATATCGAGTGGCAGCGTTTTTATTGAATCGAACTGTGCTCGGTTAATGTAACGATTTTTGAGCATTTGTGCCAACACTACATTGCGACGGGTAAGTGCACGATCTTCGAAACGAACAGGGTTGTACAAGAACGGGTTTTTGAGCATACCAACTAACATAGCAGCTTGGTGCATTTGTAACGAATCGAGCGAAGAATTGAAATAAGTTTGGGCTGCAACCTTTACCCCAAAAGCACCATGAATGAATTCAAACTTATTCAAGTACATGGTAATTATTTCTTCTTTAGTATAACTTCTTTCAAGCTTAACGGCGATTACCCATTCCCTAAATTTCCGAACCAAAAATTTTAATCCCGAATTATCCTCCCTCGGGAAAAGCAGTTTCGACAATTGTTGCGATATGGTACTTCCCCCGCCAGAGCTCAAATCGCGGGTAATTATACCTTTGAAAACCCTGAACAGCCCCCTGAGATCGATCCCCGAATGTTTATAAAAACGTTCGTCCTCGGTTGCAACCAGAGCACTAACCAGATAAGGTTCCAAATCGGGGTACTGAGCCAATGTTCGATTCTCGCTTTTATAATATTTGCCCAATAACTTGCCGTCGGTTGTAATAATCTCGGTTGCAACGAGATTTTTTGGGTTTTCAAGTTCATCAAACGATGGCATAAAACCTAGCTTACCAGCCGATATGAGCCAAAAGAAAATTATGGCCGAAAGAACTGTAAATAAAGCCAGTCCCCACATTATCTTAATGTATATTCCGAATTTGTTGCTTTTAGCTTCCATTACTAAAATTTTGTACAAAGATAAAAATATAACACCTTGTTCGAAGTAAATTAACTTTTTCGCTTTTAAAATTGAAAGCTATTAAACTTGCTATCAGAACTGTTGTAGTATTTATATTATTGTATATTTGTGCCCTGAAATAAAAAAAATATAACATTGCAGACAAAAAAATTTTGATCTTACTTTTTGAATTTCTTTAATTTGCAAAATATTTCGATCCACATACACGTAATTAAACAGTGGTTAAAATACAAGTTCATTGATTTGAATTGATTTTTTTATTGATTGTAAAACATTGGAAAAGTAATATATGATAGAAAATCTGGTTATTGTTGAGTCACCTGCAAAAGCTAAAACAATTGAAAAATTTCTGGGAAAGGATTTTTTGGTTAAATCAAGCTTCGGGCATATCCGCGATTTGGACAAAAAAGAATTTGGTGTTGACATTACAAATAATTTCGAACCCAACTACATAATTTCCTCCGACAAAAAAAGTGTTGTTAAAGAACTTAAAGGTTTAGCCAAAGATGCCAAAACGGTTTGGTTAGCATCTGATGAGGACCGCGAAGGAGAAGCCATCGCCTGGCACCTAAAAGAAACTTTAGGCCTCGACGAAGAAAAAACCAAACGAATTGTTTTTCATGAAATTACCAAGAATGCTATTCTTGAAGCCATTCAAAAACCCCGAAAAATAAACAAACACCTTGTTGATGCACAACAAGCACGCCGGGTACTCGACCGCTTAGTAGGTTTTGAAGTTTCGCCTGTATTATGGAAAAAAGTAAAACCCCAACTATCGGCAGGCAGGGTTCAGTCGGTTGCTGTAAGGTTAATTGTTGAACGCGAACGCGAAATACACAACTTTACGGCCACATCTGCCTTTAGGGTAAATGCGGTTTTTACTGTCGAAACCGACAAAGGTTCAGCCCAAATTAAAGCTGAACTTAACAAGCGTTTCGACACAAAAGACGAAGCAAAAGCTTTTCTCGAAAAATGCAAGTTGGCTCAATACAAAGTTAGCGATGTAGTTACCCGCCCCATTAAGCGCAGCCCTGCACCGCCTTTTACCACATCGACATTACAACAAGAGGCAAGCCGTAAATTAGGCTTTTCGGTTTCGCAAACCATGAGCGTTGCCCAGAGGCTTTACGAAGCAGGTAAAATAACCTACATGCGTACCGACTCGGTTAACCTTTCGGCACTGGCAATCAATACAGCAAAAGCTAAAATAACCGAAGCCTTTGGCAGCAATTATTCAAAAACACGCCAATTCAAAACCTCGTCGAAAGGGGCACAAGAAGCACACGAAGCCATCAGGCCAACTTATATCGAAAACGAAACAGTAAGTGGAACAAAACAAGAACAACGGCTTTACGAACTGATTTGGAAAAGGTCAATTGCTTCGCAAATGAGCGATGCAGAACTCGAAAAGACAACTATTAACATTGCCATCTCGAATAGTAGCGAAAAATTTGTTGCTACCGGCGAAGTAATTGTTTTCGATGGGTTCCTGAAAGTTTATATCGAATCGACCGACGATGAAGAAGAAACAAAAAATGGTGAAGCACTTCTGCCTCCTGTAAAAGCCAACGATCAGCTCACAGCCAATCAAATAATTGCCGACCAACGTTTTACACAAAAACCGCCGCGTTACACTGAAGCCAGTTTGGTTAAAAAACTCGAAGAACAAGGCATTGGCCGTCCATCAACTTATGCCCCAATTATCACCACCATTCAAAACAGGGGTTATGTTGTAAAAGAAGATCGTGCCGGACAAGAACGTGAGTTTACAACCATAGTTTTAAAAAACAATAAATTAAGCGAAGCTGTTAAAATAGAAACATTTGGCAACGAAAAATCAAAATTATTCCCAACCGATATTGGCATGGTGGTGACCGACTTTTTGATGAAACACTTCGACTCCATTATGGATTTTAATTTTACAGCAACTGTTGAAGAACAATTCGACATTATTGCCGAAGGTAAAGGCAAATGGAACAATATGATCGGCACTTTCTACAAACCTTTTCATGAGCAAGTAGAAAAAACCCTTCAGGTTTCAGAAAAAGCCAATGGCGAACGTATTTTAGGCACTGATCCTGTAAGCGGCAAACAAGTATCAGTAAAAATTGGCCGTTTTGGCCCATTGGTTCAACTTGGTGAAACGTCAGACTCAGATGAAGACGAAAAACCCAAATTTGCCAGTTTACAACCAGGCATGCATATCGAAACCATTACCATCGAAGAAGCGCTCGAACTGTTTAAGCTGCCACGCGAACTAGGTAAATACGAAGATAAAACAGTAACCGTTGCCGTTGGCCGCTTTGGCCCTTATGTAAGACACAACAATAAATTCGTTTCGCTCGGCAAAACCGACGATCCGCTCTCAGTTTCACTCGACAGGGCCATTGAGCTAATTGAAGCCAAACGCGAAAAAGACCGCAATGCAACAATAAAAACCTTCGATGAAGAACCCGAGCTAAAAGTTTTGAACGGACGTTGGGGACCTTACATTTCATACAAAAAGAAAAATTTCAAATTGCCCAAAGGCACCGAAGCCGAAAAGCTTGAATTAGCCGATTGTATGAAAATTATCGAAGAAGGTGGAACGCCAAAAAAGGCAACACGTAAAAAGAAATAGCCAAATATTACTCGCTATCTAAATGGAAAAGGGGAAACTGGCCGAGGTATTAAATTTTTTCGATCCTGTTGAGCTTAACCAGTTCAATAGTGTTTCGTATATCGATAACGATTATTCGTTAGGGAGGAATATCTCAATTAATTCGCATACGAATACTATTGCCGACAATACCCGGTTCGATATTGTTTTTTTTGCAGTTAACCGCAATTTAAATAACGAACCCCATAACAATTTTGAGTTAAACAGCATACGCGAAGAACTATACCAACTCAGCAAATTTTCATCGGGGATACGCATTGCCGATTTGGGCAACTTGCGCACCGGCCAAAACATGAACGAAACCCTTTTTGCATTACAGGAAGCATGCAATTTATTGCTCCATCAACAAGCAACCATAATTGTAATTGGAGGCGATCAGTTGCTTACTTTAGGCACTTTTGCCAGCTTAAAAGAATACGAAAACAATATCAATTTAGCACACATCGATTCGCGCATCGACCTGGCTGTATCAAGCAAGTCGGCCAGCGAAAATGATTACCTGAACCACCTTATTGAAAACGAGGCTGCAAATTTGTACAACATAAGCTGTATGGCTTATCAATCGTATTTTACTTCCGGGAAGCAATTAAAAATTCTTGGCGAAAACTATTTCGACCATTACCGTTTAGGGGTTTTACGAAACGACTTAAGCCTGGCCGAGCCGGTTTTCCGCGACGCCGATATTGCAAGTTTCGACATATCGGCCCTGCGAATGACCGATGCTCCTGCACAATCAGATGGTTCGCCCAATGGCCTTTATGCCGACGAAGCCTGCCAGCTTACCCGATATGCCGGGCTTAGCAACAGGCTAAGAATTTTCGGGCTTTACAACATCGAACCAAACCGAGATTTAAACAAGCAAACAGCCAAGCTGGCGGCACAAATGCTTTGGTATTTTATTGACGGCTTTATGCACCGAAAAAACGACGAACCCAATAAAACTTCAGATAATTGTACAAAATATGAGGTTCAAATAGACGAAATTGATTTTCCTATCGTTTTCTATAAAAATGAACAAACCGATCGGTGGTGGATCGAGGTTAGCGCCATAAACACTGATAAAACAGGCGAAGAGAGGCAATTGGTAGCCTCAAATGAAGCTGATTATCGCATGGCCTGCTAAGGCGAAATACCCGATCGGTGGTGGATAAATTTTAAGAAAATGAAATAAACAGTTGCAATCGTGTGCATTTATAAAATATAATATCTTATTTTTGTTCACGATGCAACCTTTTTAGATAAAGGTGAAAGAGCTTGTATGAAAAAAAAGATTTCTTTTTTTATTTTATTTTTATTGGTTATTTTAGCAGCTAAAGCACAACAAGAACCCACATATAGTCATTATATGTTTTTAAAACCATATATTAACGCAGGGTTTACAGGTGCCAAAAAAACCATCAATGCCAGCATATTAAACAGCAATATGTTTGTTGGTATGGGAGAAGGAAGGCCGACTACTTCAGTATTTGGAGTTGAAGCACCTTTTGAAATGTTTGGAACGCGAAACGGTATTGGCCTTTTTATTATGAGCGATGAAGTTGGTTTTCAGCGCAATGTAAATGTCAATTTAAGTTATGCCCACCACCACAAAATGCAAGGAAGCAATTTAAGCGGTGGTATTTCGGTTGGTATTATGAATTATAACATTGTTAACCCCGAATGGATAGTAGTTGATACTGAGAGCGATGAATTCATTCCGAATGAAGAAATGTCGCAAGTTAACGTTGGTATTAACGTTGGTGCATTTTACGAAAACGACACATATTCGATTGGTTTATCGGCAACAAACTTAAATTTACCAAAAGTTATTTACGCTAATACTAATACATTAGAAACAAATTTATATTTTTACCAGCCAAACATATATTTAATGGGGGCATACAATATAGCGTTACCCGATCCGTTATTTGACTTACAACCTACATTTTTGTTAAGTACCGACTTGGCAGCATACGAATTCAAACTGAATGCTACAATGTTTTACAACAAAAAATACCGTTGGGGTTTGGGAATTAAAATTGATCAATATAAATTAGCAGCTTTAACAGTTCTGGCTGGAATGGAACTGATAAGTGGTTTGGATATTGGATACGCAATGAATATAAACAATGCGCTTTTTATGGGAGGTGCAACTTCGCACGAAGTACTGGTTACCTACTCGTTTAATTTAGAAGGAAAAAGAGACCAAAAATACAAAAGTATAAGATACCTATAGGATTAGAATATTATTGCTATGAAAAATTATAAATTAATCATTGCACTGTTGGTCATCACAATGATCGCAAGTTGCACCCAATCGGGAGAAAGCGGCGAATTGATCGGTGCTGCAAGCTCAAGGGGAACTTGGTTTGAGCCTGTGCCTTACGGTATGACCTTCGTTAGAAGAGGATCGTTAAGGATTGGCCCCAGCGATGAAGACCCCACCGGACAGTTAACGCCTACCCGAACCATCTCGATTGATGCCTTTTGGATGGACGATACAGAAGTAACAAATAATGAGTATCGCCAGTTTACCAACTGGGTGAGGGATTCAATTGCCCGCCACTTGCTCTACAACAGTTCTAATCCAAACGCACAGTATTATGGCCGACTCGATATCGACGGCAATTATTTGGGCTTAAACTGGGACGAGAAAATCGATTGGGCCGATACCCTCAGCCTCGAATCTTTGTTTATCCCTGTTCACGAAAGGTTTTTTGGCGCTCGCGAAGTCGATGCCCGAAAAATGTTTTTTGACTATGCTTGGATCGACTACCAAAAAGCAGCCCAACGCCGCAACAGCTACAACTACGAAACACAAAGTTATGGTGGCGGAATTACCGACCGTTCCGACTTTATTGTTCGCAACAGTGTAAATATTTACCCCGACACCCTTGTGTGGATTCGCGACTTCACTTATTCATACAACGAACCATGGACCAGCAAATACTACTGGCATCCCGGTTTCGACGATTATCCTGTTGTAGGCGTAACATGGGAACAAGCCAACGCATTTGGTCATTGGCGCACCAAAATGCAAAACGAATACTTCTCGAGTATTGGCGATGCTACAGTGCAAGATTATCGCTTACCTACCGAATCGGAATGGGAATATGCATCGCGCGGTGGACTACAAAACTCAATGTACCCTTGGGGAGGTTATTACTCACGCAACCAACTTGGCGAATTTATGGCCAACTACAAACCAATGCGTGGTAACTATGTCGAAGATGGCGGTTTAGCTACAATGAAAGTTGCCGAATACCCACCAAACGACTATGGACTTTACGACATGGCCGGCAACGTTGCCGAATGGACCAGCACAGCATACGACGACCTTTCGATGGCCTTGGTTAGCGAGCTTAACCCCGACTTTAAATACAACGCAAAACCCGACGACCCACCTGCACTAAAGCGTAAAGTAATCAGAGGTGGATCGTGGAAAGATGTTGGATACTACATTCAGGTTTCGACACGCACATACGAATACCAAGATACTGCAACTTCGTTTATTGGCTTCAGGTGTGTTCGTTCATCATTTGGTAATAATTTTTAACAATAAAAAAACAAGAACATGAATATTGGGGATTTTTTGCATTCAAAACGTTGGAAGCTCATGCAAAACTATATTTATAGTTGGGGAGCTTCGGTAGTGTTGATTGGAGCACTTTTTAAACTTGAACACTTACCCGGAGCCAGCGTCTTTCTTGGAGTAGGCTTATCAATTGAAGCCATCATTTTCTTTGTTTCAGCTTTTGAGCCTATGATGGAATTACCCGACTGGAAAATAATTTATCCTCAAATGCGTACAGGAGAAGAGAGCGCACGCGATAAAAAGAAATTCGAAAAAGCTGATATGCTGGCAAAGGGTATTGTACCTGCTAACGGTTCTGCACAAGGAGGCTCTACCAACACAGCTGTTGCCGGCCTGTCCGATGCACAAATGGCATCATTAAAAGAAAGCTTCGAGAAACTATCGCAAACGGCTAATGGCTTAAAGGATATAACAAATGCTGTTTCTGCAACCGAAGGTTTCGTTAAAAATATGAACGAAGCTTCTGTATCGGTTGGGTCAATGGCCGAAGCCAGCAAAAAGGCTACAAAAGCTGTTGAAGAAGGTGCCGAAGTAATGAGCGAAACCTATAAACAATCGGCTGGCAGCATGCAGAAATCAATTGCCGATATGAACACATCAATTGGAAAATCGACAAGTGTATTCAGCGATGCAGCCTCTAAAACAGCCCAATCGTTTGACCAATCGGCTAAAGAGCTTTCCGAATCTTACAAAAGCATGACTGGCTCACTCTCAAACGGTTACAAGGGACTTGAGAAGAGTGCCGACAAATATGTAAACGGACTCGAAAAATTGAACAAAAACCTTGCAGCTATAAATACTGCTTACGAGTTACATCTTAAAGGTGCAGCGAAGGTCGAAACTATGGTTAACGAATATTCAAAAGGAGTTGGCGAAATTGGCAACCTGTTGAATACTTCAATTGAAGAAACCAAAAAATTCAATCAAAACACAAAAGCAATTAACGATAATATCCAAGCACTGAACAACATTTACGGAAAAATGCTTGGCGCTTTAAACGGAAAAAAGTAAACCAGAAGTAGCGTATGGGAACAAAGAATTGTCCGGAAACTCCACGGCAGAAGATGATCAACATGATGTATCTGGTGCTTACGGCCATGCTTGCATTAAACGTAGCGGCCGAAACACTTAGTGCATTCAAAATTGTTGATGCCAGCCTTTTAAAAACCTACCTGAGTTTTACTGAAAAGAACACCTCGCTTATAAGCGACTTTGAACATGCCCTCGAAATAAACCAAGGTAAGGTTGAACGTTGGCACAAATTGGCTAACGATGTTCACGAACGAAGCGATTCGGTTGTAAAATACATCATCGATATTAAAGAAGAACTTACAATGGCTTCGGGTGGCGAGGTAAAATTACCAACCGAAGAGCTCGACCCTGCTTTTCCAATAGTAATAAATAATTCAAACGATACACTCATTCTTCGAAGGCAAGACGACCTAAACGTATCGCCAGAAATAATGCTTACTAAAAATCGTGGTGTTGAACTTCAAAATGCAATTAGAGAATACAAAACATACCTCGAAAGCTTGGTTGAGAATTATCCTCAAATTATCCAGAACCTAGAAAGTTCTCTCGATGTTGAAGATCCCAGCAAAGAAGATAAAAAAAGTGACCAATCTAATTACCGTACATGGCCTCAGCAAAATTTTGAATCGACACCGGTTATTGCTAGTTTAACTTTATTATCGAAACTGCAAATCGATGTACGTAACGCCGAGTCGGCAGTATTGCGCCACCTGTTTAACCAAATCGATGCTTCATCGTTTAAATTTACAGGCCTTACTGCAAAAGTAATCCCCGATGCCAGTTACATTTTTCAAGGACAAGAATACAAAGCACGCATATTCCTTTCGGCCGAAGATACCACTCAAGATCTCGAAGTGTTCATCGACGGACGTAACAACCCATTGCCGGTTGAAGAGAATGAAGCCATTTTTTCGATGGTTCCCAACGAGGTTGGTGACTACAAATTTTCAGGAAACATTAAGTACAGAACCCCCGATGGCGAAGGTTACGGAAACAAACCATTCAATTTCGAATTTCAAGTGGCACGACCTGCGGTAACCATATCGCCTACAAAAATGAATGTGCTGTATAAAGACCTTCAAAACCCGATAAGTATTTCGGTACCAGGCATACCAAATAACCGCTTAGAACCCGTTTGCACAAACGGAAAGCTTTATAAAGTTGGAGATGATTGGATAATTGAACCCAACGAGCTCGACCCAATAGGCGAAAAAACAAAAGTAATTGTTAATGCCGACCTAAATGGCGAAAAAAGGAAAATGGGCGAAATGATATTCAGGGTAAAAAAAGTACCCGACCCAAAAGCAACGGTAGCCCAACGAACCGAAGGATCAGTTCCTCGCGAAATATTAAGGGCACAAACAGGCGTATTTGCAAAACTTGAAGACTTCGACTTCGATATGGAATTTGTAGTTACAGGTTTTGATATGACAGTTCCAACCTCGGGAGGTATGGTAACAACTTTATCGTCAAAATCGCATATGTTTACGCCACAACAAAAAGAGCTGTTAAACGCACTTGGTGGTGGCGACAGGGTTACCTTTGAAAACATAAGGGCCCGAATTGAAGGCGGCGACAAAAATGAAATGGATCGTATGTTATCGCCAATAATTTTAAAAGTACAATAACGAAATTGCTAAAACCTTTTGGTATGAAAGCTATAATTAGAATTGCCTTATTTATTTTGATTCCGTTATACGGTATATCACAAGAGGGTGTCAGGTTTACCGATAAATTCGGTCCTTTTCACGATACCTATCAACAGGAAAACGATTTCTCGAACCGCGAGTATGCCCAATACCCTTTCGTTAGAGAGGCTGATGTGGTTTGGCAAAAAATAACCTGGCAAATTATCGATTTAAGGGAAAAAATGAACCTTCCCTTGTATTATCCAATTGATGAAATGCACCAACGTAAAAGCCTGATAAAGGTAATTCTCGATGGTATTGAACAAAATCAGTTCAATGCTTTCAGAAAACCTTTGCGCGACAATGCCTTTGAGTTCGATCCAAATAATATTTTCCTTAGCATGCAAGAATTGAAAGATGTAGGCATGAGAGAAGAAATTGTACCTATCGAAATTCGCCCTGGCGTAACCCGCGACTCACTGGTTTCAATTCGTTGGAGACCAGAAGAAATTAAGCAGATTCTTATAAAAGAAGTTTGGTATTTTAACCGTCGCGATTCGAGACTACATGTCGAAACCATTGGCATTTGCCCTATCAGGGAATATTTTGTTGATGGATTAATGAGGCGCCAACGTTTATTCTGGATATATTACCCAGATGCAAGGCCATACATGGCTACTGTTCCTGTTTATAGCATGAACAACGACAGGCCGCTTTATACCTACGACGATTTGTTTGTAAACCGTTATTTCAACTCCTACTTCATTCAGGAAGCCAACGTATATAACGACCGCACCATTACCGATTATGTAACTGGCCGCGAAGCCCAACTCGAATCGGAACGTATTAAACGCGAAATATTCGACTACGAACAAAACTTGTGGGAAAACTAATTTGATGTATTCTAACAAACTGCATAAAAAAAAGCCTTGTGGTTATTGCCATAGGGCTTTTGCTTGTACAATAGATACCGTTTTTATCCGTTCATAAAGCAATTATCATTTTATAAATCGTGCTAACAAAACTTTCAAATTACATATTATCGCTTCTCGTTTTGGCTTTGCTCTTTCCGGCATGTCAACCCGAAGTAGCTTTGCACGATTTGAAAGGCCAACCAAAGGCACCCTGGTTTGAGCCAATTCCTTATGGTATGAGCTACATTCCACAGGGAAGTTACACTTTGGGTATTTCCGATGAAAATATTGACCACTCACTGGCTCCTGCCCGCACTGTTTCGGTTCGTTCGTTTTGGATGGATCAAACAGAAATAACCAACAATGAATACCGTCAATACATCAATTGGGTAACTGACTCGGTTGCTGCATTTTTAACTTTTAAAGCCGGAATTGATTATTACCGGGCTACCGACGAAAGTAAACAATTAATTGAACCTGCAACTATCGACTGGTTCTTACTAAGCGAACTATGGGAAGACGACCGGCAAGATGTTCTCGATGCCATAGCCCCTATGCTCTATCAAGGAAAAGAGAAATTTAATCCCGGTAAAGAAATCGACTTTCGAAAAGTATTTTACCGATATGCTTACATCGACCTGCAAAAAGCAGCACAAAGAGCCAACAGCTACAATTACGAAACACAAAGTTACAATGGGGTAAACAGTCGTCAGGATTTTATTGTAGAAAAGTCAGTTCCGGTTTATCCCGACACCTTAGTTTGGGTTCGCGATTTCACCTACTCTTTTAACGAACCCTGGACCTTAAAATACTTCCATCACCCGGCTTTTTACGAATACCCGGTTGTTGGTGTAACCTGGGAACAAGCCAAAGCTTTTTGTCACTGGCGAACTGAACAAAAAAAGCAAATGTTGGCCACACATAAAATATTGCCTGTACACGATTACAGATTACCTACCGAAGCCGAATGGGAATATGCAGCACGAGGTGGAAAACATGGCAACAAATATCCTTGGGGAAGTTATTACACTTCGAACGAAAAAGGATGCTACATGGCCAACTTTAAGCCACAACGCGGCAATTATGTTGCAACCAGCCATTATTCAACCAAAACAATGCGTGTTGGAACATTCGATCCTAACGATTTTGGCCTTTACGATATGGCCGGCAATGTTGCTGAATGGACAAGTACAGCATACGAAACCAACGGCTACGAACTCATGCACGATATGAATCCCGAATTTCAGTACAACGCACAACCCGACGACCCTCCGGCCATGAAACGTAAAGTGGTTCGTGGTGGTTCGTGGAAAGATGTTGCCCACTACATACAAGTTTCGACACGCGATTTTGAATATCAGGACACTGCAACAAGCTATGTTGGCTTCAGATGTGTGATGAATGCCATTGAAGACGAACGTAAAACCTATCAATAATCGGCTAATTAGACTTTAGGCCACTTCGCTCCAATAAAGCATCAATTGTTGGTTCTTTTTTTCTGAAATTATGGTACAATGTATTCGGATCAACAGTACCCCCTTTTTCTAATATCTCTTTTCGAAAAGCCAATGCCGTTTGTGCATCAAAAATCCCATTTTCTTTAAACATTGCAAAAGCATCGGCATCGAGCACCTCGGCCCATTTATAGCCATAATAACCTGCGGCATAGCCTCCGCCAAAAATATGGCCAAACGATGTACTTGTACAACTGCCTTCAACATCGGGTAACAATTTCGTTGTAAGGGTTTTCTGCTTTTCAAAAAACCCCACATCACCTTTAAAAGGTTGTCCGATGCTATGCCAAGCCATATCGAGCATTGCGAACGAAAGCTGACGGACCGACTGATAACCTGCTTGAAAATTTCGGGAAACAATCAACTTATCGATTAATTCATCGGGGATTGCTTCGCCTGTTTTATAATGAACGGCAACATCTTGCAACCAAAGTGGTTCACACAACCAGTTTTCGAAAATCTGCGATGGCAGTTCTACAAAATCGCGAAACACGTTTGTACCCGATAAGGATGGATAGACAGTATTGGCCAACATACCGTGTAAGGCATGTCCAAACTCATGCAAATAGGTTCCTGCATCGTTAAAACTAAGCAGAGTGGGTTGATTTGCCGTTGGTTTGGCAAAATTGCAACATATCGAAATATGCGGACGTTTCATGTTTTCACCAATATTTGATTGTGCACGATACTCGGTCATCCAAGCCCCTCCCTGTTTGTTGTCGCGAGCATATAAATCGAGGTACAAAACCGAAAGGTAGCTTCCATCTGAATCGAAAACTCTGAAGACCTGAACATCGGGGTGATAGGTTTTAATATCGAAACATTCAGTAAAACTGATTCCAAAAAGCCTGTTAGCTAATTCAAATACCCCTTTAATAATTTTTTCGAGTTGAAAGTATGGCTTAATACTGGCCTCATCGAAGCCAAAAAGTTCCTCTTTCATTTTTTCGGAATAAAAACTAAAATCCCAAGGCATCAGGGGTAGCTGTGCACTTTGGGTTTCGGCAAACTTGCTTAACTCATCCAAATCGGCTTTGGCAAATGATTTAGATGCCAAAAGGAGATCGTTGATAAAATTGTTCACCTTTAAGGTTGTCGAAGCCATCCTTTCTTCAAGAACAAAATCGGCAAAATGTTTGTACCCCAGCATTTTTGCTTGTCTCAACCTAAGGTTAACAATCTTCTTAATCAGCTTATTGTTATCATTGGCATTTTTGCGATTACCCCTCGATGTATATGCTCGATACATTTTTTCGCGCAACGAACGGCTGTGTGCATATTTCATAAAAGGTATGTAATCAGGTGCTTGAAGAGTAAAAAGCCAACCTTTGGTATTCTTTTGAACTGCGTTGCTTTGAGCTCTTTCAATTAACTCTTCGGGCAGCCCTAGTAAATCTTTTTTATCGTTAATATGTAACAAAAAGTTATTTGTATCGGCCAAAACCCTGTCATTAAACCGCAGTGTTAATTTCGACAAACTCATTTGCAAACGAACCAGCATCATTTTTTTTAAAACCCCAAGAGCAGCGCCGTTGCGTTTCATATTTTGACAAGTAATTTCAAGCAATCGCATTTGCTCATCGGTTAATGTTTGATTGCCATCGCGGTAAAGCTGCTCAACCTTGTTCAAATATCTTCGATTTAGTAATAGCTTGGTTGAAAAACGGGTTAACAATGGTGATACTTTTTGGGTAACTTTTTGAATTTTATCACTGGTGCTAGCAGAGTTTAAATTGAACAATATATTGCCAATTTGAGCAATATCGTCGTATATTTTTTCAATAGGCTCAATGGTATTCGCAAAAGTTGTAGCATCATTAGCAAGCAATTTCTTTATCGTTAGCTTGGCATTTTTGATTTTTGTTTTTAACGCTGGCTCGAAGTGCTTAGCATCAATCAAATCAAACGGCACAACCTCATCGGGGGTATCAAATTTGTTTAACAAAGGATTTTTATTTGCAATCATTGTTTCTTCTTTCTTTTCTTTTTCTTTTCAACCGAAAAACCAAACTTCCCAATTTTCTGCCCCAGTTTAAAATAACCACCATGACTATAAACCAAAGGGTTGGCGCTTTCCAAATCGAAACGTCCGCTTTCTTCATCGAAGTATTTATCATCAACTCGCACATTTACTACATCAGCAATAAACATTATATGAGAGCCTAGGTTTACTTCGCTGTTCACTTTGCACTCGATAGCTACAGGAGCTTCGGCAATTATTGGTGCATTAACAAGCTTGGCCGGTGCAGGAGTAAGATTCATTTCATCCCATTTATTATGTTTTCGTCCACTACGACATCCACACCAATCGGTTTGTTTTGCCATGTTTTGAGTGGTCAGGTTAATAACAAATTCACCATTGCGTTTAATAATATCAAAAGAATGTCTTTCGGGCCTAACCGATATGTAACACATTGGTGGATTACTGCAAATGGTACCGGTCCATGCTATGGTAATGATATTATATTCTTCGGGTGTAGCACCACAGCTTACCATTACAGCCGGTATTGGATATACCATTGTTCCGGGTTTGAAATCAATTTTTGCCATAAATCAAAATGTTTTTACAAAGATAGCATTCTATAATACATTAATGAGTGAGCACAAGCATAGCTAATTATTTGAATGTTTTAAGTAAATTTGCATAAAAATAAAAAGAACATGGATTACAGGGCAAGTGCACAACGTTACGAACAAATTGAGTACAAACGCTGTGGCCGTTCGGGCATAAAATTGCCACTTATTTCGCTCGGCTTATGGCACAACTTTGGCGGTGTCGACACATTTGAAAATGGAAGAAAGATTTTACGACATGCTTTCGACAACGGTATTACCCATTTCGATTTGGCCAATAATTACGGTCCCCCTCCGGGTTCGGCCGAAGAAAATTTTGGCAAAATGATGGCCGGCGATTTTAAACCCTATCGCGACGAAATGATTATTTCGACAAAAGCCGGTTACTGGATGTGGGATGGACCCTACGGAGAATGGGGATCGAAAAAATACCTGGTTGCAAGCCTCGATCAAAGCCTTAAACGAATGGGGCTCGACTATGTCGATATTTTTTACCATCATCGCCCCGACCCCAACACTCCCTTAGAAGAAACAATGGCGGCACTCGATTTAATTGTTCGACAAGGAAAAGCTCTTTATGTTGGTATTTCGAACTATTCGGCCGATGAGACCGAAGAGGCAGTAAAAATCCTGAATAGTTTAGGAACTCCATGTTTGATCAATCAGGTAAAATATTCAATGTTTGAACGTTGGGTTGAAAACCAACTACTCAACACAGCCGACGAACTTGGGGTTGGTATTATTGCCTTTTCGCCATTGGCACAAGGCTTGTTAACCGATAAATACATTAATGGAATTCCAGAAAACTCACGTGCAGCAAAATCGTGGGGATTCTTACAAGAAAATGAAGTAGAAAAAGCTATCGACAAGGTAAAAGCGTTAAACGAAATGGCCGAAGTTAGAGGTCAGTCGCTTGCACAAATGGCTATTGCATGGCTACTTCGCCACAAACAACTCACCTCGGTTTTGGTTGGCGCCAGCTCGGTCGAACAGCTTAACGACAACTTAGGCGCACTTGATTATTTACTCTTTTCTGAAGAAGAATTGACTGAAATTGAATGCATTCTGAATAAATAAACCGATTATTAAGCAACAAAAAATACATATATGGAAAAAGAGAAAATCAAAAAAATTTATTGGCCCTTAATGTTGTTTTTGGCTACTGCAATGTTGTTTTCTGCTTGTGACAAAGACGATAACGATGACGACATTACACCAAAATATCTGGTCGATAACGAAACATTTTCACCAGCTATTCCGGCTACAGTTGAAAACATTAAAAGTGCAATGAATACTTTTGGTGTAACCGCGCTAACCGAGAATGTAAAATACGATGTAAACATCTATAAATTAATTTACAAAACATTATTCGAAGGCGATTCAATTCTCGTGTCGGGCGTAGTAGCTACACCGGTTCCGAAAAAAAACAACGAAGAATTTCCTATATTAAGCTATCAGCACGGCACAATTTTCACAAAAGCCGAAGCACCTTCGGTTAATACTAATAATGAGTTTATGACTTATTTGGCCAGTACAGGTATGGTTATAGTAATTGCCGATTACATTGGATTCGGAGCTTCAAATGCCGAATTTCACCCTTATTTGCACAAACAATACACGGTGAATGCAGTACTTGACATGATTAGGGCTTCAATTGAATTTGTGAAAATTGAAAAACCCTGTAAAATTAACGACCAGCTATTCATGTTTGGCTACTCACAAGGTGGAGGTGCAACTGTTGCAGCTATGGAAGCCATTGAAAACAATGCTGATAACAACGACCTTGCAGTTACTGCCGCATCGGCAGGCAGTGGAGCATACGACATGGCAGGCTTCAGAAGTTGGGTACTTCAACAACAACGCTACACTAAACCTTCGTTTTTGGTTTACCTACTCGAGTCGTTTAAAACTTATTCAGACATGAATATTGATTACTCGTTAATTTTTAAAGATGAATATGCTGAAAAAATTCCTGGCTTAATTGATGGTCAACGTACCGATAATGAAGTTAATGACGAAATCGGATCAGAATATGTACAAGGTCTTTTCAATTCCGATTTTATCAATAACGAAACATACTTAAACAACGATGCTTACGAACCTATGCGTATCGCTTTTGCCCAAAACAAAGTTAATGCATGGGCAACCAACACACCATTGAAACTTTTTTATGGAACAATTGATGAATGGGTACCGGGTGACCAAACCATGGAATTGCTTAAAGAATTCCGTAGCTTGGGAGTAGGTTCAAATGTTGAAATGAAACCACTAAACGGCATGGACCATTTAACCGCTTTTCCGCAAACTTTATTCGATACAATGAACTGGTTTTTGTCGCTAACTGAAGATTAAATCTTACATTTCGATAATAAAAATATTCAGCCACAGTTCATGTTGCATACAAACAACATGAACTGTGGCTGTTCTTTTTGTAAAATTATCGAGCTTAATTATTAACTTTGGCCGTTCAAATTTTATGTGTACCATGAAACAGCAATTATCGATATACAACACATTAAGCCGAAAAAAAGAAGTTTTTAAGCCAATAACAGCCGGTTTTGCAGGCATGTATGTATGTGGCCCCACTGTTTATGGCCACGCTCATTTGGGGCACTCGCGCCCCGCAATTACTTTCGACCTTGTTTATCGCTACCTGATGCACATTGGTTACAAAGTACGTTATGTACGTAATATTACCGATGTAGGGCATTTAGTTGCCGATGCCGATCAAGGCGAAGATAAAATTGCTCAACGCGCAAAAATTGAACAAGTTGAGCCCATGGAAGTGGTTCAAACCTACACCAACAGTTACCGGCGAAATATGGCTCAGCTAAATGTGCTCCCTCCTAGTATAGAGCCAACTGCAACAGGCCATATTATTGAACAAATCGAAATGGTAGAAACCATACTAGATAAAGGATTTGCCTACGAAGTTAACGGCTCGGTTTATTTCGATGTTGAAAAATATGCCCAAACCAACAATTATGGCAAACTATCGGGTCGTAAGCTCGATGATTTGATATCGAACACCCGCGACCTTGATGGACAGGATGAAAAACGCTCGTCGGTTGATTTTGCAATTTGGAAAAAGGCAAACCCCGAACACATTATGCGCTGGCCTTCGCCCTGGAGCGATGGTTTTCCGGGTTGGCACACCGAATGTGTAGCCATGAGCACCAAATACCTTGGCAAACAGTTCGATATACATGGTGGAGGAATGGATTTGCTTTTCCCGCATCACGAGG
>Ga0116162_10000563_pt1 | contig 26379 bp, 24 predicted proteins | sample AD_UKC105_MetaG_FD_89875 | JGI IMG/M metagenome (GOLD analysis project Ga0116162, IMG submission 89875) | Active sludge microbial communities of municipal wastewater-treating anaerobic digesters from Hong Kong - AD_UKC105_MetaG | ecosystem: Engineered > Bioreactor > Anaerobic > Digestate...
ATTCTATACCCAATCTTCGGGGCGGTGTTTGTGTTGCAAGGCGATGATATAGGCTTTAAGCGGGCGCAGGGCTCCAACGGTTAGGACAATCGCCAATGCACCCCATATAAGGGCGTGGAGCCAGAGTGGCCAACCATAAAGCGCATCGACGATCAGAGCGACGGGGACGAGTAAAAAGCCTAAAATGAAAATCAGGAAGACGGCAGGGCCATCGGCACTGTCATTGCGGCTAATGTCCAGTCCGCATTCTTCGCATTTATCCCGCAGGGTCATTGTAAAGCCGGGCTGGTAGAGGTTGCCTGTTTTACATTTGGGGCATTTGCAGGCCCAGCCGGTTTTGATGAGTTCGTGATCAATCGGCATGTGGCTTGTTAAATTGCCTAGTGGGCCATAGCTGCGGATTCAACAGCCGGATGCAGACTTGTGTGGTCCATACCGATTTCACTGCCCCACCAGTAGATAGCGACGAACAGGAAGAGCCAGACAACATCGACAAAGTGCCAGTACCAGGCAGCGGCTTCAAAGCCGAAATGGCGATCGGGAGTGAAGTGGCCTTTTTGGGCTCTGGCCCAGCATACGGCAAGGAAAACAGTGCCGACAAAGACGTGGAAGCCGTGAAAACCAGTGGCCATGAAGAATGTTGAAGGGAAGATGCCTTCGGTGAAGCCGAAATGAGCATGGGCGTATTCATAAATCTGGAAGCACAGGAAGGCAAGGCCTAAGAATACTGTTATGCCGAGGGCTTTGACGGCGTTTTTATTATCGCCTTCCAGGACGGCATGGTGTGCCCATGTAACTGTGCAACCTGAGAGGAGCAGAATCATGGTCATCAGGAAAGGCAGATCAAAGGCGGCAATGGTATGGATATTTTTAGGGGGCCAGACAAAGCCTATGGCCTCGCTTGGGAAAAGGGATGAGCTAAAAAATGCCCAGAAGAAGGCGACAAAGAACATCACTTCGGAGGCAATAAACAGTGCCATTCCAAAACGTAGGCCGATTTCTGCGATTTTAGTGTGGGCTTTTTCGACAACCGATTCATAGATCACGTCCTTCCACCAGAAGAACATACAGATCATTATGGATACGACGCCGAGCAGAGGCCCCCACGGGAAAGGCAGGTCTGTGCCGCCGGCTTGCAGGGCTTCGCGGTAACCGGGGAAGTACATGAGCATCATCATGGCAAAGAAGCCACCAGCAAAAGCGCTGATCAGCGGCCAGATGTTCGGGCGCACGAGGTGGTATGGGTGCGGCTTTCCGGTCGTCGTGTATTCGATGTTTCCTGCCATGTTCGTTATCTTTCTGTCTCTATAAAGAAATCTTAGGTTATTGATTGTAAAAGTCTTCGAGCGCTTGTTCAAGCTCTTCGGACTCGCTGGTGAAAAAAGTATACGATAATGTGATGGTTTGTACGTCATCCATGTTGGGGTCGTCATTCATTTTCGGATCGATATAGAACATGACCGGCATTGAGACATTTTCGCCGGGCTGTAAGATTTGTTCGTCAAAGCAAAAGCATTGAACCTTATGAAAATATTTTCCGGCCTTGAGCGGGGTTACGTTGTAAATGGCCGATCCGGCAAGGGGTGTATTGGCTTTATTTTTTGCATGAAAGGCGATGAGGCCTTTTTGCCCGAGTTTTACCTCTATGGAGCGCTTTTCGGGGGAAAAGTCCCATGGCAGGTTTGGGGATGTATCAGTGTTAAAATTAATGGTAAGTGATCGATCAATGATTTGCTCTGGCCAAGCGTCGGATGTTTGCGTGGTGCCGCCGAATCCGGTGACGCGGCAAAACATGTCATAGAGTGGTACTGAGGCGTAGGCCAGTGCGGCCATGCCCAACACGACACCGAGAATGGTCAGGCCGAGGCGCGCATTTTTTTGGGCCATGGCGGTGTGCGGATCTGGTTGAGAGGGTGGGGCGTTCATCTGGATGTTTTAAGCAAACACGAATTTTTTATTCGTTAATGATTGGATTTTCGTCCGTCTCGGCGCTTTCATCCATTTCTTCGCTTTCGTCTATCTCAAGTAATTCTTCGTCTTCTTCCTCGGTTTCAACAGACGTACGGGTTTCGTTTAAGGCGGCAAGCCCTTCTTCGTAGCGTTTGAGGGATTCTCGGCGTGGCGTGGCAAAATTTTCGGCGCGTACATGCATTTGCTGTTTCAGTTTGATCTCTTCCTCGCGGTAATCAAGGCGGCGTTGATGAATATCGCGCATGTCGGCGGCGTCTGGAGAAACGGTGGCGTCTGGCGATACGCCTGCTTTTTCCGGGGTGCCGCCAGGCAGTAGTTCACCGGCGAAGGATATGGTTGGCATAGCGATCAGTGCAATCAGGGATAGTCCAAAGAGTATTTTGTGCATGGGTTTTAACCTTCCGAGGCGAATAGAAACTGCTTACTTTTCTAGCATACCTGATCTGTGGCTGTGGATCAAAGCCCAGATTAGATCTTGATCTTAGCCTCCGGCGATGCGGATCATGGTTATAACCCAGATCAGGGCGCAAAAGCCCATGATCATCCCAAGAACGGCTAGGTTTTTCTTGAGCTTCTTTTTGTGAACTTCTGTTTGGTGTAGAGGTTTCATGGGGGCATTTTATCCCATCATGATGGCAAGAAACAGGGCGAAAAGGTAAAAAACCGAATAGCTAAACATGATTTTGGCATGCTTAAGGTTGTCGCTGGCCAGAACCCGGATTGAAGAGAGGATGAAGAGGGTGCCGAGCGTGGCGGCGATGAGGCCGTATTGGAGGCTGGCCAGTCCTAAAAAGGCCGGGGATATGGTGAGCGGGACCAGTGCCAGCGTATAGAGCAGCATCTGGATTTTGGTTTTGCGGGCTCCGGCGGTAACGCTCATCATCGGGATATTCGCGCGTCGGTAATCTTCATTGGCGAAGAGTGAGAGCGCCCAGAAATGGGGCGGGGTCCACATGAATATGATGAGGAACATGATGAGTGGATAAAGCGTGATGTCTCCGGTGACGGCGGCCCAGCCTATCATTGGCGGGAAGGCTCCGGCAGCCCCGCCGATGACGATATTTTGTGGGGTAAGGCGTTTGAGCCAGATTGTATAGACAAACACGTAAAACAGGTTCGCGAAGGCGAGCAGCGCGGCGGCGGTCCAGTTCAGGGCCAGTCCCATGACCATGATTGAGAGCACAGAGAGAATCACGCCGAAGGATAGTGCTTCATCCGGGTGTATGCGCCCCATTGGCAGGGGGCGGTTTTTGGTGCGATGCATGATGGCGTCTATATCGCGGTCATACCACATGTTAATGGCTCCGGCAGCGCCGGCATTGACGGCGAGGCAGAGCATGGCAACGGCGAGCAGGAAGGGGTGAGTTTGTGCCATGCCCTCTACAGTTTTATGGGCAACCCACATTCCGACAAAGCCTGTGAAGATGACCAGGCTCATCACTTTGGGTTTAAGCAGGGAAAAATAGTCCGAAACGGTTGCTTCGGAGATGATTGTCGTCATTTCGGCGCTGGCGGTGTTGTTCATGCTTTTTGTATAGCGCTAAAGCAGTTTCTCGGCAAGCCGGGGTTTCTTAGAAGAAACGTGGTGCGGGTATGAGGGATGGTTCTGCGGGTACAAAGAGGTATTCTTGTTGTGCTTGTAATAATTCTACTTCATCGGCCTGACGGGCGATGTTTTGAGCTTCCATCATTTTTGCAAGGGTGATGCCGTCGGCGAGGCCGGATAAATCTTCGTCAACACCCCATGCTGCCAAGCTGTCCATTTGTTTATGTAGATCGCTCAGATCCAACATCGGAAGCTCGTATGAGAGTATCTCTTCGAGAATGAGGGCGAGGGCATCGAGGCCGCGGTCTTCGAACTCGTCGCGGAAATATTCGAGTGTTTCACGTGTGTATTCTGGATCGCGGCCATCGAGGTGTTTAAAAAGTAAATCGAGGGCTTCGCCGTGGACTCCGTTTGCAATTTTTTCGAAAATGCGTTGTTGGAGTGTTTTATCGTAGGGGTTGAAAAACAGGGCGTCTGTTTCACCATATTGGTCGGTATTTACCGCGTATAAGGCTTTGTTATTTGGTACTTTGATTTCTGAATGGTTTATGGCAGCGGAAAACGGCCCAGAAAGCTTGTCATAGTTTCCCAGTGCTTGCGGTTTTCTCCCTTCGCTTTCCGGGAGATAGAATTTTGCCGCCGAGATATTCATAAGACTTTATTAGCACTTTATGGTCAAAAAAGCAAATTTAATACCATATTACGGCTACAGACCCCGGCTTCTGCCGGAATGACCGAGAGTGCTCAAGGTTCGCAGCGATGCTGCTCACCAATGATTTCATCATTTTACCGCTGGCTGAATCTCAAATTGGTGGAATGGTGGGGGTGAAGATACGGTCCATTCCAGTGTCATTGATTGCGGCTGTGCGTTCCAGTAGTTGTCGCCGACCTTGCGGCCTTTGAGCAGCGTGTAGAAGACGACAAAGATAAAGAACACAGTCGCAATACCGGTTAGATATGCGCCGTAGGATGAGATCTCGTTCCAGCCAGCGTAAGCGTCAGGATAGTCTATATAGCGCCGGGGCATACCCGCCAGCCCTAGGAAATGTTGCGGGAAGAAGACCGTATTGACGCCGATAAAGGTTAGCCAGAAATGGACCTGCCCCATCCATTCGGGGTATTGGCGGCCGGACATTTTGCCGATCCAGTAATAGAAGCCTGCGAACAGGGCGAAGACGGCGCCGAGCGACAGGACGTAATGGAAGTGGGCAACAACATAGTAAGTATCGTGCAGAGCCACATCCATACCGCCATTGGCCAGGACGACTCCGGTGACGCCGCCAACGGTGAAGAGGAAGATAAAGCCGATGGCCCAGAGCATTGGGGTTTTAAACTCAATCGAGCCGCCCCACATAGTTGCGATCCAGGAGAAAATCTTAACGCCTGTCGGCACGGCAATGATCAAGGTGGCAGCAGTGAAGTAGGCGCGAACGTCAACATCCATGCCGACTGTGTACATATGGTGGGCCCAGACGATAAATCCTACAAAGCCAATAGCGACCATGGCATAGGCCATCCCGAGATAACCGAAGATCGGCTTTTTAGAAAAGGTTGAAACAATGTGGCTGATGATGCCGAAAGCCGGCAGGATCATGATGTAAACTTCAGGGTGGCCGAAGAACCAGAAGAGGTGCTGGTAGAGAAGAGGGTCGCCACCGCCTTCGGGATTAAAGAAGGAGGTGCCGAAATTGCGGTCGGTCAGCAGCATGGTAATCGCACCGCCAAGCACAGGTACGGCGAGGACCAGCAAAAAGGCGGTCACCAGCATACCCCAGCAAAAGAGTGGCATTTTATGTAGCGTCATGCCCGGCGCGCGCATGTTGAAGATGGTGGTGATGAAGTTGGCTGCGCCGAGAATGGAGCTGGCGCCGGCGAGGTGAAGCGAGAAAATTGCCATATCAACAGCGAGATTCGGGTGGCCCAGAAGGCTCGAAAGCGGCGGGTAGACGGTCCAGCCCGTTCCTGCTCCACCGCCGATCACTGCAGAAGAAAGCAGAAGGAGGAATGCCGGAATGATAAGCCAGAAGGAAATATTGTTCAGGCGTGGGAAGGCCATATCCGGCGCACCGATCATCAGCGGGACAAACCAGTTGCCGAAACCGCCTATCAGGCCCGGCATAACGACAAAGAAGACCATGATGAGGCCGTGGGCGGTAATGAAAACATTCCACATATGGCCATCGGGGTTTCCGGCGCTATCGACCATGAACTGGACGCCGGGGTCCTGAAGTTCCATACGCATGATCATGGAAAACAGGCCGCCAACAATTCCGGCAAAGATTGAGAAAATGATGTAGAGCGTTCCAATGTCCTTGTGGTTCGTAGACATGAACCAGCGCGCAAAAAATCCCGGTTTATGATCAGCCATTGTTATCGTCTTCCTTGGTTTATTTGTTCTTTATCTGTTGTTTTTATTTCTGAAATCCGGCCATGCGGATTAGCGAATCGTCGCTTGCATCAAGGGATGCAAATTCTTTTTTGGCGGTTATCAGCCAGTTTTTAAATTCGTCCTTGCTGACAGCATGGATTTCAATAGGCATATAAGAATGGTCTTTGCCGCAAAGCTCTGAACATTGGCCATAGTATGTTCCTTCTTTTTCGATGCGGACCCAAGTTTCGTTGAGGCGGCCCGGTATACCATCGAGTTTGATGCCTAAAGCTGGCACAGCCCAAGAGTGAATTACGTCACCGGCTGTGATCAAAATCTGGATATTGGTGTCGATGGGCAGGACCACGACATTATCGGTGGAGAGCAAGCGTTTCTGGTCTTTGCTTTCGTCTATGTCTTTGTCGGCGATCATGTAGGATGAAAAGTTCAAGCCGTCATGATCAGGATATTCGTACGTCCAATACCATTGATATCCTGTAACTTTCAGAGTCATGTCCGGGTTTTCAACGCGGTCGTTGTAATACAGGACCTTGAAAGATGGAATAGCTATGATGATGAGGATCACGATGGGAATCACAGTCCACAGGACTTCAATTAAGACATTGTGAGAGAATTGTGCGGGCTGGGGATTGGCTTTTGCATTATAGCGGATAATGACCCAGACCAGCAGCAACAGGACAAAAATTGCGATGGAGAAAATGATATAGAGCAGCATGTCGTGGAATTCAAAAATTCGCAGCGCCGAAGGTGATGCGGGTTCTTGCAGGCCAATCTGCCAAGGCATTGGTTGTCCGGCAAAAGCGGGGGCACCTGGAAATGAGACAAATACGGCCAAGGCAAAGGTCAGGAATCTTTTGATCATTGTCTTAAAATCTGCTGCTTTAAGTTGTAAAACGGGTTTCCAAAAGCCCGCATGTTTTTCAAAAACACCCAAGCTAATGGATGAGCGTATAGGCTATAACAAGTCAGGTCAATATGCTGAATTGATCCCAATTAAACATATAGATAATGCTTTCACGGATTCGCATGGGACAGGCAAAAAAGAGCGGCCGTTTCGGCGCGCAGAATATTTTTTCCCAAAGAGATTGGCCTTACGATTTCCTGTGTTTGCAGAAAGTCGCTTTCTTGTTCGCTGAAACCACCTTCGGGGCCGATAAGGAAAGCCTCAGGGCTTATTATTTCCTTGATATGGGGCGTATTTTTTAAACGCTCGGCCGCCCAATATACAGGTATTTGTTGGTTCCATTTTTGCAGTGCACCGGGCAGTGTTTCAACTTTATGAAGGGTTGGCAGGCTCATACGTTCGCATTGCTCGGCGGCTTCGATGATTTGGGCGTGAAGGCGCTCTTCGTTGATTTTGCGTGTTTGCGTGTGGGCGGTGATGACAGGTGTGAGGTCTGTTACACCCAGTTCAACGGCTTTTTCGATCAGGAAATCCATGCGGTGTTTTTTGATGGGAGCGAAGAGCAGATGTAACGGTTGAGGTTGTACGGGTTGCCTGGCCAGTTGGTTTGTGAGCGTTAGCACAGCGGATTTTTTCTCCAGCGCAGAGATTGTGGCGAGCCATTCCCCATCCCGGCCGTTAAAAACACGTACAGGTGTGCCTTTTTCAAAGCGCAAGACCGACTTCAGGTAATGGGCTTGCGGCGTTTCAAGTATCACATCTTTACCAGCATTTAGCGGCTGATCAATGTAGAGACGCGGGGTTTTGTGTGTGTCTTTCATAATCTTTGTAATAAATCATAAGCTTGCAGTTCTTCATATATATTTTATTACTTTAGGATTGTTCGTGCGGCGGTGTGCAGGCATCATGTGGTCATGTTTACCGATATTCGATTATGGAACTGGATTGAGAAATTGCCTGAACGTTTCAGGCCGTATGTCTATCTGGCGCGGCTGGACCGTCCGATCGGGATTTGGCTTTTATTGCTGCCGGCCTTGTGGGGAATAACGTTGGCCGCTTCGCATTTGAGCGGTTTTAGCTTTAAAGTTTTGTGGTTGATTTTCCTTTTTGCTCTGGGCGCTTCCGTGATGCGCGCAGCCGGATGTGTGGTTAATGATATTTGGGATCGGAAGCTGGATGCACAGGTCGATCGTACGCGCGTACGTCCCTTGGCCAGTGGCGAAGTGAGTGTGCAGCAAGCTCTTATTTTTCTGTTCGGGTTATTGATGGCCGGTTTTTGTATTCTTATTTTGATGAATGGCATAACCATTTTGCTGGGTTTACTGGCTGTTCCTCTGATCGTTATTTATCCGCTGATGAAGCGAGTGACGTTCTGGCCGCAGGCGGTTCTCGGGTTGACGTTTAATTTCGGTGCGCTTATGGGCTGGGCGGCGGTGATGGATGGTTTAAGCGCGCAGGCGCTTTTATTGTATGTGGCGGCGTGTTTGTGGACGCTCGGCTATGATACGATTTATGCGCACCAGGATAAGGAGGATGATGCTCTCATCGGGGTGAAATCGACTGCGCTAAAATTTGGTGAGAACAGCAAGAAATGGGTGAGCGGGTTTTATGCGGTGATGCTGGTGTTTCTGGGATGGGGGTTTGCGCTGTCTTCGCTGAATGCGTTTGCACTTCCGGGGTTGGCGCTGATTGGTATGCATTTGTTCTGGCAGATCGGGCGCTGGGATATGGATGATCCTGCGTGCTCTTTGGCCGTGTTTAAGTCCAACCGCGATTTAGGGTTGTTGGTCCTTGCCGTTATTTTTGCCGGCGGATTTTAACAACCTGCCAGATTGCGCAGGCGCTGCTCTGCGATGATCAGCATCGGCAATTCAATCGTTCCGGCGCGGCGCAAGTCTGCGAAGAGCGGTGTGAGTTGCATGACTTTATGTGCGTGGTCATCCATCCATGTTTCTGCGGGTGTTTTGCCTTTGTTTGTTTTGTCCTTGGTGTCGATTAAGATACGTACAGTCAAGGCGGCTTGCGCGCCAAAGAGCTGGTCGACGAGGCCACGGACGGCTTCGGCTTGCCAATGATCGTCGGAAGGGAGGTAACGTGCTTGCTGGCGTAGCCAGTCCATGTGAAATTCTTCGCCGACTTCGAAATAAGTTCGGGCTGTTTTCAATAGATCGGTTTTTTGTTCGAGAGCAATGCGAATGATGTCACATGCCGAGGATAGTACAGGCATGAGGGCAATTTGTTCGGCCAGGGCTTTGGGTAGACCGTCGCGCTGTCCTGCGGCAATGCGCATGTTGACGCTGGCTTTAAGATCATTGGTCAGGAGTTTACTGAGATTGCTGCTGAGATTTTTTATGCCTTCGCCAAAATCTTTAATCTCACGACCTATATCCAAATCATGCCCTAATCGGGTAAGGAACCAACTGATGGAGTGTTCTGAGAGAAGCGCCATTTCCCGCATGGCTTTGAGCTGGACTTCTGCCGGTACTTTATTATCGAGGGCTTCGACCTGATCCCAGAGCGCGCGCAGATTATATGCATCGCGTACGATGATATAGGCTTTGGCGATTTCGGCAGCGCTGGAGCCGGTTTTGTTCATTTTTTCTTTGAGGAAGGTTGGGCCCATACGGTTGACGAGCGAGTTGGCCATGGAGGTGGCGACAATCTCACGGGCCAGACGGTGGCGCTTGATTTCCTTGATGTATTTTTTTCGCAGATCGCCAGGGAAGTAATTGATAATCCAGTCTTCCATATCCACACTTTCAGGAATGTCGGAGGCCATCAGGTCCTGTGTGAAGGATATTTTGGCGTAGGATACGAGTACTGCGAGTTCGGGGCGGGTCAGGCCTTTGCCGGCGCGTAGGCGCTGTTCGATTTTTTCTTCTTCGGGCAGACCTTCAAGGGCGCGGTTAAGGCCCTTTTCGCGTTCCAGGTCTTTCATGAATTCATCCTGAATTTGAAGATTTTCACGTGCTTGCAGTTCCGCCAAACTGATTGCTTGTGCTTGCTGGTAGTTATTGCGCAAGACCAGTCCGGCGACTTCATCGGTCATTTTTTCCAGCAGTTTATTACGGGCCTTTATGTCCATGTTGTGTGTTTTTCCGCCCATAACATCGGTCATCAGGATTTTGATGTTCACTTCGAGGTCAGAGGAGTTTACACCGCCGGAATTGTCTATAAAGTCGGTGTTCATTTTGCCGCCGTTTTCGCAAAACTCGATACGGCCCAGTTGTGTAACGCCGAGGTTGGCGCCTTCGCCAATGACTTTAGCGCGTAAATCAGGCGCATTAATGCGCAGGGCATCACTTGCTTTATCGCCCACGTCGGCGTGGCTTTCTTTACTTGATTTGATATAGGTGCCGATGCCTCCGAACCAGAGCAGGTCGGTGCGGGCTTTAAGCATGGCGCGCATTAATTCACCCGGGGTAACTTTTTCTTTTGAAATATCGAAACGTTTTTGAATTTCAGGTGTGAGCGTGAGCGTTTTTTCTGAACGTTCGAAGATACGGCCGCCGGCGGAGAGTTTTTTGGTGTCGTAATCACCCCATCCTTTTACGCCATCAAACAAACGTTTACGTTCGTCCCAGCTTGTAGCCGGATCAGGGTTGGGGTCGCAGAAAATGTGCAGGTGGTTAAACGCGCCGATCAGGCGGATATGTTTGGATAGCAGCATGCCGTTACCAAAGACATCGCCCCCCATGTCACCGACGCCGACAACATCGAAATCCTGGGTTTGGGTGTCGTGATTAAGTTGGCGGAAATGCAGTTTAACCGATTCCCAGGCACCACGGGCGGTAATGCCCATTTTCTTGTGGTCGTATCCGGCAGAGCCGCCGGAGGCGAAAGCGTCGTCGAGCCAAAAGCCGTATTCGCGGGCGATGCCGTTTGCGATGTCGGAAAAGCTGGCGGTGCCTTTATCGGCGGCGACGACCAGATATGGATCATCATCGTCACGGCGCAGGACATCTTTCGGCGGAATTATAAGGTTGCCTTTGCGGTTGTCGGTAAGGTCGAGCAGGCCACGAATGAAGGTTTTGTAGCACTCTATGCCTTCTTTCATGAATTCTTCGCGGCTGTGGGTTGGTTGTTTGACAACGAAGCCGCCCTTGGAACCCATTGGCACAATGACGGCGTTTTTAACCATTTGCGCTTTCATGAGTCCCAAGACTTCGGTGCGGAAATCTTCATGACGGTCTGACCAACGCAGGCCACCGCGGGCGATTTTATCACCGCGCAGATGAATCCCTTCAACGCGAGGCGAATAAACAAAAATTTCACGATAGGGACGTGGGGCTGGCATTTCCGGTACTTTGGCGCTCTCAATCTTAAGAGAGAGATAGGATTTTGCGCGGCCATTATCGAGGCGCTGGTAATAGTTTGTGCGCAAGGTTGCCTCGATGAGTTTGCTGATTGTACGCAAAATGCGGTCGTGGTCCAGAGATTCAACTTTCTCAAGGGCGTTTTCTATGTTTGCCATGCATTCCCTGGCTTTTTTGGCGGATGTTTTTTGATGCTTTGGATCGTGCAGGCTTTTGAATAAAGTAACCAGCATGCGGCTGATATTGGCATGGACGGTTAATGCTTTTTCTGTGTAAGGGCGGCTGAGCGGATAGCGGATTTGTTTCATGTAACGTATATATGTACGCAGGATGGTGATTTCGTGCCAGTTCATGTTAGCGGCAAGAATCAAACGGTTTAGGCCGTCATTTTCCATCTCGCTACTCCAGATTTTTGAAAATCCGCGTTCAAAATTCTGTTTTACAGATGCTACGTCTACGATCTCATCCATCTCGGGCGTTTCGAGCAGGAAGTCATGAATCCAGATGGATTGTTTTTCCTTATATGGGCGCACTTCGAAAGGAAGTTCGGAAATTGCGCGCAGACCCAGATTTTCGAGAATGGGCATGACGTCAGATAGTGTTAAGGGACGTTGCGGGTTGTATACTTTTAATCGTAGTTGTTTAGGATCTATGTCGTCAGGACGATAGAGGTCCAGTTGCAGATTTTTTGTGTCCAGGACTTGTTCGATTTTATCGATGTCGAAGAGTGCCTGTTTTGGGCGGTAACGTGATGTGTAAGCAACGGGAAAAGCCTCGCCATATTTTTGGCACGTAGCTGTGATGTTATTTTCATTGGCGTATACTTCGCTCAGAGCCTGTGCAAGAAGCTCTTGCCAGGTTTGACCAGCTTCCTGGAGCATTTTTTCGATGCGTTTGACATCCAGCATGGGGTCATCAGTTTGTCGGATGTTAATGATGAACATGACGCGTGCGAAAACGGAATCATCGAGTGATGTATAAAATGTGTCGCATGTTCCGTTGAGCTGTTTTTCTAAAATAGAACACATGGTTTTGCGTAAGGATGTGGCGAAGCGGTCGCGGGGAATATAGACCAGGCAAGAAACGTAGCGGCGGAACGGATCTTTGCGCATAAACAGTGCGATGCGCTGGCGTTCTTGAAGCTTCAGGATGCTGGTGGTGGTCTTTAACAGTTCTTTTGTACTGATCTGAAAGAGTTCGTCGCGGGGATATTTTTCCAAAATGTGCCGCAAAGCTTTGCGGTCGTGTGAACCTATAGAATAGCCGGCCATTTCCATGACTTCTTCGACTTTTTCACGGATATATGGTACGTCGCCGACACTGCGGGAATAGGTTACGGAGGTAAACAGGCCGATAAAGAGTTTTTCTCCGGTAATCGTGCCGTCTTCGTCATAAGTTTTGATGGCAATGGCGTCCATCGGAACCCGGCGGTGAACAGTGGACAGGCGGTTTGTTTTTGATATAGAGAGCGGTGGCAGGTTACGCCGTTTTTCCTGCAGGTTTCGCGGCAGGCCTTCATCGTGATCGTTGATATAGGCCGGTCGAACTTCTTTGTGTAGCAGCCCTAGACCGGAACTGGGCACGGTGCGGCTTGTCACTTCGCCGTTTTTTTCAACGAATTTATATTCCCGGTAGCCCAGCAGGGTAAAGTTGTTGTTATGCAGGTAGTCTAAAAAGGCGCAATATTGCTGGACTTCTTTTAATGGGCGGCGCGTTTTTGCGTTTTCCAGAGCTTGCCGCGCGTCTTTGAGCTTTTCGAGCATCTCGCGCCAGTCTTTGTTGGCGATGTGCACGTCTTGGACAGCCTCATACAGCCCGATTTCTAACGCTTTTACAGCACTTTCCGGTAGTGTGTCCTTAATTTGGATATGGATGTGGGATTGCCGGATAAAGCCTTCTTTTTCTGTCGGAGAGGTTTTTAACAATTTGCCGTCTTCGCTATATTTGGCATAGATGATTGGATGAAGAAGCAGGTCAATCAGGAATGAGTTTTTGTTGACTTCGGCGACGACCGAGTCAACGAGGAATGCTTTGTCATCGCTGACAACGTCGATAATGGTTTTGCGCGGTCCGAGGTGTGAATCTGTAACGGTGTATATTTTGAGTTGCGGGTCTCCATTTTCTCTTTTTTCGGCCAATTTTTCGTGTATTTCTACGATCTTGGCCAGTAATGTATGGTTGAAATGATCCTGATCTTCTTGCGTCATGCTTTGCGCGAGTTTTTCGAGAAGCTCTGTTTTGTTTGCGGAAGGTTTCCCGGGAAGAGCTTTCAGAGCTTCTTTGATCAGAGATTTAGACATGGGCGTTGCTTTGTCGTTTATGTTGCCGTTTAACATTTACGGAAGTACGTATGATACACTAGGGTCACGAAAACAAGAATCATTATTTGTTTTTTTATCGGGTGCTGTGTGGATGTACTGATCGGGACTTGCCAAGAAAAACGCCCCTGGAAGGGGGCGTTGAGGTTATTATACAGGTTTGAGTTTTCATTTATTTTTTGCTTTTCTGGCCGGCGTTCATAAAATCGTTGACCTGTTTGTTCATTTCATTTGAACGTTCGGAGAGTTGGGTTGCCAGTTCGAGAAGCTGCGTTGAGGCAGATCCTGTTTCAGAGGCGGCTTGTTGAACGCCGGATATGTTCGAAGTTACTTCCGCTGTGGCGCGTGAGGCTTCTTGCACATTGCGAGAAATTTCCGATGTGGTAGCCGTTTGCTCTTCGATCGCGGCGGCAATCGAGCTTGTTGCATCGCTGATGGCTGAAATTGTCGTGCGAATCGAACCGATTGCAGTTACGGCATCGGACGTGGTTGATTGCATCTTATCGATTTGCGTTCGAATTTCTTCCGTTGCCTTGGCTGTTTGGGCAGCGAGTGATTTCACTTCCGAGGCGACAACGGCAAAGCCTTTTCCTGCCTCACCAGCGCGTGCGGCTTCAATGGTTGCGTTTAGGGCCAGAAGATTTGTCTGTTCAGCAATGTCGTTGATGAGATTGACGACTTCACCAATCTGGTTGGAGGCTTCGTGCAGGGCTTCAACTGTGCTGTTGGTTTCCTCGGCTTTTTTTACGGCTTCGCCGGCTGTTTCGTTGGATTTTGCAATCTGCGCTGAAATTTCCTTGATTGAGGCGGTCATTTCTTCGGTTGCGGCTGCTACAGTTTGAACGTTTGTTGAAGCTTCTTCGGAAGCGGCTGCTACGGATGTGGCTTGCGCCGATGATTCTTCAGCGGCGGCAGAGAGGGCTTGGGCCGTTGTTTGCACATCGTTTGACGAGGCTGAAACACTTTCTGATACCTCCAGAACTGATTTGGAGAGGTTTTCTTGCGCCGTTATCACCGCCCAGCTTACCATCGGGCCAATATAATGACCGGAATCATCCAGAATAGCGGCTACATTTAGATCTAGAACGTCATCGCCCACACGGATTTTGGCTTTGTGAGGCAAATTATTGGGATCGCCCAAGAGTTGGCGCTGCATTTGCGGGTTTTTGTGGAATACGTCAATACAGGCCCCCATCATGTTATCCGCTTTTACTGGCAGGGCATACTCGATAGAGCGCAATGTTTCAATACTGGTCTTGTTCAGGAAGGTTAGTTTCAGGGATTGCGGATCGCACATCATGATATTGATCGGCATATTGTCGATCATGATCTTCAGACGTTCACGCTCTGTGCAGACGCTCCAGCTTAAAAGCAGTTTTTTTATTTTGTTGCCTGACATGATGGCATCGACATGGAGGTCCAGCATTTCCGGCCCCAAACGGATGATTGCTTGGTGCGGTAAATTTGATGGATTGGCCAGCATTTTGCGCTGACGCTGCGGCGTTTTGTGGAAAATATCGATGCATTGACCGACGATGTTGTCACCGGAAATACCTGCAGGTAGCAGATGTTGAAGGGAGTTTAACGTTTCTATGCTTCGTTTATTCGCGTAGTCGATGACGAACGTGTTTGGGTTGCATGTCATGACATTGACTGGCAACATATTGAGGATAGTTACGGCTTCCGGCTTCGAACTCATGAACGGTACAAGATTGGTGGCAGCATTTTGCATAGATATTTTCCCCATTAAGTATGCTTAAAATCGATACGCGCAGAGCCGTATGGTAGCACGTTTATTGAGAAGTGTATAAAAATAATGTGAGAATACGGTGATATGGTTCACAATTTATTGTTGTAAGGTTTGGGCGGCCTTTATTTTTGATATTAGCTCTTCATAAGTCCAGTTTGCGCCGATGATTTTTGTGCGCATGATCTGGTTTTTATCAATCAGGATTGTTTCCGGAAGGCGAAAAGTCTGGAAAAGGCTTTGGGTAATGTTTTCGGAATCCAGAGCGAAAAAAATATTTTTTTGAGAGATGTCGAATTTTTGTTTTTTCAGGAAACGTATCATTTTTTCTTTTTCCAGATCTGAGGATAGGCCGATGAAAATCAGGTCTTTAGGGTTTTCGTTTGCAGCTTTTAGAAAAAGGGGGAGTTCCTTTATGCAAGGCGTGCACCATGAAGCCCAGAAGTTCAAAATGATAACTTTACCCTGGAAGTCTTTTATTGAGAGGGTTTTGCCGTCTGTGCCGGTGAAGGAAAAATTGGGCACGGATTGGTTGTTTTCGGTTTGTTTCAAAACCGATTCGGGGGCGGTTTTGATATCGGGCGCTTGACGGTCAAGGTAAAGCGTAGCTAGGTAGGCGGCGCACCCGATGAAGACAAGAACGGCGAAATTGATCAGAGGGGTTATTTTCATGCTGCGCATTCCTGTTTTTTTGCTGCGATATATAGAAATGTGATGAGTGCAATTTCAGCGATGCAAAAGGCTATTAAGCTGCCTGCGAGTCCGCTGGTGAACCCGTAGGAATGCAATCCAACGTTGAGTAAATTGACGCCAAACCATGAGATGGCGATGATGATGTTCAGCGCGGCGCTCATGGCCATGAAGCCTGTGGAAGAGAGATGCTTGCTGATGCGGCCATGCTGTACCCAGACAAGCCACAGAACGATGAGCAGTGCGCCGTTTTCTTTTGGGTCCCAACCCCAGAAACGGCCCCAGGACTGGTCGGCCCAAATGCCTCCCAGAGCGGTGCCTATGGCCGTGAGCAGCAGAGCGGCGATGGAGGTGCGGTGGACATTTTGCCGTAGTTTTTTCGATAGTTCTTTGTTGTGTTTGAAGCCGCTGATATACAGCCCGGAATGGGCGAGCATGGCGGCGAGAATGCAGACTCCATAGCCGGCGGTAATGCACAGCACATGAACGGTTAACCAGAAGTTGGTGTTGAGTACTGCGGCAAGAACTTCGAGACTGTCACCATCCGGTTTAAAGACGGGTGCGCAGATCAGGAGCGCGGCGGCGGTTCCTGTTCCGGTTATTAACGGGATGAATGAGGTGCGGGCGCGTTGCAATAAAATACCAAGCGCTGCGCAAATCAGGGTTACAAATAAAATGGATTCGTAGAGTGTGCCGACAGGCGGGCGCTGCAGAATATATATTCGTGCTGTGAGGGTAACTATATGGAGTACGATGCCTGTGAGAGCAAGAAGGGTTGGCGCTAATCTCAGAAGGCGCGCGGTTGGTTGTTTGAACAGTAAAAATGTTGCAGCAAAAATGCTGAGTCCGTAAAGCGTTATTATCAGCGTGTAAGGGTGAACAGTGCGGTAGAGTTGTTCGATTTTCAGGCGTTTGATGTTCAGGCTTTGCGGGCTTTGGAGCAGGGTTTCTTCAAGGATGTCTTCGCTTATTGTTTTCCAGCGCCGGGCATCATTTTGGCGGTAGGCGCCCGCTAAATCCGTCCATTGGGAGAGTAAAAATGCGGCCCCAGGCCCACCCTGACCTTGCAGCATGATTGTCCATGGCGTGGCCCATTGGTCTTTGCTGTCTTCCCATTGCACCGGGATGATGCGTAGTAGCTCATTATCCTGAGCGCCTGCACGCAGAGTTTGCAGGTGGAAAGAGGCTTTGGCGATTGTCAATTCCCGGGGTGTGTATTTCGATGGATCGCGGCCTTTTCGTGTAATGATTCCGGTGAGGTCTTGTTCCAGTTGTTTTTCGACTTTTAGCAGTTCGGTAAAATTCAGTGCTCCATCGATTTGGTCTTGATAGGCGGGGGGGAGTGATAAATCAAGCGGGAGCAGTGCCGTGAAGCTGCGCAAAAGCGCGGTAAAAAGCGCTGTATTTTCATACAGGCGCAGCAGCGTTTTTTCTTGCCCGGTCAAGGCGGTTTCTTCTTTTGAAAAAAGCGGCAGTGCTTCATCACGCATGGCTTTGAGAGCGGGCTGGATCTGCGCATAGCTGTAGAGATTCTGGGTTTTATCCAGTTTTAATTTGGTGATCAGGGTTTCATCGGACACGGTAAAGACGGGCAACTCGGCGGCGCTTTGCGGGTCAAAAAGTGTAAGGGTGAGCCACTGACTTGCATCCATATTTTGCAGTTTTTCCTGTCCTGAAAATTGGCGCAGCATGATGTCGGCGAAGCTGGATAACGGTTTTTCTCTGCCTTCGTGCAGGATTGGCAATGTTTTGAAATACTGCATTTCAAAATGCGCCTCAGCCCCTGCATTTTGGGGGAGTAATAATGCGGTGATGATCGAGGCAAGGATCAAAAAAATTCTCATGCTTTGCTCCTTGTGTTTTTTCGGATCAGTATAAGCCCCATATGCAGGATCAGGCCAAGGCCTAAGACTATGCTGCCGATATAGGGGAACAGGCGGCCTTTATTTTCAACGACGGCGAGGATGGTGGCTTCGAAATCGGGGCCTTGTTCAAATGATGATTGGAAAAATGTGTAGCCGCGATAGCGCAGCGGTTTGTTCATTTCAATGCGTGCAGGCCATTCGAGGGAGCCGTCTTTGATGATGATGTCGGAGTGATAACTGCGCGCCATAGCGGTGCCGCCATATTCATTTTTGACGAAATCAGTAAGGGCAATAGTGAAGGGCAGGATGCTTTGGCGTTTACCGAACATGAGGCGATAGATGGCTTCGCCTTTTGTAATTTCAATTGGTTTGGGCATGGCATCGAAGGCGACGTAGATGCCGTCCTGATCCGTTCCTGTTACTTCGAACTGCAGGCCGGAGAGATCGCTTTCCGGGTCTTTTTCATTTGGTTTAGGGTCGAAGACCATAAAACGCGCCATACCCTGCCAGGGCTGCTCCGGATCGTAACCCGGTTGTTCCTGGCGTTTTTGGATGTCGCAGTTTTGACATGAATTTTGTATGCGTATCTGGAATGGCAGGGCTGACAGGTCCCAGTTTTCAATGTTTTCAAAGGGTAGACGGGCGATCTGGCGGTCATTTTCGAAAATATTCAAAGCGCGGCGGTGATACTCATAGATAAAGGGGCTTTCCTGACCTTCGGGGATCAGCATGTAATATTCACGGGCAGTCATGGCGGTGAGCAGGCCACCGAGCAGCAGAATGATGGCGCCCAGATGTGAGAGGATGATGCCGGATTTTTCCCATTGCCAGCGGCTTTTAAGCAGGAATTTGAGTGTCAGGTTTATGCTGAGAATGCCGAGCAATGTATAAGCGCCGGGCAGTGGGACAGGGCCGGCCCAAATGATGAAGCTGGAAAAGAACATTTCCATCGCGGGCCAGAGACCCATCCAGCGCTGGGCCAGCGTTCCGGAGACCAGCAGCGCCATGAGCGGCGGCAGCAGCCAGAACACCATATCGGCATCGGCGAGGCGGGTGAGGAGTGAGACCAGATTTTTCATGGATGCTGTTAAAGCATAAAGTGATGCGAAGTGAAATATGCTGGCCGAAGAAAATTCATCACCCCTTGCGTTTTGGATGCAGGTTTTCTATATAGATGCCGGAAGGCGGCGCGGGCGAGATATTGCCCAACCCGGTCAGGGGCGAGAGCCAGCAGCCGTAAGTGATTTTTTCGGGTCGTGTCCGTCTTCCACTTAATGTTTTTTCCTGTCTAAATGAAAAGCTGTTTGGTGTTGTTCTGGTAAGGGAATCGCCCTACATATAAGGTATGTCTGAGGCTCAAGTTCCATACCGCGTTTTGGCGCGGAAATATCGTCCGCAAAGTTTTGATGAATTGATTGGTCAGGATGCGCTGGTGCGTACGCTCACCAATGCGATCGAATCGGGGCGGATTGCGCATGCGTTTATGTTGACCGGTGTACGGGGCGTCGGGAAGACTACGACGGCGCGGATTATTGCCAAGGCGCTTAATTATGTCGGGGCTGATGGTAAGGCCGGGCCGACAACGGGGGCGACTGAGGATTGTAAAATTTGCCAGGCGATTGCCGAGGACCGGCATCCGGACGTGATTGAGATGGATGCGGCCAGCCGCACGGGCGTTGATGATATTCGTGAAATTCTGGACGGGGTGCGCTATGCGCCGAGCGAGGCACGTTATAAGGTCTATGTGATAGATGAAGTGCATATGCTTTCGAAAAACGCGTTTAACGCTTTGCTTAAAACGCTGGAAGAGCCGCCGGAACATGTGAAGTTTATTTTCGCGACGACTGAGATTCGTAAAGTGCCGATTACCGTGCTCTCGCGGTGTCAGCGTTTTGACTTGCGCCGGGTGGATGTGCCGACATTGTCCGCGCATTTTACTTCGATTTGCGAAAAAGAAAGCGTTAAGGCCGAACCTGAAGCTATTGCGATGATCGCACGTGCAGCGGATGGGTCGGTGCGCGACGGACTGTCGATTCTTGATCAGGCAATGGCATTGAATGGGGAATCTATCACATCGCAGGCCGTGGAAGATATGTTAGGGCTAGCTGACCGGGCGCGGTCACTTGATCTGCTGGAGCGAGCTTTGAGCGGCGATATGCCGGAGGCGTTGGAAATCATGGATGATTTGTATCGCGCCGGAGCAGACCCGGTAGCACTTATACAAGACTTACTGGATTTGACGCATACGCTGACGAAGTTGCGCGCCGTGCCTGAAGCCAAAGAAATGAGCCATGCGATGGCAGCCGATGAGGTTAAACGCGCGGCAGAGTTGGCTGGGAAGCTTTCAATGCCGACATTGGGCAAAACGTGGCAGATATTGTTGAAAGGTTTGGCAGAAGTGCAGGCAGCGCCCAACCCGCAAAGCGCCGCAGAGATTGTGTTGATACGCTTGGCTTATGCGGCGGATTTGCCAGATCCGGCAGCGTTGATCAAAACCTTGCAAGGGCAAGAGAGCGGGCCTGTGACATCAAATGCTGGCGGCATTTCACAGTCTGCATCTGCTCCTGTAGGTGCGCCGGTTTCGAACGCGTCTTCTCCGTCTCAATCCTTGAATGCTGGAGCACGCACAGGCATACCGACCGGTCGGTCTTTTGCTGGCCCCCCTTCCGGGAAAGGATCTGGCGGTGAGCGTGCGGCTCTGGCGGTTGTGCCGAAGGTTGAGCCACCATCGCCCTTGGAAATTCGCAATCTTGAAGATATTGTATGGGTGCTGGAAGAACATCGTGAGGTGTTGCTGGCTTCACAGGTGTATCAATATGCGCATTTGGTGAAGCTGGAGAAGGGATTGATAGAAATTCGTCCTGAAGCCGAGGCATCGCCGAAAATGGCGCAGGATCTGGGACAGGCGCTGAGCCGGATATCAGAAGCGCGCTGGATTGTCAGTGTCTCAGGTGCGCCCGGAGAGCCGACGTTGGCGCAGGTGGCCGGAGCGCGCTTGGAGGCCGAGCGAGCAGAGATTATCAAGCTGCCGATAATGCAGGAAATTTTAAGCGTGTTTCCAGATGCGGAAATACAATCAATCGAAATGGTTAACAATAAGGGACATGACAAGCCATGATGAATTTTAAAGATATGATGCAGCAAGCTCAACAGATGCAATTCAAGCTCGAAGAGTTGCAGGAAAAGATGAAGGATATCGAGGTCGAAGGCGAGGCTGGCGGCGGCATGGTCAAGGTGACGATGTCTTGCGGCGGTGAAGTGCGCGCTATCGCAATTGATTCTTCTGTCATCAATGTTGATGATAAAGAGACATTGGAAGATTTAATCGTTGCGGCAATGAATAACGCCAATGATGCTAAAGACGAGCGCATTAAAACCGAAACGACGGGTATGATGGAAGGGCTGGGCTTGCCTGCGGGCACGAAGCTGCCGTTTTAAGTGTGACGGGTTACATTCCCAAAATAGTGTTCATTACCGGGGCAACGGGTGATTTTGGCCGGGCGTTCGCCCGGCGCTTTGCAGGGGTTGGCTCTGCGCTTATTTTACATGGACGTTCGCAGGAAAAGCTTGATGCGTTGGCTGAAGAATTTCCGTATGTACGTGCGCATACACTTTGCTTTGATGTGACCGATCAAGCTGCGATAGCCGAGGCGATAGACTCTATCCCGGAAGCGTTTGGTGCAATCGATTTGCTGATCAATAATGCGGGCGGGGCCCTGGGGCAATCTCCGGCTGATGAAAGTACGCTGGATGATTGGCTGAAAATGATCGAGATCAATAACAGTGCACTGGTGGCGGTGACACATCCTGTTTTGCAGGGGATGAGCGTGCGGCGGCGTGGGCATATCATTAATATCGGTTCGACAGCGGGGAATTACCCGTATCCAGGTGGGCATGTTTATTGTGCGGTGAAGGCGTTTGTGAAGCAGTTTTCTTTGGCTTTGCGGGCTGATACGTACAGCAAAAATATCCGCGTAACCAATATTGAACCGGGCATGGTGAAAACGCAGTTTTCGTTGGTTCGCTACAAAGGCGATCAAAAAGCTGCGGATGCGGTTTATGCAAACACAACTCCGCTTACAGCCGATGATGTAGCCGAAAGCGTTTTTTGGGCAGCAAGTCAGCCCAGCCATGTCAATATAAACCGGATTGAGTTAATGCCAACCCGTCAGGCACCGGGACCTTTGGCGGTGGATCGGGATTAGAGGAGCGTGCATGCGGCTGGTGACCTGGAATATAAACTCTGTACGCTTGCGCTTGCCGCTAGTGAAAAGACTTACTGAAGAAGCTGCGCCGGATATTTTATGCTTGCAAGAAACCAAATGCCCGGATGAGTATTTTCCGACTGGTGATTTGCGGGCGATGGGCTATGAGCATCAGCATTTTCACGGGATGAAGGGTTATAATGGCGTGGCGATATTGTCGCGTTTGCCGATGGATGCGCGCGATGTACACCACCGGGTTGGGCGCGAGGATTGTCGGCATATTGCGGCGAGTATCTCCACGCCTTCCGGGGGATTCGAGCTGCATAATCTGTATATTCCGGCGGGTGGGGATGAGCCGGACCCGAATGTGAATGATAAGTTTGCGCATAAGCTGGATTTTGTTGATGAAATGACCGACTGGTTTAAGGACCGCTATAGCGCGGATCAAAAGCTGGTGGCGGTCGGTGATTTTAACATTGCGCCTTATGAGCATGATGTATGGTCGCATAAGCAGCTTTTAAATGTTGTTTCACATACGCCTCCGGAAACAGACCGGCTGGCCGGTATGCTTGGTTCGCTAGATTGGGTGGATGTTGCGCGGCGCTTTGTGGCGATGGATGAGAAGTGTTATACGTGGTGGAGCTATCGTAACCGGGATTGGAAAAAATCTAATCGCGGGCGGCGGCTGGATCATGTCTGGGTAACGCCGCCGCTTCGTGAATCGCTGGAGGCGCATCAGGTGTTTTCGAAAGCACGGGATTGGGAAAAGCCTTCTGATCATGCACCTGTAATTGTTGATATAGAACTTTAAATGCTGGTTTTTAGAGGTTTTTGAACTGAAACAGTTTCTGGATATCCTTGTCCATAAACCTTGCCATTTCACGAGGTGTTTCGTCAAATTCTGATTTTATATTGTCTTTTGCCCCTTTTTGCAGAAGCAGTTTAATGAGTTTGGTGTTTTTCTGCCGTAATGCAACGTGTAGCGGTGTTTCGTCCATTTCGCCTTTTGTGTTGACGTTTGCGCCAGCTTCGATCAGTAACTCCGCACCGTGGTTATTGTTATTCCAGAGCATTACATGTAGCGGCGTGTCTCCACAATAACCATGGCAATTTATGTCGATATGTTTTTCTGGTTCTGCCGGAAACATAATACCGGAGATAGATTGTAGAATTTCTTCAAGTGTTTGCCGGTTTTTATGTTTTTCTTTTTTTGCCACTTTTAGGATCCTGTTTGCGCGGCGGCGATGATGCCGCCTTTATATGTCTGAATGATAAGGGCATAGCTAATGCCGGCCTTTTGCTCTGCCGGAAAAGCCATGTTTAGTTTCTTCCCGTCCCAGCGTAGCAGCTTGGTGATGTTTTTCACTGTGTTGCGGTAGTGTGTGTAGTTTTCTTCATCAGGGCGATTTTCAATTTCAAAAAGCCATATGTCCGCACCGTGGGGCAGATTTATTTGTGGGAGGCTGATGTTAAGATATTCGCCGTTGCGCAAAAAACCAACCGGTCGGTTTTTTGCCGTTTTTGTCTTTTGGATTAAGGGGTTGAGTTCGTTTTGTTTGATGCCTGTTGTTACGGCGCTGCCATTGATGATGGTCATGGGCGTATAGATGCCGCCGGTATTAAGGGCGAGTTTATATACATTTTGGCGGGCGTCGCAAAAGGGGCGGGCGAGTTTGTCGCCACGCCCGTTGCGGTTAAAGTAGCTTACATGACATGACAGGCCGATAATATTGGGATCTTTCGCGATGAGTTGGTTAAAATTGTGATCGGCATTTGGGCAGGCCGGGCAGAATTTACTGGTGAAAAGCTCTACAACAATTGGCATTGTCTGTGCACTTTGCGTTGCTTGTGTTGCCTGTGCCTGGGGGCTATAAAAAGCCATACTCGATGCACAGAGGAGTAGGGGTATTAATTGGATGTAAATGGCTAATTTGTTCATTTTGTTTTATTTTTAAAAGTCGCTGCAACGTCCTTTAACTTCCCAATCTCCAAAGCGGGTGGGTTCGAGAAGGCCGGAATCGGCAAAGCCGCCAACTTCTTTTTCTGTCTTTGCAGATGGCTTTTTGTGTTGTTCTGCTGCTTTGTTTTTTTTCGCGGCGGCCTGTGTTTCGGGGGTTGGTTTTTTATCGTTCATATTTCATGATGTAGGGCATTTAGAGGTATTTGAAAAGGGGTAAACATGAATCAAGATACTCCACCAGAGCTTGAGGTTTTTCGTCAGCAAATTGATGAATGTGATCAGGAATTGATTGATGTTTTGGCGCGGCGTTTTAACGTGGTGCGTCAGGTTGGTGCGTTTAAGGTTGGTGCGCAGATGGAGGCGATTCAATCGGCGCGGGAGCAGGCTGTGAAGGATCGGGCGGTGAGGCTCGGTCAGGAGCTGGGTCTGGATTCCGATTTTATACGCAGGCTTTATGAGGTGATGATTGATTATGCACATGATATTGAACATGAGATTTTGGCGCAAGATGCGCAGGATAAGGGCGAGTGATGAGTCAGGAAAAACCGCTTGTTGAGGTTGGTCGGTCTGAAAGTGAAGAGGTGTCCACTGACGGTATGGCTGCGCGGTATGCGGGGCTGATGCTGTTGGAAGACGTATTGCAGCGCAAGCAGGCGTTGGATCAAGCGCTGGATCAGCAGCAGGCATTTAAGGCGTTGCCGATGCGTGACCGGGCTTTTACCCGTATGATGGTTTCGACGATTCTTCGGCGTTTGGGGCAAATTGATAACATTATTGAGCGCGCGATTGAGCGTGAAGTGCCGCGTAATATTACTGTGCAAAATGTTTTGCGCATTGGCGTGGTCCAGATTTTGTTTATGGATGTGGCGGATCATGCGGCGGTTGATACGTCTGTTAAGCTGGCGGAAAAGCTGGGTATGGAGAAGCAAAAAGCATTTGTGAACGCTGTGCTTCGTACGGTGACGCGTGAAGGTGTGCATTGGCGCGAACTTCAAGATGAAGTGCGGCTGAATACGCCGGAATGGCTTTTGAAAATCTGGATTGAGGATTATGGCTTGCGTATGGCGGCGGAGATTGCAAAGGCGAATTTGTCTGAAGCGGCGCTGGATATTTCCGTGCGGGACCGCGAGTCGCGCAACTTCTGGGCGAGTAATTTTAAGGCTACCCAAATGACGACGGGTACGCTGCGCAAGAATTCGGGCGGCGCTGTGCATGATTTACAGGGTTTTGATGAAGGACATTGGTGGGTGCAAGATGCAAGCGCAGCGATTCCGGCGCAGCTTTTTGGTGATGTCGACGGGCAGCATGTGTATGATTTGTGCGCGGCGCCGGGGGGCAAGGCTTTGCAGCTTGCGGCCATGGGAGCGCAGGTTACGGCACTGGATCGCAGTGCTAACAGGTTGAAGAAATTGAAGCAAAATCTGGAGCGGATGCAGCTTTCGGATCGGGTGGAGGTCATTACGGCCGATGCAGGGAGTTGGCGGCCGAAAGGCGAGGCCGGGTATGTTTTGCTGGATGCGCCGTGCAGTGCGACGGGGACGATCCGCCGTCATCCGGATGCTTTGCATTTGAAGGTGCCGCAGGATATTGAGCGGCTTTCACATTTACAAGAAGCGTTGTTGGAGAATGCCTTTGACATGCTGATGGTTGGCGGCGTACTTGTTTATTGTACGTGTTCTTTGCAAAAGGCGGAAGGTGAGCGTCAGATTGAAAGATTTTTGGTTGCACATCAAGATGCGCAGCGTTTGCCAATAACGGCGCGCGAGCTTGGCGGGTTTGATGAGGCTCTCACCGAGGACGGAGATTTGCGGATCTTGCCGTTCCATCAGGCTGCGCTTGGCGGGATGGATGGGTTTTACATTGCGCGGTTAACGAAGGTCGCTCCATAATTTTCACCCTGACTGCGTTATCCTTCAGTCTCGGTGTGCTCACGTACTGGTGTGTACGTTCCGCGCACCTCGCTTCGGCTGCCTTGTCAGGGCAAAAATTCTGTTCGCTCTTTGAGAATGTTTTTAGCTCTTGCACAAATTCTCTGCGCTTTTGTTTTGGGGCAGGATAAAAGTTCTGTTTGCTCTTTGCGAGGAAGGTTTGGGCGGTTTTGAGGAATTTGTGGTAAAGGGTGAGGGCGGCGCGCAGGGCGCGCCAATCGCGGTTGTGGAAACCGTGTTTGGTGGCGTTTTGTGATGAACGGGCTTTGCCTTGTGGGGTTCTGGGGCCGGTGGATTTGGTCCAGGGTCGGTGCGCGCGGATGCGCGCGGCTTGGGTGGCGCGTCTTTCAGGTGGCCATCCTTTTGTTTTATTTTGATTTTTCATCGTTCTTTAGTTTGTTTTCAGATTTTTGCGATTCTTTGAGAGTGCTGAAGGTTTGGCGGCAAAGTCTTTGGCTTTGCAGAGCCATGTTTAAGGCCTCGGGCGAGAGAGAGGATTTTTTGCCCAGCCCGGCCTGATGCATGGAGACAAAAAAGGAG
>Ga0116162_10000574_pt1 | contig 26083 bp, 20 predicted proteins | sample AD_UKC105_MetaG_FD_89875 | JGI IMG/M metagenome (GOLD analysis project Ga0116162, IMG submission 89875) | Active sludge microbial communities of municipal wastewater-treating anaerobic digesters from Hong Kong - AD_UKC105_MetaG | ecosystem: Engineered > Bioreactor > Anaerobic > Digestate...
CTCAATACAGGAACGCCCGGATGAAATTTTAATTCGGAATTTATATATGAGGCTCATGTTAAACTATTACTGTGATGAACCGGCTTTTGGCAAGAAAAATCTTCCAAGTATCACCTGATAATACTTTCAGACGACCGCACTTAAAAATAATTATATCAGCTTTCGCCGGAATCATTTAAAGAGGAGAGATATCTGTTAAAATCCTCAAGAGCAGCAGCATCCATCTTCTCGATCTGAAGGCCGGTTCGTATTACGCCGTTCTCTATCTGCCTGTTATATTTCACAGTTGCGAGAATATTCACCACTTTTTCATCCGTAAGTGCAAGGTCAAAACAGAGGCGGTTGCCTTCAGTATAGAGTTTACTGAATTTTTTATCAAACTGGACAACTGACAGCCCCCCGGAAGAGATGTCCGAAACAACCATCTTATCTTCAACGGAGGGGAATATTCCGTTTTTCATAAAATGATTTTCAATTGATCTTACAAATTTTGAAGCGAATTCAATCTCCTCACCTGTAATATCCTCTTTACTGTTAAACCTGAGATAACCATAGGGGAATTTTCCCCTGTAGCATATGGGGAGTATCGCTTCAGAAACGATGCTCCTGTTCTCTTTGAGGAACCTGTCCCTGGAGTATATATAATTCATGTAATACTCATAGCCTTCATTTTCTCCTGACGGCTTTTCACCTATACTGTTTACAACAAGGGGCCTGCCGTATAATGATATATACTGCATCCTTCTGTCATATTCAGCCCTTGACTTTGTCACAAGCTTAGCATATGTAAAATACTTCATCAGCTCGACTTCGGTAACTTCCAGTATGGAATCCACCCTTTTACTCTCAAAGAGAAGAGAATTCTCAAGCATGGTTTCTGTTATGAAGTTCTTTACGTATATTACAGGCCGATTGCCCTGATCGCTGTTTACAACTTTCCTTTCACCGTTTCTCTCTCCTCTCAATACAACGCATTTCTGGACATCGAAAACCAGGATATCGGGCTGAAGAGATTCAGAAAGCTTCAGGTAGAGGTGCGCAATATCATCTCCTGAGTACCCGTAAATAAAAGAGGGCTCAGGGATCGTCCGCAACAGGGGTATGCCCAGAGTTATTTTCCCGTTAATATATTTATAGAATTTAACCCTGATATCATTTTTGTAATGCTTCAGATAGGAATTTTTTCTGTTAAAAAATCTTTCAACTACATCACCTATCCTCTCATGTGATGTAACAGGCTGTATGTCGTAGTATAAAGTACTCATTGCAGATATTCCCTGAAAATTATGTCGTATTTAACTAATGTGATAAAAAAAACCTGTTCAGGCGAATTTTTTTTTACGGAAATATTTATATGGAAAATATTGCGAAAAAGGGGAGTTCTGACAGCAGATCATAAAGAAACAGCCTGCTGCCAGAATTAAAGGCGTAATAACTTTATCTGTATCCGTAATTATTCACAACAAAATCTATATCCTTGTCACCGCGTCCTGAAAGATTTACAAGGATCGATTTTCGCGGATTCTCCTTCGCGTATTTCATTGCAAAGGCAACCGCGTGGGCGCTTTCAAGTGCCGGTATGATCCCTTCAACTTTAGACAGAGTATAAAAAGCATCAAGGCACTCCTCGTCATTTACCATGGTATATTCCACCCTTTTATTATCTTTCAGCATACAGTGTTCAGGGCCTGAGCCGGGGTAGTCAAGTCCACTGGCAATAGAATACACCGGAAGGGGAGCCCCCTCGTCATCCTGAAGAAGATAGCTTTTAAAACCGTGAAGTACTCCGGGCCTGCCGTATGAAAGACTTGCCGCGTGATCCCCGATCTTAAGTGAACGGCCTGAGGGCTCAACTCCGATTATCCGCACATCTTCATCTTTTATAAAAGCTGAAAAAAGACCCATGGCGTTTGAGCCGCCACCCACGCAGGCGGTAATAGTATCGGGCAGTTCACCTGTCATTTCAATAAACTGCTCCCGCGCTTCATGCCCAACTATATGCTGGAAGTCGCGAACCATCATAGGGAACGGATGGGGCCCCACAACTGATCCTATACAGTACATTGATGTGACCGGGTCTTTAAGGTATGCTTCAAACGCGGAGTCCACCGCCTCTTTGAGTGTTTTAAGGCCGTGCGTAACAGGTACAAGAGTAGAGCCAAGAAGTTTCATTCTTACAACATTGGGGTATTCCTTCTCAATATCAACCTCCCCCATATGAATTTCACATTCAAGACCGAAATAGGCAGCAGCAGTAGCAAGCGCGACGCCATGCTGCCCGGCCCCTGTTTCAGCAATTACCTTTTTTTTGCCCATATATTTCGCAAGGAGAACTTCCCCCATGCAGTGATTAAGCTTATGTGCGCCAGAGTGGTTGAGATCTTCACGCTTCAGGTAAATGCGGCCCCCCATTTTATTTGAAAGATTTCTGCAGAAATATGTAGGTGTGGGGCGCCCCTGGAAGTGTTTACGTATATTCCTGAGCTCGCTGATGAAATCATGCGATTTGCTGATGGAATAATACGCGTCAGTAATTTTGTCCATCTCAGCCTGCAGTTCCGGAGGAATGAAAGATCCGCCATATTCACCAAAATAGCCTTTTGAGTCAGGATAGTTTTTCAGATAGTCAGCCATTAAAATCTCCTCTATATTATAATTATATGAATATGAAGTTCAGTAAAACAGATAATTTTTCTTCTATAACAAGAACTACTATCTGAATTTATACAGAACAACCACTTTTTATTAGTATATTATTTCATTTAACTTCCATGAAACAAAAAACATGAACAGACATTTTTCTCTGCAAATAAAAAAAATGTTATACGATCTGTCATCAGATAAGCAATTTTCTGTGATAAGCACTAATCTTTTATTAAAAAATCCCATAATTCACTTACCGCAGCAGAATTCCCGGCAACCAGGAATAAGATTGTTTAAGTATAATTAAAAAACAGTAATAATTCCTGAACATATATTTTAATGCAAAAAGTAAAAATTATATACCCCCTCCGCCTTCGGCGGCGGGGGTAATAGCGCATTTTTTCTATAAAAAGTTAAGGAATAAATACTGATTTAAAAAAATAAATAAATGTATCAGCATTAGAACATCTGTATTATATTATATTTATTGAGCAACGGACAAAAAGGACGCGGACATGACGGAAAATACACTGATTTTTTTTGAAGAACAGGACCTGCTGAAACCTGAAAGTTTTTCTGAAACAGAAAGATTTATACTTGAAGCAATCAATATGAAGGTTGCCGGCGGAAATTCCCTGGCCGATATTCTTGACTTCCTTTTCAGCGAAACAAAAAAAATCATCCCCTGTGACCGCATGGATGTCGCCTTCCTGGAGGATGATAATACAAGGATGGTGCTGCACTCCGTAAAAACAGTTTACAACCAGGTATACCTTAAAAAAGGATTCGCATCAGATGTTATTACAGGTTCAATAAGAAGGGTTTTTCAGTCAGGTATACCAAGTGTAATAAATGACATGAGATCCCATGCTAAAACCCACCCCATGAGTGAATCGACAAAACATCTTGTTCGGGAGGGGATTATGTCATCAATGGTATGCCCTCTCATGGTTGATGATCGCCCTGTCGGTGTATTCATGTGCAGGTCACGAACTCCCGACGCCTATGGAAAGCATGAGGTGAGCCTGCAGATGGCTTTTGCTCAGAGAATGGGCCAGGCTGTGGAAAAGGCCTATATCATAGAGCAGCTCTCCACTGCCATGTCATCCTACATGGAGATGCTCAGCTTTGTAAGCCATGAACTTAAAAATCCGCTCACATCAATAATAATGACCGCACAGACCCTCTCCTCCGGTTTTTTCGGCGAGATCGGTAAAAAGCAAAAACACGCCACAGACAGGATAATAGCAAAAGCTGAATACCTTCTAAACCTCACAGGAGAATACCTGAGTCTTGCAGGTATAGAAAACGGCGAGATAAAGATGAGAACAAAAATCGTAGATTTCTACAGGGACGTAATACTTCACTCCATCGATATAGTAAACCCCCTCTTCATTTCAAAAAATATATCATTTCGTGAAGAAACGGTAAAGGTTCTTCCCAATTTAAAATGCGACCCTGAACTTATGAAAATCGTGCTGACCAATTTTCTAAGCAATGCCGCCAAGTACAGCGACAAGGGTGCTGAAGTACTGCTGAAGATCAGCATCAAGGATGACATGCTGAGGGTCGCTGTATGGAACGAAGGGCCCGGATTTCCGGAAAGTGAGAAGATGAACCTTTTCAAGCGCTTCTCTATTTTAAAAACCCCTGAACTGGCCGAGAGAAAGGGCCACGGTGTCGGTCTGTATGTAACCTGGAAAATAATCCAGCTTCATGGCGGCCATATATGGGCAGATTCGGAGCACGGGAAGTGGGCCGAATTTTATTTCGAAATTCCCCTTAATGAAAATTTTCCTGAACTTTAATCCTGCTTTTAAACTCCTTCTCTATCAGACAGATTTTAATGCCTGCAAGTTTTGCTCCATTACCGCAGTAACCATAACGAGTACAGAAAAATAACCGAAACGGCTATTGCATTAATTTACATAACCGGTTAACTGTTATAACGTAGAAAGATTTTAACATCACCTTTATATAGACTCATTTGGTTTTATAAAGGAGGGATGAACCCGTTTATAAAAAATTATAACCGGAGGGAAGGAAATGAACCCGTTGAATTTTCTTTTTGTTTTAAAAACCTCTCATGAAAGAAAACCTGTATACAGCATCAATGAAAATATAAAACCGGAAAATCTTCAGGAAAACGAAACTGAAAGCGGGGGCATCACCGGCTCTTTAATTTCAGCCCCGCGACTATTAACCATCTCTCCTGACTACGAAAGCTTTAAGGATACATTAATAAATCTCAACGGGGAATTTACATTTGACGCCGAAGACATGATAGAAATTGGCGAGTCATATTTTGAAAGGTATCCTGACAATTTTAATTCCTCAACAGATGAAGAGATTCATATAGGCTACAGGATAGCCAGAACATGTCTGACAGAACAGATAATTAAAGATATTCCGGAAGAACGTAAATTCTGCTACCGTAAAATGTACTATAAAACAGATGAAATAAACGCCATTGTCGGGTATATAATCAAAAATTTCGGGCTGGAAACAATTTATGATGATTTCCTTTTAATAACTACCGGCCTTGATGTGCTCTACTTTAAAATACTCAGCATGCATGCAGGTATGGTAAAAGAGAGATACACGGGCGGAATAAGCATATTTTTCAATATAACAGACCTTCTGAGATCCGCCATAAAGAAAAAAAATCACTCTTAAAAAACCTATTAATACCTGCAATTAAACTCCATTTATCCTGTAGCTAAAATAAATACAGAAAAATAACTGTAACGACCCGTTATTTTAAACACTCCTGCTATTGCATTAATTAAATCAGGAAATTATCAAGTACATATCAGCATTCTGAATAAGAATAGTATGACTGATGTACATGCTGTTTATGGGATGAACCGGACTTTATGCAGGGGAACCGTAAAGCATGTGATAAAAATTTAATCAACTAATGGAGGAAAGAAAATGAACCCGTTGAATTTATTTTCCATCTTCAGATCCTCTCATGGCAGAAAGCACCCATCCTGCTATTACGAGAACCTGAAGGACAATCACAGTTCCGGTTCTGCCCGGAATAATACAGGCGGCACCGGGAATGCACCGGTTTCTGCTGCAGAATTGTTCAGGCTGTCACCTGACTACAATAGTTTTAAAGACGCGCTGATAATGCTCCAGGGAAATTTTGCCTTTGAAACAGACGATATGCTGGAACTGGGTGCGGCTTACTTTGAAAAATATCCTGACAACTTCAATTCTTCAACTGCTGAAACGATACATTTAGGTTACAGAATTGCAAGGATATCACTTATTGAAAAAATGATAAGAGAAATTCCTCCGACCCGGAAACATTATTACAGGAAGATGTATTATAAATCCGCTGAAATAGATAATATTGTGTCCCATATAATAAAAAAATATGGTAAAGAAACTATCTATGCCGACTTTGTCCTCATAACCACCAGTCTGGATATACTGTATTTAAAAATCTGCAGTATGCATGCGGGTATGATTAAGGAGAGATATACCGGCGGTATAAGCATATTTTTTAATATAGCATATCTTCTCAGGATAGCAATACAAAGGCACAGTAATCTCGTAATGTAGCTGCTGTTAAAATTCAGGTGCTCTTTCAGTCAAAGCTGGTGATTCCGCATTATTTTTTAATAACTGAAAATCCGCTGCCGGTTTTATCAAAAAGTCATTGATGATTTCTGACTATTCTGAATCAATACCCTTTTGAACCATAAACCGGTAAAGGCGGATTTTAATGAGCAACCTTTTCTATACACTGACTCCGGATATAGTAATTAAAGCTGTTGAAGAGAACGGCTTCACTACATCCGGGCACTACATGGTTCTCAACAGCTATGAGAACCGGGTTTATGACCTCCGCCTTGAAGAGGGCTCCCACATAATCGTAAAGTTCTACAGGCCGGGGAGATGGACAGGGGAACAGATCCTTGAGGAACATGCCTTCCTTAACGAACTTGATGAAAATGAGGTTCCTGTTTGCGCGCCCCTCTCTTTCCCGGATGGAGGTACCCTGCGGGAAGCGGAGGGTATCTTCTTCGCCGTCTGGCCGCGCACCGGGGGGCGCATCCCTGAAGAGCTTTCAGATGAGGAGCTTTTAAACCTGGGGCGCCTTATCGCACGGATACACAATAACGGGAGCGCTAAACCTGCTGTTCACAGGCTTTCCCTTACAGCGGAGAGTTACGCCCTTAAACCCCTTGAGTTTCTCATTGAAAATAATTTCCTCCCTGATCATATACGGGATAGATACAGCAATGCGGTGAAAGAGATTGCGGGGATATACAGTTCCCTTGCGGCTGATGTCCCTGTACACCGAATCCACGGGGACTGCCACCCCGGAAACCTGCTTAAAGGGGTAAACGGTTTTTTCTTCCTTGACTTTGATGATTTCCTCACAGGGCCTGCTGTTCAGGACATCTGGATGCTTATACAGTCACGTGATGACGAAGGGCGCAGGCAGAGAGATATGCTGATTTCAGGCTACCGTGAGTTCAGGGACTTCGAGTATTCATGGCTGCAGCTTGTTGAGCCCCTCCGCGCGCTCCGTTATATTCATTACTCAACCTGGATCGCAAAGCGATGGCTCGACCCGGCATTCCCCGGAATCTTTCCGCACTTCGGTACTGACCGCTACTGGGAGGAGGAGACAGCAGACCTTGAAGACCAGATTGAGTATATATATTCAGGAGGGGAAAACCTCCCTGAAAGGCCCGGACAGGAGGGGGAAAAGGAGGAGGAGAAAGAACTTACAAACAAAGACTTTTTCTGGGACCTTGAAGAGTAAAAAAAATTAAGGGAATTTATCCCTTTTTATTGTTTCCCTGAAATTCCTCCTGTATCCGGGAAAGGGTTTTCCCTTCACTTATACATCTGTCCCATGTCTTATTGGCTAAATCTATAAATGAATCCATATCAATCCGTACTTCAGAAATCCCCTGCATCACGCTTTTTTCTACTGTCCCGTTTTTAACAACCTGCTCCCCTGCGATGCGCGCCAGATCGAGGACCCGCTCTGTCTCTTCACTGTAAAATCCGTTATCAAGAATTTCTGAGGCCGGCCTGTATATCTCGGTTATTATCCTTGTGCCGTGCAGACCGCTCTGATTTGCCATAAAATGAAAATATGCTGAAACTGCCTGGAAATTATCCGCTTCAGGAAATCCGCAGACCCCGAGTATTGCTATATTCCTCGATTTACGCCACCCCTCCCTTACAGGGTGTGATGTCATTTCTGTCTTTCCATGTACAAGGTAGGGCTGCAGCATGGGAATTTTGCGGTCCAGATATTTTTTTAAAGTGGAGACTATTCCGAAAACATAGAGAGGGGTTGCGTAAACCACCAGATCAGCCTCATCCTCCTTTCTCATTATTTCAGCAGCATCATCATTAAATATGCATTTCCCCGGAGTCCGGGTCCAGCAGGTATAACATCCTGTACAGGCATTAATATTCATCCCTGAGAGGTTTACGATTTCGGTTTCAGCCCCGGCCTTCCTGCATCCTTCAAGAAACGCATCTGCAAGTATTGCTGTTTTACTCGTACCTGCTTTTCTCGGGCTCCCCTGAATTAGAAGGACTTTTTTTACCTCTCCGGGCTCCATTTTAAAATATCTTTTTACAATACGTATCTCCTCTTCACCGTCTCTTTTATTTCTGATTTTTTTAAACAGCTTCCCTGTCCTTTTTTTAACTGGAGGTGAACTCATGCCGAAAATCTGATCCATCTTCAGGGCTATACTAAAATCACCCTCGATTGAAATAAGCTTTTTAAAAAAAGCATCCGGACCGCTTATTTCATTTCTGGCTATTTTAAGATAGATATCCGCCGGAGACTTCATGGTCATATTCGGGGCCCCATGCACCCCCTCACGATAGGAGCATTCACCATCCTTAATCTCAATATAACCCTCTATCTCCTCCCCGCCGGTTATTATAAACTGGATCACTATATTTAAATCACCAGCCGCCTTTCTGTCAAAAACATAGGGCATACCGGTAACCGCCTGTTCCGCTGACTGCAGAAAATCCCTTGGTGCGCCCTTCTCAACAAAAGCGAGTTTTTTCTGAAGAAAGGGGATAAGAAACACTGTTACAGGAGCTCCGACCAGAAGCTGCAGTGCCACAGGAATAGTTACCGCGAAAATATCCTCTTTAAAAAACTGGGAGCCAATGGATAGGGCAAATATAACAGCCCAGAAATAATTTATTACCAGGTTAACAGCACTGAAAAGTCTTGTACCCCAGAATATCTCCGGCACCCCGGGCTTTGCGAAATAACAGGTAAAGGTTTCTTTCCCTAATACCGGAGGAAGGGAAGCCATCAAAAAAAATGAAAAGTATAATACAGATTCAGGCCGCGACAGGGTGAATTCAAGCAGGTCGTTAATATATTCCGGTTCTGCAACTGTATCCGGGCCTTTATAAAAACCCGCTGTAATTAAAAAAACAAGGGCCCCGAGAACTGCAAAAGAAAAATAATTTTTCTCCTCCATCTTCAGCTGCAGAAAAATCAGGCTGATAATTGCAACCAGTGCAAATACTTCACTATATATTACAAACTCAGAAGATGAATTTTTAAATACCGACGACCCGGTGCGATAGAGGGCATAAATCAGAAAGGGGGTAACAATAAAAAAAATACGCTGCAAACCTGATTTCATAAAGTCTCCTTAAAATAAAATCATAAAGCTCCTTCCGCATAAAAGATCTGTTGCTCACTTCTCTCTTTCATCAGATCTTCAATTGTAAATTAGCGGAGATTATATCAGCATTTTATCTGCCCGGTTATAGGATAATATGCGGACAGGAAAACCTTACTCGGAAAAAATTTTCTTTATCAGATTCTTTATTTTCACGAATTCAGTTTCAGGCACCTTTCCCGCACATGTGTAGCGTACGATATTTTTCCGGTCTATAATAATAAAGACAGATTCATTCTCCGGAAAGGAAAAATCCCTTTTCATTTTTCCGTTCCAGTCACCATAAATATGTATCCCCAGTTCAGCAGATTTTTTTTTCATGTTCTTCCGCCAGGCCCAGGAGGTGGCAATATTTGCACTGCTTGCGTCAATTACCGCAAGCCTGAAGGTTTTCTGTTTCACTGTACCCGCAGCTCCGCTTCTGAAACTGTTCAGTTCATCCTTAAGAGCATTGTTTTTTTCAGATGTATCCCTGCTTTCATAAAAACCTATAATCACCCTCCCCTGCAGATCCGTCGAGTAGAGAGTCCTGTTATTCCCGTCAGTTACCTGGAAATATGGAGCCCTGACACCGGTTTTAATTAATGCTGCAAGGGGAAGAGTATAGAAAAGAAGCAGTATGATAAATATTTTTTTTCTGTTCATTTACAGATATCCATTATCATTAATCAATGAAGTATGTTTTCATAACACCCTTCCCCTTCACCTCAACTTCCGGCTGTTCTGTAAATGAAAACTTATCCTTTATCAGGTTATAGGTGGTTTCAGAGACATGAATCTTCATCGGCTCGCTCAGGGACTCCATCCTGCTTGCTGTGTTTACGCTGTCCCCGAAGATGTCGTATATGTACTTATGAATACCCACTATCCCACCCACAACCGGACCGCTGTGAAGTCCTATCCTTACTTTCCATTCCAGCCTGCTGCTCCTGTTTCTTTCAATCAGATAGGCTGTTATCTCTTTAGCGGATTTTGCCATCCTTTCCGCATGATCCGGCCTGGGGTCAGGCATGCCGCACACACTGAGAAAAGCATCACCGATAGTCTTGATCCTCTCGCATCCGTTCTGCTGCATAATCTCATCGAACCTGGTAAATATTTCGTTGAGCTCCGATATTAAAAACTCAGGTTCAAGGGTGGATGAAATTTTTGTAAACCCTACAAAATCTGAAAAGAAGACCGTGACATCTTTGAAAAGTTCAGGTTTCGACTCACCCCTGACTTTAAGGTTATCAACAATCCGGTAGGGGAGGACGTTAAGGAGCAGCCTGTCGCTCTTTCTCTTCTCATCTTCAATGATCAGTTTCTGTTTCTGCACAAGATCTGTGAACCTTTTAATAATGAGAACCAGTATAGCTGAAATGGAAAAGGAACAGGCAAAAGCTATTATTATAGTTACCAGGTATGACGAAAGATTATGGCTTTTTATAATATATTCACAGAAGAGATAGATGATAGCTATTGAAATAACCTCGGATGCCGCAACAGCTATCACGGTAATCTTTACAGGATTATAAAGCCTTTCACCTATTCTGATCAGAAAGGATGTAAGCCGGTCGGTTTGTATTTCTGTCTCTATTTCAGATGAATTATAAATGTCAGCATTATGCTCTTTCATGAATCCCCTTTTGCGGATGTTGTTTATCTCTTATATATAACAAATTTTCCACAAAAGGGCAACAGCCTCTCTATAGAGCTGTATATTCCGGACTCTACTTCGCGCCCGCTTCCACAAAGATCTCCCCTGTTTTTTTATCTATAATAATCCTGAAATCAAGGGGGCCCTCATTCTCCGAGTTCGTATAATAGATATGCTTCCCTTTATAACGGGCCGTATATGAATCTGAAGTATCCTCCTCCCATACTAGACAGAAATCAGCTTCAACATGCCAGTAGGTATTAATAACCTGGGCCTCAAGGAGAAACTCAGCAAGTTCAGCGGGCCTGAAAAACCTGAACTGAAGATCTTTATATCTCCCGACAAGAAACTTCCCCCCTGTATCTGCCGTTGCATCGGCCCGATTCAGATCTGAAAAGAGGGATTTTTCAACAGCAATCCTGTGCAGCTTTTCATTCCTCCCTATTAAACAACGCCCTGAACGTTTATACTTTTCAAGAGATGGTACCGGGTTATATCCTGAATCCTTAAGCGACAGGGCCGCAATCTTTTTCGAAGCCTCCTCCTCTTCATAGGAGGAGGTGAAACCTGACCAGGGATTTCCGTTCCTCGTTATATTGTATCTCTTAAGACACTCTCCATCTTTCACCTTCAAAGCACCTCCATAAGCAGATACTACAGCAAGCAATATAACTGTTATAAAAGAAAATAATACTTTAAATACTCCTGGTCCATTTTGTATCATATTCAGTTACTCCTTCCTCCCGCGGCCGGGAGGTACCGGCATTCCCCGCTTTTTTTTCCCCTTTTTATCGACCGTTCCCTTCCCTTTGCTGAACGCTGCTGTAATACCGAGAAGTTCGTCTTTACCTATGTCTCCCCTTAAAAAGCCTGCAATGCCAAGCTTAATCTCGTCAGGAAATACCTCCCAGTACCTCTTCTTCCACTCCATCCCGGAATTGATGTCAGATTCAACAAATTGCACAACCATGGTCATCAGGAGATCAGAGGGGAGATTCTCTGCAACAGCTGATTTTCTGCCTCCCGGAACCATCTGTTCAACTATTACGGCAAGCTCCCTGTCTGTTATATTGGGCTGATACTGCCTGGCCAGCTGAACCACCAGGTCCCTGGCCATCTTTTTCATGTTCAGGTTTGCCATGCCAAGCTGTTCCTGTATCTGCTTTGACATGTTTTTAGCTATTGAATCGAGATCCAGCTTCACCCCAAGGCCGGGCCCCGGTGTCTTTTTTCTGTCTCTCTCGTCAAGGAGGCGATACAGCTCCTCCATCTCCTCAACAGAGGCGTTTCTCAAAAACTCATCGAGAATTTTATTTTTACTGTTATCTTTACTCACTTTCTGATTAATCCTGAAGTCCCTGCCCGAATTTTTCGCCACACCATAATTCAATTGCCTCCATTAACTCACGCGGTTTCTCTGTTGCCACCCAGTGATATGAATCGATCATAACTGTTTCAGAATTCGGGAGAATGCCGCAAAGATCATCAATACTCTCTGACTCAGAAAAAAGCCTCCCTGATGAAAATATAAAAAGCTTCGGTACATCAGCGGCATAAATTTCCGGCAGCGGACGGAGGAGTTCCCTGAGACTCTGCATGTATGCCGCAACAGGTATATAACGGAGATCATAGATCGGTGAACCGTAACGTTTAGTGAGCACCTCGGGAGTTCCAGCCTCCTCAATGAGTTTCCTGGCACTGTTATCAAGTTCACGCAGATCGAGAGGGGGGAATTTTCTGCGGTATATCCCGAAAAAATTGATCCCCCTTGCCAGTGCTGTTGCAAAACCGAGTATTCTTTTATGTTTTTCAAGTTTTTTCATGTAACCTGTAAATGAACGGGAAAAAAGCGGTTCCAGGAGAACAAGGCCTGCAGTCAACGCGGGGTATAAAACGGAAAAGTTTACGGCAATATTCGCTCCCAGGCAATGGCCGCCAATAACACATTCACTGTAACCCTCTTTCTCAAGAATCGCGGCGATATCCCCGCACCATTTCTCCATGTCTATCGTGCCCCGGTAAACAGAACTGCCGTGGCCTCTCAGATCAGGGAGGAGGATGTCCCATGTCTCTTTAAGTCCAGTCTTTTCAGCGAATTCTGACCACCTGGAACTGTTGCTTGCCAGGCCATGAAGAAGAACGATAACGCGCCGATTCCCCTCCCGCTTAACAAGACGGTATTTTATTACAGCTCCATCCTCTCTTTTTATTTCATTCATTCTTTCAGTCATTGCTTCACCAGAGAGATCTACTTCGCGATTTCCTCCTCGCTGCTCATGACCTTCAGGTTGTTTTCATTCATCATGCTGAACCTGAATTCCGGGTCATCAACGCCGAAGGATCTGCACAGGGCATTCAGGGTGGATATGGCGGAATTCTGCACGTCCTTTTCTATGCTTGTAATAAGTTTAATCGCCTTTTTCCTTGAGTTCTCTATGGCTGCTGCCACCATGCGGTTTTTGTCGGTCTCGCTGAAGCGCCCTGCCCCGTACTTCGAAATCAGGTCAGGGAGGAGCCAGGGGAGGAGCCTGGCGCCCTGCTCATCATAAAATGATATATTGTTTATATGGAGCTCGTAGATACAGGCCGGCATATTAATTACATATTCCCCTTCACCGCTTCTTTCAATAGTGAAATCTGCGCTTTTCAGGTCATACCTGAAATCTATTTCAAATTCAAAAATCATTGCCATCTTCTTTTCAGATATAAGCCAGGTCAGATACTTCCTCCCGAACTCTCCCCATGTATGATCTATTTCCGTCACTATCTCCCTGGTATAGGCCTTGTACACAGAAAGATGGCCTATTGATTTCATGTATTCAATACTGGAATGGAGAGTAAGTTTCCCCCCTCTTTTTCTTCTGAATAAAAAGACCAGTACCAGCGCAATTACCACGCCTGCAGCAAAGACAATACTATATTCAATTAAATCCATATATTTCAGGTTCTCCTTCAGTCATAACAGGTTAGAAATCTTCCGTAAATAAAGGTTAACCGCCTTTACGGACGACAACCTCTGTCTATTTATCATTTAATTAAATCATTTATATTTATCCAGATAAAAACTTTTTTACAATACAAAAACTCAATTTCCATCCCGGGTTCAGGCAGGACTGAACACATCTAACTTATTGAATATAGTTCATAAATTTATTCTATAAAATAATAAACCCCGGTAACTATTTCCCCTCTCGGTTTTCAACATTAATTACATTTACTCATTATTAGAGCTTCGCAGCAAAAGGAGAAAAATCATGAAACAGTTAATATACTCCACAATTTTTTTACTGGTAATTACTCTTGGCGCGCCCTCCCTCTCTGCAGGGGAACTCTCCGAGGTCAGCTGGAAATATAAAGGCACTACATTCTCCGGGTTTTATGCAGGAGGGGAAAAAATGAAGCCTGCAATAGTTATCTTCCACCAGTGGATGGGGATAAGCGACCATGAACGGATTGTTGCATCTGACCTGAACCGCCTCGGCTACACTGTACTTATTGCCGACCTTTACGGCAAAGGAAATCTCCCCTCTAACAGGGAGGTTGCTAAAAAGATCTCCGGAACGTTCTATTCAGACAGGGAAAAGTTCAGAAGCCTTACTACTGAAGCGGTGAAAATTCTGAAGAAGAAATCGGGAAAGCCTGCCGGGGAAATTTTTGCCATAGGATACTGTTTCGGCGGGAGTGCCGCACTTGAACTGGCCAGGACAGGTATCGGCCTGAAGGGATTTGTGTCTCTTCACGGGGGACTTGCAAACCCGAAACCTGTTGATGACTCAAAAATAAAAGGGAAAGTGCTCATTCTTCATGGAGCAGAAGACACTGCCGTTCCAATAACAGATGTCACGGCACTGGTTGAAAATATGAAAAAGTTTAAAAAGGATTTCAGTGTGCATATATTCGCTGACGCTGTCCACGGGTTCACACACAGAAACGATCCCTCAAGGTACAATAAACAGGCTGACATGAGATCCTGGAAAATAATGACCGATTTCTTCGAAGAGAGATAGCGCGGAAACAAAAATGGAAACGTCTCACAAATATATGAAAGGAGACGTTTCCATTAAAACGGGATAATAGACCATAATAGTCAGCAACTATTCAGTGTAAAGCTCCTCAATTATATCTTTATAACTGCTCATTACAACTTTACGTTTCAGTTTAAGGGTAGGTGTAAGTTCACCTTTCTCTTCTGAAAACTCTCCGGGCATGAGCCTGAATTTTTTCACCTGCTCAACCCTTCCGAAATTTTTATTAAGATCTTCAATGATCTCCTCGTATTTTTTTACTACCTTTTCATTAAGGACAAGCTCCTCGTTTTTCAGGCCGGTAATCCCCTCCTGCGCTGCCCAATCCTTTAGTGTTTCAAAGTTCGGAACAACAAGTGCAACAATATATTTTCTTCCGTCACCAAGAACTGCAATCTGTTCAATAAAAGGGGTAGAGGCGAATTTATTTTCAAGAACCTGTGGAGCAACGTTCTTTCCGCCAGAGGTTACAATAATATCCTTCTTCCTGTCAGTTATCTTCACGTAACCCTGCTCATCCATGATACCTATATCACCTGTCACAAGCCAGCCCTCTTCATTGAACATCTCTTTTGTCTGTTCAGGCTTATTCAGGTATCCCATCATTACACCGGGGCCCTTCGCGAGAATCTCTCCATCCTCTGCAATTTTAACGATTGCCCCCGGGAATGGTGTAATCCAGCCTTCAGACTTTATCGGCATAATCGATGGGTCTCCATCCACATTGAGAACCGGTGAAGTCTCGGTAAGACCGTACCCCTTCCTTATCTGCATATTAAGTCCCCAGAAAAAATCATGAATCTCAGGGAGGAGGGGGGCTCCGGCGCTGCCGAATACTCTTGTTCTCTCAAAACCCATGGCCTCCTTGAGTTTCGAGTAGAGCAGCTTGTCAAAAACCCTGTACTTCAGACCGAGCATAAAGGGGAGTTTTCTGTTAGCCATAAAATACGGGCCTGCTTTCTCCCCCACCGCAACAGCTTTTGCAAATATTTTCTGCTTACCCGCAGGGGATGCAGCCACCTTTGCGAGTATACCGTTATATATCTTTTCAAAAACCCTTGGAACAAAAATGCCTATATTGGGCCTGACTTCGAGAAGATCCTCTGCGAAAAACTCTGTCCCCCGTGAATATGCAATAATCCCACCAGACATAAGAAGAGAATAATAACTCATTGTCCTTTCCACTGAATGGGCAAGAGGAAGCAGGGATAGGAGTATATCACCTTCCTTAAGCATCTGCACTCTTTTAAAAGTTGTGGCTATAAACATAATATTTGAATGACTGAGCATTACCCCTTTAGGCAGCCCGGTTGTCCCTGATGAATATATAAGCGTCATCAGATCTTCAGGCTTTACCGCGGATCTTCTGGACTCAATTTCATCCTTTCTTAACTGTTCAGCACCTTCAGTGATCGCATCACTGATCTTTATTACCATTTCATCACTGTAATCCACATCATCAAAAACCACTATCTTTTTCAGGTTCGGGAGGTTTCCCCTCTCTGCCAGAACATTATCAACCTGAAACCTGCCCTCGCAAAAACAGATTACCGAGCTTGTATCATTAAGAATATACGCGGCTTCAGGGGCAGAGTTTGTAGGATAAATCGCCGCATCTACACAGCCGCATGAAAGGGCTGCATAATCCGCCACCACCCATTCAGGCCTGTTAGGAGAATAGATCGATACCATGTCCCCTTTTTCAACTCCCATGTTAATCATGTATGACGCAAGAGCATCTACCTGAGAAGCCACCTGGTTCCATGTTATATCAACCCAGCCATTATCAGTCCTTCTCATAAGAAAGACCCTGTCACCATATTTCCTGACACCATCACTGAAAATATCCAGAACCGTATGTTTATTATAATCATATTCCGAGTTCATACCTCACCTCCTTACCCAATGTTTTTGAACAATGTTCTTTTTATAAAATATTATTCTATAAACGCAACAATTAAATCGATTTAAAGAGTCTTGTTTTGACCTTTTACTCAAAAATTTTAATTTTTTTTGAGCAAAAACTCTATAGTGGGAAAAATGGGTAACTCAGCCTGTCATAAGCATAACAGAAAGCAATAAGTTCAGACTGCAGGTTTAAAATTTATCTTTGCCTTTTATCTTAAAAACTGCCGGTTTGATTTTTTTATGCTTGCGCAATCAGCAAATAGCTCTTTTTTTGTTTGCTAAAAGATAAATAATAACTATATTACATATAATGTAATAAAAAATATTTACTGAATTAAACACAATCCCAATGCTATAAATATTTTTCCGCATAGAGAAAGTTATCTCTTGCCTGTGTCTTTAAAATCAGGGAAGGTTTGTTATAAAATGTTATTTTTAAAAAAGATTTTTGCCAGAGTTTCTTTTAAAGACAACCGGACAACATATCCCGAAACTTTCGATCAGGAGCTTGATTATCAATGCGGGAGGATGCTGACTTTCGCATCATTAATTACACTTTCCTGGCTTACATATATCCCGATAGATCTGAAACTTCATCCTGATGAACCTCTCATTCTTGTAATCCGTGTAGGGTTCCCGATCTTCGGATTAATACTCTATCTTTCACGATTTAAATCCTCTTTTAAAAACCAGAACCTTGTTTTCCTGACAATTTACGGCGCGTACATGGCTATCTCAAACGCTGTTCTTACGGGGCTGACTGAAGCAGACCCCGCCTATATCGGCGGCTTCCTTTTCATTCTGACCCTCCTTGCAGTGGGCCCTCTGCAGAAAAAATGGGCATATATCATCCTTGCGACTTCTCTTTCAACTTTTTTCACTACAAGTTATTTAAACGGAACAGGTGATATAAAACCTCAAAATCTCTACAGCCTTAACGATCTGTTCTGTGTCTCCTTCATAGTCTCCTGTTTTATATATATACTCAACAATACAAGATACAACAGCTGGGCAAAATCAAGACAGGCTGAAATAGGAGAAGAGATAATCAAAATACAGAAAATATACAGTGAATCCCTTGAGAGGACGGTTAAGGAGAGAACACATGAACTTGAAATTGAAAGAAACAACCTGGAAGAACGCAACAGGATCATGGAAAATGATATAAAGATGGCAAAACATATCCATGAGCAGCTCATGCCCGTGGGAACACCAGCTGATTTTATTCATTCCATTTATAAACCGATGGACACTGTCGGGGGGGATTTTTACGATTTCATAAAATTCCGTGACCCTGAAAAACTCGGCATATTCATCAGCGATGTGTCAGGCCATGGCCTTGCAGCGGCATTTATCACTTCAATGATCAAAACAATAATCCTTCAATCCGGAGAGAAAAAACTGGATCCCGCAGACCTGTTAAAATTTATTAATGAAATTCTTTACGACCAGATAGGAGGGAACTTCGTTACAGCATTCTATGGAATATATAATATAAAAACAAGACACCTTGTATTTTCAAACGCCGGCCATCACCCTCCGTATATTATTTCTGATGGTCTGATAAAACAGCTGGAGGGGCATAAAACAATACCGCTGGCAATAATGAACAACTCATTTCTTGAATCAAAAGATAAACTTTTTAAAAACAGCGAAGTCACTCTGCCAACGAGCTCTAAAATGTTACTCTACACCGATGGTTTTGTCGAATGCCAGCCCCTGAATAACGCCGGCCCCTCTTTTGAAGAGAGCAACATGCATGATCTTCTTATGTACAACAAAAATCACACCAGTAATAGATTCATTGCCAACCTTTATAATGACCTTATCAGTCACAGGGGATCTGATTCCTTTGAGGATGATGTCTGCCTGATCTGTGTTGATGTAGCGTAAAAAAAATTAGAACGGATTTAATGTTGAAATGTCACATTCTTATAGATAATCAAACAAGGAGCTAAATATGATAAGCAAACTGATAGCAGAACTTATACTTATCGCTTTAATGGTTTTTCCCCACGGCATAAATAAAGGCCGGTTTGATATGGTGGATAAAACAGGTAAAAAAACAGAAATCGATTTTACGAGAAACGACAATATATCTTCAATAGTAGAGGGTATGCATGAATACCGTGTCACAATTCATTCTGAAAAACCGGAAGTAATAAGGTACAGATTTGTGGATAACGGTCTTTACGCGGTACTTATTAATAGTGACAATCCGGAAGATGCGTTCGAACTCGATATTCTTCCGTTTTTGGTGAAGTTAGACAGGAATAGTCTGAAGGAGGCGCCACAGATATTTAAAACAATTAATAAAAAAGATTCGGTAAAAATAAAATCCGCCGGAGGGACGACTACCCTCACTTTAAAAAGAAATAGAACTGCTATAGTGATTGATAATAATCTGCTGAAAAATTAGTTTTAGGAAACTACCGGGCATTACCGGATAAAACAAAAATATAAAAAATGGAGAGCTGCGAAGAAAGCTCTCCATTTTATTCCCGCTGCAGGAACTTCAGGCAGCAGGGCATTGTAGTTCTGAATTTATATCATAAAAAATTTAAAGGTCAGAATATAACCCTGTATACAAAATGAAGTGCAATGATCCCCGCCATTACAAACGCGGCAGGCGGCAGAAGTTCTTTTAATGTTCTGCTGACATCTGTATTAAAATGTTCCGCAGTGACTACAAGGCAGACATGAACCGGTGAAAGAATCATCCCCATGTAACCGCAGCCGTAAGCAAGAACCAGGTAACTTATATTCCCCCCTGCAAGGCTTACAATAATCGGAAAACTCGCTCCCACAAAACCGACAGCAATACCTGTGGTCATACCGCTTATAAACGGGATAAGCATAATAACAAGGAAAAGAGGAATACCCCAGGAAGACAGTTCATTTTTCATATGATCCATGATAAGGCTCCCGTCCGGAAGCGGAGAGCTTATAAATGCCCCGTAAATAAGTATAAGCAGAACCAGAAGTGCAAGTTTCATTGTTTTTACTGATAAAATTACCCTGCTCCATTGCTGAAAAGACATTGGCCTTTTCACCTGAAGATATACCTGGGCAACAAATATACCTGTAATCATCGGAAAATATTTATTAAGCTCTGAAAGTGAAGGCACAAAAACCTTTATGGCAGCGTACACTACTATAATAATTATTACAGGAGCAACGTGAATAAGAGTTTCTTTCAGAGCTCCCGATCCTGAACCGTTTCCGTTTTTTACATGCTCAATTTTACGAAGGATAAAAAGATATCCGGCCAGTATTGAAACAATACTGAGTGGAAACTGAATTGCCATAAAATAAGCTATCGGCATGCCTGTAAGATCAACAGCCAGAAGAACCCCGGGATAAAGGGGCCACCAGTATTCCCAGATATGCCTGAACCAGTAATTGATCTTGGTCTTTTCGAGATCCCCTACTCCATTTTCAATATCACATTCATCCACAAGGGGAGCTGAGAAAAGAGCCCCCCCGGGCATGGGGAGAAGGCCGATAACAGCAGGGAGTACCGCCATTGATGACCGTTTTGAAAGCCCCCTGTTTACCGATGCTACCAGATCCTTCATTACCCCTGTATCAGACATCTGGCTGCTCAGCCATATAACCTGAAAAATAATCAGCATAAGAAAAAGCGTGTTAGGCGAAAGGGCCTTGTTTACAGCTATCGCAGCCATAGCGCCGGGTCCGTTGCCTGAAATAAAACCGAGAAAAACAGTTCCACAGGCAACGGCAAGATACAGTTTATCAGTAATCCTGTTTATAACCAGTATAAAGGCCAGCGAAAGTAAAACTTTTATAATATAGGGTATTGATAATAGATACTCCATTGTTCTCCTTCATTAATTCTAATCATAAGATGAATCTAACAAAAATTTAACAGGCAGAATATGGTCAAGCATTTATTAAATAAACAATATAAGATTTACAGAATCGTAACACCTGGAGCAGTTTGGAGAATTCCAATGAAATGCCTGTTACCCTGCAGTTTCCATCACGAAAAGAAAAGACCGTTTATCACTTCCTCCCGACCTGACTCACTGTACTATCTCTTCAGCTCCCACGTTATATGTAGGAGGGGGAGAGAAGTACTTCACTCTCTTTGAATGGGCTTCTATATCCTGAGCGGACAGAGGCTGATTATATATAGATATTTCGGCAATTGTTCCATAGAATGAATTTGTAACAGGAGAATCATACGCACCAATTTGAACATCTGAGGTGCTTATTCTTATTAATTGAGCCCAGCCTGTTGAATTCCCTGCTGAACCGTTTATATAGAAGCGTTTATTTGTTCCATCTGATGTTACCGCAACATGGTACCATGTGTCAGAGCTTATAGCACCACCATCAAGTGAGTTCAGAGTCGCAATTGTCCCAAGATAAGTGGTAAGGAAATAAATACGTCCGGCTTCAATTGAAAGCGCAAAACTTCTTAAACCATCAACCTCCTCCCATTTTGAAATAACATACTGAGTTGTTGTGACATCACTTCCGGTTTTAATCCAGCATTCTAACGTTATTTTTTCTATATCCAGAGTGTCATCATCTGAAACCGTAACATAATCCCCGGACCCGTCAAATGAAAGGGAATCTCCTGTTGAGAAGCTTACATCACTCCTGTCATACCACCCCCCTCCATCCGAGCCGACCCAGGTGGCCCCTGTTATTGTTCCGGTGTTGCTGTTTGCAGATGAATCATTTACTGATGAGCCTGAACCCTCATCCATATGCCACCGCGCAACAAGGTTCGGGGTATCAAAATTTTTTATAAAAGTTCCGTCAAAACTTGATGCAGCAGCCACGCCTGCGTTACCGTAATAGACATATATTGTTGTCTCCACCCCCGCAGGGAGGGAGGGGACCTTTACCCAAACTGAACCTGTTTCCCCCCCCTGGTCCCACGATTCTAACCAGTAATTAAGGGACGTTCCATTATAACTGAAACGCAGATCCTTCCCTGTTGAATCCGCATTGCTGAAAGAAAAATTAGTGTTAGTAAAACTTATATTTACCTGATAACCGGTTAGGGTGGAGGAGCTGTTTTCCTGGATCGCAACAGGTCTCCTGTAACTCCAGGCTGTCCAGTCAATAAACGACGACTCACTGTCGAGTATTTCCAGCCCCTCCCCGCAATATATTAAAATAACAGCAAGTACGGAAACTGTCAGAATATTGACCGGTTTTATTATCCACTTTTTCATATTAAGGTCTCTTCCGATCTTAAAGACTTTGATTAAGATACTGATATTTTCCGTAAAATACAAATATTAGGATTGCCCCGGAATTTGATGCTGAGGAGATAAAAAATAAACCGTTCGTTTGCAGCAGCATAATCTGAAAATTAGCAGAATAAAACAATTCAGTTAATTCACGTTAAAAAACAATATAGTACCGTGAAGTTTAAAAAATCGACATCAGATTGAATGATTTATTTTAAAGAAACATATTCTATCGGAACTTCTATTACTATCCGGTAAAAGCTGACAGAATAATTACTATAACAGAAAGAACCAGAGAAGCAAAAGCTGTCTTATTACCCTTTTCAGGCATATAAAGCCACAATCTCATAGGGAGATAAAACATCCAGATGAATAAAATTTTATAAAACAATAAAAAATACCAGGCCGGTTCACTTATGCCTGTTACTTCAAATGTCAGTGCGGAACAGAGAAAAAAACCAGCTTTCTTAAAAGTCAGATTGAAAAAAGCAAAAGCAAATATAAAGATTAAAAAAACCGCAGGCCTGATACAGGGAGTATTATTCTGAAATGCTTTAATATCTTCTTTAGCAATTATCCGGATCGTAAAAATTGAAAGGCAGGGGGCAATAATAAAAAATGCCAGCACCAGGTACTCATTGCCCCTGAAACCGGATGCTATAAAAAAAACAGCCATCCCTATCGGCAGATAAATAAGACCCGCAATATGGCTTAATATTATCCAGAAACTTAAAGAGGGATGTTCGTTCTTAAAGCTGTTATACGATTCAGATACTCCGGGATTTTTTCTTATAAAATATACTGCAGAGGAATACAGGATAAATGATGCGGTTGTCAGAATAAGAAATATATTGCAGTTTTTTTCCTCATAAAGATTATTAAGGAAAAAAGATACTGTATAATCAGTTACAACATAAAGAATATCATCCATATACGTTATCATAAAACATCCAGCCTGTTAGTATCTACTCTGCCTTTTATTGAATTAAATTCAACGTTTAAAACATTTTACACCCCTCATGTGAGGAAAAAGAGGATTGTTAATTAAGGCAAAACTTTTGACTCCAAAATAGACCCTTTTTAATTTTTAATATCTTTATAACACCGCAAAACAAGCTATATACTGCTTAAATTAATCATTTGACTTTTTTCATTTTTCAAGCAATAATTCTAATATAAATTAGAATCAGCATTAAACACTGGGTATAACCGGAAATGAAATATAATGCATGAGATTACTGACTGTTTTAACATCTTTCTCATCCCTCCGATCCTGTTTTTAATAACAGGTGTTACACTCGGTGTATTCTCATTGATAAAAGGGAAACGCAATTATGAAAATATTCTCTTTGCCCTGACATGCTTCTGGTTTTCCCTTATAATGCCTGCCTTTATAGCCCACCATCTTTTTAAAGGGGACATTGAACTGATCATGAAAATAGAGCGTTCTATACATTTTTTTTATGTATACGGACCGCCAATATTAATACTCTTCGTACACTCACTGGTAAATAAAAAAAACAGAATAATTGAAGCAGGTGCTTTTGCCATAAGTTTCATTATTTCCCTTTCGGTTTTTACAAATTATTATTTTTACGGCTTATGGGAATTCCGCTGGGGCTATATAGCCAAGGGGGGAATTTTTTTTCACATATTCGGCCTGTGGGCGATATGCGCCATAATATACTCCCTTGTTTTATCTGTTAAAAAACTGAAAACCAATATTGATGACCATGCGCGCATGAAGATCAAATATATAATGTTTGCCATTTTATCAATAGGAATTCTCACTCTGGGCAACATGGCTGCTCTCAACGGGATTGACTTTTATCCTCCTGGAAACTTTGCATTTATACCTATCATTTTTATGGCATGGGGCATATACAGGCACGATGTTATAAAAATTAACCTTTACGCTAAGAAAAGGATTATCGGAGTATTGATTAAAACATTAGTAGTAACCACTCTTCTCGCGGCTATACCGGTGACCTTTTGTGCAATTGACAAATACACACTGGACCATATAATAAGCAGAACCATACCTTACGGTCTTCCCCCTTTATTTTCATTCGTCTGTTCTATATTTTTATCTTTTCTTTCAATAAAGCTGGGGGAAAACCGCAAAGACTCAATAATATTCAGTGTCTTTATTCTCGTTTACGCCTTATTGAGCCTTGATATTTATCTCAACTGTATAATAACTATCCCGGAAAACGGCCTACGCGTAAGCAGGCTTAGTCACATCTTTGTGGTATTTCTTAATCCTTTATCCATGCATCTCATACGGGAGGTAACCAACCGGAATTCTGAAAAATTTTTATTAACCGGAAATTATTTTTTCTCTATTCTGCTGATGCTCTTTACCCAGTCAGACTGGTACCTTAAGGGAATGAATCAATACTCATGGGGACAATTTGCTAAAAACGGAGTGCTGTTTGACATTATGAGTATTGTTTCATTCCTGACTATTATTTATAACATTATAATTCTCACAGATGCGTACAGGAAAAGCAGGCAGACGTTTTACCGACAGAGATTTTTTTTCCTTCTTACAGGCACAGCAATAATGGCCGCGATTTCCCTTGGCGATATTCCGGCTATGAACGGTTATGATATTTATCCCTCCGGAAATTTTATTTTTATTCCATCAACCATGTTTGCCATAGCGCTTTTCCGGTATAACTTCAATGAGTTATTACGGCTGACAGGTCTGTTTCTCTATTACGGTTTTCTTGCTGCTGGAGTGTCGGCTTCAGTCTATTTCATAACTGCAATAGAATCTGAAAAGAACCAACCACTATACGCTCTGATTGCCGTATCCGGAATTCTTCTATTTACAGTTTTTCTCAGAACTCTGCGAAAGACTCTAAATAATAAAAATGAGAATAAATTAAAAACTTCTTTCGAAAAACTTAACATAAAACTTTCAAGAGCAAGAAGCATAGATGAACTGACCGATTATATCTCAAATTCCTTTTTTACTGATCTCTCCTCCGGCCACTGTGCTGTATTAATATACGACAAAGAAAAAAAGCAATATACCGGCCAAAACAGAACAAACACGATAAGTGATTTTATCCAGAGAAAGCCTGGAACAGATTGCTCTTCAGAAATCGTAATTGATGAAATGCACCCCCTCCTTAACTATATAGAGACAACCTATTCCCCCATAAAACCGGAAGAAATAGAATTAGTAATATTTAACAGAAATCTTGTTATCGATATAAAAGATCCGCTGAGAAAGGCCGAGAGAGTACTCCCTGTATTTTTTGAAAACCGGCTGTCCGCAATAATACTTCTGGGGATCAAAACTAACGGCTCCCTTTACTCAAAAAATGAAAATGAATTTCTTTACCAGCTTGGAATCATTCTCGGCCCTCATATAGAAAATACCATGATCCTTCAGGGCCTTGAAGAAACATTAAAAAAACGAACAGAGGAGCTGCGGCGTTCAGAAGAAAAATACAGCACAATTCTCAATACTAATAATGTCGGTTTCTTTGAATTCGACCTGGAAGGAAACATTACATCATGCAATGATGTTTTCCTGTCTTATACAGGATATACAAAAGATGAAGCTCTGAATATGAATTTTTCACAGTTTATTAATCCTGAAATTTACGATAAAACCTTTGCCATCTATCATCAGGTTTTTAAAAAAGAAATTTCAATAGGCTCAATTGAACACGAGGTAATAAGGAAGGATGGTTTTACAGGTTATGTAGAAACTACCATCTCCCGAATGACAGACGAGAATGGAAAAATTACCGGTTTCCGTACTATAGCAATTGATATAGGGAAAAGAAAACTCGCTGAAGCTGCCCTGCTTGAAAATGAAAGCAAATATCGTCATTTTATAGAAAACACAAATGAGATGGTTTTCAAAGCTGACTGGAAGGGAAACTTTATTTATTCAAACCCCGCATTCCAGAAAAA
>Ga0116162_10000579_pt1 | contig 25888 bp, 22 predicted proteins | sample AD_UKC105_MetaG_FD_89875 | JGI IMG/M metagenome (GOLD analysis project Ga0116162, IMG submission 89875) | Active sludge microbial communities of municipal wastewater-treating anaerobic digesters from Hong Kong - AD_UKC105_MetaG | ecosystem: Engineered > Bioreactor > Anaerobic > Digestate...
CGCCGCTGAGACTGCGCCAGCTGGTGCAGGAAAAGAACCTGGACGACATCGTCTTCATTGCCCACAGCCTGAAGGGCATGGCGGCGAATCTGCTGATACATCGACTGAGTGAACTCGCCGCGGAAACGGAAGCGGCCGCACGCGCAGGGTCCGAGGAAGCCTTCCCGCTGGCAGAGTCGTTGGCGGAAAGACTGGACTCCCTTCTGGCCGAGGTTGCAATGCATTTCGACGAAGATCAGGCGGCGTCGGCCTGATGTGAGGTTGCTGGCGGTGTCGACCGTCAGTCGTCCAGTTTGCTGCGCAGTGCCTCGGCGATCGCCGCGAGGCGTTCGGGGTCGGAGATCGGTTGGTCTTCCCGGTCGGTGATGGCGAAGGTGTCCTGGGCCTCTGCACCGGCTGTGGCGATCCGCGCGTAGTGCAGGCGCAGTTTGCCGGCCGCGAATACCTGGCCGACCATCGAGAGCAGGCCAGGCCGATCACTGGTCAGCAGCATCAGCAGGGTGACCATGCGCGTCTCGTCCTGTTCGAAGCGGATTTGTGAAGGCATCTGGAAGCTCTTGAGCTGCCGCGGCATGCGCGGTGCACCCAGCGGTGGCTCAGAGCTGTTCAGGCCATCTTCGAGAAAAAAGCGGATGCCATCCAGCCTTTCCACGCCGCGGATACGCGAACCATCCTCTTCGAGTACCAGATAGGTGTTGATGCTCAGGCCCTGTACCGTGGTCTGGATGCGTGCGCTCAGGATGTTCAGGCTCAGCTGGTTGAGCAGGGCCGCCGAGTGGGCGAACAGGTCGTCGCGATCCGGGCCGTAGACGAACAGCTCGGTGCACCGGTGGATCGGGTCTTCCCGCAGCTCGACATGCATCTCGCCGATCGGCTTGCCCGGCGGCCACAGCAACTCGGTCTGCCAGACGATGGCGTCGACCGAGTTCTGCAGGAAGTAGTCGGTGCTGAGCGACATCCAGAACAGGTTCAACTGGGCATTGTCGTAGCCTTTCTTCAGCAACACGATGCGCGCCTCGGCCTGGCGCTCGGTGATTACGTCGTCCTGTTCCTGAGGTTGGTCGAGGCCGCGTTCCAGTGCTTCGGCAGTGCGTGCATGCAGGTGATCGAGCAGGGCGGCCTTCCACGAGTTCCAGCGTGCCGGATTGGTCCCGCGCATGTCGGCGACCGTAAGCAGATACAGGTAGTCGAGGCGCATCCGGGTGCCGACCATGCGCGCGAAATCCTGGATGACCTCCGGGTCGTCGATGTCCTGATGCTGTGCGGTGTGCGACATCACCAGATGCTTGCGCACCAGCCAGGCGATGAGGTCGGCATCGAATTCAGAGAGATCGTGACGGAGGCAGAATGCCCGTGCATCTTCGGCGCCGAGTTCCGAGTGGTCACCACCGCGGCCTTTGGCGATGTCGTGAAACAAGCCGGACAGATACAGCAGCTCCGGCTTGGGCAGTTGGGCGAACACCTGGTTGCAGCGTGGGCACTCTTCCGCATGCCGCTCGAGGGCGAAGCGGCGCATGTTGCGAATCACCATCAGGATATGTTCATCGACCGTGTACACGTGAAACAGGTCGAACTGCATCAGGCCGGTGACGGCATGGAATGCCGGCAGGTAGCGCGAAAGGATGCCGTAACGATGCATGCGCCTTGTCGCATGGGTCAGGCCGTCGTGCTGGCGGAATATCTCGATGAACAAGGCTCTGGCGCGGATATCGTTGCGCAGGCGGCCGTCTATCAGGTGACGATGTGCGCGTACCAGGCGAATGGTACTGGCGCGCACGCCCTGCAGTTCACGGTGCTGCTGCAGCAGCAGGAACATCTCCAGCATGGCCAGTGGGTAGCGTGCGAAAATCCCTGAGTTCACGACCTCGAGGTAGCCGTTTCGCGCCTGGAAGCGACGATTGATCGGCACCGGTTCGCCGAGTTCGTTGTTCAGCAGGATCGCTTCTTCGAACAGCTGCAGCAGCATCTCGTTGAGTCGCTGCATCTCGACAACGCGCCGGTAGTAGTCCTGCATGAACTGTTCGACTGCGAGGTTGGCGGTGGCGTCCGTGTAACCGAACTGGTTGGCGAGAGCGCGCTGATGTTCGAACAGCAGGCGATCCTCGTGCCGCCCGGTCAGCAGGTGCAATGCGTAGCGCACGCGCCACAGATGCTCTTCGCCGCGTTTCAGCTGACGGAATTCGTGGTCGTTCAAAAAGCCATGTTCGACCAGCGCCGCCATGGTGTTGACGCCGAAATGGCGTTTTGCGACCCAGCCGATGGTCTGGATGTCGCGTAGCCCGCCCGGGCCCTCCTTGAGATTGGGTTCCAGGTTCTGGCCGCTGTCGTCGAACTTGGCGTGGCGTGTGCGCTGTTCCTCGACTTTGGCAGAGAAGAACGCAGCGGTTGGCCAGATGTGTTGCGGGCCGGTCGCCTCGCCGAGCAGGTCGAACAATTGCGGGTCGCCGGCCAGCAGGCGCGATTCGACCAGGTTGGTGACGACGGTGATATCGCCCCTGGCCTCGTCAATGCACTGCGCCAGGCTGCGCACGCTGTGGCCGATCTCCAGGCCGATGTCCCACAGGAACATCACCAGAGGTTCGATGTGCTCGGCCAGGGACTGGGGGTCGCCGGAAGTGAGGATCAGCACGTCGACGTCGGATGCGGGGTGGAGTTCACCGCGTCCGTATCCGCCGACCGCGATCAGGCTCGCCTTGGCGTCCAGTGGGAGAAAACGTGTCCATACGCGCTGCAGAATGGCGTCCGTGAAATAGGCGGCCTGCCTTACCAGCAGGCTGGCGCGTGCCCCCTGGTGGAAGCGCTGCGCCAGCAGTGCGCGCGACTCACGGACCTTGGACTTGTAGGTCGGTAGCAGTGACTCACCGGCGGCAAGGCGTCGGTCCAGATCCTCGAGCAGGGCGTCGGTCACGGATGTTTCAGCCGGCGGCCGCCTGGCGCTCTTCCGCGCGCAAGGTGAGCACCTCGTAGCCGGAAGGAGTGACCAGTAAGGTATGTTCCCATTGCGCCGAGAGCTTGCGGTCCTTGGTCACCACGGTCCATCCGTCCGGCAGCAGTTTCACATTGCGCTTGCCGGCATTGACCATGGGCTCGACCGTGAAGGTCATGCCCGGTTGCAGCACGAGGCCGGTGTTCGGTTCGCCGTAATGCAGCACCTGGGGGTCCTCGTGGAAGCCGCGCCCGATCCCGTGTCCGCAGTATTCCTGCACCACCGAATAACCATTGCCCTCAACGAACTTCTGGATCGCGTGGCCGATGTCGCCGAGACGGGCCCCGGGTTTGACCAGCTCGATGCCTTTCCACATGGCCTTTTGTGTCACGTCGACCAGGCGTTCTGCGAGAATCGAACCCCTGCCGATGAAGAACATCTTGCTGGTATCGCCGTGGAAGCCGTTCTTGATCACCGTCACGTCAATATTGACGATATCGCCCTCTTTGAGAACCTTGTTCCCGGGAATCCCGTGACAGACCTGATGGTTGACCGACGTGCAGATCGATTTCGGGAAACCCCGGTAGTTGAGGGGCGCGGGTATGGCCCGCTGTACGTCGACGATGTAATCGTGACAGATGCGGTCCAGTTCGTCGGTGCTGATCCCGGGCCTGACGTGCTCGCCGATCATCTCCAGCACTTCGGCGGCAAGGCGGCCGGCAATACGCATTTTTTCGATTTCGTCCGGCGTCTTTATGATGACAGGCATCTCCGCCCCTTGCATGGAATTGGTGTGAAAAACAAGATGTTGGCGCAATTATTGGATTGAGCCCCGGGGGCGCTTATGGTATAAAACGCGCCGCTCGGCAGCAACGGCCGCCAAGCGCCCTGTTTACAGGGTTAATCAAACGACACACACGTACCACTACTCGGTGCCTGGGTGCCCGGCGAAAGCCGGGTCGGTCACCAGGGTGCGTGGAGGCTCAACCCAACCATTACCGGAGCAATCCATGAGCAATGTTTCCATGCGCCAGATGCTTGAAGCTGGCGTGCACTTTGGCCACCAGACCCGTTACTGGAACCCGAAAATGGGTCCGTATATCTTTGGCCATCGTAACAAGATCCACATCGTCAATCTCGAAAAGACCCTGCCGCTCTACAACGATGCGATGAATTTCGTCGGCAAGCTTGCGGCCAATGGCGGCAAGTTGATGTTCGTGGGCACCAAGCGCTCCGCGCGCGACGTGGTGCGCGAAGAGGCAGAGCGTTGCAACATGCCTTTCGTGAATCACCGCTGGCTCGGCGGCATGTTGACCAATTTCAAGACCATCAAACAGTCGATCAAGCGCCTGAAAGAACTCGAGGCGATGGAAAGCGACGGCTCGATGTCTGCGCGCTTCAATAAGAAGGAAGCGCTGACCCTGCGGCGCGAAAAAGAAAAACTCGAGCGCAGCCTCGGCGGTATCAAAGAGATGAACGGTCTGCCGGATGCGCTGTTCGTGGTCGATACTGGACATGAAAAAATCGCCATCGCCGAGGCCCGCAAGCTGGGCATTCCGGTGATCGGCGTGGTTGATACCAACAACGACCCGGAACACATCGACTATGTGATCCCGGGCAATGACGACGCGATTCGCGCGGTCCAGCTGTACGTTCAGGGCGCCTCGGCGGCGATCCTCGAAGGCCGTGCGGCAGCAGCCACATCGGTGGCGGCCGGCCGCAGCGAAACGGCGGATGTCGCCGCGGGCTGATCCCCGGCGTCGATTACGTCTAAACGATGTGCCCCTGACCGGCGTGCCGGCCGGGGGCCGTTCGTTATCAGCGAAATTCTGCAAATTTGAGGTGAAAAAAGCATGGCGATCACTGCTTCCCTGGTGAAGGAACTGCGCGAGCGCACCGGCGCTGGCATGATGGAGTGCAAAAATGCACTGACCGAGACCAATGGCGACATCGAGGCCGCTATCGAGAACATGCGCAAGTCCGGCCAGGCAAGGGCGGCGAAGAAGGCGGGTCGCACCGCGGCGGACGGCGTGATCGTGATCGCACACGACGGTACCGACCGTGCGGTGATGGTCGAAGTGAACTGCGAGACCGATTTCGTCGCCAAAGACGATAACTTCAAGTCGTTCGCCGACGCCGTCGGCGAGCGCGCCCTGCACAGCGATAGCGCCGACGTGGCCGCGCTGATGGCGCTGCCGCTGCACGAGGGTGAAGACACCACGATCGAAGAGGCGCGCCAGGCGCTGGTGTCCAAGATCGGCGAGAACATGAACGTGCGCCGGTTCGTGCGCGCCCAGGCGAAGGGTGCCATCTATAGTTACAGTCACGGTGTGCGCATCGGCGTCATCATCGACATGACCGGTGGCGACGAGGCACTGGGCCGCGACCTGGCGATGCATATTGCGGCGAGCAACCCGGTATGCGTCAGCGAGGCCCAGGTGCCTGCCGACCTGCTGGCCAAGGAGCGCGAGATCACCGAGGCCCAGGCGCGTGACAGCGGCAAGCCGGACAACATCATCGAAAAGATGGTCGATGGCCGCATGCGCAAGTACCTGAGCGAGATCACGCTGCTCGGTCAGGCCTTCGTCAAGGACCCGGATACCACCGTCAGCAAGCTGTTGCAGTCGAATGGTGCGACGGTCAATGCATTCACCCGCTTCGAGGTCGGCGAGGGGATCGAGAAGAAGGTCGAGGACTTCCGCGAGGAAGTCATGGCCCAGGCCGCTGCAGCACGCGGCGAGTAGACAGGGGACGGCCCGCCTTTGCGCGGGCCGGACTTTCTGAACATCAGCACGAGGTCGAATCAGTCTCTTTATGCCAGATGACACAGCGCCGCGTCGGATACTCCTGAAGCTCAGCGGTGAGGCCCTGATGGGCAGCGCCGATTTTGGAATCGATCCGGTGGTGATGGCGCGCGTCGCCGGTGAAATCGCCGATCTGGTGCGTCGTGGCGTGCAGATCGGTCTGGTGATCGGCGGCGGCAATATCTTTCGCGGGGCCGGTCTGGCTGGCGGCGGTTTCGATCGCGTAACCGGCGACCATATCGGCATGCTGGCGACGGTGATGAACTCGCTGGCGATGCAGGACGCCCTGCTCAAGCAGGACGTGGACGCACGCACCCTGTCGGCATTCCGTATCGATCAGGTGTGCGAGTACTACAGCCGCAACGACGCGGTCAGGCATCTGCAGGCCGGTCGTGTCGTTATCCTCTCGGCCGGCACCGGAAACCCCTTTTTCACCACCGATTCGGCGGCCAGTCTGCGTGCCATCGAGATCGGTGCCGATGTGATGATCAAGGCGACCAAGGTGGACGGTGTCTACTCGGCCGATCCGGTCAAGCATCCGGACGCCGAGTTCTATCCGTATCTGAGTTACGATCGCGTGCTGCGCGAGGGATTGGCGGTGATGGATGCGACCGCCGTCGTGTTGTGCAAGGAACATGGGATGCCCTTGCGGGTAATGAACATCAATACTGAAGGCGCTTTGCAGCGTGTCGTCCAGGGAGAGGCGATCGGCACCCTGGTCACGAGTGGAGACAAGTCATGATTGACGACATTAAGAAGGATGCCGCGAGCCGGATGGCCAAGAGCGTCGAGTCGCTCGGGGAGAACCTGGCCAAGGTGCGGACGGGACGGGCACATGCCAGCCTGCTCGACCACCTGACGGTGTCCTATTACGGTTCTGATGTGCCGCTCAAGCAGGTGGCCAACGTCGGCGTCGAGGATTCGCGCACCATCACCGTGCAGCCATACGAACAGCAGATGGTGAAGGCGGTCGAAAAGGCGATCATGGAGTCTGATCTCGGGTTGAACCCGAATTCTGCCGGCACCCTGATCCGTGTGCCGATGCCGCAACTGACCGAGGAGCGCCGGCGGGACATGGCGAAGATCGTACGTCACGAGGCCGAACAGGCACGCGTCGCAGTGCGCAATATACGCCGGGATGCCAACAACGACCTCAAGGCGCTGGTGAAGGACAAGCTGATCTCCGAAGACGACGAGCGCCGTGGCCAGGAGATCATCCAGAAGCTGACCGATCAGCACGTGAAGGAGATCGACGAGCTTCTCGAAAGGAAAGAAAAAGACCTCATGTCCGTCTGAGCACGTCGAGGCTCGCATGGCAGACGAGGCTGATACCGGCGGGATCGCCACCCAAGCAGGGGCCATTCCCTCTCACGTGGCGATCATCATGGATGGCAACGGCCGCTGGGCCGAGGCACGCGGGCAGGCCCGTCACGCCGGACACCGTGCCGGCGTCAACAGCGTGCGCTCCACGATCGAGGAGTGCATCCGTCACGGGGTGAAGGTACTCACCCTGTTTGCCTTCAGCAGCGAGAACTGGCGTCGGCCCAAAGGCGAGGTCTCGTTGCTGATGGAGCTGTTCCTGACGGCGCTGCAGCGTGAGGTCAAGCGTATGCAGAGCAACGATATCCAGCTGCGCGTGATCGGCGATATTTCGGCGTTCCCCGACAAGCTGCAGCAGCGAATCCGCGCGTCGGAAGACGCGACCAGGGACAATCAAAGACTGGTGCTGCAGATTGCGGCCAACTACGGCGGCCGCTGGGACATCACCCAGGCCGCGCGGCGCCTCGCCGGCGCGGTGCGCAACGGTGAGCTCGACCCCGACGACATCGATGAAGAGGCATTTGCGCGTGCCACCGCGCTTGGCGACCTGCCGGATCCTGATCTGTTCATCCGCACCGGCGGTGAACTGCGGATCAGCAATTTCCTGCTGTGGCATTGCGCCTATACCGAGCTGTATTTCACTCCGGTGTTGTGGCCCGACTTCGACGCTGAGGCATTCGCAGCAGCCCTGGCCGCATTTGCCTCACGACAGCGTCGGTTCGGTCAGACCGGCGCGCAACTGGGGGGGTGATCATCTGATGTTGTGGCAACGCGTCCTGACCGCGCTGGTCCTGATCCCCCTGGTGGTGGCAGGCATTCTCTATCTCGACACGCCGACGCTGGCGTTGGTGCTCGGCTCGATGGTGCTCGTCGGTGCCTATGAGATGGCACGCCTGGCGCAGCTGCGTGGTGTGGCGCCGCAGCTGGCGTTCGTCATCGCCGTCGCAGTGCTGCTGTGGCTGGCGTACCGCTTCGTGACACCCTCACTGGTGATCGCTTCCCAATGGGTCATGGCCCTGTGGTGGATGCTGATGACCGCGGCGTTGGTGACAAGGCGCCGCGAGTTGCTGAAGGTCGAGGCAATGCGGCCGACCATCCTCCTGCTCGGCGGCCTGGTCCTGGTGACGGCTTGGGTCGCGATCACGCGGTTGCACGGTGGCGGCACACATGGCCCGGCGCTGCTGCTGTTTCTGTTTGTCCTGATCTGGGTCGCCGATACCGGTGCGTATTTTTCCGGGCGTGCCTTCGGGCGCAGAAAGCTATCCCCGTTCGTCAGTCCGGGCAAGACCTGGGCGGGTGTCGCAGGGGCCATCGTCGGTGGGCTGCTCAGTGGGCTTTTCCTGTCGGCCAGCGGCCTGGCGGGTGAGCTGCCGATGCTGCCCTGGGTGATGCTGTGTGTCCTGGTGGTCGCAGTGTCGATCGGCGGCGACCTGTGGGAGAGCCGCCTCAAACGCGAGGCCGGGGTGAAAGACAGCGGTCAGTTGCTGCCGGGGCATGGCGGCATGTTGGACCGAATCGACAGCCTGCTTGCGGCAGCGCCGGTATTCGCGTTGGGTGCAAACCTGCTCGGGGCTGCGGCGTGAGAGGCGTCGCCATCCTCGGCTCGACCGGGTCGATCGGTCTGAGCACGCTCGATGTGGTCGCACGCCATCCGGAGCGTTACCGGGTGGTGGCGTTGAGTGCGCATCGAGACGTACAGGGCATGCTCACGCAGTGCCGGCGGTTCCGCCCGGGCCTGGCAGCGATGGCCGATCCGGCGGCGGCGACTGCACTGGCGCAGGCGGTCGCTGCAGAGGGTCTCGGGGTCGAGGTGATGGCCGGTGCGGCCGGTCTCGAGGCGGTGGCGACCCATCCGGACGCGACCGATCTGATGGCCGCGATCGTCGGCGCGGCCGGGGTCCTGCCGACCCTTGCGGCCGTGAGGCTTGGACGGCGAATCCTGCTTGCCAACAAGGAGGCGCTGGTGGTGTCGGGCGCGCTGTTCATGGCTGCGGCACAGGCCAGCGGGGCGCAGATCCTGCCGATCGACAGCGAGCACAACGCGGTATTTCAATGCCTGCCACCCGGGTTCGCGGATGGCCTGGACAGGGTCGGCGTCGAGCAGATCCTGTTGACCGCTTCGGGTGGCCCGTTCCGAAACCGCCCGCTGGCCGAGTTGCAGGACGTCACGCCGGCGCAGGCCTGTGCCCACCCGAACTGGGAGATGGGGCGCAAAATCTCGGTCGATTCCGCGACCATGATGAACAAGGGACTGGAGGTCATCGAGGCGCGCTGGCTGTTCGATGCCCGTCCCGATCAGATCCAGGTGGTTGTTCATCCGCAGAGCGTGATCCATTCGATGGTGCAGTACGTCGATGGTTCGGTGCTGGCACAGTTGGGCAACCCGGACATGCGTACCCCGATCGCCCACGCGCTTGCGTGGCCGCAGCGGCACAGCTCGGGTGTGGCTGCGCTGAACCTGTTCGAGATCGCGCGGCTGGATTTCGAGCCGCCGGACCTGGCGCGGTTTCCGTGCCTGCGGCTCGCGTTCGAGGCGGTGACGGCGGGCGGCACAGCCCCGGCGGTATTGAATGCGGCGAACGAGGTGGCAGTGGCACGCTTCCTCAGCGGCGACCTGGCCTTCACCGCTATTGCCGAAGTGGTGGAGCGCACGCTGGATAGCGTCGAACACGGTGCGGCGGACAGCCTAGACGACCTGCTGGCGGTGGATGAGCACGCACGCGGTATCGCGGAACAACAGCTGCGGCGCGCGGTCTGATAGGCGGATGGACGGCATTCTTTTCAAAATCCTGGCATTTATCGTTGCCGTGGGCCTGCTGGTCGCGGTCCACGAATTCGGGCATTTCTGGGTGGCACGCCGGCTTGGCGTGAAGGTGCTGAGGTTCTCGATCGGCTTCGGACGTGCGCTGTGGCGGCGACAGTCTGCACCCGATCAGCCGGAGTACGTCATCGCCGCCATACCGCTGGGCGGCTATGTGAAGATGCTGGACGAGCACGAAGGCCCTGTGGCGCCGGAGGAACGGCACCGCGCCTTCAACCGCCAGTCGCTCTTGGTCCGGTCAGCGGTCGTGGTGGCTGGGCCGTTGTTCAATTTCCTGTTTGCGATTGCTGCGTTCTGGGGAGTGCTGGTGATCGGTGAGACAGGCATTCGGCCACTGATCGGTGACATAGAACCAGGGACACCGGCGGCCAGGGCGCAGCTGCGCGCAGGAGACGAGATCGTTGCGATCAACGGCCAGGCGACCCCGACCTGGTCTTTGGCACTGCAGGAATTCGCGACCGCCTCTGTGGGGCAGCCCGAACTTCGCATCTCGGTGCGTGATGCCGACGGCAGTGACCGGGTGAGTGTGATGGCCTCGAGCGAGGTCGGCGATCTGGCCGAGACCCCGGACCTGCTCGCGCACCTGGGCCTGACGCCTCAGCGTCCGGCGATCCCGCCGGTATTCGGCACCATCCTGAAAGGCGAGGCGGCCGATCTCGCCGGACTACAGTCCGGCGACCGCATCCTGAGTGCCGACGGCAGCCCGATTGTGCAATGGGATCACTGGGTGAAGTATGTCCAGGCGCGACCCGGGGTGGCGATCGACCTCGTGATCGAACGTTCTGGAGATTCCCGCCATATAAGCCTGACCCCGGCGCCGTATGCACGCAATGATGCGGTGATCGGCCGTATCGGTGCGTCGAACCAGCCGGTGCCCGGCCTGGTCGAGCGCTACCAGGTGGAGTACCAGATGGGTTGGGCCGAGGCCCTGCCGGCGGCTGTCGGGCGCACCTGGGAATACTCGGTGCTGACGCTCAAGGTGATCTGGCGGGTACTGAGCGGCCAGGCCTCCATTCACAACCTGAGCGGACCGATCACCATCGCGGACGCCGCCGGCAAGACCGCTAGCATCGGTTTTGTCTATTTCCTCAAGTTTCTGGCGATCGTGAGTATCAGCCTGGGGGTGCTCAACCTGCTGCCGATCCCGGTATTGGACGGTGGGCATCTGCTGTATTTCGCGATCGAGGCGGTCAAGGGCAGTCCGCTGTCCGATGCGGCCATGCTGCATGGACAGAAGATCGGACTGATGTTGCTGCTCGGGTTGATGACGGTGGCGTTCTACGTCGACATCCTGCGGCTCCTCGAATAGCAGCCGAACGCCCGCGGCAATCCCGCCGCCGGCCAGCCGGCGCGCTTGAGCCTACTTTTGGCTCTGCCAATACCCTATAATTCCGGCTCTTCTGACGGCCCGCACGCCTGAGCGTGAAGGTCGCCGCAACGGGAAAACGGTGTACAAGAGAGTGCAAATGCGGGCAAGACTCGGGTGTGTTTTACTGCTGCTTGGCGCCGCTACACAGGTCTTTGCAGAAGGATTCCGCATTTCGGATATCCGCGTGGAGGGCCTGCAGCGCATCACCGCGGGTACCGTCTTCAACTACCTGCCGGTCAAGCCTGGCGACACCATCGATCTCGACCAGACGTCGGAAATCGTGCGCGCGCTGTACAAGACCGGTTTTTTCCAGGACGTGCGTCTGGAAAAACATGGTGACGTGCTGGCCGTCGTGGTCACCGAACGACCGGCCATCTCTGAGATCAACTTTTCCGGCAACAAGTCGATCGACAGCGACAAACTCAAGGAAGGACTCAAGGATATCGGGCTTGCCGAAGGGCGTACCTTCGAGCGCTCGGTACTCGACCGTATCGAGCAGGAGCTCGAACGCCAGTATTACAACCAGGGCAAATACGCAGTCAGCCTGACTTCGACCGTTACGCCGCTGGAACGCAACCGGGTTTCGATCGACATCGACGTGATCGAGGGTGAGACGGCGCTGATCAAGAAGATCAACATCGTCGGCAACACCGCGTTCGACGAGGACGACCTGCTCGACGAATTCGAGCTTTCGACTGGCGGCTGGCTGTCGCGCTTCACCCGCGACAACCAGTATTCAAGGCCGAAACTGGCGGGCGATCTCGAGGCACTGCGTTCGTACTATCTCGACCGCGGCTACGTCAATTTCAAGATCGACTCGACCCAGGTCACGATCACGCCGGACAAGAAGGACATCTACATCACGATCAATATCAACGAGGGTGCTGTCTACACAATCAGTGACATTCGCCTCGCCGGTGATCTGGTAGGTGAGCCTGACGAGTATTTTCCGTTGATTCATTTGCGCCGTGGCGAGCCATTCGCGCGCAAGGCGATCGTGGAGAGCAGTGACCGTGTATCGGCAAAACTGTCGGATCTCGGACACGCTTTCGCCAACGTCAACAGCGTCCCCGAGATCGATGAAGACAAAAAGACGGTGGCGATCACCTTCTTCGTCGACCCGGGCAAGCGGGCCTACGTCCGCCGCATCAACATCCGTGGCAACTCGCGTACACGCGACGAAGTCGTGCGCCGCGAATTCAGGCAAATGGAATCAGCGTGGTTCTCAGGCGAGAAGCTGAAGCTGTCGCGCACGCGCCTGCAGCGTACCGGCTATTTCGACAGCGTATCGGTCGAGACACCCTCGGTACCGGCATCGGTCGATGAGGTGGATATCAATGTCAGCGTCGACGAAAAGCCGTCGGGTACACTGCTGGCGGGCCTGGGCTATTCGCAGTCTGATGGTGTGATCCTCAATGCGTCCGTCAACCAGGACAACTTTGCGGGCACCGGCAAGAAGGTGTCCCTGGCGCTCAAGACCAGCAGTGCAAACCGGCATTATCAGGTCTCATCAACCAACCCGTATTACACGATCGATGGCATCAGTCGCGGATTCGATCTGATCTACAAGTCAACGGACTTCGATGAACTGGATACCGCGGACTACAAGACAGATGACGGTATCGTCGGGATGAGCTTCGGCATTCCGCTGAGTGAGTTCAACCGTTTCAACTTCGGTCTAGCGTTGCACCACATCAATTTCGACGTCGGTACGGCACCTTCGCAGGAGGTCCTGGATTTCCAGTCGGCGGAGGGCAACGAGTTTCTCGATTTCGAGATCACCCTCAACTGGCGCCATGATTCGCGCAACAGCGCAATCTTTCCCCGCACCGGTGCGCTGCAGTCGTTGTTCGGCGAAGTGAGTGTCCCGGGTAGCGACCTGCAGTACTACAAGATCTCGTACGAGCACCGCCGGTACTGGGAACTGACCAACGAATTCGTCGTATCGGTCAACGGTGAAATTGCGTATGGCGATGCGATGGGGGGCACCTCGATACTTCCGCTGTGGGAAAACTTCTATGGAGGTGGACCCGGTAACATCCGCGGCTTCGCTGCCCGCTCGGTGGGTCCGCGTGACTCGCAGGGTGACTCGATCGGCGGTAACGCGATGTATGCAGGCAGCTTCGAATTGCTGTTTCCGCCTCCATTCATGAAGAACAGCGAAACCATCCGGCTCGCGGCGTTTGTCGATTTCGGCAGTGTCGTGAATCTCGAGAACAATGGCCTTTTTGACACCAATGAACTGCGTTACTCGACGGGCCTCGGCTTCTCCTGGCTTTCTCCGGTCGGGGCGTTGACGATCAGCTATGCGATTCCTTTCGCCGCTGACAGTCAGGATGAGAAGGAGCAGTTCCAGTTCTCCTTCGGTTCGACCTTCTGAAACCGCGAGGTATGACGATGAACAAGCAATGGTTTTGGGTGATGGTGACTGCCCTCTGCCTGCTGCAGACGGCGCCCAATGCAGCGGAAGTCACCGTGGCGGTAGTCAACGCGGTGCGATTGCAAACCGAGGCGCCGCAGGTGGCGAAGGTGCGTGAGAAGATCCGCGCGGAGTTCGTTGCACGTGAAACCAAAACAGTCGCACAGCAGGAGCAGATCGCTCAGCTGGAAGAGAAGTTGCTGCGCGACCGCGACAAGATAAGCGATGCGGAAGCCAAGAGCCTGCAGCGTGACATCCGTTCGCGCACGCTGCGCCTGGAAAACGCGAAGGAGGAGTTGGAAAGTGATCGACGCCTGCGCCTCAGCGAAGAGATGGACCGGCTGCGTCGCGTGCTGTCGGAAGTGATAGCCGAAGTTGCCAAGACGGAGAGCCTGGATATCGTGTTGGAGAGCGGTGTGACCTGGGCCTCGGATCGCGCCAATATCACCGACAAGGTGTTGAAGCGAATGCGCGAGCTCGACCAGGCCGCCAAGTGATCGGGAGGATCCGGTGCGGCTGACGTTGCGAGAACTGGCCGAGGTGACGCAGGCGCAACTGCGTGGAGACCCCGACCGATTGGTCGATCGGGTGGCCACTTTGCAGGATGCTGACGAAGGTGCCGTCAGTTTTCTCGCCAATCGCCGGTACAAATCGTTATTGAAGACCACGCGGGCATCTGCGGTGATCCTTGCGCCGGCTGATGTCAGCGATTGCCCTGTGGATTGCCTGGTCGCGGATAACCCGTACCTGGCCCATGCACGGGCCATGAATTACCTCTATCCACCTGCCGAACCCACACCCGGCATTCACTCGACTGCCGTTGTCGACTTGCAGGCGCACGTGGCGGCCAGCGCGGTGATCGCCGCGAACTGCTACGTCGGTCCCGGTACCGTGATCGAAGATGGTGTCATCCTTGGCCCCGGCTGCGTGGTACTCGACAACGTGCACATCGGTGCCGGTTCGCGCCTGGTGGCCGCGGTCACGCTGTGCAGCGACACGCGACTTGGCGAACGTTGCCTGATACACCCGGGCGCGGTGATCGGCAGCGACGGTTTTGGCCTGGCGAACGACGAAGGCGCCTGGGTGAAGATCCCGCAGATCGGTCGTGCAGTGTTGGGCGACGACGTGGAAGTGGGCTCGTGTTCGTCGATTGACCGCGGTGCGATCGCCAATACCGAGATCGCTGCAGGCGTGAAGATCGACAGCCAGGTGCATGTCGCGCACAACGTACAGGTCGGTCGGCATACGGCGATTGCCGGATGTGCGGCGATCGCCGGCTCGTCGCGTGTCGGTGCCTATTGCACCATTGCCGGTGGGGCGGGGATTACCGGTCACGTCGAGTTGACCGATCATGTCCATGTCTCGGGAGTTTCATCGGTGACCCGGTCGATATCGAAACCTGGGGTGTACACCGGAACCGTGCCGGCGATGGAGCACGCCGTGTGGCTGAAGAACTTCGCGCGTTTGCGCCAACTGGATGATATGGTGCGGCGGGTCAAGGCGCTGGAGCAGGAGCTGGCGGTATTGCGGCAGCATGACGATGGATGCGATTGATTCGGGCGGCTTCGCCTGCATAACAGAAAGAAGTGAAGATCAAACTTTGTGGAGGTTGCGTTAGACGCCATGGATATTCAGCAAATTCAAAGCCTGCTGCCGCACCGGTATCCGTTCCTGCTGGTGGATCGGGTTATCGAAGTCGAGCCGGGCAAGCGTCTGGTGGCGATCAAGAACGTAACCATCAACGAGCCGTTTTTTCAGGGACATTTCCCCAGCAAGCCGGTGATGCCCGGGGTCCTGCTGATCGAGGCCATGGCGCAGGCGACAGGCCTCCTGGCGATGGAGAGCGCGGACGTCCCGAAAGAGGCGATCTATTATCTGGTCGGAGTGGACAAGGCCCGCTTCAAGCGTCCGGTCGTGCCCGGTGACCAGCTCGTGTTCGAGGTCGAGGTGCTCAAGCACCGACGCGACATATGGGTTTTTGCAGCCGAGGCCAAGGTGGATGGCAGCGCGGTCGCCTCTGCCGAGATCATGTGTACTGCACGGAATCTCTGAACGTGATCGACCCACGTGCGGTCATCGATCCGGCTGCGGAAATCGACGAGGGCGTATCCATCGGACCGTTCACGATCGTCGGTGCCGGGGTGAAGATAGCCAAAGGAACCACGGTCGGCCCGCACGCGGTGATTCGCGGCCCGTGCAGCATCGGGCGCGACAACCGGATTTTCCAGTTCGCCTCGGTGGGAGAGGACCCGCAGGACAAAAAGTACGCGGGGGAGCAGACCTACCTAGAGATCGGCGATCGCAACACGATCCGCGAGTTCGCCACTGTTCATCGCGGCACCGTGCAGGATCAGTCGTGCACCTGCATTGGCAGTGACAACCTCCTGATGGCTTATACGCATGTGGCCCACGATTGCCGCATAGGGGATCACGCGATCCTCGCCAACGCGGCCTCGCTGGGCGGGCATGTCCACGTCGGCGATTGGGCAATACTCGGTGGTTTCAGCATCGTGCACCAGTTCTGCCGTATCGGTCAGCACTGCTTTACCGGGATGGGCAGCGTGATCAGCAAGGACGTCCCGCCATACGTCATGGCCGCAGGTCACCCGGCGCGACCGCACGGCATCAACAGCGAGGGGTTGCAGCGACGCGGCTTCACCGCTGAGCAGATTGCCACGATCAAGCGTGCCTACAAGACGCTCTATACCTCAGAACTGCCGCTGGCGGCGGCACGTGAGCAGATTACCGCTATGGCGGCGGGGAATGACGCGTTGCGCGTGTTGGCAGATTTTCTGGCCGTCAGCGAACGCAGTATCGTGCGCTGAGGGAGTCTCGCGTGCAGCAGCTGCGCATCGGCATCGTCGCCGCAGAGCCTTCGGGTGATCTGCTTGCCGCAGGGCTGATGGATGCACTGCGCGAGTTGTTGCCGTCTGTACAGTTCGAGGGTGTCGCCGGTCCGCTGATGAACGAAAGCGGCATCGACGAATGGGCGTCAATGGACAGCCTGTCGGTCATGGGCCTGTTCGAGGTCATTCAGCACCTGCCACGTCTGTTGCGCCTGCGCGCGGGTCTGCTGCAACGTTGGCGCGACACCCCTCCGGCGGCATTCATCGGTGTCGATGCGCCTGATTTCAACCTCGGTGTCGAGTGCCGCCTGCGTGCCGCCGGTATTCCCACGGTGCACTATGTCAGCCCGACGGTCTGGGCCTGGCGGACGCGTCGCGTGCGCAAGATTCGCCGGGCAGTGGATCTGCTACTGACCATCTTCCCGTTCGAGGCCGAGTTTCTCGACCGCTATCAGGTGCCATCGCACTATGTCGGACACCCGCTGGCCTGTGACATGCCGTTGCAGCCGGATAGCGCATCGGCGCGCCGTGAACTCGGTCTCGATCCGCGTGGCCCGGTGCTGGCAGTGCTGCCGGGGAGCCGGCGCGGCGAGGTTGGCCGCCTCGCCCGGCCGTTCATCGAGACAGCGGTTGCGCTGCGCCGGCAGTTAACTGATCTGCAGGTTGTGGTGCCGCTGGTCAACGAGACGACCCGGGCCATTTTCGATCAGGAGCTGCACGCGATCGCCCCCCAACTGCCGGTGCGCGTGGCAATCAACGCAAGTCGGACCGCGCTGGCCGCTGCCGACGTGGTGTTGACGGCCTCAGGGACGGCTACGCTCGAGGGCCTGCTGAGCAAGCGTCCGATGGTGGTCGGCTACAAGGTACAGGCGGCGACCTATTGGGTGGCGCGCGTGTTGGGACTGGTCAAGGTCAGGCACGTTGCGATGGCCAATCTGCTGGCCGATGAGCGTCTGGCGCCCGAGTTGATCCAGGGCGATTGTGAAGCGCGACACCTGTTGCCGCCATTGCTGGCGTTCTTTCAGGACGCCGGACTGCGCGAGCGCATCGCCACCCGTTACCGCGAGATCCACGAGCAACTGCGCATGGATACCAATCGTGAAGCGGCACGTGCCGTGGTCGAGTTGCTGCGGGGGCGGGGTCTTGTCTGAACGGCTGGTGTGCGGCGTGGACGAGGTAGGACGCGGACCATTGGCCGGGCCAGTGGTCGCGGCGGCGGTGATCCTCAATCCAGACCGGCCGATCGCCGGGCTCGATGACTCGAAGAGGCTTTCGGAAAGACGCCGCGAGTCCCTGTTCGACGAAATCACCGATCTTGCGTTGTGCTGGGCGCTGGGGCGCGCCGAGGTCGAGGAGATCGATGAGATCAACATCCTGCAGGCGAGCCTGTTGGCGATGCAGCGCGCCGTGGCCGCGCTCGGTATCGCCCCGCGACAGGTGCTGGTTGACGGCAATCAACTGCCGCGCCTCGACTGTCCGGCACGTGCGATCGTGGGCGGCGATGCCAGTGAGCCCTGTATCTCGGCGGCGTCGATCATCGCCAAGGTCAGCCGCGACCGTGAGATGCTGGTGCTCGATAGCGCCTATCCGGGGTACGGTCTCGCGCAGCACAAGGGCTATCCGACCAAGGCGCACATGGAGGCCCTGCAGAGGCTCGGTGTGACGCCGATCCACCGCCGCTCCTTTGCACCAGTTCGTCGCCTGATCGACTGAGATAAGCCTTTTTCCGGCGGTTTTTTCGCCACTTGGCGATCCCGCGGGTAGTCCCGAATGGCGCCTGACGACGACAGGGGACTGCCGCTTCCCGCCAAGTGGCGGTCGACAGTCGGGCAGGGTATTCTGCTTACCGTATTCCCTCCCCGAGTGACACCGCCCGACGCCATGGCAGCCGAATTCGTCCACCTGCATGTGCACTCCGAGTACTCGCTGGTAGACGGTGTGACGCGGATCAAGCCGCTGGTCAGGCGGGTCGCTGAACTCGACATGCCCGCCGTGGCGCTGACCGACCAGTCCAACATGTTTGCCCTGGTCCGGTTCTACAAGGCGGCGATGGCGGCCGGTGTCAAACCGATCTGCGGGGTCGACGTCTGGATGCACAATCCCGACGACGCGAACAAGCCGGATCGGCTGATACTGCTTGTGCAGGACAACCGGGGCTATCGCAATCTCACCGAGTTGGTGTCGCGCAGCTACCGCGAGGGCCAGCATCTTGGCCGCGCAATGATGCAGCGCGACTGGTTCACCCCGACCTCGACCGCCGGCCTGATCGCACTGTCCGGGGGGCGGGAGGGTGACGTCGGACGCGCGCTGGTAGGTGGCAACCGGCAACTCGCCGAACAGCGCCTCGACGATTGGCTGGCCCTGTTCGGTGATCGTTACTACCTGCAACTGGTGCGCAGCGGACGCGAGCACGAAGAGGCCTGTGTGCATGCCAGCGTCCGGCTGGCCGCCGCCAGGGGTGTGCCGGTCGTGGCGACCAACGGTGTGTGTTTCCTCGAAGCACGCGAATTCCCTGCGCACGAGGTCCGGGTGTGCATCCACGAGGGACGCACGCTCGACGATCCGCGGCGCGCGCGCGCCTATTCGGAGCAGCAATACCTGCGTTCACCAGCCGAGATGGCCGTGTTGTTCGCTGACCTGCCGGAGGCGCTGCACAACTCGGTGGAGATCGCCAAGCGCTGCAACCTGCAGATCACGCTCGGCAAGAACTTCCTGCCGGAGTTTCCGATCCCGCAGGGAATGACGATCGATGAGTTCTTCCGTGCCGAGTCGCGCAAGGGCCTTGAGTGGCGCCTCAAACGCATCCTCGACCCGGTGGCGGAAGATTTTGCCGAGCGCCGCAAGCCCTATGACGAACGCCTGGAGATCGAGCTCGACGTCATCACCAAGATGGGTTTTCCGGGTTACTTCCTGATCGTCGCCGACTTTATCCAGTGGGCCAAGGACAACGACGTGCCGGTGGGGCCAGGGCGTGGCTCCGGTGCCGGATCGCTGGTCGCCTATGCGCTGAAAATCACCGATCTCGACCCCCTTGAACACGACCTGCTGTTCGAGCGCTTTCTCAATCCGGAACGTGTCTCCATGCCCGACTTCGACGTCGATTTCTGCATGGACAAGCGCGACCGCGTGATTGACTACGTGGCCCGCAAGTATGGCCGTGACTCGGTATCGCAGATCATCACTTATGGCTCGATGGCCGCGAAGGCGGTGGTGCGCGACGTCGGGCGCGTGCTCGGGCATGCATATGGATTCACCGACCGCGTCGCCAAGATGGTGCCGTTCGAGCTCGGCATGACGCTCGACAAGGCGCTGGAGGAGAGCGACGAGCTCAAGCAGGCCTACGCGAATGATGAAGAGGTCACGCAGCTGATCGACATGGCGCGCCAGCTCGAGGGCTTGGCACGCAACGCCGGCAAGCACGCCGGTGGGGTGGTGATTGCGCCGGGCAGGCTGACCGATTTCAGTCCGCTTTACTGCGAGCCGGACGGCACCAACCTGGTGACCCAGTTCGACAAGGACGACGTCGAGGCCGCCGGCCTGGTCAAGTTCGATTTCCTCGGCCTGCGTACCCTGACCATCATCGACTGGGCGCTCAAGACGATCAACGCGGTACGTGGCAGACAGGCGCTCGATCCGATCGATATCTCTGCCATACCGGTCGACGACATCGATGCGTTCACCCTGCTCAAGAGCGCCGAGACCACCGCGGTGTTCCAGCTCGAATCGGCCGGCATGAAGCAGCTGATCAGCAAGCTGCAGCCGGACTGTTTCGACGACATCACCGCCCTGGTCGCGCTGTTTCGCCCCGGGCCGCTGCAGTCGGGCATGGTCGACGACTTCATTGCGCGCAAGCACGGCGTCCAGGAGGTGGTATATCCGCACCCGGACCTGGCGCCGATCCTGGCATCGACCTACGGGGTGATCCTGTACCAGGAGCAGGTCATGCAGATCGCCCAGGTACTGGCTGGTTACACCCTTGGCGGCGCCGACCTGCTGCGCCGCGCAATGGGCAAGAAGAAGGCGGAGGAGATGGCCAAGCAGGGCGAGATCTTCCGCACCGGTGCGGTCGCACGCGGCGTCGAAGAGAAGACCGCAACCTACATCTTCGACCTGATGGAGAAGTTCGCCGGCTACGGTTTCAACAAGTCGCATTCGGCCGCCTATGCGCTGGTGTCGTATCAGACGCTTTGGCTCAAGGCGCATTACCCGGCCGCCTTCATGGCCGCAGTACTGTCCTCGGACATGGACAATACCGACAAGGTGGTGACCTTCATCGAAGAATGCCGCTCGATGAAGCTCAAGGTCGAGCCGCCGGATGTGAATCGCTCCAGCTATATGTTCACCGTCGACGGCGACGACACGGTCGTCTACGGCCTGGGTGCGATAAAGGGTGTCGGTGAGGGGGCGATCGAGGGCATCGTCGAGTTGCGTGAGCGTGACGGTCCGTTCCGCGACCTGTTCGAGTTCTGTCGTCGCATCGATCTCAAGAAGGCCAACCGGCGGGTGCTGGAATCCCTGATCCGCGCCGGCGCCCTGGACCACCTCGGCGAGAACCGTGCGACGCTGATGATCCTGTTGCCGTTGGCACTGAAGATGGCTGAACAGCAGGCGGCGATGCAGGCGGCAGGGCAGGACGACCTGTTCGGCATGTCGGCGCCCGAGCCTGCCGCACCGAGCCCCGGGGTGGTGCCGGATGCGATCGAGGAATGGGACGACGAACAGCGTCTGGCGGGGGAAAAGGAGACGCTGGGCCTGTTCCTGACCGGGCATCCGATCGATTTTTACGAGCCCGATCTCAAGGCAATGATCGGCACCCGTATCGCCCGCCTGAGCCTGGACAACGTGCGCGAGATCCGTGGCCGCCGCGGCGGCAAGAAAGTCACAGTCGCCGGCATGGTGGTGGCGGTCAACCGGCGCAATACGCAGCGTGGCCCGATGGCCTCGGTCCTGCTCGACGACAAGACCGGACGTATCGAGGCCACTCTGTTCAACGAGGCCTACGAGCAGTTTCGCGACCAGATTGCCACCGACCGGGTGGTGGTCGTCGAGGGCACCCTGGCGCACGACGAATACCGCGGTGGCCTGAACATCCGCGCCGACCGCCTGAGCGGCCTGGAGGATGTCCGGGTGGCGCGTGCCGCCGTGGTCGAGATCGAACTGCGCGAGGCGTGGCTGCGCGAACGTGGGATGGCATCGATCGATGTGGCCAGTGAACTCAAGGCCATGCTCGAGCCAGTGCTCGGCGGCACCGGCGAGGTGCGTCTGCGCTACCAGCGGCTGGATGCCGCGGTGGTACTGCGGCTCGGCGCCGACTGGCGCATCAGGCCCACGGATGCGTTTCTGCGCCAGGCGCAGCGGCTGCTGGGCAGCGGCGTGGTGAACATCCGTTTCCGCCCACCGCCGCAGGAGGCATCGGGCCGGTCGGTCGACTATGCTCAATCGGGCTGAGCGTAGCACCGGGCGAGTGCGCGCGGGGAGGCGCTTCGGGCCGGCGCCTTGCGGTATGATTGCAAAGTTACAGTGGTCGCAGATACAGAAAAATGAATCTTGATTTTCTCGAATTCGAGCAACCGATCGCCGAACTACAGGCGAAGATCGAGGAGCTTCGCCTCGTCGGCAACGACAACGAGATCAATATCCAGGAAGAAATCGAGCGCCTGGAGGGCAAGAGCCGTTCGCTGACCGAATCGATCTTTTCCAATCTCACGCCGTGGCAGATCTCGCAGCTCGCGCGTCATCCTCTGCGCCCTTACACCTTCGATTATGTGTCACGTATCGTTGACGATTTCGAGGAACTCCACGGTGACCGCGCCTATGCGGACGACAAGGCGATCGTCGGAGGTCTCGGACGCATCCAGGGACGTCCGGTGATGCTGATCGGTCACCAGAAGGGCCGCGACACCAAGGAAAAGATCCTGCGCAATTTCGGGATGCCGCGCCCGGAGGGTTACCGCAAGGCGCTGCGGCTGATGAAAATGGCCGAGCGTTTCGGTCTCCCGGTGTTGACGTTTATCGATACTCCGGGCGCCTATCCGGGTGTCGGCGCTGAAGAACGCGGGCAGAGCGAGGCGATCGCGCGCAACCTGTTTGAGATGGCTGGGCTGCGCACGCCGATCATCGCCACAGTGATCGGCGAGGGCGGTTCCGGTGGTGCGCTGGCGATCGGTGTTGCCGACCGCGTGCTGATGATGCAGTACAGCACCTACTCTGTGATCTCTCCGGAAGGCTGTGCGTCGATCCTGTGGAAAGACGCGGAGAAGGCGCCACTGGCCGCCGAGGCGATGGCGATCACCTCGAAGCACCTCAAGGAATTCAAGCTGATCGACGACATCGTGCCCGAACCCCTGGGCGGTGGTCATCGTGACCCCGATGCTGTGGCGCGCAATCTGAAAAAGGCGCTGTTGGGCGCCTTGGACACTGTCCGCGAGGTGGCAATCGATCACCTGCTGGAACAACGATATGAGCGCCTGATGACCTACGGTGTCGTCGCGCGTTAAGACTTCGACGCAGTCACTCGCGCCCGACCACCTGCTCGGGCGCCTGAACGACCACCTGCCGATTCCCGGACGCTATTGGGTTGCGTTCAGTGGCGGCCTCGATTCCAGCGTGCTGCTGAATCTTCTGGTTGCCGTTCGAGAGAAGCTGCTCGCGCCCCTGTCTGTCATCCACGTCGATCATCGACTGCAGCCACAGTCTGCCGCATGGGCGCAGCACTGCCACAGTGAATGTCGGCGCCTTGGGGTCCCGCTCATCTCGATCAAGGTCGATGCGGCGCACCGACCGGGTGAGAGCCCGGAGGCCGCCGCACGCATTGCGCGCTACGCCGCATTGGCCGACACGATCGGTGCCGATGGGATGCTGCTGACAGCCCATCACCGCGACGACCAGGCCGAGACCCTGTTACTGCAACTGTTGCGTGGCGCCGGCGTCGAGGGCCTGGCGGCGATGCCGATGGTTCGCGAGTGGTCGGGGGGCTGGCATGCCCGGCCCCTGCTGGCGTGGAGCCGCGCGGCGATCCACGAGTGGGCCGTCACGCATCAACTGCGGTGGGTCGACGACCCGAGCAATGCCGGCACTGCCGCCGATCGCAACTACCTGCGGCACCAGGTGATGCCGGCGCTGGTCGCGCGCTGGCCGGGGGCGGCCCAAAACCTTGTCCGCAGTGCCGCGCATTGCGCGGATGCCGCGGCAATGATTCGGCACCAGGCAGCACTCGACCTGGATCATGCCTCCCGGACCGCACCTGGCAGGTTGCCGGTTGCGCGGCTGCGCGATCTGCCCGAAGCCAGGGCGCGAAATCTCCTGCGACTGTGGTTGCGTGGCCTTGGCGCGGCGCCGCTGCCGGCGGCCCGCCTGGACGAGGCGCTGTCGCAGCTGTGCTCGGCGCGGGCCGATGCACAGGTGTGTATCGCGTGGCACGGCATGACACTGCGCCGCTACCGGGAAGAAGTGTGGCTGGTGCCGGAGGATGTGTGCGCGCCGCCCGAAAACCCGTTCGACTGGGACGGTGAGGCGATCGAACCGGGCCCGGGCCTCGGCCTGGTCCGACGCCGGCTTGCGCCTGGCGGCATCGACCAGCAGCGTTGGGCGCGCGGCCGGGTGCAGCTGGGATTTCGCCACGCAGGTCTGCGTTGCAGGCCTGTCGGTCGTATCGGCAGCCGGTCGTTCAAGGCCCTGGCACAGGAATGTGGCATTCCGCCGTGGTTGCGCGATTGTGTGCCGCTGCTCCTGATCGATGGTGAACTTGCGGGCATCGCCAACTGCTGCACCTGTGAGCCTTTCGCCGCGCCCCCTGGCGAATCGGGATGGGTCATCGAATGGCTGTCCGAGTCCTCCGCGACCGATTGGTCTCCCTCTCCCCCCGGGAGAGGGGTGGGGTGAGGGAACAGAGTCAACCGGTGTCGGTTTGCGCCCATCCTGGCCTTCTCCAACGGGGACTCTAAAGATTCCGCGGTCGCCGTCGCTATGTCCCCTGAACACGTGTGGTCTCCCCCGTCAGGGCGATGGCCCATACCGGTTGGCGACGGGAGACGGAGGCGTTACACAATGAAGAAACAAGCGGGCTTCACCCTGGTTGAGTTGGTCGTGGTGATTATTATTCTCGGGATTCTGGCGGCGACCGCCTTGCCGAGGTTCATGAATGTCCAAACCCAGGCGCATGAAGCCGCGGTCGATGGGGCCTCGGGCGGCTTCGGTACCGGTGTGGCGATGTTCCGTGCGCAGTGGATCGCAAACGGCCACAACGCTGCACAGGCCGACGTGGCCAATTTCGGTGACGGAAAGGTCGACTCCAACGCGGCCGGATGGCCGGTCGGTACCGGCGACAATGCGACGATCGACGACGCTGATGCCTGTGTCGAGGTCTGGAACGGCATCATGCAGAACCCGCCGACAGTCGCGACCAAGACCGGCTCTGACTATCAGGCCAGTGCCAGTGGTCAGGTCTGTACTTTCGCCTACCAGGGTGACAGCAGTACCAAGCGGCTGATCGCCTACGATGCCACGACCGGTGCGCTGACGGTCACCAACCCGTAAAGCTTTTTCGGGCATGGGCCCATGCGAAGCGATGCCTTGAACATTAGGACGCGGCCTCCGGGCCGCGTTTCCTGTGTGTGGCGGGCGCAACTTGGCTACACGATTGTCGAACTGGTGGTGGTGATGGTGCTGCTGGGCATCCTGGCGGCCTCAGCCATGCCGCGTTTTTTTGCGGCCAGCCGATTCGAGGAGATGGGTTTCGCCGACAGCTCGGCGGGCGCGCTGCGTTTTGCGCAGAAGCTTGCTTTGAGTTCCGGATGTGATACCGGCTTTTCTATCGGCCCCACCGGTTACGCGTTGTTGCTGCGGGCGACCCGCTGCGACGCCGGGGACTTCACCCGGGCGGTAATGCGTCCCGGTGGTGCTGCCTGGAAAGAAGCGGCACCTGCCGGTGTCAGTGTGGGATCGCTGGCGGTGTTCTTCGATGCGCAGGGGCGACCTTTTGATACCGCGACCGGCAAGCGGCTGGACGCCGTAATCACCTATGTGGTGGGCAGCCGCACCCTGGCGATAGAGCCGGAAACGGGTTTCGTTCATTGATGATGAATACGAACCGCCGACAATCCGGTGCCAGCCTGATCGAGATGGTGATCTCGGTCGTGATCATCTCGGTCGTAGCGACCTCTGTGATGATGGTGGTCACACAGGTGGCGCGCACCAGTGCCGATCCGATGGTGCGTATTCAGGCCGGTGCCATTGCGCAGGCGTACATGGACGAGATCCTGGTCCAGTCCCTGAATGACCCTGACGGCGGCGAGACCGGCGGTCCTGAAGCTGGCGAGACACGCGCGACTTTCGACGATGTCTCGGACTACGACGGACTCAGTGACACTGACGGTGCCCGTGAC
>Ga0116162_10000580_pt1 | contig 25886 bp, 24 predicted proteins | sample AD_UKC105_MetaG_FD_89875 | JGI IMG/M metagenome (GOLD analysis project Ga0116162, IMG submission 89875) | Active sludge microbial communities of municipal wastewater-treating anaerobic digesters from Hong Kong - AD_UKC105_MetaG | ecosystem: Engineered > Bioreactor > Anaerobic > Digestate...
AGACGATCATCAAATCCGGTGCCGATAAAGTATTCATCAACTCTGCAGCCGTAAAAAAACCGGCTTTGATTTCCGATGCAGCTGAGGTAATTGGTTCAGCCAATCTCTGCATAGCGGTTGATGCAAAACGAATGAATGATTCCTGGCATGTCTTTATAAACGGGGGAAGAATTGATACAGGTCTTGATGCAGTTGAATGGTGTAGAAGATGTGAACAACTCGGTGCCGGCGAAATTCTCCTGACCTCTATGGATACGGATGGTGTAAAAGAGGGGTTTGATATCGGACTGACAGGAATAATCTCCGATGCCGTTACCTTACCCGTAATCGCCTCCGGCGGTGCGGGAAAAATTGAAGATTTCATTGAAGTATTCACTGAAACTTCAGCTTCAGCAGCGCTTGCCGCATCAATTTTTCATTATGGAACGGTCAGCATCTCTGAATTAAAAAATAATCTTGAAAGGAATGGTATTAATGTCAGAAAAATATGAAGCACTCACAAAAAAGATCGACTGGAAAAAAAGCGGGGGCCTTGTACCTGTTATCGTACAGGACAGGGAAAAAAACGTGTTAACACTTGCCTATATGAACGAAGAAGCCCTCTCCCTGACGTTAAAAACAGGTTTCGCTCATTATTTTTCCAGATCAAAGGAACGAATCAGAAGAAAAGGGGAAGTCAGCGGGAATACGCAACAACTTGTTGAAATCAAACTGGATTGTGATCAGGACGCGCTTCTGTTGACTGTAAAACAAAAGGGGACCGCGTGTCATACAGGACATTATTCCTGTTTTTACGAAACAATTACCGGAGAACTTGATCAGCCCGTCGAAAAGATAGATTATTCTCTGAATTATCTGAAGGAACTGGAAGACCTCATCAGAACAAGAAAAGCCGAGATGCCGGAAGGTTCTTATACAACAAAACTCTTTACCGACGGCAGGGAAAAGATTTATAAAAAATTTGGTGAAGAAGCCGTGGAAGTCCTTGTTGCTGAGACAAGAGACTCTTTGATCTATGAATTGGGAGATTTATTTTATCACCTGTTTGTCCTCCTCGCATATAACGATATTAAATTTGATGAGATCATTGAGGAACTGGCAAAAAGGAGGAAATGATGCGATTCCGAAAAAACATCCTTGAAATGAAACCATACCGGGTTCCTGCAAAATTGCCTCCTATCAGGCTGGATAAGAATGAAAGTCCATTTGATGTACCGGATTATATCAAAGAGAGTGTTTTTAAATATTTTAAGACGAATAATTTTAACCGCTACCCAGAGATAGATTCCGAGAGTCTGAGGAAAAAGATAGCGGATAAAACGGGAAGTCCTGAAAATGGCGTATTTATTTCCAACGGTGGAGATGCCCTTATTCCGGAGATCCTCAGTCTGTTTGAAGGGGAACAGATCATTACCTTTACACCGACATTTTCGATGTACAGTTTTTATGCCTCAAGAATGGGACTCGAAACGGTTGAAATAGAGCTCGACAACGGCTTTGCACTTCCCGAAAACATAGAGTCTGATCCTGAAAAGACTGCCCTCATCGTTATCTGCTCACCGAACAACCCAAGCGGAAATGATATGGAGGAGGCCAAAATCAGGGAGATACTAGACAAAGGTATTCCCGTCCTCCTTGACCAGGCTTATGTGGAATTTTCCGAAAAAGATTATAGTCATCTGCTCAAAGACTACGAGAATCTGATTATTCTGAGAACTTTTTCAAAGGCGTTCGGTTTAAGCGGTCTGAGAATCGGATACGCTCTGACGGGTGAAACGATTGCAGCACAATTCAGAAAGGCCCATTCACCTTTCAGTTTGAATACTTTTTCCTCCAGAGTTGCTTATGAAATGATAGAAGAATCCAATCTGCTGAAGGAAAAGCTAAATTTTATAAAAACCGAAAGAGATGCTTTATTCGAAGAATTTTCAGAAATAATACCAGTCAGATCGTCTGCAAATTTTCTTCTGATAAAGGCGGACTGTTATCAGTATTTTTTCGAAAATGGGATAGCCACAAGAAAATTCAGTGGAGATTTGAGTGATTTCGTAAGGATCACAATAGGCACAAAAGAAGAAAATGAGCTTGTAAGACGTCTATTAAAGAGATTCTTAAACAAAAATAAAACATGGATTCATTAAACTGAAAAAACAAGACTTCCAGAGAGGTGGTGCTGAAAGTGATAAAGGTCGAAGGACTCTGTCATTCGTATACAAACGATGATCATTATGCGGTCAGAGATGTATCTTTTGAAGTGGAAAAAGGGGAAATATTCGGTTTTCTGGGCCCGTCGGGTGCGGGCAAATCCACTACTCAGGGAATCCTGACCGGATTGCTCCCACTTCAGAAAGGTCATGTTGTCGTTGCCGGATATGATATCAGGAAGGTTGATAATAAACGCTTCAACAAGATAGGCGTCTCCTTTGAACAATCTAACGTATACAGCAAACTCACCGCGAGGGAAAATCTTGAATTTTATGCCAGACTCTTTGACGTTGAGACAAGAGCCCCGGAAGAGCTGCTGCAACTGGTAGGACTTTCCGGAAAGGAAAATGACAGGGCGGGAACTTTTTCAAAGGGGATGAAACACCGTCTCACCTTTGCCCGTTCGATGCTAAACAATCCAGAACTCTGGTTTCTCGATGAACCGACAACCGGTCTGGATCCGGCTATTGCCGCAACTATAAAGGAAATCATAAGGGATCAGAAAGACAAGGGGGTTACCACCTTCCTGACAACTCACAACATGTATATCGCAGATGAACTATGTGACAGGGTCGCATTTATCATCGACGGTGAGATCAAACTGATTGATACGCCTAAAAATCTGAAACTGCAATATGGAAAAAAACTGGTCGATATCGAGTATTTCAAGGGGGATAAACTCTTTAAGGAAACCCTGAAAACGATAGATGAAAATGATCTGATGAGGCTCGCAGAGATAACGAGAAATTATCAGATATCTACCATGCATACAAAGGAGGCAACCCTCGAGGAAATCTTCATCCAGGTGACCGGAAGGGGGCTTGCTTAACATGAAACTCTGGAGCAGCTACATAAAGGAACTGAAAATAGCTTCAAGAGGGTTTTATTTTTATGTGGAACTATTCATGGCAATTGTGCTTTTAATCATTCTGCTCGTATTCGTTCAGGAAAATCCCGTATCAAAAGAAAAAGAATTCATCTATTATAACGTTCCGGAGCTTATCAAACAGATAGAAATGCATCGGGAAATTACCGCCGGAAGAATGAAACTGACAGAACCCGTAAAGCTCACCCTGAAAGCTGTCAAATTTGAGATAACCGATGAGAAAACGGGAGAGGCTCTATCTTTCTATTATGACGAAGAGAAGATCATCACGGTTGATACCGCTGAAATTATTAATCCCGAAAGCGGAAAGCTCGAAAAAACCTTATTTATGATGGAAAACAAGGAAGATCTGATGAGAGCGGCACTTTCAGAAAAAAGCATGGGAGCTGAGATCAGGACAGATTTATCCGGTACCGTTTATTTCACTTATTACCTTCAGGGTTATGAAACGGAGCGTATGGTCAATCTGCTGTATATCATATCCGATAACTCGTCTGACAGGCTTCTTCAGCAGATAGAGCAACAGAACATAAGAACCCTGAGCGATGAAGAGATATTGAACAACCGTCAGAATCTGCTGCCTCTTTTTATAGTCTTCACCGGTAGCCTAATGGGTTTCTTTATCGTTATGGCCTATATTTTTCTGGATAAAGATGAAGGTGTTATTAAAGCCTATGCCGTTACCCCTTCATCTCTTTGGACCTATCTTCTCAGTAAAATAGGGATCATTGTAACGACCGTCGTCATTTCGGCAAGTATTATCACTCTGCCTGTCATGGGATTATCGATTAATTATTTCCCTTTTTATGTCTTTCTCATCCTGACCAATTTCACATTCGCCGCACTTGGACTGCTGATTGCCAGTTTTTATGATTCTATCGACAAGGCTTTTGGTGTTCTTTATCTGGTAATGATTATCCTGATGATTCCCGTTTTTCCATACATCATACCAAGCTTTGATCCGGTCATTTTAAGATTTTTTCCAACTTATAGCATTCTCAATGGATTCAGGGATATTCTGCTTAACAAGGATATGACCTATGTCTGGATCTATTCACTTGTTTATCTGATTAGCGGATTTTTATTATTACTAATTGCCAAATACCGGTTTAAAAAAACACTAACCGTTTAGAGGTGATCTTATGTTTAAAAAAATGATGGCAATATTTGGCAGAGATGTCCTTTCATCGACAAGAGATACCATGGCAGTCTATATCATGATTATTCCGGTAGCACTTGCCGTCGTTATAACCCTTCTAACACCGGGATTAAACGATACCACGGTCAATATCGCACTCCTGAAAAGCGACAAAGCGGAGCATGCCGAATTTCTGAAGCAGTTTGCCAAAGTAGAAATTTTCAATACCGCTGATGAAATAGAAGAAAGAGTGAGAAAAAGAGACGATACCGGCGGAATCATCCCGCTGAACGGTGAATATGAAATTATTCTCCAGGGAAACGAAAATACCGCTGTAAGCGATTATATTGCGGCTTTAAATGCGTTGTACGAACTTGATGCTTCCGTTGAAGACTCCAACACCATCATCAAATCATTTGGCTATACGGTTCCTCCGGTAAAAACCAAACTGGTAAATATGTTAATCCTTCTGTCTGTTATGCTGACGGGTATGCTGATTTCCATTACCATTGTAGAAGAAAAAGCTGATAATACAATTAATGCAGTCAACGTGACCCCTATATCACAAACCGCATTCATCTTTGGAAAAAGTCTTCTTGGGGGCAGTGTACTACTGTTCAGCATCATCATTTCACTCATCATAACCGGTTATTCCGATATAAACTGGATAATGATATTAATGGTCGGATTCACATCCATGCTTCTGAGCCTTATCGTTGGATTTCTTCAGGGCATCACTTCAAAAGACATCATGGAAGCCGCAGGAAGTGTGAAATTGATCATGTTCCCGATGGCACTGTCCATAGCCGGATACGAACTCTTTGGAGAGAAGTGGCAATGGACCATGTACTGGAGTCCATTTTACTGGGCCTACAAGGCAAATGACATGATTCTTTCCAGAAGAGCTCAATGGTCTACCGTTCTTCTCTGTTCAGGAATCGTACTGCTTATTTCTATCCTCGTTTATTTTATATCCTATCCAAAGATAAGAAAGGGATTGAGTTAGAAGCGTGCGGAATTTTTGAAGCCTGACGATATAAAGAAATCCTATTCATTGAAATCTTTATTAAAAGACCCGTTATAAAATTTTCAATATTTGTTTCATATAAAAACTTTATACAAACAGAAACTGATTGATACGGCAAACACGACAAAGGGAGAATCCTTAAGGATTCTCCCTTTGTCGTGTTTGTTAAATAACATGGTGCCGAGGGCGGGAGTCGAACCCGCACGAGGGATCAACCTCGTCGGTTTTTGAGACCGATGCGTCTGCCATTCCGCCACCCCGGCATCTCTATTACAAACACTCTCTGATTGGTGGAGTCGATGGGATTCGAACCCACGGCTTCTACCTTGCGAAGGTAACACTCTCCCAGCTGAGTTACGACCCCAACATGAGCAAGGTATTATAACACACAACACATACCGGGTCAAGTAAATGATGATTCGAAAAGTCGTTAACAAATAACTTATCTTTTTGTTGTATAATATGCAGGTAGTATTATACAAATAGAGATTAATTTAGTTCTCATGGAGGAGGATTTTTATGAAAAGATTTTTTTTGTTGTTGTTATCTGTAATTCTTCTATTTTCAACCGTTTCACTATCTTATTACACACTCGGTACTTCTGAAGTTCTTCCATCCCTTGGATCTCCCTATTATAAGATCCCAAATTATTACAGCTACGGATATCCTTCCACGTCATACTTAAGACCTTATTACGGCTATGGATACGGCTATCTTTCCTACCCTTCAGTTTATGCCACTTATGTGCCGACTATCAGGTATTCAACCACTTATGTACCTACTTATAAAGCCGTAACCACTGCACATTATTCAACAACGGTTAATTATCATTATACTTATCCTACTTATGCGCCTTATTATATTAACCAGTATTCCAACGCTTATGGAGTTTACAGCCCTTATTACACCTATCCCTACGGATGGTGAGATGATGAAAAGATCAATTATCTTACTGCTATTCTTATTGATTGTTTCAGGAATTGCTGCGTTTGCAGAGAGGATTAACCTGAGCAATGGGAAGATGATAGAAGGGTATATACTGAGTATTAATCAGGATACTATGGAAATTCAATTATCGGACGACAGCATTCTGACCGTGAACAGAAATGAGATCGTCTCGGTGGATTATCAGGTAAGTGCCGTAAAAAATGAAATTCCAACTCAAAGTGTTCCCATCGCATCTTCTGTGTCCAACATCGTTCCTATACAAGAAATATACCCTCCTGTATCCTATCCGATAGACATTTATGCGGGTAGTGGTCTGTTAGATCCCGAATTGGAAGCCAGAAAGAGAATCGTTAAGTACAACGAGAGAAAAAAGAATCCTTTTCTCGCCTCCACTCTCGGATTGGTTTTCCCTGGATGCGGTCATTTCTATTCGGAAAAAATAGGAGAAGGTTTTTTCTTTCTCGGATCAAGAGCTCTTTTCGGAACGCTGATATGGTACGGTTTTAAGACAAGGATCGACACCGAAACTGGTGCTGGTGTTTACAACGATGTCGTGGTTGGGTCGGTAGGAGCTGTTGGTTTTACAGCACTAACCCTATTCGAAGTCATCGATGCTTATTACGCATCAGAAGCCTATAACGATAATCTCAAACTAAAACTCGGCATCGAAACGCTTAATGATGACATCATGCCAATATTTGGAGAATAATAAATAAAAAGAAAGGGCTATTAATGCCCTTTCTTCTTTCATTCTGAAATTTTATCCGCAAATCCCTTTATCACTTCGTATTTTAATTTATGGACATCTTTCTTAGATTTTGTGATCCGCTTCATCATAAAAGCCGTTAAACAATTCAGCTTTTTATAGATAACCGCTCCGCCAAAAAAGGCAATCGGTTCTGCATGTTTCAGGATGTCCTCTGGAAATCCTTCAAGGAATCTTTTCTGTTCATCTTCTGATTCAGAGAGTGCGCAGATATAAAGTGACAGTCTCTTATTCATGAGGCTGTTTCTGTTTTTTTCAAGAAAGGAGATAACCTTTTTGTTTGGTTTGCCCATGTAAATCCCAGTTCCCACAACTATTTTGTCATAAGATTCGAGGTTCGGTAAAGTATTCTCCGACAGATTTAATATCTCTATATCCTTATCTTCAATCTGATGTTCAAAAATCAGTTTTTCTTTTAATATTCTCGCGCTGTTTTCCGTTCCTCCTGCTTTTGTTGCATACAGAATTGCATATTTCATATTTTTCCCCACCTTTATTATGGTATATGATAATATAACAAAAAAATGAACGGTAGTCAATTTATTTAAATTATTCTATCTCTTCCAACAACTTCTGAAACATCGATTTAATCTCTTCAGCCGCTTCTGAATCAGAAATATCGACAACTGGAATTGCATTTGAATTGGCATAGTTTACCTTTTCATCAAACGGAACCTCTCCAATGATCTTTATTTTCTTGCTGTTGCAAAGTGTTTCTATCTCTGAAGTTCTCTGTTTGTTGATATCGTACCTGTTTATAACAACAGAATATGGAATTCTGAAATGCTCAATGACCTCAATCATCCGTTTCATATCGTGTATACCGGATACTGTTGGCTCTGTGACGAGTATCGCATAATCTGTAGCGGTCAAGGAGGAAGTGGCCGGACATCCGATACCAGGTGCACCATCTATGATGACATAATCCCTTTTTCTATCCACAGCCAATCGAAGAGAATTCTTCCTCACTTGGGCGATAAGACCTCCGCTCATTTCTTCACCGGGTCTGAGATCGGCATGGACAAATTCCCCATATCCCGTTTCAGAAATATAGTAATTTCCTGGATGATTGACATTAAAATTGACTGCATTTACGGGACATACGAGTACACAGGCCTTACACCCTTCACAGGCAAATGGATCGACCGAAAAAACTCCGGTCTCTTTTTTTACTATGGCGTTGAAGCGGCAGATTTCATGGCATTTTCCACATTCAATACATTTATTTTCATCGATTTCCGCCTTGTTACCCGCCCAGTATTCATGCTCTTCCCTCAACTCCGGATTTAAGATCAGGTGAAGATTGGCTGAATCCACATCACAATCAGAAATAATATGATTTTTAAATAAAACTGCAAGCGATCCGGAAACGGTTGTTTTTCCAGTCCCACCTTTTCCGCTGATTACAACGATCTGTCTTGTCTTCATCCAACCAGCTCCTTAATCTGGTCAAACATGGCCAGAAACTTATCTTTGTACGCTTCATATTCCTTTACAAACAATCTTCCTTCTGAATGAATTCCCGCCAGTTTCTTATCCAGTGGGATTTTCATAAAGAGTTTGTCTTCAAATTTAGTTTTGAATTCTTTTGAATGTTTTTCTTCCGCAGAATGTTCCCTGTATTTATTGAGAATGATCCCGAATGGTATCCCCATCTCATCAAGTACCTTGCTGACTATCTCCATATCGTGTAATCCAAAAGCCGAATCCTCCGTTACCAACAGAGCAAAATCTACTCCTCTTAACGTTTCTACCACCGGACATGAACTGCCAGGAGGAGAATCAAGAATAATGATTTCATTATCTCCCATATTTTCCTTCAGTGAACGGATGACTTTAACTCCGGATATTTCTCCTACTTTCAGGATTCCCTCACCAAAATCTATCCCTTCTTCAGAAGTTCTGAACTGCAGTTTTCCGAGTTCCTTTGGAATCTCTTTTATCGCCTCTGCAGGACAAACCATTGAACACACACCACAACCGTGACAAAGATTTTTAAAGACCATTGCGCCGGAAGTAAATATATTGATTGCGCCAAATTGACACTCCCTCGAACAGGCACCACATTTAATACATTTTTCATTATCCACTTCAGGAATCATCTGAAAAACCGTCTTTTCTTCTGAACCTTCTCTATAATCAAAGAAAAGATGACTATCAGGCTCTTCCACATCAGCATCCAGTAGCTGAACACTGTATTTTTCGGAAAGTACGTGGGATAAATTGACCGATATAGTTGTTTTCCCGGTTCCTCCCTTTCCGCTTAAAACTGCAATTTTAATTGACATAGCTACCTCCATAATATATATGCTTTTTACATATATATTATAATGCATGTTTTCTTACCTGTCAAATATCTTTTTAATGATCCCTGAGCGGAAAAAAGACCGGTTTGTAAACCAGTCCCGAATAAATAGAAATCTTTATTTTCTTACTTCCGATAATTTGACTTTCAATTCTTTCTCTATATCTTCCAATTCCCTTTCAGCCTTCATTCTCTGCTGATGCCCCTCTTTCTGTATTGTCAATACCTCATCAATAGTCGTGATAAGATCTTCGTTAACCTTTTTAAGGGTTTCAAGTTCAACGATACCCCTTTCACTTTCTCTTGCCGTTTCAACCGTATTTTGTTTCAACATCTCAGAATTCTTTCTGAGAAGGTCATTTGTCGTTTGTGAAACCTGTTTCTGAAGCTCAAGTGCTTCCTTCTGTCTGAATATACTGATCGCAATGACAATCTGGTTTTTCCAGAGTGGTATCGTATTAAGTAGCGATGACTGAATTTTTTCTACGAGAAGGTGATTGTTATTCTGTATCAATCGAATCTGAGGGGCAGTCTGTATAGAAATCGTCTTGCTGAGCTTCAGATCATGCACCCTTTTCTCAAACCTGCTCTGGAATTGAGTTGCATCGTTCAGCTTCTGAGCATCCATCGGATCTGATGTTTCATTCGCCTTCGCCTGCAGCTCTGGAATTATAGCTTCTTCCAGTTCATCGAGCTTCAATTCCCCCGCGGCAATATAATAATTCAGATTAGTCATATAATCAAGATTCTTTTCGTAAACTTTATCCAGCATGACGATATCCTTCATCAGCTGCATTTTAGCCTTTTCAAGGTTATTAATAATCGTTTCTATCTGAACACTCATCTTCTGATATTTCCCGATAAACTTTTTTACAGCTTTTTCCATCGAATTGAAGAATGGAAGTTTTGAAAAAAAGCCCCCGTCATTGTTGGCCGCCAGATTTCCCGCATCAAGATCCTTTACCTTCAGCATGAGTTCGGTCATTATTTCGCCGACATAACCAACATCTTTTGCCCTGACCTCATTCAGAATTGAATCTGAAAAATTAGCGATATCACTCTGTACACCGGATCCAAATTGGGCAACATAACTGGAATCTTCAACGTTTATTCCTTCTCTGATCTGTTCAATTTTATTTCTGTCATCTTCTGAAATAGGTGCTGCAAACAATTTCTGGATTTCCTTTTTTTCATTTTCCGTTTCCATCTTCTTCCTCCTATTTTGAAGTATCCTGTTTTTCAAAAGTCTCTATGATTTTTGTCATGATGTCAGCTGTCGGCATGGGAATAACCTGTTGTACCTGAGCGGCAATTCCCTCTATCCCGAACTGTATCGGATCATTTATAATACCGGTTAGACCTGTTCTGAATCCATTATCCTCCCAGATAATCTCCTGGACTCTTTCATCGTTAAAGGCGTCTATCAATCGATTGGCTTCTTCTTTTAAAGCAATGATGATATGAGAACTCCATACCGTTGGAACCGGGTAGATAATCCTTATTTTACTTTTTACCTGATCCCATATTTCAGGATTATCCCGCTTAAATTCGATCAATTGATTTTCATAGCCGACGATTATTGGCTTAGCACCAACGCCTGTTCTCAAATATAGTGTAAACAGATCACCGGAAGAGTACTCAAGATAACCTAATCTCTTATATATCTTCAAGAGTCTCTCAAGAACTCTATCTAAATTTTCATAGCCAATGCCATTTCCATCGTTCATAATCTTGGCAAGGAGTCCGACAAACTGATTCCCAGAATTCGATTTTGTTGGATCGGTTGATACAATGCTTATTTTTCCATAAAGCTCATTGATACCAATCTCTTTCCAGCTCTTTTCAGCCTCTACCACTTCAAGCAATTTTTCCATATCGGCATAATAAACGCCGTCCTGCTGAAAGACAATCCCCTCTTTTTCAAGAGCCTCGACTACAATATCCCAGCTGTAGAGTACAATTGGAGAGTTAAAAGGATTTGAACTCTTTAAAAGCCGGTTCGCCTGAGTTTCTTTGAATATCTCCAATGCGATCTGACTGGACGGAAAAAGGAAATCCATTTCTCCGGTATTCTCCTGAACCATTTCAATAGATCCGGCTTTCACGTAATCTACATGAAGCGAATAATCATTTTTAAAGATCTTCTGTACCTTTTCGTTTTCAAAAACACCTATTTTTTCACCACCGATATACCCTTCAATCGTAACTTCAGGAAGATGGTTTCCCGAAAAATAAAAATACAATCCTATTCCTATGGCTGCAACAATGATAAGCAGTCCGATTATTTTCCCGTTCATTCTTCCCATCCTTCCATCTTGAGGGTCTTTTCGAGCAATGTGATTTCGGCATCAAGATTCATCACGTCATTTTCAAGTAATCTATTTAACTGCTTTTCAAATGCATCACCTATCTGATCCAGCAATTTTTCAACTTTTAAGAGCGTCTCCCTTGATTTCTGATCCAGTTGAACATATTTTCCTATGTCATGATAACTCTTTAATATCTTAATTGTTGCATCAAGATAATAATTCAGAAAATTGCGAGCCCTTTTCACATCTCCTGGATCCTGTTCAAAGTCTGCTACGATTGCCTCAGCGGTAGTGATAACTTTTTTTATTTTGTGATTTAACTGTTCAGTTCCTGTAATCGCCTTTGAAACGGATTTTATTTCAGAAATCTTTTTATTCGCCTTACCTATCGCGTCTTTCAGGTAAACAGGATCGACTTCCCCTAAAGAGATAGTCATATTTTCTTCTTTTTTTGTCTTAAAGAGCAGTGACAGTCCTGTAAAAATACCGGCCGTCATCAACAGAGACACGATGATATTCAGTTTCAGCAACAAAAGTGAAACGAGAAACACACCACCTGATAAAACACCTATTATTATTTCTTTTCCCGTATCGAGAACATCCTCTTTTTTCAATTGTATCCCTTCGCCTTTCTAAACGCTTCAAGTAAATTATTCTTTCCATCAAATATTCTGCTGTTTGTAAGTATTTCTATTTCTTCAAGCTGATCTTCGGAAGCATCACCAAACAGAATGGAGAAAACCGGAATATCTATTCCTGCCCTTGAATAGTACTGCTGAAGCTCACTGAAATTTCTTCCAGAATTGGACTGTCCATCAGTCATCAACACAATCGAATAAATATAATCTTTATAATCTTTTGATTTTAAGATTTCGATTCCCTTCATAACCGGCGTATAGATATCCGTTCCACCATTTGGCGTCAATCTATTGATCAAAGCAGTCATGTTTTTAAGATCCTGTGTCTTGCACCCTTCCGTTTCCCAGATATTTGATATCGAATCACTGAAAGTGATAACACAAGTCATATCCTTTTCCCCAAACTGCAAAAGATTCTCTTCACCAAAATCCTGCGAAAGCAGATAGGTCATGGCACTCTTCAGCTCCCGTTCGCCCTGGCCCGTCATACTCCCGGAATAATCAAGGCAGTAAATCGTGAACGATGGTTTCTTGAATTCAGTCTGATACAGTCTCAGCGCTTCAAAGATGACTTCCGCTTCAGGTGTCGGCTTTGAAGACAGAATTCTGTTTTTCTGAATCCCCCAATCCGTACTAAAAACCTGATCAGAAGCAGTTCCGAGGATATCTGAAAATGCCGTTCTTCTACCTCTTTGCACCAGTTCTTCCTGTACTTTTTTTGAAAGCAGATATTCTTGCAATTCCCTGAAGAATGTTTCCTTCTTTTCATCCCCGTGATCTACATAGCCAAGCGGTGAATCGGCAAGTACTATGCCATCATATGGATACACGACATAAAGCGGTTCCTTTCTCTGTTTCTCAAGTTCCTGATTGGTTTCTATGATCAATGCTTCATAATTAACCATTGCAGAATAATCTCCATTCAGAAATAAGTCCTTCAGCCACCCTGAACTACCCGAAGAACGGTTTATGCCCCCGAGGAGGTTAACCAGCTGTTCTTTTAATTCAGGCCTTTTTAAATCCTCCATGGTTATTACATCCTCTTTTCCAAGGATGGCGTAAATAAAACCAAGATAAGCATTTGCGCCAGAATTTGACTGGGTTGCAGATGTCATGATAAAGCTCAGTTCACCAGTATTAATAGCTTCTATAATGTCATTAACGGATACTTCCCTATTCACAAAGCCAAGTTTTTGAGCAAGAGATTTTTTTATTCCAAAAACAATCGGTGAATACATGATAGATTTCTCATATTTTACCAGATGATTTTCATCACCAAGCGCAATCCAGAGACTATTGGCGGGCCATACGGCATCATACCCGGAAGCTCCTTCTTTCAGGGCATGCATGATATCCACCGATCCCATATACTCCATATGTATATTGTAATTGGTCTTGTTGGCAAATTCTTCTATTATCGGTTGCAGAGATTCATTTTCCGAACCGGATATGATGTAAAAGTCTTCTTTTTCACCAGTACATGACGTCATAAGAAAGAGTGAAATAAATAAAGCCAAAGAAAAAAACAGATTAAAACATCTTTTCATCCCAAACACCTCTTTGTGATAGGTCTTGTCTGATTCTATCACAGATAACGTTTAGAATACGATTATCTTAATATATTAAGTTATTTTTAGTTTTATGAAGTGATTGAAAGGGAATATTCCCCGCTCAAATAGAACGGGGAAAAGAAATTATCATGCGGTTTTATGATTGTAGAGTTCTTTGACCTTCGGATCATTTTCATATTGCCTGTACATCACGATGGCGATCAATACATTTATCCCGTAAAAGACCGCACTGATCAGGAATAAAGTCGTATATCCCTCAACACTGGCGCCGACGATATACCCGAAGAGTAGCGCAGCAACAGCACGGACGGAATTATTAATCAGAGAATTGAGTCCTGCAATCGTCGAGATTTTATCTGAAGGCACATACGAATTGATGATTGTCGTTCTGATTGGATTACCACTGTTCATCAATACAAATCTCATTGCATAGATGATAATAAAGACTATAGGTTGCCTCACAAACGCCATGGCTATTATCAATGGAACCACCAAAGCCTGTGTGATGAGTTTAAATCTAAACGGGCCTATTACCCTTCCCAGTCGGTGTGTAAAGAAATTACTGAATGCCGTTCCCACCTGAGCAATGGAAAGGGCTATCCCTATCCCGAGTGTCGTCATGTTAAATAGATCTTTAAAGATGAGATTCCCGAAATGAATAAACAATCCTGCACCAAACCCGACAGTCAACGTTGTCATAAAATGTAGGAAAACAAGTATTTTAGCCTCTTTTGTAAATCCTGAAAAATCAAAAACCGAATGAATTGATCCACCTTTAAAGTCATCTTTTATCATTATAACCGGAATGATTGCAAAAAGATAGCCTATTATTGCAAACAAGAGCGCATTTTTCAATCCAAACCAGGTTCCAAGTACACCGGCAAAAAAATTTCCAAAAACTCCTACTCCCATCATTAATCCCAAGTTGATGCCAATGACCTTTGCCCTTTCCTTTGGAGTGGTTATATCTACAAGCATCGCCTGTATGACTGTAAAACTAACAACACTGAATCCCCCCTGAATGAATGAGAAAAGCAGCATGGTGTTCATGTTGCCCGCCAGTAATAAGCCAAGGTTTCCCAAAGGAAAGAAAATGATAGAAGCAATCAGCATTCTCTTTCTTCCAAGTATATCCGCAAAAATACTGACAAGTAAGCCGAGACAGGCTGCACCCCAGAGTTGTGCTGAAGTGATATTTCCAATATCACCATTAGTTAATCCGATTTCTCTGAAAAAGAGATTCAGATCTGTCCTGATAATTGACTGCATCGTAACTGATATGATCGTATAAAGATATAATAATTTTATCCGCATGACCCCTCCAACATAATTCGGATTACTAACAATACATATCATAGCATAACTTTCGCAGATTGGCAAATATCAAATTCAAAAAAACATCCCCTGTACTTTCGCACAGGGGATGTTTTATCTTCTGCAGCCTCTTCTCATCCTTCTCCCACAAGATCGACGTGGAAATTCATTCTGAAATCTTCTATTGCCATATCCATTTCTCCTGTCGAACCCATCTGTTTCGACACATTCCCCATTTTCTTCAGAAGCTTTTCTCACGACAGTCGATTCTTCGGTAAAGTTTTGAGAACATCGACCTCTCCCCCTACCCGTCATTGGACCTTCTCCATTGGGACCTCTTCCGTTAAATCCAGGCATATTATTTCACCTCCATATATATGCATTTTACATATATATGATATCACAAAATAGTCATCATTTCAAGAGGTAAAACAAATTCCCCACCCATTCATGAAAAACAGACATAAAAGTGTTTAAGGCACCTCGATTCGGCAGAAAATCTTCTATTCCTATTTCATTCTTCTCTATCATATAATCACCTGGGCATGGAACAATATCATAATGTTTTTCCAACCTGTCAATCACTTTTAAAAAGCTGTCGTAAGATCTCGACATATGAATAGCGGATGTGACAAGCAGTATTGATGTTACCCCTTCCGGTATCAATTCAATAGAATAAACGGCATTTTCAAGTGTTGTTTTTGCCTTTGTTTCGATAATCATATCGTTTTCCGGTACATCCCACGAAATCAGCACATCTTTCATGATCTCAGCAATTGTTCTTCCCGATTTCTCATATACATTCCCCCCTGTTAAAATGATTTTAGACCCGGTTATTTTATAAATCTCAAAGGCCCTGTACAACCTCATCATCGAATGACTACCGATTTGATCATAAGCCGTTTCACCATAGGGAACATTTCTGATGACACCTCCACTGAAGACAACTATAACGGAATTTTCGACATTCTCATCGCTCAAGAACGATTCAGAATAGCGGTCTTCATAGGGTTTCACGAGAGATAACAAACCAATATTAGTTGATACAAACCAGATTATACAAATCAGGATTAAGACAAAGAGAGATGATTTTTTTTCTTTCTTTCTCACAAGAATCAGAAAAAAAACTATGAGTACAACGATCAACAAACCGGGTAATTCGGCAAAAGAACCTACTATTTTTTGCAAGATAAGCATTTTACTCCTCCATATTTATGATATAATTTATCGTTCGCATTCAGAACAATCATGAGAAACTTTTTTTGTTTTGCAATTCATTATACAAAATAAGGGGGATATTATGACAGTTAAAGAGAAATTTAATGAATTCAAAGAATATCTGAAGGATATATCGTTATTTGAGTCGGCGGCAATTCTTCTGAACTGGGATCAACAGGTGAAGATGCCACGCGGCGCAGCCCACAACCGAGCGGATATGAATTCGGCAGTACAGATGTATGCATTTGAGCAATTCACTTCAGAAAAAAATGCAGATTATCTTGAATATTTCGCACAACCTGAAATTGCCGAACAATTGACATTTGAAGAGAATGCAATGGTCAGGGTAGCAAAAGGGGAACTTGATAAATTCAAGGTTATTCCGAAAGAATTGTTTGCGAGAAGGGTAAAGGCCTCATCACTTGGTAATCACATCTGGGAAGAGGCAAGAGAGAAATCAGATTTTGCTCTCTTTGAAAGTGCTTTAAAGGAACTCGTAGAAATATCCATTGAAACGGCGCATATTTATAAGGAAAAACTTTATCCGGAAAGCAATAACATATACGATACACTGATAGAACAATATGAATCGGGTATGACAACTGAAAAACTCAACAAGATCAAAGAAGTCTTACAACCACGACTGACTGATTTAATAAAAGAATTAGCACACGGGACAAAACCGGACGCTACAATCTTTAAAAAGAAATTTGATGTCTCCAAACAGCTTGAATTATCCAGACTCATTTCAGAGCGAATGGGTTATGATTATAAGAGAGGCCTGATAGATGTTTCGGTCCATCCTTTTACAACCAAGATATCGCCTGATGATGTAAGAATAACCACAAGATTCAGTGAATCATATCTGGAGGAAGGCCTTTTCGGTACAGTTCACGAAACCGGTCATGCCCTTTACGAGCAGGGACTTCCAGTTGAATTTCATTGGACACCTCTCGCCGAGGCCACTTCCCTCGGCATTCATGAATCACAATCCCTCTTCTGGGAAAACATGATAGGCAAGAGTCTCCCCTTCTGGAAAAATATAAAACCCGACCTTGATATTATTTTCCCGGAAGCTTTCAACGAAGATATTGTTGATATCTACAGAGCGGCAAATATATGCAATCCCGGATTTATACGGATTGAAGCCGATGAAGTGACATACAGTCTCCATATACTTCTCAGATTCGAAATAGAAAATGCGCTGATCAACGGACAAATTTCCGTTAAGGAGTTACCCGCTTTATGGAATCAGAAAATGACCGAATATCTCGGTATCACCCCTGAAAATGATGCACAGGGTGTCCTTCAGGATGTACACTGGTCAGAAGCCATGTTTGGCTATTTCCCTTCCTATATGCTGGGGAAACTTTATGCAGCCCAGATGTATAAAACCATGGAAAAGGAGTTCAACATACCTGAAGCGGTAGAATCAGGAGAGTGGTTAAAAGTCAGGGAATGGCTGAAGAAGAACATTCATGAAATGGGATCCATCTACAAACCAAATGAGCTGATTCAAAAGGTCACGGGTGAAGTACTTAATCCGGCATACTTTATAGAATATGTAGAGAAAAAATTCAAAGCGATTTATAAACTTTAAAGTGTTCGTCTATACAGGAGGTCTATCATGGAAAAGATGCTAAATGAAGGTAGAGATTTTATCAAATCCAATCGTTTTGAGATGCTGGCTGAAAATGTTCAATCGGATCAGGAGAAAGGGGTTGAACAGCCACCACTTGAGAAACCATTAACAGGCAATGAAATACTCATAGATTTACCCGATCCCAAAACAGCGACTTTAAAAAGCAATGATTTTTTCTCAATCATAAACAACAGAGAGAGTCGAAGACTGTTTGCCAACGATCCCATCTCACTCGAACAGTTGTCTTACCTTCTATGGGCAACTCAGGGAGTAAAGAACATCTTCGGGAAGAATTATGCAACTAAGAGAACTGTTCCTTCTGCAGGAGCAAGACACCCCTTTGAGACCTATCTCTGGGTGAAGCGAGTAGAAGGACTTAAACGCGGAATATACAGGTATACTGCTCTTCACCATAAACTGATGCTGATTAAAGAAGGTGATTTCACCGATGAGATGACTGCTGCTGCAATGGGTCAGAAGATGGCAGGAGATTGTGCCTGTACTTTCGTATGGGCTCTTATTCCATACAGGGGAGAATGGCGCTATCATGTCGGTTCTCATAAAACCGTTTTACTTGATGCGGGTCATATCTGTCAGAATCTTTATCTGGCCTGTGAAGCGGAAGGCCTTGGGACCTGTGCAATTGCCGCTTATTTCCAGAAACAGTTAGACAGTATTCTCGGGCTTGACGGCGAAGACGAGTTTGCTGTTTATTTGTCCCCCGTCGGAATTCCAAAGCGTTAAAAATTTTACAGCTACGAAAAAAGGCATTTGTAAGATTCAAAATCTCTTTCGATGAGTAGAAAGACAGGGGAATTCTTTGAATTTCTGTGACATACTCTACAAATTATTACGAAAGTCGCAGATTATTGTGTCATTTAAAATTGAAATGTTGAGGTACATTATAAGTAAATAGATATCTACCAAAAATTTAATTAGAAATCATTCTTTTTTTGGATGTTTGTTTGTGTGTTTTTTTTAAAGACTTCCTCTTCTTCTTTTTAATTATCCATTTTGATCACTATCATAAAAGATGGATATTTTTGATGGAACTATTAATCATTTTTTTGTTTAGCCAAAGACCTGCGTTGATTTCCTCGATTCCAAAAGGTATTCTTCTTAAATTGATTTGAATGTATTGTACTGTTTGCATGAAATTGGTTGAAAACAAGAATAATATCCTTCTAATTACTTATAATTGGTTCTAATCTCTTATGACAATATTTGATTGAAATTGTTATTTTGTTTATAATGATAGTATATAGTTCTGCTTTTTTATTATTAAATAAAATATTCAGTGTTTTTCAGAAAAAAGAGTAAAAAAACACTTTCATACATTTTCTTAGTTTTTCCTTTTATTAATTTAAGATGTAAAATATTTGTATTTGTGCTGAAAAGTATATTCAGCTTTTCGGTACATATTTCTTCTCGTATAGAAAGTTTTTGTTTAAACAACACATAGTGGTTTAAATTGATTTTGGTTGTTTTTCAGGAAAACGGGAGTATTCTCTACGCGTATTTTTGTGTAAATAACTATCTATTGGAGGTGATCTTCTGTCAATACATACGGTTTAAATGTAGAATTTAAGCGCCGGTATCTCATGTAAGTATGAATTCAAGGAGGTAAAAATGAAAAAAATTGTGTTGTCGTCGTTTGTGGTAACATTTTTAATGATCTGTTTTACCGGAACCCAGTTGTTTGCAACTGATGAAATCATAGAAAAATGGGCGGATTATTTTGAGCCATCCGCTTTATCGCGAGATGAGCGGATTCAGGAACTTGAATGGTTCAAAGAAACAGCAAAGGCATTTGAGGGCATTGAACTGAAATCGGTTGCCGAAGGCATTAACACCCATAAATTTGAAGCCGAGGTATTGGCAAAGGCATTTTATGAGATTACCGGAATCAAGGTTGTACATGACATTATAGGGGAAGGCGAAGTTGTTGACCGCCTCCAGAGGCAGATTCAGACAAGAACCAAACTATACGATATTTATGTCAATGATGCGGATTTGATCGGAACGCATTTGAGACTTAACAGTGCACTTAATCTGACAGATTTTATGGCCGGTGCAGGCGCAGAAGTCACAGATCCATGGTTAGATCTTGACGATTTTCTAAACCTTGAATTTGGTCAAGATTACGAAGGAAATCAGCTTCAGTTACCCGATCAACAATTTGCAAATCTCTATTGGTTCCGCTATGACTGGTTCAATGATCCCGAATTTGAACAAGAATTTTACGACAAATACGGTTATGAATTGGGTGTTCCCTTAAACTGGGCAGCCTATGAAGATATTGCGGAGTTCTTTACGGGGAAGGAAATTGATGGGCAGACTGTTTATGGTCATATGGATTACGGTAAGAAATCACCCTCATTGGGTTGGAGATTCACCGATGCATGGCTTTCAATTGCCGGTGTAGGTGACAAGGGGTTACCAAATGGATTCCCAGTGGATGAGTGGGGAATCCGTGTAAACGAAGACGGTATTCCAGTTGGCGCTTCTGTCTCAAGAGGTGGCGCAACTAATTCACCGGCAGCTGTATACGCACTTGAAAAATATATCGAATGGATGAAAAAATATGCTCCACCATTTGCAACCTCCATGACTTGGTCTGAGGCGGGACCTGTTCCTGGTCGTGGAAATATTGCCCAACATATCTTCAAATATATCACATGGCTTTCTACACCAGAATTTACTGAAATTACCAGTCCACTCACCGATGAAAACGGGAAACCGGTCTGGAGGGTGGCTCCAACTCCGCATGGAAGATATTGGGAAGAGGGAATGAAAGTTGGTTATCAGGATGCCGGTTCCTGGACAATTTTGAAAGATAGTGTTGATCTGGAGCATCAGAAAGCGGCATGGCTTTGGGCTCAGTTCTGCGTTTCAAAGACCGTTTCTCTGAAGAAATTTAACATCGGTTTCACTCCGGTCAGAAAATCGACGGTTTGGTCGGATTATTGGACGGAAAACGAGGGAATGCTGGGGGGGATTATCACTTTCTATCGATCACCTGACGAGAAATTATACACGGATTCTGGCCCCAATGTTCCGCATTATCCACTTTTGGCAGAACAATGGTGGCAGTATGTATCAATGGCAGTTACCGGAGAGTTAACACCCCAGGAAGCCATGGATCAACTTGCAGCCAAGATGGATCAACTGATGGGCAGATTGAGATTGCCAAACAAATCGCCTCAGCTGAATGAAGAAAAAGATGAAGATTATTGGTTAAATCAGCCAGGATCACCAAAACCCGAAATTTTAGAAAGACCTGAACCTGAAACGATAAAGTACGATGAACTGATCAAACGCTGGAAACAATAGATAAAAAATCTCTTTTGTCATTCTTTATTTATCTGTTGTTGGATGTGTCATTTTTGATTTGATTCCTGCTGCCTTAATGGCAGCAGGAATAGTAGTTTTTAGTCTAAGAATAGAGGTGAGTTCATGGGAATAGAGCTAAAACATGTCACGAAAAGTTTCGGTAGAAAAAAGGCCTTGGATGATATCTCCCTTGAGATAGAAGATGGTGGATTTGTTTGTTTTTTGGGTCCTTCTGATGCGGGGAAATCAGTTCTTTTGAGGGTAATGGCCGGATTGGAGAAAGTAGATTCCGGGAAGGTGTTTTTTGATGGCAAAGATGTGACGAAGTTGTCCGTTAGAGATCGAAATGTGGCGATGGTCTATCAGGATTTCATTAATTATCCGAATATGACCGTGTATGAAAACATTGCCTCCCCACTACGCGTTGCCAAAAAATATTCTAAGGCAGAAATTGAGGAAAAGGTGCATGAAGTGGCTGAACTTTTAAATATTAACAAGATATTACGTCAAAAACCTGATGAAATCAGCGGTGGACAAAGACAGCGAACTGCCATTGCTAGGGCAATGGTAAAGGGTGCAAAATATATTTTTCTGGATGAGCCACTGGCCAACCTTGATTATAAATTACGAGAGGAGTTCAGGACACAACTAAAAGAGACATTTTCAAATCGTGAAGGTGCCTTTGTTTATGCAACGGCCGATCCCATTGATGCCATGGCATTATCCTCTCATACAGGTTACCTGCATGGGGGGAAACTCCTGCAATACGGTGATATAGATGAAGTCTACAATAATCCAAGTTACAGCATGGTTGGGAAGTATTTCAGCAACCCGACGATGAATCTCTTGAATGGAAAGTTAAACAGAGGGGATAAAACAATAGAGGTTACACGTGAACTGAAGATTGATGCTGGTCGATTTGTCGATAGATTATCGAATGAAAACTATATTCTCGGCATCCGACCCAAAGATATCGGATTCAGCGATGGTCCCGATAAGATTGAAATAAGCGGTGAGTTGATGCTGAGTGAAATAGTAGGTTCCGAAACCGAATTACATGTGGATTATAATGGTCAAAATATAATTGTACTTGAGCCAGATGTTATCCATTATAAATACGGTAGTATGCTGACCCTTTTTCTTGACAAGAATAAATTCTTTATCTTCGATGCAAATACCAAGGTCCTTGTGGCCAAGACTGGAGGCGATAAGAATGGCAACGCTTGAATTTAGAAATATCAGTCATTCTTACGAATATTCGTTTGGAAAAGTGAAAGAAAAAGAAAAGGCAGAGTGGGTAATCAATGATTTGAATGTTGTTTGGGAAGATGGAACGGCTAATGCCCTGCTGGGACCTTCCGGTGGCGGAAAGACTACCATGTTGAATATTATTTCCGGATTGTTGAAACCCACGGAAGGACAGGTGTTAATCGACGGGAAAGATGTAACGGAATTCTCACCTCAAGAGAGAAAGATTGCACAGGTTTTCCAATTTCCGGTGGCCTACGATACGATGAACGTCTACAACAACCTGGCATTTCCGTTAAGAAACAGAGGTTACGCGAAGAATAAAATTGACTCGAAGGTTCACAAGATATCAGAGTTGTTGAATTTGGATGAGTATTTATACGAACCTGCCGGTTCATTGAACGAAGGGGAAAAACAAAAGGTCTCCTTGGGAAGGGGAATTATCCGGGATGATATAGTGGCCATGCTGTTGGATGAACCCCTTACATTAATAGATCCCAAACTAAAGAATGGATTAAGAAGGACTTTAATGAAAATCCAAAGGGAATTAAAGTTAACAATGATTTACGTAACACATGATCAGCATGAAGCGTTAACCTTTGCCGAGTATGTCTCAATTCTCAACGCGGGTACGATCATTCAAAGTGGTAGCGCTACGGAACTGTATGATAATCCCAAACAACCCTTTGTTGGCTTTTTTGTTGGCAGCCCTGGCATGAACTTCATCGATTGTAGCTTGTCAGGGGGGAATCTGGATTGTAAAGGATTTACACTGGATATTGGGAGCTTTTTAGAAGAAAATGGGGTTAAGGAAGAAGGGGAGGTAAAGCTTGGGATCAGACCTGAATCTCTGATGATCTCAAAAAAACAGACTGAAACATCAGTCCCGTTTAACATTCAAGTTATTGAGAATTTTGGTCATTATCAAATCATCACCGTTGAGGGAATGAAGAAGAGGTTAAAAGCCAAAATATCAAGTGATATAGGTGTATCTATCGGAGAAAGAATCTTTTTGTCATTTCCAAAGGATAAAATAATTCTCTTCAAACAAGACAAGAGGATTCTATAATGAAAATACCCAAAAAGGAGGACGTTCCGGATGAAAAATAGAGCATGGTTATTTTTATTACCCGCTTTGGCCTTTATGTCAATCAGCGCTGTCATTCCCCTGGTAACCGTTGTCAATTATTCTCAGAATTATATCTTTGCGGGAAGTATGCCCTTTTTTGTAGGCGTAGAAAATTTCGTAGAGGTTCTTCAGGACAGTCAATTTATAGATGCGGTTATAAAACAATTTGTCTTCACCTTTTTGGTGTTGATTATCGAAATACCATTGGGGATTATCATCGCATTGGCAATGCCACAGAAGGGGAAATGGGTCCCCTTGAATCTTGTGTTACTGGGGATTCCACTCTTGATTCCTTATAATGTTGTAGGCATCATTTGGAGGCTCTTTACACAGGCTGACATCGGGGTTGTACCGAATGCCTTCAAATTGTTCGGCTATATGTATAACGTAACCTTAAATAGTAACGATGCTTTTTTTACAATTCTGACCGTAGATGTCTGGCATTGGACACCGTTGATTATTCTACTCTCTTACGCCGGATTGCAGGCCATTCCAAGTGCCTATTACAAAGCAGCTGCTATTGATGGGGCTTCAAAGTGGAACACCTTTAAATATGTAACACTTCCCAAATTAAGAACCGTTCTGACAATAGGTATTTTGTTGAGGTTCATGGATTCATTTAAGATTTATTCTGAGCCGCTTTTACTGACCGGCGGAGGCCCCGGGACTGCCACCACTTTTTTGAGCTTGTTTGTTTCAAGAAAGGCGGAATCTTATGAATTGGGATATGCCTCAGCGGCTTCGTTAATTTATTTCTTTATCGTCTTGGTTTTAAGTTATATATTCTTCCAATTTATCTCACGAGTTGGAAGGGGGGTTCATCATGCATAGACAAAATTCAAGAATTGGTGCCACCATCTTACTCATCGTTTACTTTCTATTACTGATCTTTCCGGTTTACTGGATGGTCAACACATCCCTGAAATATGATGAGGAAATATTGAGCAGTATGACCTTTTTTCCAAGAGAAGTTACTTTTAAAAATTATGCAGAAATTTTTGGTTCCAGCCTTTGGATGAACAGCTTCAAAAATTCACTCATATATGTCTTCATTAATGTGGCAATAACGATCGTGGTGAGTGTGCCAGCTGCCTACGCCTTTTCAAGGTGGAATTTCAGAGGGGATAAACACTTATTTTTCTGGTTGATCACAAACAGAATGGCACCCGCTGTCATATTCATGATCCCCTTTACGCAATTGTACAACAATCTCGGAATATTTGATACGCATATCGGGGTAGCTATCGCTCATTTGCTGTTTAACATTCCCCTTGCAATCTGGATTTTGGAAGGCTTTATGTCTGGAATTCCTAAAGAGATTGATGAAACGGCATTTGTCGATGGGTACAGTTTTACGAGGTTCTTTTTCAAGATCTTTTTACCGCTTGTCAAACAGGGAATTGGTGTTACCGCCTTTCTATGTTTTACCTTTTCATGGGTAGAACTGATACTCGCCAAGACCTTAACCATCACCAACGCAAAACCGGTTGTTGTAACATTAACGGTTGGTATAGGTGCAGAAGGTGTTAAATGGGGATTACTTGCGGCAGCCGGTGTTTTAACGATAGTACCGGGTGCAATTGTCGTTTATTTTGTAAGAAATTATCTGGCTAAGGGATTTGCCCTGGGAAGGGTGTGATGAGTGATGAGCTGGATGAATTGGACACTTCCTACAATTATTTCTTTATGTGGATTGGCAGCTGCAATAACTTCTATAGCTGTTTATGAAATCTTTAACCCCCCTGTGGAGCGAAAGGGATTTTTGCCAATTCCGACAACTCCGGGAGATAGGCTGTTTATTTCGATTCTTACCATCGTCGGAATTTTTTTCCTCTATATGGCCTTTTTCGGCGAGGGGAATATATGGATTGCTTGTGTAATCAATATCATCTTGGTATTGTTGATCGCTGTGAAGGGTTGAATAGGTTTTTGAGTAAAATAAGATGTGTTTAGGCTCTTTAAAAGCATTATAGCTAAGATCATCCTTCGAATCCCGTTAATTGTCATTATTTACACGAGAATATAGTAGGATAAAAAGAATTCAAGAAGAATCTAAGCCAAACAATTCTTCTTATAACGGCAAATAAAAAAGCCCTCCTGACGGAGGGCTTATATTATCTTTTATAGCCGGTTACTTCTCTCAGGAAATCTTTCCGTTTAACGATATCCGCTTTCGTTTCGACAGCCTTTGGTGAAAATCCATCGACAA
>Ga0116162_10000581_pt1 | contig 25870 bp, 18 predicted proteins | sample AD_UKC105_MetaG_FD_89875 | JGI IMG/M metagenome (GOLD analysis project Ga0116162, IMG submission 89875) | Active sludge microbial communities of municipal wastewater-treating anaerobic digesters from Hong Kong - AD_UKC105_MetaG | ecosystem: Engineered > Bioreactor > Anaerobic > Digestate...
CGACACGGTGCAGCCGGCGGACTACGACGGGGACGGGACCTGGGACTTCGCCGTCTTCCGCTCCGCCTCGGGAAAGTGGCTGATCCGGGGGGTGAGCGCCCCCTACTACGGCGCCTCCACCGATCTCCCCGTCACCAACCCCTGAGGGGGAGGGGGGCAGAGAGCATAGGGAAAACCCCTCAGCCACGGACCCTCCCGTCTTGCCGCTCCTCGCCCGGAAAACGCACAAAACCCACCGCCATTCTTTATCGGCGAAAGCATTGTTATCCGTAGTAACCGCCCCATCTCAAAAGCTGTATCCCGGATTGCCGCCGGGCGTAAGGTTGGATTTTCTTGCTGTCCACGGTTGTCGGCGCACCGATTATCGTGTAATAATTAATGTACAATATTTCTCGACCTGGAGGTGTGACCGATGAAGCTGAGCTTCCTTGTTTCTCTCGCTATGGTTCTCGTTTTTGCGGCCGCGCTCACCGAAAACTCCCACGCCACGGGTTGGTTTCAGATGAGTGACGGTTTCGACGGCTGGGCCGTTCAAGAGATTATTTATGGAGACGCAGTTTATGCGGGGGGCGCATTTAACTCGTCCTACGGGGGGACAACCCTTAAGCACATAGCCCGCTGGACCGGCACGGCCTGGGCTCCGCTGGGGGCCGGGTTAAGCAGCGATGCCGACGCCCTGGCTTGGGACGGGGATAATCTATATGTGGGGGGATCATTTACGACGGCCGGGGGCGATCCGGCCAACCGGGTGGCCAAGTGGGATGGGAGCCTCTGGAGTCCCCTCGGCTCAGGGCTGGATGACACAGTCCAAGCCCTTGCTTGGGGAGGGTCTTATCTTTATGTCGGCGGCTTATTCACTACGGCCGGGGGTTCTTCCGCCAATTACATTGCCCGCTGGAACGGGAGTTCCTGGTCGTCCCTGGGCTCCGGGATGGACAATACGGTTTTCGCCCTGGCCTGGGACGGGTCCAGCCTTTACGCGGGGGGGTCGTTCACCACTGCCGGGGGAACCACGGTCAACCGGATCGCCCGTTGGAACGGGAGTTCCTGGTCGGCTCTCACTTCGGGGATGAATTCTAGCGTCTACTCGTTGGTCTGCGATGGAGAGGGCAACCTCTATGCCGGCGGCTCTTTCACTACCGCCGGCGGGGTCACGGCCAACCGGGTCGCCCGCTGGGACGGGAGTTCCTGGCACGCCCTGGGTTCGGGGATGAACGCCCAGGTAGTAGAGTTGGCCTGGGACGGAGCAAACCTCTATGCCGGCGGACAGTTCACCGCGGCCGGCGGAACTTCAGCCAACTACGTAGCCCGCTGGGACGGAAGTTCCTGGCACGCTTTGGGTTCGGGCACAAACAGTTATGTTTATAGTTTGGCTGGTAATTCCGGCAACCTCTATGCCGGCGGCCTCTTCACCACCGCGGGCGGATTGTCGGCCCGCCAGATCGCCCGATGGGAAGCGCCCAGTCCCACTCCTTCTCCCACCCAAACGCCGACTCTCCCTCCCACCCGAACTCCGACCCCTTCTCCCACCCGAACGCCGTCCCCTCCTCCCACCCGAACCCCGACTGCTCCTCCCACCATGACCCCGACCGTTCCCCCCACCAAAACCCCAACCCCCCTCAAAACTCCGACCGCGCCGCCGACCGGCACTCCCACGGCCCCGCCCACCGCCACCCCGTCAACCACGCCCACGCCCTGGCAGCAGGGCTGCCTGGACGGCTGGACCCAGGTACTCTACCTGGAAGAAGAATTCGACACCGTCCCCCCGTCCGGATGGACCATTACGGACAACCCGATGAGCGCCTGCTCCTGGCAGTCGGGGACGATCGCCGGCAATCCCAACAACACCGGGGGCACCGGAAACTTCGCCGACGCCGACCGGGCCGCCTGTGGCGGGGCGCTGATGTCGGAGCTCCGCAGCCCCGAACTCGACTTCAGCCTGAACGAGAACCCCTGGGTCGAGTTCAAGACCGACATGAACGTCACCAACGGCGCGATGTGCCGGGTCTACGCCATCATCGAGGAGACCACCTGGTGGGAACTGACCGCGATCAACTACTCCATGCGAGGACCCCGCACCATCACCCTGCCTCTTTACGGGGCGGCCTGGGAGGACGAAGTCCAGGTCTCCTTCGAGTACTTCGCCTCCGATTCGGACGGCTGGTGGCAGATCGACGATGTCCGGCTCTACGGCTGCCAGTTGATCCTTACCACTCCGACTCCGCCGCCCAGCCCGACGCCGACCAGCCAGCCGCCCAGCCCGACGCCGACCAGCCAGCCGCCCAGCCCCACTCCCACTCCTTACGTCAGCACCACCACCACCACGACCGCCACGACCACCACGACCACCACGACCATCACCACGACCAGCTCGACTACAAGCACAACCACGACGGTTACGACCACAACGACTACCACTACCACCGCCGCCTCGACTCCCACCCCCACGGCCAGCCCGACCGCGCCCGATACGCCGGCGCCGACGGGCACCCCGACTCCCGCGCCTTATTGCGCCGCGGCCCTGATGGTCGAGGGCGTGGAGGACGCCTGGATCGAGATTCCCCGCTCCGGCCAGAGCCTGGGTTGGCAGTATACCTTCGTCCCTGCCGTCGACCCCATTTCCGGGACGAGCATGGGGAACGTCGCCGACAACAGGAACCTGTTCAACGATGGGGGAACTCTGCCCGAGGATGAGGGGCTGGCGGTGAGACTGGACAGCTTCAATCCCCACACCGGCTCGATCCTCGCCGGCGACACGCTCAACCTGACCTATACCTTCTCCGGTTCGGGTACGCCTCAGAACCTGCCCCTGCTCCTGCCGCCGATGTCCTGGTCGAGCCAGACCCAGGTGGTTTTCTACTACTCGGGTACGGGAGAACCCTATTCCGACAGATGGCTCTGCCACAGCCTTCTCCCGGCTGGCACTCCGCCGACCCCGACCCCCACCTGCAGCGTATCGGTTCCCACGCCCACGCCGCCGCTCACCACGACAACCACGGAGTCCACCACGACAATCACGACCACGACCACGATTTCGACCACGACCACGGCGGCCGGCGAATCCGGTGCCGTGATCGGGGACTACAACGGCGACGGGACCTCGGACATCGCGATCTTCAGGGCCTCTTCGGGCGCGTGGATGGTGAGGAGCCTCACCCGGGTCTGGTTCGGCGCCGCCAGCGACCAGCCCGTCCCCCGCGACTACTCGGGCGACGGGGCCTGGGACTTCGCGATCTACCGTCCTTCCCTGGGCAAATGGATGGTGCGGGGCCTGACCAGCGCCTTCTACGGGGTGGCCACGGACGTCCCGGTCCCGGGCGACTACGACGGGGACGGTGCTTCCGATATCGCCCTCTTCCGGCCTTCGATCGGCAAATGGCTGGTGCGGAGCGGGCTCCAGGCCTACTACGGCTTCGCCGCCGACACGGTCGTGCCCGGCGATTACAACGGCGACGGGACCACCGACATCGCGGTCTTCCGGCCCTCGATCGGCAAGTGGCTGGTGCGGGGGGGCACCCAGGTCTACTACGGCGTAGCCACCGACACGGTGGTCCCGGGGGACTACACCGGGGACGGGAGCTGCGACTTCGCCGTCTGGCGCGAGACCAACGGGGTGTGGCTGGTGAAGAACGGCCCCCACGTCTACTGGGGAACCAGCGGAGACGTGGTCCAGCCGGCCGACTACGACGGGGACGGGACGATGGACTTCGCCGTCTGGCGCCCCGCCTCCAGCCGGTGGATCATCTACAACTTCGTCAACTACTACTACGGCGCCCCGACGGACGAACCGGTCACCAACCCCTAAGGGGGAGGGGGGCAGAGAGCATGGAGAAAAGCCCCTCCGCCGCGGACCCTTTAGGGTTCGGGGTTCAGGAAGGGAGTTGAACCACAGAGGACACAGAGGGGGAAAAGAGAGGGGCAGGTTCGGAGGGGAGTCATTGCGAGGAGCTTGAGCGACGAAGCAATCTTAAAGCTCCCTATGAAGAGCTTGCTTCGCGTTCCCGGTGCTCTGGGGAGACAGACCCGGGAAGTTCGATCCGCCGTTCGGGGAAGTGCTCAGGATGGGATAAAGAAGAAGGCTCCCGGAGATGCCGATGGGGTCTCCGGGAGCCTCTGGTTCAGATATTAACTAGCTAACGGTGAGCTCACTCGCCAGGGCCCGCAGAGCGGGCCATGGTCGAGTGCAGCGACTGGTTAATGGTTGGATCTTAATCTTTCCAGACAATATCTAAGGTTTCTTCAAGTTTCGTTTTCCCTTTGGCAGTCATTCGAAACCAAACTTCCCAATTGTCTTTTTCAAAAGATATATCTTCAAAATCACCCGTATAAATGGATTTTAAATCAATCAATGTGCATTCAACATAACCCTGTTTATATAATTCTTCCAAAACGTTATATGTTTCATGCTTTGTTATTTTGATTGAAGAGAATGGATCATGAAAACGTTTTCTCAGTTCATCATCAATTTCCGGGACTTCTTTTAATATTAAACATGCCGGTTCTGTATCATCGACCAGCATATCTAGAATCAGATTAGTTATCAAAATCCGCTTATTATCGTTCATAACTTGGCCATTAACGTTGAGAGTCACAGTTTTGCGCGGTACGTGCAAATACTGTGCACTCTGTGGTTCTGTTTCCTATTTCGTATAGATTGCGGTGACGGCCTTGATGCCGGCGTTGAGGGCGGCTCGCGTCTCGGGTAGCAGTGTCTTATCTTTCAAAAATCGCTCGAACACCGACTTGGTGATTCCATAGAACTCAAGACCAGTTCCTGCGGCAGCCTGCTGATCCTCCAATTCTGGAATCAGCGTAGCATCAGGCTCTGCCCTCAGGGCTGCGATCGCGGCTTCAACATCCTTTGTCTCGTCCTCGTACATTATCTCTCAAACAGAACTTGTTATTCTACACAATCTCCATTTGCCAGTAGCCATGCAGAAAGTTTACTGGAATTTCAGCTTAATCAATCCAAAGATTTATCTCAGATGACCATGTTGATTAATTAAACACAGGAAATTCCGTAGTTATGTTGATTTGTGTATAACTAGGTGTCGTCGTTATACCCATGTCCCTGTCTTCATCGACTCGGCTCCAGGATCGGAATGGAATCGCTTGGGTGTCTGGAGTCTACTCCTTTATCCCCGATAGGGGAATGGCTAGTCGTGGACGAGCCCACCAGATCTCGACCGACCTCGTTGGTCACGAGCCACCGGACTAATTCTTACCGACCTCGACCTCGAAAGACTGGGTTTTGATTGGCGGCACTCCTTCCTCCCAGACCCTGCGGTAGCGGAGGTTGATACGAGTATTGCCTGTCCCAACAGCCTTGAACTGCCAGAGATCCTGGCCACCAGCTCCTTTGCGCTGGGTTTCCGGGGCTTGGTACGTGGACTCGACCAATTCGATCACGGCCTGGGAATAATCGTCCGCCAGTTCCCAGGAATAGCCTGTGGTGGGGTTGGAGTCGAGCCTAATCAGGAAACTGTCGCCAACCTGGGCCTCGATGGAGGAATCGTTTCCCGTGTAAACCGGTAGGTCCATGTTCACCAAGCCTGTAGGTGTTGGAGTTGTTTCAGGGGAGAGTTCAGGGCTGGGGATTCCTCCTACCTGGGAAGAGATGGGAGAACAGGCGGACAGGAGCAGACCTGCCAATATCGCGAAGGCAACAGGGACCCCGTTCACGTGAGTAAGCCCTCCGTAATCAGATCATAACCGCTATGCCGTGAGATTCAATGGGAAAGGAACTCGGAGGACCCTTAAACCTGAGATCCGGGACGTTTGGGACGCCTTTTTTGAACCCTTGCTGTGTATTTTCTGGCGGGTCCCCCCCCTTCGCGCATAGAGGGGTAGAGTTGAGAATACCGGAACCAAAGTCGAAAGAACCGTCCCAAATGTCCCAGGGGTAACTTAGGTCCTATGAAGCGATCAGGATGGCGTAAGATGAGTAACAAGGAGGCTGGAGTCTCGGTCCCTTCTTTTTAGATGGCGCTTGCCCTATTGATGGATAAAATTGGTGCGTCCATCTTCTCGATCGAGTGGGGGAATGTGTTTACAATATTTATGGCAAAAATTTACCAGAAGGAAGCGGCGGCAAATGACTTCTAAGGTAATCACCAGAGAAGTAGCTGTGGGCACATGGGTTCGGCGAGCAATGGTAGATTTTTTTGCCGCGTTTCAGCTTGAAGATCTAAGTCATCTTCGGCTTTTCTTTTACCACCAGGGCATTGAGAAACTCTGTAAAGCATTATTGATAGGGACTCATGCTGATCAGTTTGCTGATCTCGACGACGATCAGACTATGAAGTGGATTGATACCTTTGCCCGATCGTTGAAACATGATTTGGCCGACATGATTGACCAAGTTGTGTCCGACGATCCGCAGCTGCAATCTTTTGCCTTTGATAAAGGTCTTATAACCGTTCTTATGAAGGGTTATCAGGAGGGACGTTATCCTACCCCCTCTTCCAAATCACTCTGGCGGAATCCAGGGCTGGAAGGATTTGCGGGTACTGACCTAGATGAAAAAGCTTATCAACTGGGCTTTAAACTCTTGGAAAGGCTAAACAAAAGATTCGACCTTGAATTCTCGCTCAAAGAGGTTCCTAGTGGCGCGAAACCAAAGGATTGGGAGCGATTTTGTAATATCTGGAACTTACGGGGAGGGCGAAGGTGATAATTCCGGACTCTAATCGGAAGAGTAAAAAAAACTCTGGCCATGACCTTGGTAATGGCTCAATCGATTCGATTGTGCCAGTGATTGGCCGAGATATTAGCTGGACTGACATAGTTGGACAGGTTTTTAGGATCGTTGCATTCGACAAAGCCGGAACAACGGTAGATATAAATGGCAAAGTCCATCCGAAGAGCCCCATCCATCCATATGGATATCTTCAAGTAGAGTCCCCAATTCTGAGCAACATCGCCATATTACCAGTTTGTCACCACGATGACTTTCTCCTTGCGTACAGTATCTTCGATGAACCGCACATTGTTGAGGCCCTGGAGACGCAAGAACTGCTCGTAACTTATGCCCCTAGACATAAGTTGCCTGGGGGCCTAATGGGTATCAGCCATGGACTGCATTATGTACTCGTTCCATCCGGCACCCTGAATCAATACTATGAGTTCAATTCTGGGGTGCATATAGCCCACCCTGCACCTGAAAAGCTTTTTGGCCGGTTTATTTATGAGGGGGAGTTGAAGGTGCAAACCAACCCCGCCCCAAGTCTTTAATCCCCCGTAAGTATTTATTCAGGATAAGATTTATTTGTGATTAATCCAAGAAGGGCACAACTATCGCAGCTGTCGTATGGCAACTTCAGTCCTATGGCTGGTGTTAAAGGATGGATTTTTGTCGGCGACCGATGGGGTAATCTGAGGTTGGGATGGCTAAAAACAGGGGAGGGCACATAGCGCCCTGCCCCTATTTTTTTTACGGTCCATCCCGCGACCGAGCTACTTGCCCCGGGTCCCGAGATAGTGCTCAAGGGCGGAAATACCCGCCACCAGCAGGACGATCACCCATCGCGGCATCGGCTCCGCCCTCCTTTCCGGCCCTGCGGACCAGTTTCAGGTTGATGCTCAGGTTGAGGTCCCCGGTCGCTGGATCGGCGTGAGCCAGGAACCTGGTCTTCACCCCGGCCAGCTTAAGCTTGATCGCTTCCCAGGCGGTCATGGGCTCCTCCTATAGTGAGAGGAAGTTGTATGGTTGGCTCCAACGCCTCCGCTAACGGCAGCAGTAGGCGTAGGGGCAACTCTTGCAGATCCAGACGGGCACGGCGAGGGGGACCGAACCGGTCCTGATCCCTATTGACCAAGGCCGGTTGTAGTCTTCCCGGTCGCGTGTCATGGTTCTGTGTCATGCCCTCCTGAACCCCGAACCCTGAACCCCGAACCCTCTCTTTCCTCAGCTCCATGCCCTATGCACTATGCTTTCCCTACCATGAAGGACATGAAGTTCATGAAGGGGAGAGGGTTAGCCACAAAAGGCACAAGAGGCACAGAGGATTTTAAAGAGACTAAGACGAGTTGAAGATGCCGTCGGGCAGGCAGTGGGAACCATGAACCTTTCCCATTCATGGGATTATTGGACCATGAAGGACATGAAGTTCATGAAGGGGGAGCAATCTGAATTCTTTCCCTCATCAGAGTTAATCAGAGTAATCAGGTGCAGAAATCTCTAGGGTCCAAGGTCGGGGGCTACTGAATACTGAATTCTGACTCCTGAATTCTTCCCCTGAACCCTGAACCCTGAACCCTCTCTTGCCTCTGCTCCATGCTCTATGCCCTATGCTTTTCACAGATGCAAAAAGGGTTCAGGGGGTGGGGAGCAGAGCGCCGGCACCTGATCATCAGGCGCTGCCGTGGTTATCCCGGGCCCGTTTGACGGATGATTCCGTATGTGGTAAGAAGTCGGCATGGGTGGAAGGCGAGTCGTCTTCCGGCTGAAACCCGTCCCGGTCGCTATATCCAGGAGGCAACGCCGATGCGGACCTTGAAAATTACGTGTCTGACGGTATGCGTCTTGGCCATCTGCCGGCCGGTTTTTTCGCAGGCCGTCACCCTGGTCACGCTGGGCGACAGTCTTACGGCGGGGGACGGCGATGATGGAATCGGGGGGGGATATCCACCCCGTCTCCAGGCGCTGCTCGACGATCTCTATCCCGGCACGACGGTGGACAATGTCGCCGTCTCGGGGTTTACCTCGGACGATCTGATCAACGTCGAGCTGAATCCGGCGGTCGCCGCCCTGAACGCCGCCCCCGCGGGAAATATCAGGATGGCCCTGGTCTGGATCGGGAGCAACGACCTCTTCGGGCTCTACAACTACGTCTGCGATTATGAATACGGGAACGACTACTCCGCCTGCGAGGCGGCGGACCTGAGCAACTACACGAACAATCTCGGCACCATCCTCTCCGCCCTGAGGGCGACCGGGGCTCAGGTGTATATCGCCCTGCTCGATGACCAGTCAAGACGGCCGGTGATGACCGATCCGCTGATGAGAGCGGATGCGTATCCCGACATTTCCGAGGCCGACGTGGCCCGGATGTCGGCGCAGGTCGGGAGATACAACGGCGCCGTCCAGGCCCAGGCCGCCGCCGCCGGCGCCGTCACGGTCGACTTTTTCGACACGACCATCTTTGAAAATGATGCGACCCTGGCTGACGACGGGAACCACCCCAACGGCGCCGGTTACGACTATATCGCCGGCCGCTGGTTCCAGACGATCACCGGCAGCGCCCCGCCGCCGCCCGGGTCGGGCGCGATCGGGGTGTTCCGCCCCTCCTCCGGGCTGTGGGCTCTGCGGGGGACCACCCGGGTCTATTTCGGCACGTCCGAAGACACCAAGCTCTTCGCGGATTTCGATGGGGATCTGACCCGGGACATCGGCATTTTCCGCGAATCCTCCGGGCTGTGGGCGATACGGGGAGTCACCAGGGATTACTTCGGGGGCAGCTCCGACATTCCGGTCCCGGGCGACTACGACGGCGACGGGACGACGGATAGGGCCGTATTCAGATCCGGATCGGGCCTGTGGGTTGTCAGGGGTATGACCAGAGTATACTTCGGTGGTTCCGGCGACCGGCCGGTGACGGGAGATTATAACGGCGACGGAGCCGATGACTTCGGTATTTTCAGGGGATCCGCCGGCCTCTGGGCCTTGAGGGGCATCAGCAGAATATACTTCGGCACCGTTTCCGATCAGGCGGTGCAGGGGGACTATGACGGGAACGGAACGGCGGAACCCGGGATCTACCGCCAGGCTTCCGGTCTCTGGGCGATACGGGAAATGAGCCGGATATATTTCGGAGGGAGCACCGACGAGGCGGTTCCGGCCGATTACGACGGTACGGCGGGAGACGAGGTCGGTATCTTCCGCGACTCCTGCGGCCTCTGGGCGATCCGGGGACTGACCAGGTGCTATTTCGGGATCGCCGGCGATATCCCGGTGACGAGGTAGTTGCCGTTCCGCCGTCGGCAGCCTGAAGCGGCGCTCGGTGTGTTTCTCCCCTCCACGGCGCTGCGGGCGCCGACCCCGCGGACAATTCCCGAGCCCGGGGGCTTACCACCCCAAGCCTGAAGCCCCACTCCGGGCGCCGGCGGTTTCGGCGGAAAAAGCGCCGCGCATAAACATATTGACAAAAGAAATAATATTTGTAACATAGAAACAAACCGCCCGCCTGGTAGTGGAAGCGGAATGACCCGGAGAATACGAAGTAAATCTCGGCGCGGCGGGCCGGAAGCGGAGAGGAGCTCCGCTGCCGACCAACGGAAAATCAGGGCAGAAATTCATTTGCAAACGTTGGATACAGCCGGGTCGTGAGCCCCTTCCGGGACGAAAAGATATCCCAGATCCAGTACCGGGAACTGTTCGAGATCAGTCTGGCCATCAACGCCGAACTGAATCTGGAGGATCTCCTGGGAATGATCGTCCACTCCACCCGTCGCCTGACCGGCTGCGACGAGGCCAGCATCGTTCTCTGGTGCGAGCGCCAGGGATGCTTCAAGGTGGGCGCTTCCACCAATATCGGCTCCTCGGTGAGCCGCCGGGTGAGAGGAAAGGGAGGGGCCAGCCGCTGGGTGGTGGACAACGGCAAGCCGGTGGTGGTCGAGGATACCCGCCACGACCCCTTCGTCGCCAACCCCATGATCCCGGAAGCGGGGATACTGGCCTACGTCGGCGTCCCCATCCTCGAGGGGGGCAGGGCCGGGGGCGTTCTCTATGCCCTGCACAGGTTGCTCCACCGGGCTTCCCCCAAGGAGATCTGGGTGCTGGAACAGCTGGCGGCGATCGCCGCCGCCGCCGTCCGCAACGCTGACCTGGTCGAGTCCCTCCAGGAGCTGAACACGTTCAAGAGCATGATGGTGAGGATGCTCGCCCACGACTTATGCAACCCCCTGGGCGCCGTCCAGGCGGGGCTCGATCTTCTCCTGCGCGACCTGGGAGGGGAGTTTCCCGAGGCCTGTCAGCTGCTGACCATGGCCCAGCAGGCCGTCTTGAAAATGGAGAAATTGACCAACGCCGTCCTGGCGTACGAAAAAATCGACTCGGTGACCAAAATAACGAGGGAACGGCTCGACCTACTCGAATTAGCCCGGGAAACCGTCGACGATTTCATAGCCGCGGCGACCGTAAAATCCCAGACGATTACCTTGAAGGACGAGGGGGCGCCTGTGCCGTTCTGCGGCAACCGGGCGCTGCTGCGGCAGGCGATCGACAACCTGGCGGGGAACGCCGTCAGGTTCGCCCCGGTCGGGGGCCACATCACCGTGCGCGCGATGAGACAAGGGCAGCATTGCCTGCTCGAGGTGGAGGACGACGGCCCCGGGATCGCCCCGGAGGATCGGGAATCGGTGTTCCGGCCGTTTTTCAGATTGAACGGTAACGGGACTGAGCCCGGAAACGGCCTGGGCCTGAGCCTGGTCAAACTGATCATGGAACGGCACGCGGGCACGGTCGAGGTCAGGAGCGCTCCCGGCCAAGGCTCGATCTTCGGTATCCGCCTTCCCGCTCTCGAAGACAAGGCCCGTGCGGGATAACCGCGGGCCCGCGAATTTCGGATAACGCGGGGCCCCGGGTCACTCGCCGGGGCCGGACGGAGACGGGCCCGGCGCGGCGTCCGGTTCGGCCGCCGTGCCTTCTTCTTGTTCGCCCGGAACCGGCGGATACGGCTCCGTCGCCACCAGGGCCAGGGCGGCCTGCCACCCCGCCAGCCAGCGGCGATGGGTGTCCGCCCGCCATTCCCGGTCGGCGTCGGCCCCGACGGTGCTTTCGGCCGCGCTGACGGCGCCGTCGGCCAGTTTCTCACCGGCCCCCGCCACGCCGTTCGCCGCCTCGCTCACCGTCCCCACGGTGGCGGTCGAGAGCCCTTCGCCGACGGCGTCCAGGTCCCCGGTGGCGGCACCGGCCACGGTCTGGAAGAGACCGCTCCCCAGCGACCCCACCGCGTTGACGGCGCCGGTGCCGACCGCCAGGGCCCCCTCGCCGACGGCTCCCACGGTGGCCAACCCGGCCCCGCCGATGTTCCCGACCAGGGTGCCCACTCCCCCGCCGGCATGGAGCATGATCGAAAAGAGGACGCCGGAAGTGTCGACCTCGGGGTGTTCCGGGGTCCCGCCCACCTCCAGGGAGAGGGTGTGGCCTCCCGCCGCCTCTACCCGGACCAGGCAGTCGAGCACGTCCGGGGCCAGAGCGACGTCGGCGAAGAGGTCGAGGGCGTCTCCCCCCAGGGCGGCGGCCGTTCCCGCGGGCACGACCGGCGCGAGCGGTTCCAGTTCCAGGCCGGCCAGGCGCACGGCCGCATTCAACGCCGGGATCCCCCCGCCCAGGGGGCCGATCTTGGCCGCGACCCCCAGGTAACCCTCCGGAAGCGGAGCCTGGTCGAGACGGGCGGTCAGGGTGGCCTCGGCCGGTCCGACCCGGGCCGGGTCGGCTCCGGGGTCGAGCCGAAGCCCGGTGACCTCCAGGTCGAGGCCGGCGATTTTAACGCCCCACTCGCGGGGCTCCCCTTCTTGGGTTTGGCCGGAGAACGCGGCCGCGTCGCCCGCGCCGGCCTCTGCGGCCGCCGCGGCCCCGCCGGAGCGGTCGAGGTAGCTGAAGGAGAGCCCGCTCGCGGCCAGGCGCTTCAGGAGGATGGGGGACGGTTCTCCCGCCGCCTGTTCCTCCTCCCCGGCCGCCGCCGGTTCTTCTTCCTCCCCCGGCTTGACCAGGGCGGAGACGTTCATGACCCCGGCGGAGTCCTTGACCAAGTTGGCGGCGGCGTCCTCGATCTGGACGGATTTGATCGTCAGGGGCGGACGGAAGAGGGAGGAAAGGCTGACCTGGACCGAAGCCCGGCCCACCCGGAGGAGATCGCCGTCGCCGAACCCCTCCGGCTGCGCGATCCTGAGATCGATGATCCCCACCGTCCCCCGGGAAAGGCTGAGGGTGATCCCGCCCAGCGAGGCCGGGGCGTCGAGGTAGTCCGGAAGCCTGCGGTTGACGATCAGAACGGCGACGGGGGGGAGCGCGATCCGGACGGCGATCCCCGCCAGCAGCACGACCAGGAACACGATCCCCAGCACCTTGCGGGCCCTGCCCGGAGCTTTCTTCATGGTCCTATCTCCCTCTGACGAACGTACCTGATTACTCCTGAAATTATAAACTCCCTTCCCCCCAAGGCCAAGAAAGGAGCGAAGGGAGGAGCGGGATAGCCACGCGAGGGGAGGGGGGAGAGAGGGTTCGGGGGGGGAGGCATGGAGCAGGGGGCATAGAGCATAGAGTACGGCATTCTGCTTTTCTTTCTTCATGGCCTTCATGTTCTTCATGGTGATCGTTTCCTGAATTCTGAATTTTTCCCTTTCCAGAGTTAATCAGAGTAATCAGGTGCAGAAATCTCTAGGGTCCAAGGTCGGGGGCTACTGAATTCTGAATACTGTATTCTGAATTCTTCCCCTGAACCCTGAACCCTCTCTTTCCTATGCCCCCTGCTTCTCCCAGGTGCAAGATCCCTCTTGCCGACGCCCGCGACTAACCGCCCGTTGGCCGCAGCAGGAGTTCGGCCCGGCGGGCCACTCGGCTCAGGATTCGCATATGATCGGTGTCGGCCGGATCCCCGCAGGCGGGCATCTTCCCCGCCCACTCCCGGTAACCGCTCAGAAGCGTCGGCCGGATAAATTCAGCGGGGAGCGGATCGTCCGACAGCGCTTCCATGGCCTCGTCGTAGCTCAGGCCCCGGTCGAAACACCGGCGGGATTTATCCGCAAGTGCTTCCAGGAGAGCCAGGTGCTCCGCGGCATCCTTCATGGTTCCGGGGCTGCCGTGGCCGGCGACATAGGTTTCCGCTCCCAGATCCAACAGCTTTTTCAGGTTGGCCACGGTCGCCGTAAGGAGGCCTTCCCCGGGCAGAGGCGGCAGCCCGTTCATGAAAAGATCCCCGCAGAAAACGATGCCTTCGGCGGGAAGATGGACGGCCACATCGGACTCCGAATGCCCCGGGCCCAGCTCGATGAGACGGATTTCCCGTTCGTTCCGATACAGGGAGAGAACGCCGGTAAAGGCTGCGTCCTGCAGTGTGTAGCGGCCTCCGGAAAAGTCCATATCGGGGAAAAGCCGGGCGAACGACTCCGTGTGAAGGGCCTGCCGCCGCTGGAACTCCCGCGTCTTTTCCCACCCCCGCCGCGAGCAGACGACCGTGGCCGAGGGGAAGAGGTGGTTGGTGTAGACGTGGTCCGCGTGGGAGTGGGTATTGATTAAAAACCGGACCGGATTGTCCGTGATCTTCCGGATTTCTCCGAGCAGCGCCCGCGTCATCGCCTCGTTGGCCAGGCTGTCGACGACGACCACGTCCCGATCCCGCAGGATCACCCCGGCCGTGCTGTGCCAGATGAGCGGGGGCTGCACGAACGCGTAGACGTTTTTCGCCAGCTTCCTGAATTCAGGCATGGTCCGCCGCCCGTTCCCAGACGAGCCGGGCCCGCTTGTGGGTCAGGAACAGTTTGCCGTCCCTGAACGAACAGCGGCGCAGCTGGTCGTTCCCGGTCCAGGAGGGGATCAGGGCCGCCTTGATATGGTGCCGGACCATCCCTTCCGCGGCGGAATAAGTGTACGTGCCGCAGTACGAAAGATAGGTGTCATACCCCGCCCGCCGGTCTTCGTCGGGCAGGGTCTGTTCGAAAGCCGGTTCGACGGGGAAGCGGGCGTCGTGCTGACGCCGATCCGGGTCCATGATCTCCGCCGCCATGTAGCCGTCTTCGGTGTACAAAAGATACCCGATCGGATGTTCTCCGTAGGGATAGCTCACGACGCCTTCGGCGTCGGTGTTCTCCCACGCGATCAGTTTCCAGGTCCCAACGAGGGGATGAGCTCTTTCCATGGATTCTCCGGTTCTATTCATCGCCGTTCGCAACCTCTTCGTTTAGCGCGTCAGGGACAAACTTCATGGCATTTTCTTCCTACAGGCCTGCATATGTAAAGAGGCATAGAGCATAGGGCACCTGGAGAATTTTGCACCTGATTGACTCCGATTGACTCTGATTGGGTAGGACTTGGGAAAGAACCATGAAGGACATGAAGTTCATGAAGGGGGGAAAAGAGAGGGGCAGGTTCGGAGGGGAGTCATTGCGAGGAGCCTGGGCGACGAAGCAATCTTACGAGTAGTTCCCCATGAAGGGCTTGCTTCGCGTTCCCGGTGCTCTGGGTGCTGGGAGGAGACAGCATACCCAGGAAGTTCGATCCGCCGTTTGGGGAAGTGCTCAGGATGGGATAAAGAAGAAGGCTCCCGGAGATGCCGGTGGGGTCTCCGGGAGCCTTTGGTTCCGATAGTAACTGCCAACATCTAGGGTCAGGCGCGAGCTATTGCGAGTCGCCTGCACCCGTTGGTTGGCCTGATTGTCCCTCGTTCCCGTTCTCGTTCACGTACCCGTACACGACTTCACCTTCGCGAACCTGGTTTCCACGCTCGATCATCCGCGTTGGTTGGCCTGATTGTCCCTCGTTCCCGTTCTCGTTCACGTACCCGTACACGACTTCACCTTCGCGAACCTGGTTTCCACGCTCGATCATCCGCGTCAGCATGGCCACGATCCGCACGAGAAGATCCTTGCCCTTGCGCACGGCCTCCCGGTCGAGGACTCGGCACCGGTCGAGAATGTCCAGAATCGCACCGCATTCCCGGGCTGATCCGCTGGCAATCTGAAGAAAGCGACCTCGGTCCGCCGCCGGAATCTTGCCGCAGCCTTCGGCAATGTTCAGCGCAATGGACTGAGAAGCCCGGAGCAGTTGGTCTCGCGTCGGCCGATCCAGGCCCTTCAGGGCCCGGCACACCGTGTAGGCCCAGGCCGCGAAGTCCAAGGCGACGCGGTAGACATCCAGTTTTTCGTGGTCGAGTTCCATTCGCCTCCTCGTGTACGGGAACGTGTACCGCTCCGCTGTGAACGTGTACGGTCTCCTCGGCCAACTTATGATTCTACACAATATCTATAATTGCCAGTAGCCATGCAGAAAGGTTATTGGTCACGAACCACAAAACTAATCCTTCCCGACCGCAACCTCGAAAGTTTGGGTTTTGATTGGCGGCACTCCTTCCTCCCAGGGCCTGCGGTAGCGGAGGGTGATGAGGGTATTGCCTGTCCCGACGGCTTTGAACTGCCAGAGTTCCTGGCCGCCGGCTCCTTTGCGCTGGGTTTCCGGAGCTTGGTACGTGGACTCGATCAGTTCGATTACGGTCTGGGAGTAATCGTCCGCCAGTTCCCAGGAATAACCCGTGGTGGGGTTGGAGTCGAGCCTGATCAGGAAGTTTCCGCCGGCCTGAGCCTTTATGGAGGAATCGTTTCCCGTGTAAACCGGTAGGTCCATATTCATCAAGCCCGTGGTTTCCGGAGTTGTTTCGGGGGAAAGTTCGGGGCTGGGGATCCCTCCCACCTGGGAAGAGATGGGAGAACAGGCGGACAGGAGCAGGCCTGCCAATAGTGCGAAGGCAACAGGAATCCCGTTCACGTACCGTAGACCTCCGTAATCGAATCATAACCGCTATGCCGCGAGATTCAATGGGAAAGGGCACCGGCGACCTTGAAACCTGAGATCCGGGACGCGTGTGATGGGTTTTTCCTACTTTGGCTCCGGTATTCTCAACTTTCCCGTGTCCTTTTGAGCAAAGCAGGAAAGACCGGCCAGGAATACACAACCAGAACTCAGAAAAAGACGTCCCAAACGTCCCGGTGGGTAATCGCCAAGCGGAGAGAGTTGTATTCTCCGGGTGTGATTTATATATAAGTTCCGAACCAGGCTCTCCACCCGACTTTTGACCGCCATGCGGCGGCTAAAAGCGGGTGAGCGCTACGTTGAGCCGACGCTTCGCGTCGGCTCAACGGCGAGCTGCTTCGCCAGCGATTAGTTGGGCCGCGAAGCGCGGCCCAACAAAACGCTGGAGCCTCGCGGGTCGGGTCCGGCGGAAAAGCCGCCGTCCCTCCCCGCTCAGCTCAGCTCGCCGTTCGGCAGGTAGATGAAGAACCCACTTGACGGATGTACCTATTATGGTACACTGGTGTTGAATGAGTATCGGAGATATCAGGCTCAATGTTGTGTTCTTTCGGACGGACTCCGGATCAGAACCCGTCCGCCGGTGGCTGAAGTCTTTGCCGGCATCACACAAGAAAGTGATAGGCGAAGACATCAAGACCGTGCAGTTCGGTTGGCCCTTGGGGATGCCCTTGGTGGAGAAAATCGAACCCTATCTCTGGGAGGTCCGAACCAAGGTTCCCGACGGGATTGCCCGCGTCTTGTTTACCGTCGATGGCCCCATGATGATCCTGCTGCACGGGTTCATCAAGAAGACGAGAAAGATCCCTCAGAAGGAGATCGACACAGCCCGATCCCGACTCAGGCAATACCAGGAGGCCGGATCATGAAGAAGAACAAACATATCGGAACCAGTTTCGACGATTTCCTTCAGGATGAGGGACTTCTCGCCGAAGCAGAGGCTACCGCTGTCAAGCGGATCATTGCCCACCAGATCGAGCAGGAAATGCAGGAGCGCCAGATTTCCAAGAGCAAACTGGCAGACATGATGAAAACCAGCAGGTCTTCGCTCGACCGCTTGCTTGATCCGGACAACCCCTCTGTCACCCTTCTCACCCTCGAGACCGTTGCCCTTGCTCTCGGCAAGAAACTCAAAGTCCAGATAGCATGACTGCCGAACAACCGGCTCCACCACTACAAAGCCACAAGAGGCACAGAGGATTTTAAAGAGACTAAGACGAGTTGAAGATGCCGTCGGGCAGGCAGTGGGAACCATGAACTTTTCCCATTCATGGGATTATTGGACCATGAAGAACATGAAGTTCATGAAGGGGGAGCAATCTGAATTCTTTCCCTCATCAGAGTTAATCAGAGTAATCAGGTGCAGAAATCTCTAGGGTCCAAGGTCGGGGGCTACTGAATTCTGGATACTATATTCCGAATTCTTCCCCCTCTATGCTCTATGCTCCATGCTCCATGCTCTATGCTTCTCACAGGTGCAAAAATCTCCAGGGGGCCGAGGTGGGGGCCTCTATGCTCCATGCTCTATGCCCTATGCTTTTCACAGGTGCAAAAATCTCCAGAGGGCGTGGTGGGGGCTTCTATGCTCTATGCTCTATGCCCTATGCTTCTCACAGGTGCAAAAATCTCCAGGGGCCGCGGCGGGGGGCTGCTGCCCCCTCGCATTCACTCCTTCACGACGGGCGATTTCGGTTCTATAATTCAGTGGAACGCCAGTAACGCTGACCGGCTGCCGGAATGTCAAGGCGGATCGGGGAGGAGGTCGTAATGAAGAAGTCTTTCCTTTACGCACTCATCTGGATGCTCGCCGGCGCGGCGGTCGCGGTTGGGGCCGATCCGGAACCCGGAGTGGACCCGGCGTCCCCACCGGCCGAGGCTCCCGTTCCCGGGGTGCTCCGCGTCAAGGTCCTCTCCGACCTGGGCAAGCCGGTTGCAAACGCCCGGGCGACGGTTTACGCAACGCGGGACGCCCGGGGAGAACAACTGTCGCCGTGCGGCGGCGGGTTCGAGGCGATCGAACTCGAACCGGTCTCGGGCACGGAGTTCGAGAAGGCCCTGGCGCCCAACGTCTACCGGGTGGAGGTTTCCGCCCCGGGCCGGGTCGGGCGGGTGGAGAAGGAAGTCGAGCTGAAGCCCGGGGAAACCCGGGAACTGGAGGTCGAACTGGAGCCCGGGGATCGGATCCCCGGCCGGGTGGAGGTCGAAGCGGGCGTCCCCCTGGAGGGGGCCAGGGTTTCCTACAGTGCGACCGGGATGGATTCCGCGCCCTACCTCTATTCCGTGGAGCGGGCGGCCGTCACCGACGCGGACGGACGCTTCGAACTGAGCGGCATGCCGGCGGGGGTGTACCTGGTATCGGCCTCCGCGGACGGCTATATCAAGAACAGCCGGCTGGAGACGCCCACCGGGACGGACAACCTCCGAATCGTTCTCCGACAAGGGAGCGTCATCAAAGGGCGGTTGGCGGGGGATCTCGAAGGGCTGCCCTTGGCCGTTTCCCTGTCGTTCAAAAACGGCCGCAGCTCCACCAGCCGCGATGTCGTCCTCGGGCCCGAAAGTACGTTCACGGTTTCGGACCTGGAGAAAGGGAACTACAACGTCCGGGTCAAGGAAAAGGAATACGTTTCCGACTGGGCCGTCGACGTTCCGGCCGTCGCCCCGGAGGAAGCCCGACCCATCGTTTTGACCGTCCGGCGGGGGGCCTCCGTTTCCGGCCGGGTGCTGGACGCGGTGACGAAAATACCCTTGTCCGGGACGATGGTGTATCTCTCTCCCGTCTCGGGCGCGGGAGAGGAAATCGATATGACCGGGGAGGGCGGGGAATACGAGTTCCAGGGGGTGGCGGCGGGTGATTATCGGCTGAAGGTCCGCAGCTGGTACGATTCCTTCGGAGCCGAACGGGAACAGGAAGGGAAAGAGATCGGCCTGGCGTCCGGGGAGGAGTTGGACGGGGTCACCCTGGAAGTCGCGTCCGGCCGCTGGGCTACCCTGAAGGGCCTGACGGTGGACGAAGCCGGCCGCCCGGTGGCCGGGGCGGAGATCGATGTCTATTGCCGTCCGGCGGGGCAGAAAGGTTTCCACTCCAATTTCAGATACGACCCCGTCTCCGACGAAACCGGCGCTTTCGCCGTCGAGATATTCGTTCCGGCCGAAGCCGAGATCAAGCTGATAGCCGAGAAGGACGGGTACGCCGACAGCCCCGAGGAACCGGTCGCCCTGGGGGCGGACCGGACCGTCGCCGAAGGGATCGTCCTGCAGCTGAACTCGGGGAAGGATCTGACCGTGGAGGTGGAGGACGAGGAAGGGCGAGCGCTGGTCGGGGCCGTGGTCACCCTCGAACCCGACTGGTCGTCCCGTTCCGGGCGGATCTTCCGCTATTCCAGCCAGAAGAAACTTTCCGACAGCCGGGGCCGCTGCTTCTTCCGGCACCTGGCTCCGGGCGAGTTCGTTGTCCGGGCGGCCAAGGACGGGTACGGTCCGGCCGCGGAAGAGTTCACGATCCCGGCCGGCGGGGAAGCCGAGCGCGCCACGGTCGTCCTCGCCCCCGGCCGGGATCTGCGGGTAACGGTCAAAAATACCCGGGGAAAGGCCGTGGAGGGGGCCAAAATCTACTTCCAGGACACCACCCCCGGTTCGCCGCGCGCCTCCTTCCCGTCCCGCGGGGAGGGCCGGACGGATTCCCGGGGAGTGGTCGTCCTGAGCGATCTCCCCGCCCGTTCCGGCCGGCTTATGGTCGAGGCCGAGGGCTATACCCGTCCCAGAGGCCAAGCCGTCGCGGACGACCAGGTCGAAGTCGAAGTGGTTTTGAACGACGCCGGCTCCCTCAGCGGGCGTTTCCTGTCGGCCGCCGGACAGCCGATGTCCGACGTCCGCATCCGTACCCGGAAACGGAAGAAGGGACCCTTCGATTTCGAAACGAACATCGGGTTGGGGATGCATAAGTTCGAGCTGGGGGACGGCACGTTCCGCTTCACGGGGATCGCTCCCGGGGAATACGACGTCACCGTCATCTCCCCCGGCATGGCGGTCGCGACGATCTCCGGAGTTACGGTGGCCCCGGGCCGGGAAACCGATCTGGGCGAGATCGAGCTTCGCCCCGAGGGGACCATCGCCGGATCGGTGGCCGACCGCTCGACCGGGGACCCCCTGGAAAAGTTCTCGGTGCAGGTGAAGGGTTGGAGGATAGCGGACAGCTTCAGCCAATTGGACCGCGCCGCCGGCGGAGTTTATACCGTGAAGGGGCTGGACGCGGGAGACTACACCCTGATCGTGAGCGCTTCCGAGTACCGGCGGAAAGAGATTACCGGGATCATGCTCTCCGCCGGGGAGCACAAGGAACTGCCCCGGGTCGAACTGGAACCCCTGACCCCGGAAGAGCAAGCCGAGCGCGATCGGCAGCGCCACGTCCTTCCCTCGCTGGGGGTGAGGATCGGGGAGACGGGCGTGGAGGATCGGCCGGGCCTGATGCCCATCGCGGAAGTACTGCCCGGTTCTACGGCGGAAGCCGGGGGGCTGAGGGCCGGCGACGCGATCAAAAAAGTCAACGGGAAATCCCTGGAAGACGATCTCGGCGGTTTCCTGACAGGGTTGATGAGTCCGCCGGGAACCAGGTTGAAGCTGACGGTGGTCCGCGCGGGCACGGGGGAGGAAGAGGAGATCGAGGTCGAACTGGGAGAGTGGGACCTCGAGGAGTACATCAGGAAGATGACGGAATGATCGGGGGGAAACCCTGAACCCCGAACCCTCTTTTCCCTCTGCTCCATGCTCTATGCCCTCTGCTTTCCCTACCAGGAAGGGGAGAGGGATAGCCACAAAAGGCACAAGAGGCACAAGGGGATTTTGACGGTTTGATGACGGGCTGAAAATGCCCAGCGGCGGATAGTGGGAATACCCTACTATTTTTCAATCTGTGTAATTTCAGGTTCCTAATCTGTGACACCTGCCTGCCGGCAGGCAGGTCTGTGGACTGAACCCCACCCGGGCAGCCGGATTCGGACTTAAATCGATCGCTCGATAGGGATATACTACAAAACAAGGACGTATCCCGTTGATCTTCAAGTCTCCAAACAGGGAGGTGACGATGAGAACGTTCACAGGCGCCGCCGCGGCGGTTTTATCCATGCTCTGTGCAGTCGGCCCCGGTTCGGCCGCCGACTTCGACGGAGACTCCCGCGAGGATATCGCGGTCTTCCGGCCTTCGACCGGACTCTGGGCGGTGCGGGGTCTGACCCGGGTCTACTTCGGCACCTCCGGCGACACCCCCGCCGCCGGGGACTTCACCGGCGACGGCGTCGCCGAGATCGGGATCTTCCGGCCGGCTGCCGGGCTCTGGTCGATCCGGGGGGTGAGCCGGATCTATTTCGGGCAGTCGAACGACACGGCGTTGACCGGCGGGGGAGGGGGCCAGCGCCTCTACGACTACGTGGTCAAGCCGGACGACGGCGACGATTTGGAAGACGCGCTCTCCAGCGACGTCTACCGGTCGGTCTTCATCCCCGCCGGGAATTACGCCATCGACGAGGTCGTCACCGTGGACCACGTGACCAGGATCGTCGGGGAAGACAGGATGTATACATCGCTCAACTTCGCCAACGACTGCTACCTGAGTATAGATTCCCCCTGCACCGTGGAGGGGCTTCGTCTCTACTGGGGGGGGATAGATTCCACCCGGGGCAACCTCTGCGTACGGGGCTCCTACGCCACCGTGCGCAACTGCATATCCGAAACCAGCACCGGCTACGGCTTCCAGCATGCCGACGGGTACTTCGTCAGCTTCATCGATTGCATCGCCAGCCAATCCTCGAGCACCGGGTTCCGGGGGAGCAACGACGACGGCTGCCGCTTCGTCAACTGCCTGGCCCGCAGCTGCGTCCCGTGCGGATTCGCCCAGTGCCGCAATCTCGCCAACTGCTACGTGGACGGCTACGGCAGCTCCACGGTCGGCTTTTACGAGTGCGAGCGGCTTTCGACCTGCCACGCCTACGGCTGCAGCGGCAACGGGTTCTACGGGTGCTCCATGATCAGTTCCTGCTCGGTCGACGGCAATTCCGTGACCGTCTACGGCTTCCAGCTCTGCAGTTATCTTTCCAGCTGCCACGCCGAGAACTGCGTCACGGCGTCGTTCTACGACAACTACTTCACGGACGACGCCGCCACCAAGTATTCCTGCAATTAGGCCGGCATGGAGCATAACCATGGAGAGGGGAGGGGATTAACCACAGGGCACCGAGGGGGAAAAGAGAGGGTTCGTGGTTCGGGCCTGGATTCTACCATGAAGGGCATGAAGTTCATGAAGGGGAGAGGGTTAGCCACAAGAGGCACAGAGGATTTTAAAGAGACTAAGACGAGTTGATGATGCCGTCGGGCAGGCAGTGGAAGCCATGAACTTTTCCCATTCATGGGATTATTGGACCATGAAGAACATGAAGTTCATGAAGGGGAGGGGATTAGCCACAAAAGGCACCAACGGGGAAAGGGTTGGCCACAAGAGGCGCAAGAGGCACAAGGGGATTTTAACGGTTTGATGACGGGCTGAAAATGCCCCGTGGGGGGCAGTGGAAACCATGATTCTTTCCCCTCTCAACCAGAGTTAATCAGAGTAATCGGGTGCAAAAATCTTCAGAGGCCGAGGTGGGGGCCTCTCTGCTCCATGCTCTATGCCCTATGCTTTTCACAGGTGCAAAGATCTCCAGGGGGCCGAGGTGGGGGCCTCTATGCTCCATGCTCTATGCCCTATGCTTTTCACAGGTGCAGAAATCTCTAGGGTCCAAGGTCGGGGGCTACTGAATTCTGAATACTGTATTCTGAATTCTTCCCCTGAACCCTCTTACACCCCCTCCATTTCCTACGTGTCTACAGGTGAGTACTTCCCCTCCCCCCGCTATTTTCGTTGCGCCCCGGGGCGCCTCCGGGCCACAATACGACACCGCCGACGTCCGTCCCGCGGCCCGGCGGTTTCACGCTGTTTCCAAGTAACGGGGGAAAAATCATGAGGATCACGCTGCTGGCTTTCGCCGCCTGGCTGACGCAATCGACCCTGGCCTTCGGATCGGGATGGGTCACCACCACCCTGGCCGCCCGGGCCGACATCTTCCTGTCCCGGATGTCGATGGCTCGCGACGGGGAGAACAACTTCTACGTGGCCTACCGGGACCTGGACGGGGGGAGCCTGAAGTTCGCCGACAACACCCGGGGGGTGTGGAGGACGGCGACCATCGCCGGCGGCGGAGAGGACGCCTCGATCGCGGTGGACGCCGCCGGGCACGCCCACGTCAGCTACCGGTCCGGCTCCACCCTGTACTACGCCACCAACGCCTCCGGGGACTGGGAGACCTCGGCCCTCGCCGGCAGCGCCTACATGAGCGACATCGCCCTGGACCCGGCGGGGAAGGTCCACATCAGCTACTTCGACCAATCCAGCTACCGGCTCCGCTACGCCACCAACGCCTCCGGCGACTGGGTCTTCACCACGGTGGACGACACCCTGGACTCGGACAGCGGCTACACCTCGATCGGGGTGGACACCTACTACTACGCCCACATCAGCTACTCCTTCGGGAACTACTACGACGAGGAGACCCACTACGAGCTGAAGTACGCGACCAACTCCTCGGGCTCCTGGGCGGCGTTCACCGTCAACAGCAGCGGCCACATCGGCAGGGACACCTCCCTGGCCCTCGACTCCTCGAACTACGTCCACATCGCCAGCTTCGAGACCGAGTGGCGCTCCCTGCAGTACACCACCAACGCCTCGGGCGACTGGGTGACCGAGACCGCGGACCCGGGCACCTCGGCGTCTTTGGGGTACCGGCCCTCCATCGGCGTCGACTCCGACGACAAGGCCCACATCAGCTATTACAACGCTTCCGGCTGGCACCTCAAATACGCCACCAACGCCTCCGGCTCCTGGACCCAGCAGACCCTCGACCCCTACAGCGGGGCCAACATCGGCTACAACTCCAGCCTGGTGGTGGACAGCGACGACTACATCCACATCGCCTACGACTACAACCACCAGTACCTCAAGTACATCCGCAACACCACGGGCTCGTTCGACCTCTTCGACGCCTACGTCATCGACGGGACGGAGGACCCGGTGGGGCTGTGGACCTCCCTGGCCCTGGACGCGGAGGGGTACCCCCACGTCGCCTTCCAGAACACCTACCACCTCCGCTACGGCTACCCCGACCAGGGGGTCTGGTTCGTCGACCAGGCCGTCAACGGCGGCAACGTCGGCTCCTACGCCAACCTGGTCCTGGACGGGAGCGGGGCCCCGGCGATCGCCTACTACGACGCGATGGCCTATGACCTGAACCTGGCCAGCTTCGCCCCCGGGACCTCCTGGGTTGTTTCCACGCTCGACGGTTTCATGAAAGGCGCGATCTCCATGACCGGCGACGCGGCGGGCAACCTCCATCTCTGCTATAAAAATGACGATAACTGGGGAACGTATCCGCTGACCGCCATGACCAACGAAACCGGCACCTGGGGGACGACGGTGCTCTGGGACGAGAGTCACTACGGTTATTCCAATTCCATCGCCGTGGACTCGCGCGACATTGAGCACATCGCCTGGTACTACAACAACGCCGGGGGCACCGAGCGCCTGAACTACGCCACCGACGCCTCCGGCTCCTGGGCCAACACCCAGATCGATAACGCGGTGGGGAACGTGCGCATAGGCGGCTGCTGCTCGGTTGCGGTAGACACCTACTACTACGCCCACATCAGCTACTACGACGCCGACGGCGGCAACCTCAAGTACGCCACCAACGCCTCCGGCTCCTGGGCGACGCAGACCCTCTTCAGCGACGGGAACACCGGGCTCTACAACTCGATCGCACTCGACGGCTCCGACCACGCCCACGTCACCTACTACTTCGCCACCGCCGGCTGCCTCATGTACGCCACCGACGCTTCCGGGTCCTGGGTCCAGGAGACGGTGGACGCGGCCGCCGGGACCGGGCTCTACACCTCCCTGGCCCTCGACGCCGACGGGCTCCCCCGGGTCAGCTACTACGACCTGACCCACGGCCGCCTCAAGTTCGCCTACCTCGTCCTCCCCAGCCCCACCCCCAGCCCCACCCCGGAAGGCTACAAGACGCCCACCCCCAGCCCCAGCGCCTCTCCCTCCCCGACCCCGACCCGCTCCCCCGTCCCCACCCCCAGCGCCGTTCCCACCGCTTCTGCGCCCGCCACGCCGACCCCGGTCCCCAGCCCCACGGCCGCCGCGGGCGCCCCCGCCGTCGTCGGCGACTACGACGGCGACGGGACCTCGGACGTCGCCCTCTTCCGGCCCTCGGCCGGGCTCTGGCTGGTCCGGGGCCTGACCAAGGCCTGGTTCGGGGC
>Ga0116162_10000583_pt1 | contig 25795 bp, 24 predicted proteins | sample AD_UKC105_MetaG_FD_89875 | JGI IMG/M metagenome (GOLD analysis project Ga0116162, IMG submission 89875) | Active sludge microbial communities of municipal wastewater-treating anaerobic digesters from Hong Kong - AD_UKC105_MetaG | ecosystem: Engineered > Bioreactor > Anaerobic > Digestate...
CACCGGCAATATCCAGCCTGTAAGACGGCGCCCAGGACAATCCTTTCGTAAGATAGGAAAAAGATACCACCTGCCTTCCTTTTGCCGGTTCGACCGTAAACAGCATTACATGCCGGCGCTCCATGGGCTTGAACTCCCCGGCGCTCCCGTGCAGCCGAATACGCCGCACTGTTCCATGGTCGATGAATTCCGTCCCGCTGTCCGTATCCAGCACAATGAATTCCGATTCCACATTCGGTCTCACATCAGAATACCTGTAGCCATACCGGCTGGAAACAGCCATCGATCTTTCATAATTCGTATCATATTTTCGAGAAGATCCATCGTAAACGCTCATAAGCGTGCCGGTCAACCGTTCCCCGTCCGTTATGAATACATCCACCTCTTTTCCCGTGAGCTGGTGTATAAGCTCATTGCGGGTAAGAGCATCGGGAGAACATGGGACATCTCGATCGACAAAACGGGCCTCCGCCCCCGATGCACTCTGTATCCAGAAAGTCCCATGCACCGGGTCCGGGACATCTTCTACGATATACTCCCCTCCTTCCGGCCCCGCCTCGAAAGTCCGCGTCACCATCCCTACGCCGTTCTTGAACAGACTGACTTTAGACACAGGCGCATCCACCAGCGTTTCCAGCGCAAAAACGCTGTTCGTAAAGAGCCCGGAACACAACATCAGCACGCCGCTTAACAGAATCACAAATAACCTGTTCTTCATCTTTCCCACATCCTTTTTTTGATATTTTCAATGATTAAACAAACGCATGGTTAACCTGCCTTTCTCACCAGTGCAGGTTAAGTATGAAACAGCATCAACCGATTAAGAAAAATCCCTGATTGGAGTATCAGACAGGCCGGGAATGAAAAAGTTCCCGGGCTGGAAGGCCCCGGGCTGGAAGGCCCCCGGCGGTTCAAGGGGGGCTTTTGAAAGCGGCCCAGGCCGCTCTTTGTCCTTTCACGCGCTTTCTTCGTGAATGGTTCAAACTCGAAAACACATTTGTGTTTTTTTGTCGTGTAATTGCGAGTGACGCGGCAATCCCGACTGTTCTTTTCTCACTACAAGCGCCGCTTCGCGCTTCGCTCGACTTTTTACGGGTAATTCTCATGACGCGTTGCCCAATGAAGTGTTACCTTAATGTAAAAACATTCTTTTGTGTGCCATGTACAAAGCGTCTTTCTTTGTGCATGAAAACCTTAATGTTTCTTTTTGACTTTGTTCTCGTTACGATGCTCTGCGTCGTAACGCGATGGCCGGGCGCTCTGCGCCCATGAGTTTTATATGGAAATGGCAGGCTGGATTAATGAACGCTCCGCGTTCAGGTCGGCATTCCCACGCAGAGCACGGGAACGATAATAGTGCTGCACAGCAACCACTCGCAGACTGGTTACAGATGCTGCCCGGCAATATTGCTATATGTGTATTTAATTTGGAGTGCGAAAATTCATTTTCGCTTTCATAGCCGCTTCGCGCTTCGCTCGACTTTTCACTGGTAATTCCGGGGAGAGTCTATTCTTCGCCGTCGTAATCGCAGGTGTCTATCTGCTCCTTGAAGTCAGGCGGCACCGCGCCGAAATCGCCACTGCCACCGCACCTGTCGCGGTATTCCTTGATCTGCTTTGTCCGTTCGAGTTGCTCGATCGACTTGCGCACTTCCTCGACAAGCTCTCTCATATCGAACGGTTTGTGGATGAACCTTTTCGCCCCGAGCTGAAAAGCAAGTATCTTTTCCGCGGAATCGCTGGAGCTCGAAAGCACGATTATCGGGATTCCACGCACAAGCTCGTCGTCCGACAAATTCCTGCAAACCTTCTCGCAGTCCATCCCGGGCGGCTCGCTGTCAAGGATCAGCACATCGGGCGACAGCTCCCGCACCCCCGCCATCGCCGCCTCGTTCGTCGAAACGGTCGAAACGCTGAACCCGGCAGCCTCCAGCGCGGCACGGATGTAGCCTTCCATGACAGCATCGCTCTCTGCGAGCATCACAAGGTATTTGCCTTCCTGTTTCTCTATCTCCGGCACGTCGATATCTCTCCCATCGGCAGCGGATTACAATATCATTGATTTTACCACATCGGGCCGTTAAAAAACAGCGCGGCTCCCATCTATCGATTATTCATGCACAGAGCAAAGCTTGTGCATGTCACCCGCCGCCGTTCCGAGGTTCTTGTCATGCCGTAAATATCATTTGTTGTGATATGACCCGCGCGATGGTAGAATATTTATTAAGGAGAAAGATAATGGCAGTAGAAGTTCCGACATCGGTTTACTCGATACCGCCCAACATGCTCAACGGCAGCGTGCCATCAAGCCGGGAAATGCTCCCGCCCGAAACGCAGCGCGTGCCCTCGCAGGCGCAGCAGCCGCCCGAGACCACTCAGACACCGCGCGTGAGGATCGCACCCGCGACCAACCGCGTGGATTTTCAGGGCTGAGCGCAACCGCCGATCAGATAACCCGCTCGGCGTTCCACTCCTCGTTTACCCATAATCCTATCAGTTCGGCGTCGAAGCCCCACGTCTTTATCAACTCGATCGAAGCGGCGGTCTGCCTGAACTGGGTTTCGCGGTCCACCGGGTTGCCCGTGCAATCGTAATGCCCGACAACGGCTATCACGCTCGACCCGTGCCCGCGCACCGATACGTCCAGCCGCGCCCTGATCGACTCCACGAGTTCCGCACTGTCCTGCTCTTCAAGTATCTTAATCGGGCCGGGCTCCGTTATCATGTCCACATACGGCATCCCGTACTCGCGCGACATGTAGTCGAACACCGGCTGCTGAACCCTGCCGTCCATACAATTTATCGCTGTAACAAATCCACCGTGGCCCATAGCCACATCCTCCGTCTGAAAATATGACCGCGCTAATTGTATCACAAAGCTGCTTGCCCGGCTTGAATATTTGTATAGAATATCAGGGATATGCACGAGCTTGCTTTGCTGTTCATCGGATCATTCACCCTCGCGCTGAGCGGCGCGCTGATGCCGGGGCCTCTGCTGACGGTATGCGTTGCCGACTCGGCGAAACGCGGATTCATCGCGGGGCCGCTGCTCATCTCGGGACACGCCGTGCTGGAACTTGCGCTGGTTGTAGCCGTGATATTCGGGCTTGGGCCGATCCTTGAGATGGGAGCGGTTATCGGCGCAATCGCGCTCTGCGGCGGCGCAATCCTCGTATGGATGGGAACGGGAATGATCCGAGGCGCGTCGAAAACTTCATTGAACATGGAAGCCGGCTGCGATCAAAAACCCGGCAACCCCGTGATCGCGGGCATCTTCGCGAGCATCTCGAACCCCTACTGGATACTCTGGTGGGCAACCATCGGGCTGGGATATCTCACTGCGGCGAAACACAACGGCGCGGCAGGCGTAGCCGCGTTTTTCTTCGGCCACATACTTGCCGATCTCGCATGGTACAGCATGATCTCGTTCGGGGTGAGCAGAGGGAAAAAATTGATGAGCGACAGGATTTACCAGGGAATCATAAGATTCTGCGGAGCGCTGCTTCTCGTCTTCGGCGCATGGTTCCTTTATACGTCCGGCTCATATTTAATCTGGTAATCGACGGCGAAAAACGGTAGCAAGTCCTTACATCCAGAACAATTTCAAAAATCATGAAAACAGCTTCAGGGTCAGAGCTCGAACATTCCTATGTTGCGCATTCCCTGGACCGCGTTGCGTATCTTGACGTTCGCGTTGATGACCTGCACATGCTGCGACTGCATCATGCAGGCTTCGGATAGATAGCGTATCGCGGAGAACCCGGCGGTGTCGATGAACGTCAGGCTGCCCATGTCCAGCACAACATAGCTGCCGCAGTTTCGAACCCGGTCCGGCACACTGTCGCGAAACTCGCCCGCATTGCTGTACTGCAACTGCCCGCTGAGCCTGATTTCTATCCCGTTGCGGGTCTGCCTGTATTCGATTTCGAGATCTTTCAACGGACACCGCCCTGTTAATAATCTTCAGGTGCGCCATAATGAATTGATATCAGGATTATAACAGACCATACCCCGCGCCAACAAGCGGACCCGATATCACTGAGCCGAAAATAAATGTTGACACTCATTGATCCGGCTATTATCCTATATAAAAATTGAACCGACTGGTCGGGTTAATATGACGCGAGAAAGAAGCAATTCGGAAAAACGGCGCAAGCAGATTTTCATCGCCGCCACAAAGGTTATTTCCGAAAAAGGATTTCATAACGCGACAATAAAAGAGATTGCGCGCGAGGCCGGACTCGGCAAAGGCACGATCTATATTTATATTCGGCAAAGGCACGATCTATATTTATATCAGGAAAAAAGAGGATCTCATCACCCTGATTGCCGAAGAAGGAACCACATTAATGTCTGAAAAAATAAACAGTGTGTCTTCTCTTTCGGACAACCCGGAGCATAAATTATGCAGTATTATCGATATTACTCTCGATATGGTTCAGGAATATTCGATGCTCGCAAAAACAATGGCCCTCGAGATAGAGAGAGTCAGCAGCAAAGACATGGCAGATATCGAAGAGAAGTATGTCACGAAATTTCTTAACGTTGCGGTATCGAATATCCGGGAATTGATTCCTGAGAGTTGTTTTGAAGAACAAGACGCAATGGTACTGTCCAACCTTTTGATGGCGTCCTGTTTTTTGTGGGCGCATTCGGCTCTTCTTCAAAAACACGCCGGAGATATCGAAGCTTACAAGAGAATCCTGACCAATCTTTTTCTTAATGGATTGACTAATAATTGACTGTTAAAAGGGGAATCAGTAATGGCTAAGAGAAGCGCTTTTGTCGAAGCCAGGCGCGGTAAACGACGAAAGCAGATATTCAAAGGAGCAGTAAAAGTTTTTGCGGAGAAAGGCTTCCATGCCGCAACCACCCGGGAGATCGCGGATGCGGCGGGACTTGCCAAGGGAACACTTTATGAATACGTGGAAGACAAAGAAGAAATACTTTACCTGGTGATCCAGGAAGCCATGGAGATGGTGAAACACGAGATAGAAACTTCCATTGCGGGAATCGATGATCCCGGAGAGCGGCTGAGAAGAGCAATATCCGTGCAACTGGAGTTCTCGAGAAAATACAAGGATTCGGCAAGAGTAATAATGTACGAAATGAGCAGCCTGAGCACCGAGGGAAAGAAAAAGCATTCGGAACTTGCTGAAGACCTGATCGAGATACTGGCCGCAATAATTGACGACGGAATTCAAAAAGGACGTTTTAAAGAAATGGATTCCCGGCTGGCTGCGGAACTGTTTCTTTATATGGCAACATTTTATTTCAACTACGGCGATTTTCCACACCAGAAATATACACTGGATGAAATAACTGAATTTATTATGGACAATTCAATAGAGGCTATTATGAAACAAGAGAATCGCCCTTTATCCGAACCGGACTGAACGTGTCTTTAAATCATTAAAGAAAATAAAACAACTTATAGCAAGGGAGTATTTGGAAGATGAGTAAAAAAACAAGGGTGAGGGTGTTGATCTCGCTGTTCTTCGCAGTATGCGTGTTATGGGCCGGCGGTTGTTCGCAGAACAACAGTTCCACAAACACCGGCGATGCTTCGGGCGTATCCGGCGACCAGGGATCAGTCAGGGTGAAATTGACAACAGCTCAAATCAGGCCGTTTGAAAAAAGCGTACAGGTTCAGGGCAATCTTTCCGCAAAGAATTTTGCGAATGTTTCCGCCCGGATTCCCGGAACACTTACGGCGATTTACGTCAACGAAGGCGATTCGGTAACCGGCGGAAAAACAAAACTGTTCGATGTCGATTCTGTGAAAGTGAAGAACGCCGTCGAGATCAGAAGGCAGGACTATGCCGTCGCCGAGCAGGGTGTGAACGTATCCAGGGCGGATCTCGAACAGGTTGACGCGCAACTGAAAAAAGCCGAGGCGGACCTGAAAAGGATCACCAGCCTGTATGAAAAAGAAGTCGTGTCTAAAGACACGCTGGAGAAAATACAGACCGGCTATGACCAGATCATCGCGGTGAGAAAAAAAGCCGTCAGCGCGATAACTCTTTCGGAAGAAAGGCTTAAACAGGCCGGCATCGCACTGAAAATAGCTGAAAAGGATTTCAGCGACGCTACGATATACGCGCCGATCAGCGGGCGGGTCGCTTACCGGTTCTCCGAAGAGGGAGAAATGGCGGCGCCCGGTTACCCGATAGTCAGGATAGAAGACACTTCCGTGCTCGAAGCGTCGGCATTCCTTCCATCGGAGTACTATGACCAGGTGCTGAGTGGAACGACAACGGTGCGGCTCAATGTGTCCGGTATTGATCTCGGGACAAGAACGGTGACATATAAAAGCCCGACGATCAATCCGAAGTTGAGAACGTTCGAGGTTAAAACCGTTATAAAGAACCCGCCCGAAAGCGTGGCCCCGGGGTCAATGGTTGGATTCTCGGTAATTCTCGAGAACAAAGACGGGGTTGGAATACCGTCCGAATGTTTGCAGACACGTTCCGGTAAGAAAGCCGTATTCGTTGTCGAGGGAGACCAAACGGTTCTGCGTTATGTAGAGACCGGGCTGGTTTCAGGAGAGTACACGGAAATACTGGATGAAGCAGTCAAAGAAGGCGAAAAAATAGTAATTGAAGGTCAAAACTTCCTGGACGAAGGGGATCAAATACTAATCGTGGGGGAGGCGGAATAAATGTTTCTTTCAAACGCATCTGTCCGCCGGCCCATTGCAATGTCGTGTCTTGTTATAGCGCTGGGCCTGCTCGGGATAATGGCATACCCGAAGCTGGGGCTGGAAATGGCGCCAAAGATGGAGTTGCCGATTATCACGCTCCTTACGATATATCCGGGCGCGAGCCCCGAAGAACTTGAAATCGATGTCGCGAAACGAATCGAAGACCAGGTTGTGACCCTGGAAGGCTTAAAACATGTCACATCATCATGTTCTGAGAATATGGTTGTCACCCTGTTGCAGTTCAACACCGGCGTGGACGTCGATATCGCCGCGATGGACACCAGGGAAAAGCTGGATCTTATACTCAATGATTTTCCGGAAAATGTCGAAGATCCCATGATTATGAAATTCGACGTTAACGCGACGCCGGTGCTGACGATGGCGCTGACCGGGACAGCTCCCATCGATGAAATGTACGACTACGCTGCAAATGATCTTAACGACAGAATAACGATCATTCAGGGCGTGGCGGAAACGCAGATTATCGGAGGCGCCGAGCGCGAGGTTCACGTTCTGCTGGACCGCGAGGCACTAGCGGCGAGAGGTCTGTCAAGCATGAACGTCGTCCAGTCAATCGCGCAGGGAATCGGCATTATCCCTTCAGGGCGCGTAAAAGGATCGACCAAAGAATACGCCGTCAAATATGACGCGGATTTTAAAAACATTTCTGATATAGGGTATATCGAAACCGCGAACGAAGACGGCCAGAGAAGCTACATCAAAGATATTGCCCGGATACAGATGTCCACTAAAGAGCTACGGCAGAAATCGTTTATAAACGGCGAGCCGTGCATTGCTATCAAGGTCGTCAAAAAAGCCGACGCCAACGCGGTGGAGGTCATCAAAAGCGTTCGCGAAGCGATGGCCGGCATCAACAGTACCATTCCCGGCGGAATGAAACTGGTATGGGTCCGGGACGACGAGGTTTTCACGCAGGCGCTCGTTGACAGCGCATGGACGAATATCATTCAGGGCATTATCCTCACCGCGCTGATCCTGTTCTTCTTCCTGTACAACCTGAGAACCACCATCATCGTGATCATAACAATGCCCCTCACGATCATCATCGGATTTTATTTCATGCAGTTTTTCGGATACTCCCTCAACAGCACGACGCTTATGGCGATAGGAATGTCCGTCGGGCTGCTGGTTACGAATTCCATCGTTGTTATCGAAGCCATAATCAAATGGCTTGAACGGACCGGGAAAGTCAAGGATTCCGCGCAGATGGGGGCGTCAGAAGCCGCTGTCGCCGTGTTCGCGAGCGCGGGCACAAACATTGTCGTTCTGTTCCCGATAGCCATGATGCAGAACATGGTAGGACTTTTCATTAAACCGCTCGCCCTGACCATGGTCATTATGACCCTGGTTTCTTTCTTCATATCTTTCACGCTGACGCCTATTCTCGCATCGGTGCTCCTGAAGCCCTCTTCGGCTTCCAACCCCAATGCCATTTTGAACAGGATGGGCCGGGCGTGGGACAGATTTTTCGACAGGATCATTGCCGCATACGGCTCGATGCTCGAATTCAATCGAAGGAATCGAATTGTCGCGGCGCTGTTCGTATGCGGTGTTATCGCATTATTCGTTTTCACCATGCCGCAGGCGGGAAAACTCGGAATGGGATTCGTCCCCACAATGGATAGAGCAGAAATCACCGTTAAGCTCGAATTCCCGTCGGGGTATAACCTCAGCGTTACGGAAAGCAGGGTCAAAAAAGCGGAGGCTCTTCTTAAAGATACGCCACAGTTGAAAAATGTTCTTTCAATGATAGGCAAAGTGGAAGGCGTCGCAGGACAGAATACCGAAGGCGTATACCTTGCACAGATCCTGCTTGTCTTCCCCTCGAGGATAGAACGTGAGGAAACTATATACGATCTCATTGAAGAAGTGAAAACTCGATTGCAGGATATTACGGATTGTATCATAACGGTATCCATACCGTCTGCGGTGGGCGGGCAGAGTTACGACATAGAGCTTGAAATCTACGGTGACGATCTCGATAAGCTCGATGAACTGGCTTTGAGAACCAGCGCGCTGGCCCAAAAAATGCACGGGATAAGAGATATCGACACAACCGTTCGCGAAGGGAAACCGGAAATAAGGATAACGCCAAAACGGGCGGTGATGGCGGATCTCGGGTTCGCCCCGATAGGGCTGGGGATGGTAGCGAGGGGAAATCTCGAAGGAATAACCGCCGGAACGTACAAAAAAGGAGACAGGAACTTCGATATCGTTGTCAAATACAACGAGGAAAAAGGCAAGGATCAAATCGGGGAATTCCAGTTGCCGGCGGCTCCGGGCCACCCAATGCTGATCTCCACGGTTGCCGATGTGAAAGAATCCCTGTCGCCCATCCAGATCGTCAGGAAAGACAAGCAGAGAATCGCCAAAATAGTCGGCAACCTCGAAAGCGACACTCCGCTCGGAGTTGCAACGGGCAGAATCACCAGCGCCATCAACGAACAGAACCTGCTGCCTCCGGGATATGAACATAAATTCGGCGCCGGCTATGAAATGATGAACGAGGGACAACGCGGCCTGGCCGAGGCGGGGCTCGTTGCCATAATTCTCATCGTATTAACACTCGCCGCTATCCTGGAATCGTTCAAGCAGCCTTTGATAGTTCTGCTGACTATTCCCTTGAGCCTCATAGGGGTAATCTGGGGATTGTCTATATTCGGGTACAGCTTTTCCATCCTTGTTACTATGGCAATCGTTATGATGAGCGGTATTGTCGTAAACAACGCGATACTTATCATGGACCAGTTCAACATCAATGTCAAAAACGGAATCCCGCTTCAAAGAGCGATGATCAATGCGGCGAAGGAAAGGTTCAGGCCGGTTACGATGATCACGCTGGCCGCTGTTCTCGGCATGGCTCCGCTGGCTTTCGGCAAGGGCATCGGCTGCGAAATGAGAAACGATATCGGCGTTGCCATGATCGGTGGAATATTCGTTTCAGGAGTACTGTCCGTGTTTATTGTGCCGATTTTATATAACCTGTTTGCAAAAACGGACAGAAAAGAACCGGAAAAAGAAACCAAGGTTTCGGGATCGAATGATGGCGAGGTGATAGAATAATGATTTTGAATAACAGGTTCTGCAAATACAAAATCTTCTCGAAAGAAAGACTGTCTTTATCTAAATATGTTGCGCCGGTTTGCATGGCGCTGTTCCTTGCGGCAGCCGCGCCGGCAGTTTCGATCACTTCATACGCGCAGGGAATCGAAGGCATGGAGCTGTCCCTTTCGGATGCGCCCATGACAATCGAAAAGGCCGTGCAGACGGCGCTCGACAAAAGCCGAACGATCCAGAGCTATGACCTCAGAGTGGATTCCGCCGAGAAAAAAGTCAGCGAAACGAAAGCGAACTTCGGCCTGAACGTCAAAGTCAAAGGAAACTACCAGAGAGTTGAAAGCACGGGCAAACTGACTCTGCCGCTGTCATATTACCAGGTGATGCCCGTGAATATATCAGGCGTGAACACTTTCACGATCGCCGACCCGTACCCGAAGGTGAGCCTGATCGAATACAATCTCAACCCGGAGTGGCAGCACACGGGAGAGCTGGATATCACAAAACCGCTGTTTACCTTCGGCAAGAAAAAGTCTGCGGTATCCGCGACAAAAAAAGCTGTTCATATCGCATACCTCGAATCCGAGCTCGCGAGGCTCGAACTCGCAAAGCAGGTTAAAGAAAATTTCCAGGGCGCTATCCTGACGGGACAGGTGATCGAGCTGCAGAAAGAATCGGTCGAACGGTCAGAAGCGCACATAAAGGATGTACGGGAACTGTATGAATCCGGGATGGGAATAAAGCTGGACGTGATACGTTCCGAATCCGAACTGCAATCGGCAAAGGAACAGCTCACGACCGCCGAGAAGAACCACACTCTTTCGATCAAGGCGCTGAACTATCTGATAGGTTATCCTTATGAAAACAAGCTTAAAGTATCGGACAAAAACACTTTCAATGAAATTGAACTGTCGCCGATCGAGAAATACATCGACATTGCGATTCAAAACAGGCCGGAAATCGAGCTTTTGAAAAACGGCAGAGAAGCGGTATTGCTTCAGATGGACCTGGAAAAAAACAAGCCGATGGTGGCATTCGCCGGAATATGGAATTTCCATTCGAGAGGTTCGATTTTTTCCGGCCAGGACGACTGGCGGGCGCTGCTCCAGTTCGAGATACCCATCTACGACCAGAAACTCGCCGCGGCGAAGACCGCGCAGTCGCGCCTGAAGGCGAAAGACCTGGACCTGAAGGAAAAAGACCTGATCAACGGGATCAAGATCCAGGTCGAAAAATCCTATCTCGAAATCCTCGAGGCCGAGGACAGGCTCCAGACATCCAGGAACATTCTCCAGGCTGCCGAAGAAGGCTACAGGATCGCCACGCTGTCTTACAAGGAAGGTTTCGCGACACAGCTCGATGTTATCGATGTCGAGCACAATCTCACCGCCGCCGGGCTTAACCATGTTAAAGCCAAATATGATTACGAAATTGCAAAAGCGGGACTCTCTTTGTCCTGCGGAGTTTATAATATTGAATAGACGGCGTATGGCTTCCGCCTCCGACAGGCGGGCAAAAATACTCATAAGGCGGTGTTATCGTTATGGATGAAAAAAGTGATGCGAACGTTTTTCAGACCTTCTCTTACGAGATTCAGGACAGGATAGCGATTTTTACATTCAAGGGCAAAGCTTTGTTCAACGCTTCCGGGCTGTACGATATGGACAATCTCGCGAAATCGTTCAGGAAATGCACGGACAACAAGGATTTGAGAGTAATTATCGTCAAAAGGTCCTCGGAGAAGAAGGACAGGCAGGAATATCACGATTTCATAGAATACGCCTCACGGGAGACAGACAAACTGAAAATACACAGGATGCTGAATTATTACAACCAGTTCATCCTCGAGATGTATTCACAGGAAAAGTTCGTCATTTCCGTCGACAGCGAAAACATCGTGGCCCAGTTCCTCAATCTCAGCATGGCGTGCGATTACAGGATAGTCGCCGACAACACGGTGGTTCAGAAAGCGTACTTCCATAACGGGATGGTGCCGAAGGGAGGCGCGGTGTTCTTCCTCTCGCAAATCGTCGGGAAAAAGAAAGCGTTCGAAATACTCCTGTCGGAAAACGACATCACCGCACAAAACGCTCTGGAAATGGGGCTTGTAGATGAAGTTGTCCCGCGGGCCGAGCTGGATGACGCCGCGATGAAACGAGCAGAGTATTTTGCCGATATGCCGAAGCACACGCTGCGCGGTATCAAGAAACTGATGAATTACCAGGCCAAAGAACTGGAACAGTACCTGACATACGAAAATAATGTAATCGCGAATATTTTTGAAAGTCTCAACATGCGCTGAACTGCCGCGCCAGTGCGCTGTTGAGAATTTTAGATTGCGTTATGCATACATAAAAAAAGCCCGGCGTTGTAGCCGGGCTTTTGTTTCTTCTGAAAATATCCCTCTTCGGGGAAACAATTATTCGTCGTCGTCCCAGTCGTCGTCCGCCGCCTCGATGCCGAGCATCTCACAGATCGCGTTGTAGATGCCCTGCTGGTCGAACTTGTAATGGGCGTAAAGGTCTTCGGGATAGCCGATTACCGAGAACACATCGGGCACGCCGAGCCGTTTGACCTTGATTTCTTTTCCGCCGAACCCGGCATCGAAAAGAACCTCGGCGACTGCGCTTCCGAGTCCTCCGTACACGTTGTGCTCTTCCGCAGTGATAATGTAGCCTGTCTCCTCAGCGGCCTTTATGATCGCTTCTTTGTCGATAGGCTTGACGGTATGCATATTGATAACGCGCACATCGGGGCCGCCCTTTTCCGCATGGTCTTCCGCCGCTTCCATAGCCTGGAGTACGCAGACACCGCATGCGATGACGGTCACGTCTTTGCCGGGCCGCATCTCGATGGCCTTGCCTATCTCGAAATCATAATCGAGGCTGTCGTAGGCCGGCGGCTCAAACCCGCGTCCCACGCGCATGTACATCGGGCCGTGATGATCATAAGAAGCCGCAATGATCTTTGCGGTTTCCAGCCCGTCCGCCGGAACCATGATCGTCATGTTCGCGAAAGTGCGGAATATGCCGATATCTTCTGTCGCGTGATGGGTGGTTCCGCCGTTGCCCATGCTGAGACCGGCGTGTGTTCCGATTATTTTAACATCAAGGTTGGGGTAGCAAAGGTCCGTGCGAACCTGCTCGCAGGCGCGCATCGAAGCGAAGCACCCGAAAGTCGAGGCGTAAGGCTTCAGGCCTGTAAGCGCCATGCCCGCCGCCGCCCCGATCATAGTCTGTTCCATTATTCCAAAATTGAAAGATCTCTCCGGAAATGCGCTGAAAAACTCACCCACCTTGGTCGATTTCGCCAGGTCCGCCGTCAGCGAAACAACCTCGGGGTGCTCGCGGCCAACATCCGTGAGAACTTTACCGAAAATCTGCGCCTGAGTCAGCGCATCAAGATCGTCAGTTGTATATGCAAGTCCTCCTGCCATTTTCTTCCTCCTTTACGGTAGTTTCTCGCCGGCTTCAAGCCTTGCGCATTTTCTCGATGTCATCGAGCGCTTCCTTCTCGGAAGCTTCGTCGAGTCCGCCATAGTGCCACTGCGTCTGGTTCTCCATGAACGAGATGCCCCTGCCCTTGACCGTGTTGCAGATAACGCACAGCGGCTGCTGACTGTCAACCGGAGGCAGGTTCTCGAACGCATCTATCAACGCATTGAAATCATGCCCTTCGATAACTTTTGTCTGCCATCCAAACGCTTTCCACTTGTCCTCGAACGGCTCGACTTCCATAATCTCGTTGCAAGGCCCGTCGAGCATGAGCTTGTTGCGGTCAACGATAGCTGTGAGATTACCGAGTTTGTAATGCTTGGCGGCCATAGCGGCTTCCCAGTTCGTGCCTTCGTTGCACTCGCCGTCGCCGAGCAGACAGAATGTGCGCCAGTTCTGTTTCCGGACCCTCGCGCCGAGCGCGAGCCCCACGCTGATGGGCAGCCCATGGCCGAGCGAACCCGTGCTCATGTCGATGCCCGGAACTTTTCTCATGTCCGGGTGCATTCCGAACGGGCTCATATACTGGTTGAAATCATCCATCAGGCTCTCGTCGTAATACCCGCAGTCGCCGAGAACCGGGCAGATGCCCACTCCGCCGTGGCCCTTGCTGAGAATGAATCTGTCGCGGTCGGCTTTTTGCGGATCCTTTGGATCAATGTTCAGGATGTGATAGTACATAGTCACAAGAATTTCCACCATCGACATTGCGCCACCTATGTGGCCTCCGCCGGCTGTCACGACAAGCTGCACGATCTTTTTTCTGATATCGATCGCCTTGTCCTCGAGGAACTTCACAAGATCCTCGCGGTTGTCATAGTTGTGAAGCATGCGATACTCCCTCCCCTGATGTGTTTATTGTTTATCAAAAACCTTTTATCGGGCGCTCATCGCAGCGCCAGGTGTTTCTTGCCGTTTTCACGCAGAAGCTTCGGAAACATTTTGAACGCCGGCTTGATCGCCGGTATCAGCGACACCGCTTTTGCGATGTTGCCTTTCGCCTTCAGCGAGCCGGACGCCATCGCCAGCATCGCGTTCTCTTTGCCCTGCCAGAACCTGAGCGCGAAATCCGCCGTGTTCTGCATCACCACATCCGGCTCCGGCTCTTCGGTATCCCACTCGTAACTCAGGTAATCGCCCTCCGTGGCCGGCATGTCACGCCCATTTATCGTCACGCTCGTCTCCGGGTCCGTGTACTCGAACCGGATCACTATCTTCATCTTCGCAACATCCGCGCCTACAACCGGATCGCTCTTGAGCGCTCCCAGCAACAGGTCCATCGTCTCTATAAAACTTTCCCTGCTATCGAAATATTTCGAACCTTCCGACATTAATAAGCTCCCGTTGCTATTCTTGCTTCTGCTATATTTCAGTCAGTTCAATTCGCTCGAGTACGCCTACCACTTTTTCCAGCTCCTCGACGGAAAGCTTCTTCTCGAGCGCCGTGGCTATCCTCTCGAATATCTCATCAAACTGTAACACGATTTTTCTTCCCTTGCCTGTCAGCGTAAGAAACACCGCCCGGCGGTCCTCCTCCGTGCGATGCCGCTGCAAATACTTCTTCTTTTCGAGCCTGTCTATACACCAGCTCGCGGTACTCATCGATATCCGCAACTCACGCGCTATATCACTAACCCGCGGATTATCAAGCCGCCCTATTGCCCGAATTATACCATTTTCCTTGGTATCAAGCTCGGCGTAGTTGCCCTGATATATCTCCGCTCTCTCATATATGCCTTTCAACTGCTCGACAATTCTTTTCACTTTATTCTCACTCATCTGAATATTCCAATTTCTGGACTATTCGGATTCTAAATTATTCAACCCCGCCATGTCAATGCTTTTTCTTCTTTATTATTAGCCCGGCCTCAACAAACACCGCCTATGACTGGCGTTATTCCCGCAAATATCCGGCAGGAATCCAAAAAAAATTCTCTTCAACGCTCAATGCAGTTTCCGTTAAACGAAATCATCAAATATCTCCCGTCTTCACCGGAACCGATCACTACAGGTATACAAAAAAGGCAATATGATTCAATGTGATATAGCCATCAACAACTCCGCAGGTGTATGACTGCTGAAACCTGAGGGAAGATGATCACTTCACCAGGCGGCCTTTCAGAAACGCGAGAATGCGGCGATGCGCTTCCTCGGTCTGCGGCAGATCCCGCTTCTGGAGATAGAAACCGTGGTCGTATTCCTCTCCGTATATTTCGAAGTAACCGTATGGAAGGTTTTTGCGTTCGAGTTCCGCGGCAAGCTCGCGCGACTGTCCGGTGTTCACAAGCTGGTCCGGGTCGCTGTGGCAGATGAACAGCGGCGGCGCGTTCTTATCGACGTAATTGACAGGCGAAAATTTCCGCATGAAAGCCTTTTTCTTTTTCGGCGTATTGATTTTCGCGAACCGCGCGAACTCGCCCTGCAGCATAACCGCCGGCCCGCCCTTCAGCGTCATCAGGTTCGTCGGCGGATACAGCAACACCCCCGCCGCGACACTGGTGTCAACATCTTCAAGCCCGCTGCAAACCGGCTGAAACTCTTTCACGTTCTGCGTCAGCGACACCATAGCAGCAAGATGCGCCCCTGCGGAATAACCCGAAACCGCTATTCGATCCGGGTCAACCCCGTATTCCGCCGCATGCGTCTTCAGCCACGCCAGCCCGCATTTCACATCGTGAATGCTGTTAGGGAATATCCCGCCCTGGTTCAACAGCCTGTAGTTGATGTTCAGAACCACGAACCCGGCTTCCGCCAGCTCGCGGCAATAGCGCACAAGCGGCTCCTGTGACTTGTCGCCGACGACGAACCCACCGCCGTGGATCGAGTATATCGCCGGAAACGGTCCGTCTCCTTCCGGCAAATACATATCGCCGAGGATCTTATAATCGCCCGCCATCCCCGTCAGCACGTCTTTTTTTTCTACTATCCCCGCGCGCGCCACCGTCATGATCGCCGATGCCGCAAGTATAAATATCACTGTAACTGCCGCCGTTGTGATTCTTCGCCCTGAACTCATCCGTGTCTCTCCCATGCAAATATAAACACTATTATAATTATCGTTTCCGTGAACAGGTATAATTTTTTCGAAGAACCGGGGATCAGTCCAGCTCGCCCACGCGGTGAATCTTCAGCATGTTGGTCGATCCCTTGCGGTTCAGCGGCACCCCGCAGGAAATCACAACCGTGTCGCCTTTTTTGACAAGCTTCGATTCGAGCAGCTTTTCATCGACGACGCTGACGAGGTTTTCGAGCTTTTCGATCTTCTTGAACACCATCGGGATAACACCCCAGTTCAGAGCGATCCGCCTCGCGACGGAACTGTTCAGAGTCGCGCCGACAATCGGGCAGGCAGGCCTGAACTTCGACACCAGCCTCGCCGTGACGCCGGACCGCGTGAACGCGACAATCGCCTTCGCGTTTATCTCGCGTGCCGCGCGCGCCGCCGTGTAAGCTATCGCGCCGCTGAACCCTTCCGTGGTTACGAGATACTTCGACGGCTCGACCATCGCATGATGCAGCACCCTTCGTTCCGCCTCGGTGACGATCCTGCTCATCATCCGAACCGCCTCGACCGGGTACTGGCCGACCGCCGTTTCGCCCGACAGCATCACAGCCCCGGTGCCGTCGTAAACAGCATTGGCGACATCCGACGCCTCCGCCCGTGTCGGTCTTCCGTTCGTTATCATCGATTCGAGCATCTGCGTCGCGGTGATAACGCTCTTGCCGCGCGAGTACGCCATCTCGATAAGCTGCTTCTGAATTTCCGGCACGCGCTCGGGCCGCATCTCCACGCCGAGATCGCCGCGAGCGACCATAATCACATCCGCCGCGTCGATAATCTCGCGCATGTTGCGAACCGCCTCGGGCCGCTCTATCTTCGCCACGATCGGAACATCCGATCCGGCGGCGCGAATATACTTCCGCGTTGTCTCGATATCGCCCGGCTCGCGTACGAACGAGATCGCTACAATATCCACCCCCAGCTCCAGCCCGAACTTCAGATCCGCGATATCTTTCCGCGTCAGCGACGGCGCGCTGACCGGCACGCCGGGCAGGTTGATGCCCTTGCGGGACTTGAGAATCCCGCCCCTCACCACGCGGCAGCCAACCCTGTCGCCGTCGCTGCCAAGCACTTTCAGTTCGAGGTTGCCGTCATCGAGCAGAAGCCGGTCACCCTTCTTCACATCCTTCGGCAGATGTTTGTATGTCGTGGGGATCGTCGTCTCGTCGCCGAGCACGTCGCGCGTAACAACCGTTACCTCGCGCCGCGCCACCAGCCGCACGGCATCGCCTTCCATCCGCCCGACCCTGATCTTCGGTCCCTGCAGATCCATCATGATCCCGATGTGGCGGCCCCGCTTCGACGCGACACGCCGGATGCGGTTATACATCGCCTCGTGCTTCTCGTGATCTCCGTGCGAAAAATTCAGCCTGAATACATCCACTCCCGCACGGATAAGCTTATCTATCGTATCGGCCTTCTCGGAAGCCGGTCCTATCGTCGCAATTATCGTTGTTCGCTTCATCTCTTATTCCCCTCTGTCCGGCCTGACAGCATCTTTACCTGCTCACGCCTGTTTCATTTCGTTCGCCTTATTTTAACCCGATGCAATAGATTTGTATCAGCCGCATTAAATTAAACACGCAAAGGAAAGAACAGGCGCCACGACGACAGGCCGAGAACGATGAACTGCCTGCGCCTGAGGCTGGTGAAAAAACATATCGTATGGAGTTTGTAATCCTGAGCAACGCGAAGGATCGCGTTCTCCGAATCATACTATTGAGATTCTTCGACCGTTGCGCTGCCTCAGAATGGCAAAACGGGGTATTTAAACCGCCTCGCCCGCCGGGATATCAGAGCTTTTCCTTTTTGATATCGCGTTCGTACTTCGCGCGCCGTTCCTTGAGGTAAGTCGGGACCGGGACATCCCACCAGCCGACCGCCGGGCTGCCGCTGTCCGGATACTCGCGGAACACTTTGACATCCAGCAACGCGGGCCGTCCGGCCCTGAGGCAGCGCTTCAGCGCGGGCGCGATGTCCTCCGCCTTCGAGACCTGCTCGGAGTAGCAGCCGAACCCTTCCGCGATTTTCGCGAAATCGTTGTAGTGCGGGCTTCCGTCCGGCATCAGGAAATCGGTTCCCGACGGCCTGTCCTCGCCGAACGCAGCCTGCTGGAGATCCTTGATAGCGAGCCAGCCGGCGTTATCCGCCACGATCGTAACCATGTTCAGCCCGTACTCGACGGCGGTCGAAAGTTCCTGCATTGTCATCATGAAATCGCCGTCGCCGACAACCGCCACAACCTGTCTTCGCGGCTTCGCGAGCTTGACGCCCAGCGCCGCGGGCAGCGCGAACCCCATGCAGGAAAAGCCGCCGGACGTGATGTTCGTGCCCGGGACGTAGAACGGGAATTCCTGCATAATCTGCGCCTGCGTATTGCCCGACGAGTGGATGACATAAGCGTCGCGGTTCAGCACCCCGCGCACCTCTTTGAGCAGCCGCGAGATTGTCGGCGGCTCCAGGCTGCGGTCCTGAAGCTTCTTAATATGCCTCAGCCACCTGTCTCTCTCGGCGGTGAGTTCACGGAAGTATTTTGTTTTCGTGTAATCCTTTTTCGAGACCGGCTTCAGCAGTTTCACGAGATCGGCCATAGCCGACTTTATATCCGCGACGATCCCGATTTCGACGGGATAGTTTTTGCCGATTTCCGAAGGATCGATATCTATATGTATGAGTTTCGTCGGCGGGATCGAAAACGCGACTCCCTGCCTGTAGCTGCATGCCGTTTCATCGGCAAACCTGCATCCGACAGCGAGCAGCACATCAGCGGTTCTCGTCATTTTAAGCCCGACCGTGGTGCCCTTCGAGCCGGTGTGCCACGCATAAAGCGGGTGGTCTTCCGGGAACGCGCTTTTGCCCTGCATCGTCGTCACGACAGCCGCGCCGACGGATTCCGCGAGTTTCACGAGCTGCGCGGACGCTCCCGCAGTCAGCACGCCGCCGCCTGCTATTATCACGGGCCGCTTCGCGGACGCGAGCAGTTTCGCAGCTTTTTTGAGTTCGTTCGGGTCTGCCGCCGCGAGACCCGATGCGCGGCGCGATTCAGGCTCGGGGAGCTCGACATCCGCGCTGTCCGCCTGCACATCCATCGGCAGGTCGAGCAGGACCGGCCCGGGCCGTCCCGTCAGCATCTGGTTGAACCCGCGCGCCATAATCGTCGGCAGCTTTTCGGCCTTCTCGACTTTCCAGTAACGCTTCACCACCGGTTCGAGCACGCGCGGGAAATTCGCGTCGTGCATGCGCTCGATTTCCTGCAGCAGCCCCTGCCCCCGCATGTGCGTGTGCGCGTTGCCCGAGATTATCATCACGGACGTCGATTCCGCATACGCCGTGGCCGCGCCGATCGCCGTGTTGATCGCGCCGGGCCCGATGGACGTGAAAACCATCAGCGGCACTCCCGTCACGCGGTAGTAGCCGTCGGCCATGTGGACCGCGCTCATCTCCTGCTTGGTTTTGAGCAGCTTTATCTTCTTCTCCCTGCCGATAAAAGCGTCGGCGAGCGAAAGGCTGCCGTGCCCGGGAATCCCTATCGCATAAGGAACGCCCTGTTTAATAAGCGACTCAACTACTATTTCTCCACCTGTCAGTTTCATTGCATGCCCCCGATGATGTTGTGCATCAAGTTATTATATCAATAGCCGCGCTCACGACAAACAAGAATTTTACAGCGGGTTGCCGACGCGGTTGCGCGACGCTATATCCGCGAGCGGTTTTCGCGGTCTCGCGGCAGGCGCTTCCGCCGGTACGCCGATCGGTATCAGCGCGAGAAGATACATAGACTCGCTCAGCCCGAGTTCGCCCGCGACTTCCTCGTAAATCTCTTTCATGTCATCGTTCACCCTGTTGCCGAACGCGCCCACGATGCATGCGCCGAGCCCCTGGTTGACCGCCTCGACACACATGAACCCGCAGGCTATGCCGAGTTGCTCGAACGTCCTCGCGAGAATCACCGCCGGGCTGTTCTCCGCCACGCAGAACACGCGGTCCTTCAGGATGAAGTTATCCACGACCTCAGCCGTCGCCTTCATCGCGCCCGCCTCGATCAGTTCCAGCAGCGCCTCGCGGTTTTTCGGCTTGTCCCACGCTCCCAGGTCTCCGACCACACCGATCACCACCGGCGCGCGGGCGACAAACTTCTGCCCCTTGCTCAGCATAACAAGCTTCTCTTTCATCGCCGCGTCATCTATCACCACAAAACGCCACGGCTGCACGTTCTCCCACGACGGTGCGCGCCTGCCGGCTTCGAGCACTTTGCGCAGTTTCTCTTCGGCGACTTCCTCTTCACTGAACTTCCTGATGCTTCTCCAGCCCTGTATCGCTTTGGTAGCTTCCATTTCAATTCACCGCTTTCGAGATATATTTAAGTAATCCGGGTTTTAAAAACATTCATACGCATAATTATCCCGCAATCCGGGCTGGGATTTCAACACTATTTCCATATATGAGGATTTTTCAGCAGCCGGCGGCCCTGCACTGCGTCGATATTATGTTGCAACCGCTCGAGAACTGATATTTCCAGAAAAGCCTTACCGTGGTTCCCTCGCTCTTGAACTCGAACACGACATCATTCATCATCTGCCTCATGAAGAAAATGCCCCGGCCTGTCGGGGAAACAAGCCGCATAGCATCCCGCGGATCTCCGATCGTCTTAGGATCAAAGCCCTGTCCGGAATCAGACACCGACACAACAAAACCTTCCCTGCTTTGCTCGAACTCTATGACAACCAGATTCTCAGGATTTTTAACATTGCCGTGTTTTATGGCGTTTATAACAGCTTCTATAACGCAGAATTCCAAGTTGGCCTTATGCTTATTGCTCAAAGGCAATTTATTTAACCATTCCGCAACAGACTCCCTGACGCTGGTAAGATTCTCGATATAACTTTTAATAATAAGCTTTTTCATAATCACCGTGCCCGGATCGCAAAATAGTCGCCGGATGCAAATAACATCAATAATATCGCTGAAGCGCGTCCTGTTTTTGCATATTGTTAATAGAAACTATTCTTAAAGTGCAAATATATCACTAAATACCGCCCAAGTAAACACACAAACAACAAAAATATTTTCCGTCTGCTTTTCGCCATCCCTCAACAGGTACTCAATCCCTGAATATCACTGAACTGATTCAGGCAAAAATTCGGATATTCACACATACATTGCGCGTCATATCGCCACAAGCCATTCCCGCCGTCCGTATGCCGGTCAGATATTTTTCCCAATGCCGCTAATTTGAATTGCTTTCTTATACCACGAAATTATGCTCAACAAACAATGTCCCTGTATTTAACTGAAAGCCTGTTAAGTTCTTCATATTGTTCGCAACTTTCAGAAAGCTCCATCGAACAAGTCCCGCAGGCATTCTCATGATACCTGACGGACCAGTCCACAACCTTTCTGATATCGTCCGCCGGCAGGCTCAGCGTGTCCACCTTTGCGGTAGCCAGGTTCACTATCTCCACATGCTCCGTGTGCCACGTCGTGGCGGTAAGATAATCGGAATTAACAAGCCGGAAATCAAGCAGCTTCCGTATGGAATCGCTGCTGATCCCCGCCCTGCATGCGTAATCGCCGAGCACTCCCCCCAGAAGAACCCAGGCGAAATCAACTTCGGGGTTTCTTTTCAGTTTTTCAGCCCCGACGCCGAGCCGCCGGAGTATTGATTCCATTGTCCCGTAGATTTTGTTGTTCGAGTAATTAGTGATGTTGAAAAAAGTTCTCAGCTTTTGGGTTCCGCCGGGCAATGAATAATAAACCGTGAATTCCTCCGCAGCCGGCTCCCAGTTGCCGAGCATCGACTTCACCAGCGGAACAAAAGGGGAAACAAACAGGTAAGGCACACGGATTTCACCCGCCAGCCATTTTGCCGCATCCGCGGCGTATTCCTCGGGCCGATGGCACCTGTACCACGCTCTCTTTGTCGCCGTGTCTTCTATGTTCATATTTCCGGTTTAATTCATCTTGAACATTCTATCATGACCTCATCATGCCGGCAAAATATCAATCCTTTGCACTTTCGTTAATATCCGCCCGCATCCATACAATACTCCTCTAAACTTTTAAATACAACAGCAGACTTCACCACACAAACCGGCACTTTCAACTACTATTTTTTATTATCGCAACAATCCGGAAAAAAGCTTTTTTTTGATGTGGAACACAGTGTTCGAAAGTGCTATAATGGTCGGCGCATCGACTATGGAAGAGCGAATAGAAAACAGTACAATTAATTTCAGGGCCGAAGGGGCACGCAGGTGGATTGACCGGGGGCTTGGATACCTCGACGACGACTCCTACGACGCCGCGCTTCACGCATTTTCAAAGGCATACGAAATAGACCCGGACTCGCCGGACGCGATACTCAATTTAGCGCAGGAACTGTACATGCAGGGAAGATTCGAGGAATCCGAGAAAATGGTTCGGCGCGGCCTGAAAATCAAGCCGGGCGTGGAAATGTACAGGATACTCGCGGCAATACTGCTCGAAGACGGCAACAGGGTCGAGGAAATCTCCTCGATTGTCAAAAACGTGCGTGAAACCTGCGGCGACAAGCACTCAGCCGACCTGCTCGAAGCGCATTACCAGCTCGAAAAAAACAACCTCGAAAAATCCATCTATCTGTTCCAGTCGGTGCTCGATTCCGAACCCGAGAACGAAGAGGCGCTCGAAGGAGTAGCGCGCGCGCTCAACCTGCTCGGCATCGACAAGTCCGAAGCGGGTTTCCACTCAGAGGCTGTTTTTCTGTTCAAGAAAGCGCTGCGGCTCGACCCGCGATGGTCGGCGCCCCATGTGAACCTCGGCAATTGCTACTCCTCGCTCGGCAAAATCGAAAGCGCGATCAACGCTTACCTTGACGGCATCGAGCTCGAACCGGACAACCCTCAGGCCCACTTCAACCTCGCCCGCATCCTTGTCGAGCAGAACAGGTTCGACGAGGCGGAAAGCGAACTTATCGATGTGCTCGAAATCGATCCGCACTATCCCGATGCGCACGCCGAGCTCGGCCAGATCCAGAACTACAGGGGAAAATTCCTCTCGGCTATCGATCATTTCCAGAAAGAGCTCGACCTCAACCCGGAGTCCGTCCCGTGCCTCTGCAACATGGCCATCGCCTGCATCTGCTGCGGCAAGGCTTCAGACGGCGAAGAAATGCTCAAGCGTGCGCTGAAAATCAAGGAAGACCCTTTCACGCTCTACACGCTCGCGGGGCTTTATGCGTCTCTCCAGAGAGACACGGATTCGCTCTCGATGCTCGAACGCGCCGCACGCTACAAACCTTCATGGCTGCCCGAATACCTGCGCGCCGACGAGAAATTCGACCGCTTCAAAACCAATCCCAGGTTCGTTGAAATGCTTTCCTGCCTTGCCGACTCCAGCCCTGTCAGTTAAATAAACCCGGGGGCTCGTTATGAAAACCTTTCGTATTATCCCGCTTCTGCTTTCAATCATTATAACGGCGCTTTTCTGCTCTGTTGCCGTTTCGCAAACCGATACCGGCGCGAGCTTCCGCACGGTCTCGCTCTGGACATACAATAAATATTTTGAGCCTTACTACGGCGCGGACAACAGCGTCGATTTCATGAACCAGTCCATCCTTCGCATCACAGCGCAGGGCAGCCCCGGAAAACGGCTCAACTACGAGATCCACGCCGTTCAGGACTCGCTTTTCTCGACGGCGCCCGGCGGCATATCAGCCGCGGGCGGCGGGAGCGCTCTCGCCGATTACCGCGCCTTCGACGCTTCGCTCGACTGGCTGCGCCGCGGCGACACCTCCGCCCGGCTGTGGTTCGACCGCTTCAACATCCGCTGCTCTTTCGACCGCGCAGACCTCACCATCGGCAGGCAGGCCGTAACCTTCGGCAAAGCCTATTTCTGGAATCCACTCGATGTCTTCATGCCGTTCGACCCCTCGCAGTTCGACAGGGACTACAAGTCCGGCGTGGACGCGGCGCGGCTCGATTTCTACCTCGACGATTTCTCAGGCATAACGCTGGTGGCGGCGCCCGGCAGAATGAAAAACCCGTGGCTCTCTCAGCCGCAGAGATCCTTCGACGCGGATAAAGACGCCTCAGCTCTCATCGCGCGATATTACACATCGCGCGGTGGATGGGACTACTCGCTCCAGGGCGGGCTGCTCTACGGCGGAACCCAGGCGGGATTCGGCGCGGTCGGCGAGATTGACGACTACCAGGTCCGCATCGAGGCCGCTTACTTCTCCGCAACCGAGGACATGTCGCTGCTCCCGCTGCGCGACTTCAATATTCTCGAAGACTGGCCGACAGCCGTGCTCGGCATCGGACGCTATTACCCCTGCTCTCTCGATGTCGAAGTCGAATACCTCTACAACGGCGCGGGCGAGCCCGGCGACCTCGATTCCGCGGTCTACAGGAAAAACTACGGCGCCGCGCTCCACATGGGACGCCATATCATCGGTGCAAACGCCGCCTACGAGTTCAGACCGCTCGTCAACGGCAGCCTCGCCGCCATGGTGTCACTTTCAGACAGCTCTTCACAGCTTCAGCCCGGACTCAACTTCTCGCTCTCGAACAACTCCGAACTGCTCGTCGGCGCAATCTTCAGTTTTGGCGAAAGGCCGAAAGGCACCTCGGTTTACTCGCCCGGCATACGATCAGAATTCGGCATTAATCCACATGTTCTGTACACTGAATACAAAGTCTACTTCTGATTCGCGAAAACATGAAAACCACAATAGATAAAGGGTTAATTATATTTGTGAAATGTTTCTCAAAGCCTTGACCCGCTCGCTTTTTTATGTTAAATTTAGGTATCCTGAGATATACCGGGCACAAATAAATAGATTGATGTTCCAAAGTCATCAGACGGCGGAACTATATCTCCCGACAGCAGGGCTCTAAGCACATGTACACAAGTTGATTTACACCATCCAGCACGGAGTCCGGAAATATTCTTGCAGGTAAAAAAAACGCATCGAAGCGCGTCAAACCGGCCCGGCGCCGTTTTGTTCAGCGCTGTGAATGGAGCTGAATCATGAGAAAATCATCAATCAAAACAATGTTATGCCTGCTTTTAGTTATCGCGGCAGCCACCCTCTTCGCCGGCTGCGGGAGCAACTCCAGCTGGGTCAAACCCTGCGACTGCAGCATGAGAATAATCATGGAAGTACCCGCAGACACGGCAGCGGAATCTGTCGCGGTCGAAGTCGGCAGAATCGAAGCGGACGGAACTGTTACGTCCGCAGCCGTCGCACAGGTCGAACTCGAACCCGTCGAAGACGGCAGCCTGCTTCGCGGAACCTGCGATGTGGACGGACTCGAAGACGGCGCAACCTATCGCGTCGATGCCGTCGCATTCAGCGAAGGCAGATCATCAGCAAAAGTCGCTGCTGCTTCAACCGAATCAGCCGCCGGCGGCGTGGTTCTCATCTCGCTTGTCACCGACTGAGCGACAATCCACCCTTTTACACCCACACATAGCCCG
>Ga0116162_10000588_pt1 | contig 25756 bp, 16 predicted proteins | sample AD_UKC105_MetaG_FD_89875 | JGI IMG/M metagenome (GOLD analysis project Ga0116162, IMG submission 89875) | Active sludge microbial communities of municipal wastewater-treating anaerobic digesters from Hong Kong - AD_UKC105_MetaG | ecosystem: Engineered > Bioreactor > Anaerobic > Digestate...
TGTCATTCTGAGGAAGCGCAGCGACCGAAGAATCTCAATAATAAGCCCCAAAAGAGAGATCCTTCGCTGCGCTCAGGATGACAAACTCTCAACTATACATTTTTCAACAGCCTCGAAGTCAGGAATCCACTCCTTAATATATATTGTCTCTATTGTGCCATGTACAAAGTTCTGTTCTTTGTGCGTGCTGTTATTTTGTTTCTTTTCTCCCCCCACCCGAAAGTCTCAACCCCTGGCCGTCCTGGCCACCCTGGATTCCCGATCTCCGTCGAGAATGACAGCAAAAAAACTATAAAAGCGAGATCCTTCGCTGCGCTCATGATGACAGCAGGCGGCCCAGGCCGCTCTTTGTCCTTTTACGCTCTCACTTCGTGTACAGTCAGTTTTTCATAAATATACCTTAATGTATTTATTGTCGTGTCATTGCGAGGCGGCCCAGGCCGCTTCTTGTCCTCTTACGTACTCGCTTCGTTAATGGCTCATACTTAAAAGCTCCTTAATGTGTCTTTTGCTTTGTCATTGCGAGGAGCGGCGTTGCAACTGTCTTACAATGCGCGACGCGGCAATCCCGACTTTTTCTACTACTCTATTCAGTTTTCAAGTTGCAGTTGCTGTTACGTTATTCCAGTCTCCTTAACACTCGTCATTCTCGTATCTTTCCCGCTCGTCACTCCAGCTTCCCCCTCTGTTGTCATTCCTGCGAAGGCAGGAATCCAGTCCTTAATTTATATTGTCTCTATTGTGCCACGTACAAAGCGTCGTTCTTTGTGCGTGCAATCCTTAGTGTTTCTTTATCTCCACACGCACAAACAAGTTTGAGCGTGCCACCCGACGGTATTGCTTTTGTGTATCTTTTCGTCCCGGCGCGGCCTTTTCTGTCTCAGTTTGTTTTATTTCATTCTCAGCCGCGTTGCACGTTGAGCGCCCGGCGCGAAAGTGCCCGGCGCGTGTCACACTACGTTGGTTCAAATGCGTCATGCTGTCATCCCGGGCAACGCGAAGGACCTCTCTTTTGATTCTTTTACTCTGCAACAATGATCATTTCTCTTCGTCTTTATCCTCTTCATCCACTGCTGTAGCCTCCGCAGCTTCTGCATCAGCTTTTAATTCAGCAAGCATTTTCCTCATCCTGTAAGTTACATAATAACAATATTCAATTTCTCCATCCGAAGGATCGTCATTGTATTTGTTGTCAATAGAATACTTGCACATGTTGATATCAATATCATTATACATGTAACTATTTCTATCTAAATTAAGCAATGCGTCTTTCTTTCTATTCTCAGCGATAGCAATTAATGTTTCACAATATTCAAAATACATATAACTTGCATCTTCAAGACGGATAAGAACGTCAGTTTTATCATTAGCTTCCTCTATTTCCCCTTTTTCAATAAGAGCTTCTATTTCCCTAGCTATCTTCCCGCTTTGTTTTGTATACATTACAATACGAGTTCTGTATACAGCTTCCGGAAGACGTGGATTCATCATAGATACGTAGTACAGGGACAAACAAACGATTACCCCAATAACTAATGCGATAATGAATTTCGGTTTTCGTGACATTATTACTAATTTATTAAGTTTACCCATTGTCATACTCCTTTTATTCAAGGAATTTTTTCGCCAATATATTCTGTTCTTGGCCATCTTTCGTTCCAGGCTTTGCCCGTAAGGATTTCGTTATAATAGGGGGCGATTATAATTGCATTTTCCGGTAGTGGTAAATTCTTATCTTTGTAGTCAAATAAATCATTCTTTAACTTTACATTTGCTGGGTTCTTCTCTTTAGAAAATGGAATAAGAACCAGAGCAGTATCGTTATGTAGCCCGATTCCTTTTCCTACGATATAGTGTAAGGAATAGTTATCCTGAATATCTTGTGGAATATTCTTTTTATACCATTCTTCAACGACATAATAGGACCGTCTTCCGCAGAGTCCTTTTATATCAGCTTTCTCATTAGTGATCGCATTGTCGTAATGTCGCTGATAAAAATCTCTTATGGGACCAAATATCCATGGATTAATAACAGAAAGAGCTCTATATTTATATGTACCTTTCCCATAAATAATTCTCTTAGCTAGAGTTTCGGCGCTATCCCATCTACCCTGCAGGCGATTTCCAGGATGCACTTCCTCTTTATATCTGTCTAAAATGTATACCATTTCTTTTGGAATATTCACAGTTTCACCTATTTTGGGAAAGAAACACAGTCTGTTTTGATTTGAACAATAGTTTGTTGTGTAATCGACAAACTCAGTATTACCATCTCTCATTTCCGCATACATATCATATTTCCTCGTATATTCAGAATCAATCACGGTTGGGCTAACACCCAACGGGTCGATATATTTGAGCGGGTTGTTTTCGACGTAGGGGTAGAGGTTGGGCTGCCACTTTGGGTCTTCGGAGACGAAGCGGCCTGTCTCGGGGTTGTACCAGCGCGCGCGGTAGAAGTAGAGCCCGACTTTTCGAAAGCATCATCTTCAGTTTTCAAGGTGCAGTTGCTGTTATGCGATTGTCGATTAAAGAATTATTGACGTGATGATTATATCACTTTCGCAGGGGAGTGGTGATAAAATAGCGGAAAAGAGATATCAATGATTAAATATGAGGGAAATATTCCGCCTGTGCTTGAAAATCACAGCCTGAGCGGGTATTATATAAAAATCGGACTGACAGTTCGATTTCGTACTAATGATATGATGATTGAGTTTGACACAGGCGGCGGGCCGGAGATGAGTGGCGGGCGAGTCTGACAGCAGCAGACATCGCGGTTCACGTTGAAATCTCCGGCACGTACCCTGTTTTACCGGATCGGATTTTACTCCCATTACAAAAATGTGTTGAATATAATTCACAAAGCATGATATTTTAACAGAATTGAAATGGCGGCAGGCGTTTACCGGGACGAAAAATGACACAGCAACTGAGCATAAAAGAGCAGCGTGAGCAGAAACGTGTAACGGAGATACTGGATGCGGCGCAGGAGTTGTTTTCGGAGAAGGGGCTGCGCGGGGTGACGGTCGACGAGATAGCGATGCGCGCGCTTGCGGCGAAATCCACGGTTTATGAGTACTTCGACAGCAAGGGAGCGATCCTGAACGCGGTGGTTGCGCGCGGGCTCGAATCGATGTCGGAGTACGTGCGGAAGCGGCTCGGGCGCGTGTCCGATCCGCGCGAGCGGGTGGTGGAGCTGTTGCGCGCGGAGCTGAGGTTCATCGAGTTGCAGGTAAAATTTTTCGAGATGATATCGATCGAGCGGATACAGTTCGGCGAGCAGTCGCGCAGGCAGATCATGCCGTCGTACGTCGAGCATGTGCGGGTGATCCGCGAGGAGCTGGAAGCGGCGGCGGCGGCGGGCGTGGTTCGCGGGCAGGTGACGGACGATGCGGCGTATCTCGTTTTTTCGGCGGTGCAGACCACGGCGTTCCGCTGGATAGTCGAGGGCAGGAAGGGGCGGCTGCCGGACCGCGCGGACAGGCTGTCGGATATACTGCTGGGCGGCATCGGCGTTTAGCCCGGATTTCTCTGTGAGAAATCCGGAAAGTGGCGATAAAGCCAATCCTGCCGCGTCCGCGTTCGGCAATGCCATGTTGACGGTGTCCTTGAGTTATAAATAATCCACACATATACTACTTTATATATCCGGCGGGCTTGGGGCCGGTTTCACTGAGGAAACATCACACAATGGGACAGACCGGCGAAGCGGGCGGGGACGCTCGCGGCACTGAATTAGACAGGGAAACCGTAAGGAAATGGCTCATAGATTTTCAGCGCGCGGAGGTTCTCGCGCGGTATGCCGATGTTGATTACGGCGACCGGTTCATGGAGCTTTTCAAGGAGTATATGTACCCGGATTACGACGGCTGGGATGCGTATGCGGCTCGCAACGAGATGTTTCGCTGGGTGGCGAACGTGTTCAAGAGCGGAAAGCTTGACCGGCTGCTGGGCGCGGCGAAGATTTTCGTCGGGCGGTTTGTCGATGTGATGAAGGCGGAGAAGGATATTCCGCGATACCTTGATGCGGTTATCGAGAGCTACGACATCGCCTGCGAGATCGACGACGGAATTATTGACATGGTGGCTGCCGCGGCGCGTGACGAGTCGGACCTGAACCCGGAGATGTACGCTGAGGCGTATCGGGAATGCGCGACGTGGGAGCAGCGGCTGACGCAGATCGATAATCTTGTCGAGAGCGGCGAGTTCGCGAAGCAGATAGTCGAGCGGGGCGGGCTGATCGATTTCATGATCGAGCATGTTCCGCTGGTTCCGTTGCTGTCACGCAACAAGTTTATCGCAGCGCTGAACGAAACGCTCAAGATGGTGAAAGCGGCGTACAGGGCGTTCAAGGAGTCGCGCGAGCGGATCGACGAGATCCGCGACGAGATCCGGCGCCGCGAGATCGGGTATGTCGAGTCTATTCTCGGCCCGATGCCGGAAGATATAAGAAAGGGTTATCCAGACTATGCCGAGTTTTCATGATCCTAAATGTGCCCCGCCCTGCGAGGTGGGAGTTGTGGAAGGCTTTTTCGGTCCCCCGTGGACTCACGAGGCGAGAAACGATTTTATCCGCTTCATGGGGAAGACGGGTTACAAAACATATATCTACGCGCCGAAGGAAGACACGTTCCACCGCGAGAACTGGGCCGGCCCGTATCCGCCCGCAGAGTGGCACAGGCTGCTCGAAACGATTGCCGCGTGCAGGGAGTCGGGCGTCGAGTTCGTGTGGGCAATGAGCCCGGGGTTGACGATGCGCTACAGCAACGACGGCGACTTCAAGCTGTTGTGCGATAAGTTCGAGCGGATCGTCGGCGAGGGCGTCAGGACGTTCTGCCTGTTCCTGGACGATATACCGCCGCAGCTTCAGCACGATGCCGACAAGCAGAAATACGGCTCGCTCGGCGAGGCGCATGTCGATCTGACCAACAGGCTGTTCGATTTCCTGGAGGGCCTGAGGTCCGATGCGCGGCTGTGGTTCTGCCCGACGGATTACGCGACGGTCGAGCCGACGCAGTACCTTGAAACCATCGGCGCGGGCATGCACCCCGAGATCGGGATATTCTGGACCGGCCCGGAGGTGGTGTCGAAAAGCATCACGGCGGAAGACGCGCGGAAGTTCACTGAAATCATCAAAAGAAAGCCGCTGCTGTGGGACAACTACCCGGTGAACGATTACAACCGCAAGAAGCTGAACATGGGGCCGCTGCGGGCGCGCGATCCCGAGCTGCCGGAACTGCTTGCGGGTTATTTCGCCAACCCGATGAACGAGTCGAAGGCTTCCATGCTGCCGTTGATGACCACCATCGACTACCTGTGTGATCCCGGGAATTACGATCCTGACGAGTCGCTTCATCTCGCGATCAGGGCGCTCGCGGGCACGAGCGGGCGCGCGCCGCTGCGCGATTTCTGCGCGTGCTGGCCCGCGGGGTTTTTCAAGGACGAGCCGCCGACCAAGCTGCAGAACGAGATGGAGATGGCGCGGGAGGGGAATGCGGAGCCGCTCATGCGGCGGCTGTCGCGGCTCATGGAGCTGCGCGAGAGCATGGAGCTCCACCCGGAACTGAGGAAAATAGCCGAGGAGACTCTTAATTTCCTGAAGGGCGTCGATCGTTATTCATACGCGGCGATGCTCGCGATCGAGCTGCACAATCAGCCGGGCAACGAGGCGCTCAGGCAGCATTACGAAAAGGCGCTGGCGCGCGCCGACCGCACGGAGATGCAGCCGCTCGGAGGCGAGTTCAGGCAGTTCATACTCGACATAGTCGAGGGCCGGATAAACTTCAGTCCGCAGGGCTGACGGGAGAGCGGCGCGTGAACAGGCACAGGTATGGGCCTTACAGAACACCAACGGAAATATACGATCATTTCAGATGCTTAATGGAGATGTCTCCAGGCTCGCGCGAGTTCGTGACCGGGCACTCGGTGCGAGGCAGGCCTGTGCGATCGTGGCGGTTCGGCGCGGATGACGGTGCGCCGGCGGTCCTGTTCGCGGCGGGCTGCCATGCGATCGAGTTTATCGGGGTGGAGCAGTGCGCGGCTGTTGCCGGCAGGCTGGTAAAAGAGAGGGCCCGCCTGCTCGAAGAAACGGCTGTGTGGTTCATGCCGGTGATCAATCCGGACGGTCATTACAGCGTTCGGGACAGGCTGAGGAGGCACCGCGTGCCGCTGGTGAAAACCAACGCGAACCGCGTGGACCTGAACCGCAACTTCCCGGTCGGGTTCTATGAGCCGCACAGGGGAATCATGGCGGGCAGCCACAGGAAAACAATCAACTACCACGGGCCCGCGCCGCTGTCGGAACCGGAGTCGAAGGCGTTCGTCGAGCTGGTCGATATGAGCAACCCGGCGCTCGCGATGCAGCTCCACAGCTTCGGCGGCTCGTTTATATTTCCGCCGTGCCACCACAGGGGCGAAACGCCGGACCACGAGACGTTCATGCGGCTCGGCGAGCAGATGGCGGCGTTGCAGAAGCAAGACCGCTACAGCGTCGCGTCGGTCGCGCAGGGTATGTACAGCACGTACGGCGATATCGACGACTGGCTTTATTACGAGCGCGGCGTGCTCGCGTACACTCTGGAGATAGGGCGGTTCGGGCTGAAGTCGGCGCCGCCGTGGAGCTGGTGGAACATCTTCATGTGGACCAACCCGCGCGATGTCGCGGCGGCGCTGGACAACAACACGGACGCATGCCTGCGGCTCGTCGAGGCCGCCGCCGGGGGCGTGGCGGCGAAATCGCGCTCCGGCGGTTGAGCATTCTTTCATCCTGTTTCGACAATATTCAAACCGGCCCCGTGCTATAATTACGAAAAAAGCGGCGGGTCTGTATGTGCGCGGTGCGCAACAGCGAGGTGCTCGCAAAATCAGTCGGCGATCGGGTCCGGGACGCGGTTTCTTATCACGCGGCGGGGATGTCGATTTACGGCAGCCATTTTTTCCCATACTCGATAATTGCATACCCGTTGATAGCGGTCGCGCGGTCGCGGGTTCGGAACATGGGGCGCGGGACGCGCGCGGCTGTCCGGGTGCTTTACATAGCCGCCGCCGTCCTGTACTGCACGCAATCATATTTTTTCAACTACACGTTCGCGTGGGCTGCGAACCCGCAGTACGTGATCACAACCGGGGCGGTTGCGCTCTGGGCGTTTGCGTGGGCACGCGCGGGCAGGGCATGGGTCGCGCTCGCGCCGTTTTTCCTGGTTACGGCCTATAACATTGCCGGCGGCGGCAGTTATCCGCCCGTGCATTTTTCGGGTGCCGGGTTGTGGTTCCGGATATTCTGCCTTCCGGCTGCGGTGCTGCTGTTGCTTGCGCTGCGGCGGCTGCGCCGGTTCTGGATCGCCGTTGTTGCGCTTGCGGGCATCCTGTTCAGCACCGGCAACAGCCCGTTGCCGCTTATCGCCATGATGGGCGCGGGGCTTTCGATTGCAGTGTCGGTTTCACGCGGCACCTGCCGCTCATTCGATCCGCCTGTGCTGGCGCTCGGGGTGTTCAACCTGCTGTTGATATTCGGGTTCGCGCAGTTCTATTCGATCAGCCTGCCCCGCGCGCTCGACTCGTGCAACGCGCCCGCTTATATCGGAAAAGTGTATATCTACGGCAGCGAAAAAAACGGTCTGCCCGTGCTCGCCGCGCGGGACAACAGGTTCCTTTCGCTCGATCCTTCGGGCAGGTACCTGCTGTTCGGCACCCGCATGAGCTCGCCCGATCTGTCGAGGATTGACGCAGGCGATTACGGGAAAGTCAGGTCTTTGCGGATAAGCAACACGACGGACAACGCGGTTTTCGATCCCGGCGGGGAATGGCTGGTCACGGGAAGTTTCGGGAGAGACACGCTCGAAAAGATCGGCATCGATCCGTTCGCTTATATAAGGACGGTGAAGCTGCCGTTCAGGCCGATACGGCTCAGGTACGACGCGGTGGCCGGCGAGATATTCGTGATAGGTGAATTCAGGGGCGGGCAGGCGGGTGTTTACGACGCGGAAACGCTCGCGTTCAAGCGGAAACTGTACAGGTCGCGTGAAGATACGAATTCGAGGGACATCGTGCTGGATTCGGCGCGTGAAAGACTGATTGTTTCACAGTGGCGGGATCTTGTGCTGTACGATTCGAGGACGTTCAGGCAGCTTTCGAGGCTGAGGACGGACAACCGGGGGCTCGGCAGGCTGGCGATCGATGAGCGGGAAGGGAAGGTGTACCTCTCGCACACGAGGCGGGGCGCGGTGCTGGAGATCGGCTACGGCGGCGATGAGCTGAAGCTGATCCGCGAGATCGAACTCGGAACGGGTGTCCGTGATATTGATGTGGACCCGGTGAACGGAACGCTCGCGGTGGCGAACTACTTTTCCGGCGAACTAATTATATTACGCCCGGGTGATGCGGCCAGTGTGTCGCGGACCCGGCTCGGGCAGAGGTTGCGGCATGTGGAATTCACGGCGGACGGGCGGTTTGTGCTGACAACGAGCATGGCCGGCGGCTATATCATCGATGCCGGAAAAGTCAAAGGGCGGGAAGGCCGGCGGCAGCTGCCTTTTCTGAAGATGTATTACACGCCGCAGTTCTGATTACCTCGGAACCCGGTTGCGGAACAGCGTCACAGCTCTTCCACGGATTTTTTGATTTTTGTGAAGATTTTTTCGTGCTTGTCGAACTTGTCCGTAGGCGCTGAAAACAGTATGAAAACAGCCGAGTTTTCGAGTTGCACCATGTTGATGTCGAAATGCACGTAACCTTCCTCGGACGATACCATGGAGCCGGAGACGAAAAAAGCGTCCCTGCCTGCGATTGTCGTTTCGCCGATTTTCTCGGAACCCACAGATTTTATCGCGCCGAACATGTCGGTGAGCTGTATGAAATTTTCGGCGCTGAGTGAAGTGAAGAGGTCGAAAAGGTCTTCGCTTGCAAGCTCTTTGTCTCTGTCGTTTTTGTTCAGTGGCAGCAGGTAGATATTCGCCACGATGTCTTTGTCGCCGGAAAATGTCAGCTCGATTTTTTTGATGAAGCCGAGGTCGATTAATTCCTTTTCGGGATTGCCGAAGAATCTCACCCGGCACCCGTAAAAGGCGTCCTGGTACATGTCGCCATCGAACATTGTTTCAACGGCCCCGTCGACAACCGGGAAATATGGTTCTTCCGTATCGAGCCTGGAAAGATCGTGGTCGGGCCTGAACCCCAGCAGCGCCCCGATGTACGCCTTTGAGTTGAATGTGCTGGACGTGTCGATCTGGATGTGAAGCGAACCGGGGAAGAACCCGAGGTCGGAAGCATCGACATCGAGCCAGCGGTCGTCGATATAAATCTGGTTCCAGACGTGGTAGCCGTATTCTCCGCCGATGTAACGCTGGCCGAACGCGAAGCGGGTGGGTATCCCGTTGATCCTCGCGAGCGTTGCGAACATGACGGCGAAATATTTGCAGTCGCCCGCGGCTTCGTCGAGGATCTTTTCGGAAGGCGGCGCGGAAAAACTGTTCACGTTCTTCGGGTAAATATTCCGTATCAGCCAGTTGAAAGTAAGGATCGCGATTTCGAGCGGGTCTTCCTCGCCGCCTGCGATGTCTTCGGCGATTTCAATCAGTTTCTCGCTGTCCGATTGAATCTGCTGGTCGGATATCAGGAACGACTCGATCTCGGATTGCGACAGGGGTTCAGTCTCGATCAGGGAAGGGTCCTCCGGGAACACTCTCGCGGTTTCGATCTCGGCCTCGAACACACCCGGCTCCACCTCGTCGATTGACAGAATGCGCTGGCGCGTGCTTTCGAGGTCGAGCATATCCGGATCGATATTATTCCACCGGATTTTAATGTTTGCCGCCGTTGCGTTGTCCGGCTCGTTGACAATCTCGATCTCCCGGTTCTTGATATTGTTGTAGTATTCCTTGAGGTCAATCACGTTCGAATCGTCGCCGTAGTCCTGTCCGGCGTCAACATTCAGGGTGGACTCGTTCGCAATATAATCAAAAGACCTCATAACAGTTCCATCGGGCTGCACGAGCGAAATCTGATTTATTGCCTCATGTTTTTCGTCGTGCATCATGACAGCGAACAGCTCGGGCAGATTATCCGTCGCGGGCAGATATTCCAGTACATCGACATAAACGTCGATGAATTCCAGCATCTCGCAGTCGGTTCGGACACCTTCTCGAAAATACTTATATCCGAGATATTCATTATCGTGACAGTGTTTTGGAAGTAGTTTATCGTCATCGAACGCTTTGTATAGTTTGCATTTCGGAGCGCGAAGGAAATGATAGGTTCTGAACTTTTTCGTCATCCCGACGGCCATTCCCTCTTCCGCTAACTTATGATAAATCAGCGGTTCAGATATAATTGTTTTGCTAGCAGTGGTCGCAAAGAAATGAACATCCAGTTTGCATTTGTTTTCTTGCCTTAAGAACTTGACTGTTTTCTCATCGGATTCAATTATTGAATAATACTCGTCTACATCCATTTCGCCATTTTCCAGTTCAAGATCCGCGATACCTTCCAGCCTTCCTTTTGTCCGGGTGTAAAATCCTTTTGAATAACTTTTTCCGATAATCTCGAAACTTGCATCGTCACCTAATTCATAAGAACATTCAAACTCTGATATGTACGATTCTTTATCGGTTAAGTATTCACATGAATATTTCTGTTTGATTATGCCGGGTTCTTCCTGGAAAGGCAGAACGAGTTGGAAGTCGTAATTATAATCTTCGTTGATCTGGAACCCGCTGTGGATTTTTCTGCGTGTGACGCTGCTATTGCCGATCCTGTGATCCTCCATGACGATATCGAACTCATCGGTTATCGACTTCGATTCCGACAGGTCCGGCGCGTGGCCGACGCATTGCGGGTGTCCGTTGATCTCGATTGCCGGGAGGACAGGCGGCGCGTCGCCGTGCGATGAGAAGAACCGCACGTCGATATAGCCCGCGATGCAGGGCTCGACCTTGATCGACTGCGATGAGCCGGAGGCGTCGAGGTTCCCCCTGAAAACCTGCTTGAACCTCTGCGCATCCTCGTCCGAGTAAACCCATATCTCGACGAGTTTCATCTTCTGTTCAGCCGGCGTGCCGACGGGATAGACGAGCGTTATCGAGTTCAGTTCCGGCTCGAACCAGTCGCCGGAAGGCGAAAGCTGCACCTCGACCGGCAGGTCGCCCGCCTCCAGTTCCACCGGGGTGGAAAGAACATCCGTTTCGACATCGGAATAATCGGCGAGCAGCCAGAAAATGCCGTCGCACTGATAAAGACCCGTCAGGTCTTCGGCCTGCGCGGGACACAGCGGGCAGGAAAAGACCAGATAAATGCAGGAAAACAGCAGAAGCCACTTCGCGTATCGCATGTAAATACCCCTGTTGCGAGATTAATGATTTGCCGATCATCATATCACGAGCCTGCCGAAAAGAGAAGGATAAAAAAGAAAAGGCAGTTGCTGTATAAAAACGAAAGAAGAAACAGATCAACGACGGAAGAAACGTAATGACGGAGAGAGAAATTAGTAACGGAAAACAAAAGCGCGAGTGGAAGGTGACATATTTCAGCCGGAATATGCAGTTCAATTCCGGATCGTGTCCCCGAAACGGTAATCACGAAGTTATCACGTAAAAGGGCAAAGAGCGGCCTATTCGGCCCGAGGCCTTTCCGCTGAAAACGAGTGAGAATCGGAAAACCTTTTAAAAAAACGTTAATGGGTTTATTATTAGGGCTGCCGATTATTCCGGCACAATGCTATAAAGAGGGAACGAACGGACGGTTTTGCTGCTCAAGGGATGCCTGCATCTTCATACCACGTGCTCCGACGGTAAGCTCACGCCTCAGGAGGTAGCCGACGTGTATTCCGCGCTCGGCTATGATTTCATTGCGTTCACCGATCATGATTACCTGCTGAACGACGACAGCCGCGCCGCCTATGATTCGGTGCGCTCGGACATGATACTGTTCAGGGGGGTTGAGCTGACGGTTTTCGAGAAAGGGTACGTGCATGTGAACCGGATCGAGGGCGATGAGGAGGTTCTGCATGTGCTGAACCATCTCGGCGAGTACGACCTGACGTTCGAGCAGGTGCTTGAAAGGATAGCGGCGGTTGAAAAGATGTATCCGCTCGACGCGGTGGAGATCACGACAAAAGGGTTTCTCGAATCGTGCTATGACGTGCCGGAGATAAAGTATCCGAAGATCGCGAGCGATGATTCGCACACACGCGAGGGCTGCGGGCGGGCGTGGATCGAAATGGATTGCCGGCGTGACCGGGATTCCATAATTCGCGCTGTTAAGAAGGGCAGGTTCTGGAATTGTTACACGCGGTAGCGGAAAAATCATGTTGACCCGTTGTGCCGGGATCGTTTAAAGTAGTTCAGGATTTTTTAATTTTTGATCATCTAAAAACTAAATAAGCGGATTGTTCAGGGGCCGGGGAACTGTGAAGTCAGTTCGAGTGATTCGGGTTTTTGCGCTGCGGGATCAGGGCGCGGCGCCCGTGTGTTCCCGGAACCGGGCAATCGAATGAAAACCGAAGGGAGAGCAGCAATGCTAACAAAGCGCGTTGCTATATGCGCCGTGGCGCAGACGCCATTTGTGCGCGACATGTGGTACAAGCGGTTCCAGGAGATGTGCTTCGATGTCGTGGAACCGATTTTAAAAGAAACGGGCGCGAATTTCGACGAGGACACGGGGATACGAAATGTTATCACGTGTTCCGACGATGTATTCGATGCCCGGACTATATCCGATAACGCGGTGACCGACCCGGTCGGGGCGCATTACCGGGGCGAGGAAAAGGTATCGATGGACGGCTGCAATGCGCTGGGTTACGCGGCGGCCTGTATCCTTTCGGGTCACGACGACGTGATGCTGGTGGTCGGGCACTGCAAGGAGTCGCAGCCCGAGAGCCGTGATATGTGTACGAACCTCGCGTTCGATCCGTTTTACTGCAGGCCGGTCGGGCTGGACAACACCAACCTGTCGGCATTGCAGGCGCGGGCGTACATCGAGAGGAGCGGCATTACCGAGGAGCAGCTCGCGGAGGTGGTCGTGAGCTCGCGCCGGAACGCGGCGAAGAACCCGGTTGCCAACGAAAAAGGGCAGGTTACGCCCGAGCAGGTTATGGCATCGCCGATGCTGTGCGACCCGATCCGGGCGCTGCATGCGTATCCCGTTTCCGACGGCGCCGTGGCGTTTCTCGTGTCGAGCGCGGAGCGGGCCGCGGAGTTTACTGACAGGCCGGTGTGGATCACGGGCTTCGCGAACTGCATGGACAGTTATTTTCCGGGCGACCGCGATCTGGCGGGCACGGAGATACTGGCGCGGGCGGCGAAGCGCGCTTACCGGATGGCGGGCGTTAACGATGCGGCGAAGGATTTCGACCTGGTCGAGGTCAACGGCGCGTTTGCGCACCAGGTGCCGATGTGGCTTGAAGGGCTGGGTGTCTGCGGAGCGGGCGGTGAGTTCATAAGCGCAGGCGGACTCGATGATAAGAAAGTCAACCTGTCGGGCGGGATGCTGTCGGGCAATCCGATAATGCTGGGCGGGCTGGCGCGGGCGGCTGAAGCGGTGTTGCAACTGCGCGGTGAGGCGGACGGGCGGCAGGTCGGCGGCGCGAAACGCGCTCTTGTTCACGGCACAACCGGGCCGGCGGGTCAGCACCAGGCTGTCCTGATTCTGGAAAATTGACAGAGAGGAATCCACGATGACGCAAAAACATAAAAAGAACAGGAATGTCGGGATAATCGGCATAGGCCAGACGATATATTCAAGTCACCGCGAGGATGTGAACCAGCCCGAGATGATACACGAGGCGGTCGAGATCGCGCTGAAGGATGCGGGCCTGACGATTGATGATATCGATTGCGTTGTACACGGCAATATGGAGCTGTTCCAGATGGTGCAGCAGCCGGATTGCTGGCACACGATAGGGACGGGCGCGTATGGGCGCGACCAGTTCCGGCTCACCACGGGCGGCACCACGGGCGCGACGCTCGTCGCCGCTTCGGACAACCTCGTGGCGTCGGGCATGTACGATATCGTGCTCGCTATCGGTTTCGAGAAGCTCCAGGAGGGGCACACCACGGGCGGCATAACAAATATGGCCGACCCGCTCTGGGGGCGCAGCCTCCAGACCGGAGCGCTGACCGGCGCGACCGCGGGCGAGATGATCGAGGAGTTCGGCGAGGACCGCGCGAAACGGGCCGCGATGCGACACCGGGTTATCATGGACAAGCATGCCGTGCTGAACCCGAACTCGCACCGCAGCTTCGGGCTCGAATTCGAGCAGATAGACGACCTGATGAAGAACTCGCCGCCGCTGGTGGGCGAGCTGCGGCTGATTCATATGTGTTCGCAGAGCGACGGCGCCTGCGCGATGATTTTCGCCTGTGAGGAAAAGGCGAAGGAACTCAGCGACAGGCCGGTCTGGATACGCGACCATATCGCCGTCCACCGCGAGGAAACCTTCACCATGTTCTCCAGCAATAAGGAGATGAGGCCGGAGATCACGCAGAGATACGCCGCGCGGAAATTGTTCGAGCGCAACGGCATCGGCAACCCGGTGGAGTATTTCGATGTGTTCGAGATGTACGATCCGTCCTCGTGGTGGGGGATGGACTGGCTGAAGAATTTCATGTTGCTGGAAGGCGACGAGCACCTGAAGATGGTCGAAGACGGCGAGATCATGATCGGCGGCAGGCTGCCGGTCAACCCGTCGGGCGGCGTTGTCGCTGCAAACCCGATCGGCGCGACCGCGATGGCGCGGGTTGCCGAGGCCGCGCTCCAGGTGCGAGGCGACGCGGGTAAACACCAGGTTCCCGGCGAAGTGAACCACGCCCTGGCGTCCGGATTCGGCGGCACGTTCTGGACCGTGATGACAATGCTCGAAAAGAACCTCGACTGGCAGGAGGATAACAATGGCTGAATACTACGGTACAACTGTTGCGGATATATTCAAGACACAGACGGAGCGGTTCCGCGTGGAGGGCGCCGAGGGCGTGGACGCGGTTTTCGCTTATGACATCAGCGGCGACGGCGGCGGGCGGTGGAAGGTCACGGTTCGCGATAAAAAGGCGCTGACAGAAAAGGTTGACGACGGCGATCTCGGAGATTTCTCGGTGAAACTCTCGACGGATGCCGAGACGTTTGTCGGGATTTCGATCGGAAAAGTAGACGGGACGGAAGCGTTCACCGGCGGGAAGCTGCGCGTCGAAGGCGATATGGCGCTGATGGGAGTGCTTCCGCGCCTGTTCGTGAAGTACACGCCGCCGGGCGGCGGCGTCACGGCGCAGGATGTGATCGCAAGCCTGCCGGAGCGGTTCAGGCCTGACAGGGCGGGCGATCTGGAGGCGGCGATCGGGTATGATATCACCGGCGGCGGCGGCGGAAAGTGGACCGCGGTCGTATCCGGCGGCAAAGTAACCGTCGAAGATGGCCTGCGCGACGATCTGTCGATGAAGCAGACGGTGAGCGCGAAGGATTTCGTCGATCTCGTGCTCGGCAAACTCGACCCGATGGTGGCGATCGGCGGCGGCAGGCTCAGGATCAGCGGCGACATGGAAGTCGCGGCGGCGGTTCCGAAAATTTTCGCGAAGTTCGAGCCGAAAGGCGCGGAGAAAGGACCGGAGCTGATCGTGCTCAAAAAGACGATCTCGGTGGATATGCGTTACGCGACCGGGCCGGTCATGGGCAGGTTCCTCGAAGCCCTGAAGGAAAAGAAAATCCTCGCGAATGTGTGCCCGGAATGCGGGCGCAAGCAACTCCCGCCGCGCGAGGTGTGCGCGGTTTGCAGGTGCCGGGTGGACGATTTCCGGGAAGTCGGCCCCGAGGGCACGATCGAACTGCTGGAGCACACGTACTATGCCAGCCCCGACCCGCTGACGGGCGAGACGCGCGAGACGCCTTACGGCATTATCCACGTGCTGCTCGACGGTTGCAGCGGCACGGAAACGCTCTGGCATCTCATAAAACCTTCGGACCTTGGATCGGCGAAGGTAGGGGACCGTGTACGCCCGGTATGGGCGGAGAAACGCAACGGCTCAATTTTCGACATGCTTTACTTCGAGAAAGTGGATTGAGGGAGGATAACAATGAGCGAAGAACATAAATATTGCAGCGTTCTGGAGGGCAAGCTCGCGCTCCCTTACCAGTATTTCGCGGGCAGGCTGGGCAGCAGGTTCATCGTTTCGCTGCGGGACGCGAAAAAGATTTTCGGCGTCAAGTGCAATTCCTGCGGAAAGGTGTTCGTGCCGCCGCGCCGGACATGCGAGCGGTGTTTCGAGAACATCGAGAATAACGTGGTCGAGCTGTCGGACACCGGCGAGGTGGTCAATTTCACCATCGTGAATTACGCGGACCGGCACCTGCCGCGCAAGCCTCCTTTTGTGCTCGCGCTGATAAAGCTCGACGGCGCGGATACGCCGCTGACCCACATCGTCGAGGGCGTCGAGCCCGGCAGTGTAAGCAACGGCATGCGCGTGAAAGCGGTTTTCGCCGAGGAAACGACCAACTGCATTCTCGATATCGACCATTTCGAGCCGGTGTGACGGATTTTATGTCCGAAGGCTGAAAAGGGTGTTCCCGGCGGCCCGGCCCAATGTGGGGTTGCAGGCACTGGCGGCCTGCCCGCGGCGGGGCCGGGGTTTCCGTGTCGCGTGAAAATTCATATAATAAAACGTGCTTTACGGTGACTGTTTTACGCATGGCCGGAGAAATTATTTCCTGCCGGTTGTGTAAAACCCGCGTGATGTGGATTATATATTTAGGAAGGAAAAACTTTGGGGGGTATGAAAATGAGGTTCAGGCTTGCAATGACAGCGCTGGCGATAGTTGCGGCGGCGGCGGTTTTCGCGCCCGCGGCGAAAGCGGCCGATGTGTGTGATCCGGGTAAATTGACTGTGCTTACGCTTGATAACCAGGCGGTTCTGGAGATAGATAAATACTGGGGCAACCCGCGCGACTTCGAGAAGGCCACGACCTTCATTCTCGCGGCGCGGCTGCTCGCTGATTCCGGGAAGTATGTGCGGGTGGTGAACGCGCCGGGCATCAGTCTGTTCAATTCGGACAAAAGGATCAACATCGAGGCGGTCGGAAAAGCGGCGGGGGAGGACGCGGGCTGTTTCGTGGCGGTCGGCGCGGTGACGGAGGCGATCGTGGATACCTCGAGGTCGGCGAAGCTTCCGATGATCAAGAAAAAATTCAAGATAAGGGCGGCGGCGCGGCTTGCGCTGGTGGATCTCAGGGAAGAGAAGGAACTGTTCAACGACCTGTTTGTCGGTAGCCACGAGACCAGTGATCTGCCTACCGAGTTTCTCGATGCTCACAAGCAGCAGGACCTGCCGATCGACCCGGTGCAGGCGGGCGGCAGCGGCATGGGAATTCCGTTCTCGCGCATGTTCACGCAATATTCTAAAAAGGCGCTTGAAATAATAAAGTAAAACAGGGCCGCGAGTTAAAGAGGCGCGATTTTGAAGTATGTGAAAATAATTGTAATAGCGATGATCTGCGCGGTGTTCGCGGGCGCCTGCTCGCAGAACGAGGAGACGCAGCGCGCAAAGCTCAGGGCAAAACTCGACGCCGAATTCAAGGAAAAGACAACCGAGGTACTGGCAGAGTGCGACCGGCTGAAGGCACTGGTCAAAATTATGTCCGAGAAGCATGATGAGCTGGACGAGAAACACCGCGCGCTCAATACCGCGGTTTCCGGCAGGCGGCTCTACCCCGAGGACAGGGAAACCCAGAAACGGCACGAGGAATGGGAAGTCGAACACGAACGGCTTATGGGTTCGGCGCGTGATCTTATCGACCGCTTCGAGGCGAGAAAAAAATATCTCGATGAAGCGGAGGTTTATCACGATACCGTGCCTGTCGATCAGCTTGTCGATGAGCACGCGAAGTTTGCGCGCGATCTCGAACAGTATATGCACGACTTCCAGCCTGTCATCGAGGCGCTCGAAAAGGCGGAACGGCAGATGACGGTCATCTTCCGCGAACACGAGGAAATGATGATGAAATACTCACGCTGATCCCCCCCCCCGCCGGGGGCTTTCCAGCCGGGGACTTTCCAGCCGGGGGCTTTCCAGCCGGGGGCCACACCGACGCAGGTCCCGGATGTTATTCTTTCGCGGCAAGAACTTCTATATGGTCCTGGGGCAGCGCGACGTCCCAGATCATAACTTTGTCCATATCGCCGCTGAAGTAATCGCCGGGGTCGGCGTTAGCGTTTTTGGTCCCGATATGGAGCGAGTTGCCTGTTATTGAAAGATTGCCGGAAGCATACGTTTCCGCCGAGATTTTTCCGTCGAGATACAGCCGCATGACCCTGCCGTCGAATGTTGCGGCGACGTGGTGCCACTCGCCCACCGGAGGCAGGTCGCCCTTGAGCACGCCGACGCCGGCGAGGTCGAACATCAGCTTGCCGTTTTTGGACAGGAGCCTGTACTGGTTGTCGTCATCTCCCTTTTGCAGGATGCGGCGGTCGCCGTCCCAGGTGCGTGCCCTGACCCATGCCGAGATTGTGATTTCATACTGCGGGTTGAAGCCGGGCCTGTTATTGAACACGATGCAATCTTTGTCGCCCTTCATGCGGACGGCGAGCCCGAACGGGCCCTTGGCGGCTTTGGGTTTGCCGCCTATGCTGAAGTCGCGGCTTATGCCCGGCACGCCGAGGCTGTAGGCGATATCCTTGGTCCGAATCTTCATGTCCAGCATCGGGCCTGTCGCGTTGAACGCGAACTTCTCGGCCCCGTCAGCCATGTTCATCGCTTTTGAAACGTCCCGCACGTTCCGAACCGTGATCGAGTATTCCTGATCGCTGTCGGGTATCGCCGAAAGTTCGAGCATAACGGTCTTTTCATCGACACTCAGAATCGCCGATTTAACACCAATGCCCGGAGAGACGGTGTAGTTTGCGGCGTTCTCTGCCGACTGCTTTTCGACAGGCTCGGAGAACTTCACCGAGATCGAAGGAGCGAGTTCGAAAGCCGAAACTTTTTCCACTCTCGGCGCGGTAACATCGTTGATTTTGAACACCGCAGTCGCCGGCAGGCCCTCTTTGCCGCCCGCGCTGTAAGCGCGAGCTTTGATGACAGTGTTTTCAGAGATAACAACATCGGTTGTGAAGAGCGGCGATTCGGGAGTCACCTCGCTTCCGTCGGTGGTGTATCTCAGGTCGTCGTATCCCGAGTACCACGGGAACATTAATTTAACGCTGATGGTATCGTCGTATTGGCCTTCCGCCGGCACGAAAGACGGCTCGTCTTCCGAGCGGTCGAAGTCATCGTACAGCAGTTGCGCGGGTTTCGCGCTCTCGATGTCCGAGCGTACCGCGGTAGCGGAGAAGATTTTAATCCGTTCGTCGTCGGGGAGCTTCACGCTCGTCGCGCCTTTCGGAATATCGAGGCCGTACTTGAACAGGTAGCTGTAATTATAGGCGATTTTTCTGCCGTAGCTGTTGTGATAGTGCGAAGTGTACCAGGCGATTTCCGCGCGTTTCGTAAACGCCGGTTTGAGCCCGTAGATACTCCGGTCGTTTTTCCAGATCCGGTTGTCCCACTGCCCGACGTAACCGGTCCATTCCTGAACATTCAGAGTTGTATTCTGTCCGCCGGTTTTGAAAACGCCGTCAACATCGCCGGCAGACGAAGACGCGAGTATGTAGAGCCTGTCCGCGCCGCCCGCCGGAAGTGCGATCTCCTGTCCGCGGCATGTCAGCGCGTTGAGCTTGCCCGCGCCGCCTTCGCCGAGTTTGAAATCGACTCCGTCCATAGATATCTCGCGTGGGAGCATATCGCCTGAATAGGAATTGCCTTCTCCGTCGAACCCTTTGTCCGCTTTCTCTTTATGGAAAGTCACGGCCGCCAGGTCATACTTCAGATCGACCGGCAGCGAAACCGGTTTCGCGACAGTCGTTTTCGAGCCGGATATCTTAACAGCGAAAGCCCGCATGTAGAACGGGTCCATGTCTACTGCCAGCGCGCCGTTTTCGATCTTTGCGGGGCCTATCTCGCGCTCCTGCCCGTCGACTTCGCGGGCGGAAACAACCGGTGCGGCAAACGAAATTTTCAGGCCCGGTGCCGGTTTCCCGTGCAGTTCCTGCAGGCGGACGATGATCTCGTCGGATTCCTCCGCCATTTTCGCCGCGCGGACGGCTACCTGAGGTGAACTCACGTTCAGGAACGAAAACGCGCTGCCGAGATCGCCGGCGTGTTTGGTCGTTGTGAACGCGGTGAGCGGCTGGTTCAGCCTCAGCGCCTGCCAGTGCGAATCGCCATCTCTCCAGTCGCCGGAATGCGGCGCCATCGCGTAAAGGATATTGTGTTTTCCGAGATCCTGCGTTGACTGATCGATATAAGATTTGCAGCGGGGCGTTCGCATCAGCGTCAGCCGCACGGTGTTGTCCGCCGGTTTGTCCGAAGCGTACTTGCTGTCGTCCATAATCGTTACGCCGTAGCCGCCGTCCGCCGCCGTCAGGTCGAACCACTGGTGCGAAGGCACTTCATATTTGCGTGAATGGTTGGTCTCGCGCTCGATCACGCCGAGTTCGAGATTGTAAGAAGCGTTTTCGTTCGAGACGCTGAGCGGGAACGCCGCTTTGAGGCATGTCGCCTGCGTGCGCCAGTCGATGGCAGTGTCGAATTCGAGCCTGTCGCCCGCATCGCCCGCCGCGAGCCTGACAGTCTGCACGAACGTCGAGCCGTCCATCTTGCGCGTGATCTCGATCGCCGCGCGCGCCGGGCCGGACTCCACGACGCGGGTTTTCACAGCGCCCCTCACGACAGCCCTCGCGGGCAGTTTCCAGTCTTCCCAGTCTATATTCCATGCCGGGTAATGCTCCGGCGAATCCTCCATCATTTCCAGCCGTGCCGGGGACGACAGCGCCTCCCTGTTGTTCTGCTTGTCGAACACGCTCGATATATCACCGTTCTCGTCGATCTTCACGCGGAAACGGCTGTTCTCGAGAGTGTCGCCGCTCGCGGAAACCCCCGTATCCATAGCGCACGGCTTATCCGACGCCACCACGTTGTAGACCGCGTAACCGACCGAGGGAGCGCTCGCGAGAAAAACGACTTCGAGCTCGCCGCCGTCGCTTTTTGCCACCTGTGAAGGAACCTCCGCGCCGGAAGCGTCGTACACGCGAACCGCCGCCGGAGCGCCTTTTTCAAAACTGACGCCGGCGTGAACAATGTCCTGCCGCGCGATCGAAAGAGGATTGTAAACAACAACCGGCACGCCGCCGACATTCGTGTCGAGCTGAAGCGCCGCTGCGCCGACCGCGCTCTCGATCACGCCCGCCGAGCCGTTCAGCCCCATGACAAGATCGTTCCATGAATACTCATAAGCCTTGGGAACCGAAGTCCCGGGCAGTATATCGTGCATCTGTGTGCCGAGCGTCAGGTACCAGATATCGCGCAGCCGCTGCGTCGGATACGGAATCGCGCCCAGCCAGTCGGCGATCAGCGACGCCCGCTCCGCGTTGTCCGCGAGCAGTTCGTTCTTCCTGTTCCATCGTTTTACGTAAGCCTGCGAAGTGAGAGAGCCCGCCGAATGCTCGATCAGCAGCATGTCTCCCTTGTATCTTTTCATCTTCGAAATATTCTGCTCGGTCGCATCCTGGAAAATGTCGTCCGACTGCGCCGATCTGACGCACAGCGGGCCGTCGCTTTCCAGCGATGTCTGCAACCACTTTGCCGAATCTTCGTTCGGGGCGCCACCCTGGTCGCCGGTCCCGAAATACTTGAAATCGGCGTAAAAACCGGTGCGCTCTCCCATGTCCATAACACGCGCCAGCCAGCTCTCGTCCTTGCTCAGATCATCCGTCAGCTTGCTGACATACGAGCCCGGGTTCAGCGCGGCCATGATCGACCGCCCGTCCGGACCCTCCCAGATGCCAACATTGAACGGGATTCCCTTCGCCGCGCGCCATGTCAGCTTCTGCGTGGAAAATCCCTTTATCCCCGCGTGCGCCAGCACCGAGGGCATGAACGCCGGAAAGCCGAAGCAATCCGGCAGCATATAGTCTTCGCTTATCTTGCCGAACTCGTTTTTGAAATACAGGTTGCCGTACATCACGTTCCTGATCAGCGATTCCGTGGAAGGAACATTCGCGTCGTTCTCGTCGACCGATGAACCCGACACAAGCCACTTGCCCTTCCGGATATACTCCTTGACTATCTCGAAATCTTCCGGGTAATACTCGTGCATCATCATGTATCTTTTCGAGCCGGTGAAGTTGAACCGGTAGCCCGGGTACTTCTCGAACAGCTTGAAGTTGTCCCGCATCGTGTTGGCGACATACTTGTAAATCGAATCCTGGAAAGTCCACCGCCACTGCGTATCGAGATGCGCGTAGCCGATGGTGTAAAGCGCGTTGCCGTTGTGCGGATCGCAGACACGCTCCTCCGCGCGGCTCGCGCCGCCCGACAAAAGAACCAGGACCGCAATTGCAACCGCCGGAACAATCGCCATGCGCCTGCCCGCCGTAATCTTATTGATCAGATACATGATGTTTACCTTCCCTTCCCGAAATCACCGATAAGAAATAATAATGGTCTGTAATACAATTTCCACCATTTTAAATATGCAACAAACATACCATATACATGAACTTTTGAGTAGAGGTTTTTAAACCGGGGCAGTATTTAATTTATGTCCCGGCGCGGAGTTCGGCAGTAATGCAATGCACGGGGGGCTCGCTCCGGCAGGCCGGCCTGCTCTTTGTCCTCTTATGTACTTACTTCGTGAACAGTCTGTTTTCAGGAATATACCTTAACCTTAATGTATCTTTTATCATGTCATTACTCGGCGGCCCAGGCCGCTATTTGTTCTTTTACGGATTTTCTTCGTGATAAGCTGATATTCTAAAATTACCTTAGCGTATCTTTTGTCGTGTCATTACTCGGGCGGCCCAGGCCGCTATTTGTCCGTTTACGTTCTCGCTTCGTGTACGGCTCAAATTTTTAAAACACCTTAATGTATCTTTTGGTGTGTCTTTGCGAGACAGGCATTGCCTGCTTTTTGTCCTTTTACTGATTCACTTCGTGATCCGCCTGTTTTCAGGAATATACATTAGTGTGTTTTGTTCTGTCATTGCGAGGAGTGAGACGGGCCTGTCGCCCGGCGAGCGACGCGGCAATCCCGACTTTTTCAACAGTCTCGCAGGCAGGAATCCACTCCTTAATGTAAAAATATTATCTGGTGTGCCATGTACAAAGCGTCGTTCTTTGTGCATGCAGTCCATGTTGTCATACCTGCGAAGGCAGGTATCCAGTCATTAATGTGCCATTCAGCAATCATCCACGACAGAATCACGGGTGCCACACAAAGACATATCCTGAAATCAGGCTGCCCCGAACAGCGCGGAGAACCGTGCGTCGCCGGGCTGAAAACAGCGAAAAAACGCCGCTGTATTGTCGATAATGTCGGTTTTGCCCTCTGTTGAAGCCGAATATTGGATGTTCCTATGTTTCTTTTTGGAATTATGTGGGAAGATATATATAAAGAAAAAGCAAATTCTCACAGGGAAGGTCTTTTTGTTTGTACCGTCAAGGATAAAGTTTTTAATGCTGCTGCTCGTCGCGGTAGTCCTTCTGCGGGCATCTGCGGTCGCCGAAACAAGCTGGAGCGCCGATCTTATCGGCGAGCTGGCGGGCGGTGCGCCGCAGGGAGTTTTCGTTTCCGGCGATTATGCTTATGTGGCCGATGGGGAAGCGGGTCTGCGGGTGATAGATGTTTCCGACCCGGCATCGCCGGTGGAAGCCGGCTCTTGCGACACGCCGGGTTCCGCGCGTGATGTGCAGGTTTCCGGCGGCTATGCCTTCGTTGCGGATTATAACAAAGGAATCCGCGTGATAGATATTTCCGATCCGGCGCAGCCGGTTCCGGCCGGCGATTACGACCTGCCCGAGCATGCGGTGTCGGTGTACGTGTCGGGCGATTATGCGTACCTGGTGGACAGCGATCAGGGGCTTCGCGTCATCAGGATTGATCCGCCCTCGCTGCCGAGAGAAACAGGCTATTTCGAGACGCCGGGGACATCCGTCGCCGCGCATGTCGATGGCGACCGCGCATATCTGCTGGATTTAACCGGCTTGAGGGTGCTGGATATATCCGTGCCGGAATCGCCGGTGGAACTCGGGTACTACTACACATCCGGCTCGCTCGATATCGATGTCGCGGGCAACTATGCATATCTTGCAAACGGCGATGGCGGGCTTGTTGTGGTCGATGTGTCGTCGCCGATAGCGCCTTCGGAAGTCGGTCGCTACGACACGCCGGGAAACGCGAGATCGGTATCTGTTTCAGGCAATATCGCGTATGTTGCGGATGGCGATGAAGGTTTGAGGGCGATAGATATCTCCGACCCGGCATCGCCGGTCGAGATCGGTTATTACGATTACCCGCAGGATGCGGAAGACGTTTTTGTCACGGGTGGCGTTGTTTACCTTGTTGCAGCGGAAGGCGGAATTTATTTATACGACATAGATGTGGACTGGCCGGTGCAGAGCGGGTGGAGCCCGCCGAACGGCTCCGTGCTCACCAACACGACATATTCGATAAGTTTCGAGACGGACGAGAACGCATGGTGCAGGTGGGCTCACTCGGACATGGACTATGCCGATATGGAATCGGTCTGCACCGGCGCGGGCACCATGGCCCATCATTGCGATGTTTCGGATATGGCGGTTGGGGCGAATACAATTTTTACAGCCTGTCGTGATGCCGAGGGCAATAAGAATACATCGGACACAAATGAGCATTTGTATTATACGATAAATGTTCCGCCGGTGCAGAGCGGGTGGAGCCCGGCGAAGGGTTCCGTGATTACCAACACGACATATTCGATAAATTTCGAGACAAATGTAACTGCATGGTGCAGATGGTCATTAACCGATGTCGGTTACTCGGAAATGGAAAACATCTGTACGGGGGATGTTTCCTTGAGCCACAGATGTGATGTGTCGGACATGGCGATCGGGGCAAATATTGTATATACGGCCTGCCGTGATTTGTCCGGCAATGAGAATTCAACTGAAACAAACCAGCATCTGGATTACACGGTAAGTTTGCCTGCAACGCCGCCGCCGGCACCGGCTCCAGGCTGGAATGTCGAGATTCTCGGGGAACATGGCGGCGGAGTCCCGCAGGATGTATACATATCCGGCGATTATGCGTATGTTGCAGCGTCAGGCATCCTTTCTATTGTTGATATATCGAACCCGGCGATGCCTGTGGAAGTTGGATATTACGACACTCCGGGGGCTGCACATGATGTCTATGTGTCGGGCAGTTATGCTTATGTCGCCGATTTTTATGACGGTCTGCGGGTGATAGATGTCTCAGACCCGATATCGCCTGCGGAAGTCGGATATTATGAAACACCGGGATATGCACAAGGTGTCTATGTGTCGGGCAGTTATGCATATGTGGCAAATGGCGGTGGGGGTTTGCTGGTGATAGATGTCTCGGATCCGTCATCCCCTGTTGAAGTTGGTTTTTATGACACACCAGGGTCTGCAAAGGATGTCTGTGTGTCAGGCAATTATGCATATGTTGCAGATTATGAATACGGCCTGCGGGTTATAGATATCTCCGATCCGGCATCGCCTGTGGAAGCAGTGTATTACGACACGCCGGGATCTGCGCTCGGTGTCTATGTATCGGGCAATTATGCATATGTTGCAGATTATGAATACGGCCTGCGGGTTATAGATATCTCCGATCCGGCATCGCCTGTGGAAGTTGGATATTACGACACGCCGGGATATGTAAGGTGTGTATACGTGTCTGGCAA
>Ga0116162_10000592_pt1 | contig 25696 bp, 23 predicted proteins | sample AD_UKC105_MetaG_FD_89875 | JGI IMG/M metagenome (GOLD analysis project Ga0116162, IMG submission 89875) | Active sludge microbial communities of municipal wastewater-treating anaerobic digesters from Hong Kong - AD_UKC105_MetaG | ecosystem: Engineered > Bioreactor > Anaerobic > Digestate...
GCCCCAAAGAAACCCGATCGCCAGATAGGCCACTGTGGTCAGCGGCATGACGGCGGCCCAGATCCAGCCGTTTCGCTTGTCGTCCTCCATCTCCTTGAGATGGGAAGCATTGTCGGCGATGATTCCCTCGGCGTTCAGCGCCGAACCCGCATAAATAAATAGGAAAACGGAGAACGCCCACACCAAGGGAAGGAGAGCCCCCACCCATTCCGAAGCGGCCGACGTCAAGCTGTCGACCAGCACGTTCGCGGCAAAGCTCGCGATGATGGCCGCGATGCCGAGGACGATCAGCAGACCGTATCGTTTGCGGCGCACCGCATTGGCGTTCCGGAATTCCTTGAGAAAGGCGGAATCGAAGGCCAGCGGCTGTGTCTCCAGCTTCTCATAACGCTTCGGGCGAAACCCCTGCGCAACCAGAATGCCGATCCCTGCCGCCGCCCCCAACAGGAGCAGGACGTTGCCGAAACTGCCGCCGGGAATCGAGGGAAAGACCAAGGAGGAGATGATAACCGCGACGCCGATGCCGATATAGAATGCGCCCTGCCGCTTGGAAAGGAGAAATCCCTCCACCATCTCCCGGCTGGCATAATAGCCCGTCTCTTCCTCCGCGGACGCTTCTTCATGTTCTTCTTTTAAAAGGTAGTCGAGGGATACATTGAACAGGCTGCTGATCTGCATGAGCTTCTCCGTCTCCGGAAATCCCTGCCCGTTCTCCCATTTGCTGACGGCCTGACGGGAGACGCCGAGCCGGTCGGCCAGATCCTCCTGAGACATGCCGTTCTCTTTTCGGATGTTTTTTAGTTTCTGATAGAATTCCATACTATTCACCTCGAAAGCATCGTACCGGAAAACCGGGTGGAAGACCACCAGGTTCGCTTTGCTTTTCCGCAACTTTCGGTTGCAACTCCGCCATGAAGTCGTCTTATCTTTATCATACAGAACTTTTCGGCAAAAAACAAACCCTTTTCTTTCTTAGGGGTAATTTTGATCCGCATGGCCGGCATGGACCAAAGGCATGTAAATTCCCCGGAGTTTTTTATAATACGATACCCCCGGTTCGGACGAACCGGGGGTATCGTATGCATGCTTGAGGAAATGAGAGGTACTTACTCCTTGCCTTTCGAATATGAAAAAGACGTTTCGGCCCGTTTTTTCTTTCCGCAGCCTCGTGATTCCGGGCGGCTCGGGGAAACCGCCCGCGAGGATATCTCTTTACGGCAGAAATTCGGTTCCGGAGGTCCGATTCATCTTATCTGACGACGACGGTTCTTGTCGTCGTTACGGTGGCGCCGTGGCTGTCGGTCACGGTATACGTCACCGTATATCTGCCGGCGACCAAGGTATCGACGGTGCTTACCGTGACGATGGAGGCGGTCAGGTCGCCGTCCTCGGAATCTTTGGCGGTCGCTCCTGCATCGATATAAACAGATCCCACCTTGATCGTAACGGTTCTTTTGCCTTTTAATCTGAGAACCGGCTTCGTATTGGCCTTGACGATCACGGTCCGGGTCGTTTTGGATGTGCCGCCGTTGGAATCCGTGACGGTGTAGGTCACCCGATAGGTCCCGACCTTCTCCGTATTGACGGTGCTCGTCGTGACGATGGCGGCGGTCAGATCGCCGTCCTCGGCATCCGTGGCGGTCGCCCCGGCGTCGACATAGTCCGTGCCGACAACGATCCTGACCGACGATGAGCCGTTCCGCTTGATGACCGGTCTCGTATTGGATTTGACGGTGACGGTGCGCGTGACCTTGGCCGTTCCGCCGTTGGAATCCGTGACGCTGTATGTAATTCTGTATGTCCCGGTTCGGGTCGTCCTCACGGTGCCCGTCGTGACGATGGAAGAGGTCAGATCGCCGTCCTCGGCATCCGTGGCGGTCGCTCCGGCGTCGACATAGGTTGAGCCGACAACGATCCGGACCGACGATGAGCCGTTGAGCGTGATGACCGGTTTGGTATTTGCCGCGACAACGACGGTTCTTGATTCCTCCGCCCCGTTTCCGGCGGCATCCGATACCGAGTAGGTGATGGTATAGGTTCCGGTTCTGGTCGTCCTTACGGTACCCGTCGTAACGATGGAGGCGGTCAGATCGCCGTCCGTCTCGTCATACGCCGTGGCGCCCGCGTCGGTGTAGGTGCTGCCTACGATGACCTTCACGGTGCTGCTGCCGTTGAGCGTGATGACCGGAGGCGTCGTATCGACCTCTCCGCCGGCTTCTCCGCCGGCCTCTTCGCCTTCACCCTCTTCAGGATCTTCGTTTTCGCCGCCCAGTTCCTCCAGTGCGGCGCCATAGTCGACGCAGCCGTATCCGTAGTATGGATCCCATCCGGACCTGCCGAGATCCGCGGCCGTCGTCTCCATGAGGCTCTCGACCTCATCCGGCGAGAGAGAGGAATCGACGCTCAACAGCAGAGCGGCCAGCGCCGAGACATAAGGCGTGGAGAAGGAGGTTCCGGAGCCCCGGGCATAGGTCGATGCTCCGCCGGAGCAATAGGTGCTGCAAACATCCGTGCCGACGGCCACAAGATCCAGCTCGCTGCCGTAGCAGGAATAGGAGGCAAAACTGCCGCTTGAATCTACCGCGCCGACGGCGACGGCATTTTCGCAGGCTGCCGGGTAGTTGACGGCATCGGCCGAGTTGCCGGAAGCCGCGATGACCACGACGCCCGCTTCATATGCGTCGTTCACGGCCTGCTGAAGCGCCGCGGACTCTCTCGTTGAGCCGAGGCTCATGCTGATGACATCCGCGCCCTCTTCCACGGCATACTGAATGCCTAAAATGATCGTGCTGATATAGCCCGCGCCGGAGGAATCCAAAACCTTGATCGGCAGAATCGAACATTCCGTGGCGCCGGCGACGCCCTGTCCGTTATTGATACCGGCCGCAATGATGCCCGCACACATGGTGCCGTGCCCGTTGTCGTCCGAAGGGTCGCTGTCGTTGTTGACAAAGTCGTAGCCGGAGGAAAGAATCTGTCCCGCCAGATCGGGGTGATCGAAATCGGCGCCGGTATCGAGCACCGCGACGACAATATCGGAACTGCCCTTGGAATACGTCCATGCCTCCGTGATGTTCATCAAGTCGAAAGCGGCGGCCTGATAAGTTTCAAAATAGGAATCGTTGGGCGACGAGCACATGACGACTTCGTAGTCCGGCTCGGCGTATTCGACATGACTGTCGCTCATGAACTGCTCGACCAGCTCCTCCGTGGAGACGTCCTCTTCCGGAACAATAATATAGGAGTCGGAATCGATTTTTTCCGCTTCCGCCGCCTCAAACTGGTCGTTGACCCTGCGTTCCGTCGTCGTCGACGTGCCGTCCCTGTATTTTACGATGATCTGCTCATCGCTCTCCCCTTCGGCGGAATCCGTGTTGACGCCGAGATCATAGATTTTGTTGATCCGCGGCGATGCGAGCGCCACAGTCCCTTGGGAAAGAAGCAGAACGGCCGCACAAAAAAGCGCAGTCAGTTTTTTAAACGGCATAAAAAAACTCCTTTCAGCCTATGACAGCTAAAAAGAGCCCGGTCGATCGTATGCGATCCATCCCTTGCAACTGGCTGGCATGGCGGAAACCCGCCGAAGCCCCTTTAGCTTTGCGTCATCATCTTTTAATGATTTTGCCCCGATATAAAATTTTCGTTCTGCTCCGGTTCGGCCCGGAAAGCGGCTGGCCGCCCTTCGAAGCACTCGGAGAAAAATCGATTTTTCTATGAAATAACAAATCCGAGATTTGCCATTATCTTACCATATTAAAATGGAAAATAAAAGAGGTTTTTGAAATTTTATAAAATTTTATTAACTTTTTTGAGAAAACATGCGGCAGTTTTTGAAAATTCATATGGATCCGCACCGAGAGATCGAATCGGAACCATGGAGCCGACCCGCTTTAAAATCATCTTGCCGCGGCGCTTTCGGGCTCTCCGAAGGACGGTCGGAAGAAATTTTTGTACCGTATTCACGGCGGCGGAATGTCTCCAAAATTGCCGCCGGGCCGCATTCTGGCGGCGCAGGCTTGCTTTTTTCCGCCGCTTATGATATGGTAGAGAAAAGAAAACCGAATACGAAAAAAGAACCGTCTATCAGAAGGGCTTTTGGTATTGCGCCACGCGGCGTTGTATGAAAAGCCCTTCTTTTTTTGCAAAAGGGAAAGAAGGACTCCCCGGCATCCGTATTCGGACAAAACCATCTGAAAAAAGAACCGTCTGTGCAAAAGGCAAGGAAGGGCTTTTTTACTATTTTTACTGCGAGGTAAGCGTATGAAAAAAGTCGATTCTGTTTCTTTGCGTACGGAAATTCGCCCGCGCGACATGGAACGGCTGATCGAATGGATGGAAAACCCGGATGTCACATGCTATCTGAACGAGGACGACCATGTGACCGAGGAGCTTCGGCAGATGCTGCTGACCGTGCCCGCGCCGATGCTGGCATTTCATCTCAACCGCCGGGGTCGATTCTCTCTGGTCTGCGATATGGAGGACAACGCCATCGGTTTTGTAAAACTGAAGGAACTGTCGGAACAGGATACCTATGAAATTGTCATCGTGATCGGCGAAGAGAACCTGTGGGGCAGAGGATACGGCGCCGGAGCCGTACATATGGCCTTAAGCCGGGCCTTTCTGGAGTGGCACGCCCGCAAGGTGATCGCCAGAATCCATGTAAACAACCGCCGTTCCATCCGGATGATGTGCTCCTGCGGCTTCACCCGTGAGCACGACGGCACGCCGCTTTCCCGTTATGGGCTGACGATGGAGACCTATCTGCGGAAATGAGCCGGAGAGCCGCCGGTCCTGCCGGCAAAGACGGCGGATGCCTATCAAAGAGAAACCTCCTTTTCATAGTGGAAGACCGTCGGGTTGGCACCTGAAACATGCCGCCCGGCGGTTTTCCGTCGTGATGATTTCAAGGCCCTTTTCTTTTGCGAAGATGAAAAGGATCGAACTCGCTGCCTCCTGAATGCCATTTTCGAAGATAACGTTTTAAAGGGTCCTCCGGCGTGCTCATCCGCCCTTTCTCATGCCCCCGTTTTTTTGTTCGCATCTCCGTTTTCCGGTGCTCAAATCCGGGATTCCGGCAGAGATCACGCCAACCTGAAAAATCGGAATGAATACGTAGCGGAACAAACCCGCCGTTCATCTTAAATGACCTTCCCTGTCTTATCCCGCGTGCCTTACGACATTCCAATTTTTTAAATCAAATGAAATTGCCGGCTTTACCCAATTATCTAAATATCGGCATAAAAAACGAAATCCTTTAAAAGGGTATAATAGGCAAAAATACCTCCATATAATGTGGAAAAGATGCTTATGGAGGCTGTTAGATGACAACATCATTTGATTCATCAAACGCGCCGGACGACAGGCCTTTTCCGCCATGCCCTCCCGGCTCGCGAGGACCGTCGGGCCCGCCCGGGCTGTGTGGTCCGGTCGGTTTGGCCGGACCGCCGGGGCCTCTGGGAATACCGGGGAGCCTGAACGGCACGGCCGCGTGCTTTGTATATGCTCAACTCGTCCATCTTCTTGAGCAGTTGATTGCGTATTATCCGGGAGTGGAGATTCATGTATTTTCCATGGGGAATACGCCATGGGAACTTATTGGAGTGCCACAAAAAATTTATGTCTCAACGGAAGGAACTTACGGCGGGCTTCTGATTATGAAAAAGGAAGGCATAGAAGATGTCGCCGTTCCGATCAACAAAATCGCGCTTTTACAATTTAAAAACGGGGCTGTGACCTATAATCCGGCCATTACCTATCTCCCAAAGCCGGATTTCCCTCCCGGGTGCGATAAAAATATTCTTACCGCAATTTATGAATTCGTACCCACGTTACCCAAAGATGGATTAATTATTAATATCGGCACAAAACTGACGCTTTATGGTCGCATCTACTATATGTATTTAAACCAGTATGGTCTGATTGTCACCGCCGACAATCACGGTAATAATCCGTCTTTTATACCGGTAACTTATATGACCAGCATCGGCTACATTATGCTTTAAAACGCGTCCACCGACTCTATGGGCCCCTCTTATCCGTCGGCGCAGGACAGGTAAGCATTCATAATTTCCCTCAATCCGAGACCGCTCAGAACGAAAAGCCAAAATCCGTTCCTCTCATGTTCGCCGAATTCTCCGGCGGCCTTACTTGGCCGATTTTGCTTTGATACCGGCAAAAACGTTTTCAAATCATGTGATAAGGATTCTTATGGAGGTTTTTAGATGGCAGCATCATCCGATTTATTAAAAGCAGCGGACGACAGGCCTTTTCCGCCATGTCCTCCCGGCTCGCGAGGACCGGCAGGCCCGCCGGGGCCGCGTGGTCCGGTTGGCCCGTCCGGGCCTCAGGGAGTACCGGGAAGCCTGAACAGCACGGCCGCGTGCTTTGTACTCGCTCAGCTTGTTCATCTTTTTGAGCAGTTGATGGATTATTATTCGGACCGGTACATTTCTTTTTTTATCCCAGGAACAAGCCCTTGGTTAATGAAAGGCAAAGTACAGCAAATTTATGTTTCAACGGAAGGGACTTACGGCGGTCTTCTTGTCATAGATACTGAAGATGGAACATATATTGGTGTTCCGATCAGCGCAATAGCGGCTTTAAAGTTTGATGACCCGACCGTAGAATATAATAATAGCATTACCTATCTCACAAAGCCGGATTTTCCGCCCGGCTGTGATACCAATATCGTTACGGCAATTTATGAATACGTGTCCGCAATACCCGGTGATACGGCTGTAACATTAGCTGTCGGCTCAGAAACTTACGCAACGTCTTTCATCCCGAGTTTGGTCTATTTAAACAAGTATGGTCTGATTGTACTGGCCAACGAAGACGGAACCAACCCGGTTTTCGTACCGGTAACCTATTTGGCCAGCATTGCTACGAATACGACAACGTGAGAAGAAACGGAATCGGAAAGCGCCCCGCCGGCCAAAACATAAATAGATGAAGAAAGAAATCGCCCTTTGGAAGTTTAGGCTTCCGGAGGGCGATTTCTATTTATACCGCTTTCCCGAGCGTCGGTTTTCCTTCCGCATCCGGTTTTATGCCGAACCCATGCATGAACCTGAAGCGCAGTCGGGGTGCCGCGCCCAATCGATTTATATACTCGTCTCGGCAGCAGGGGACAGTGCGGGATTTATCGGGCATATGGTCACATAAAAGTCCGGTTTGGCCGAGCCCGCCATCCATAACATGATCGAAAGTCTTGGCCGACGGAGGCAAGGGGTTAGAAAAGCGTTGGAACTGCCCTTAAAATTCCTTTTTTGGCAAAAAAAGAAAAACCCCGAAATCGTGATGATTTCAAGGTTTTTCTCTGGTGGAGACATACCAACCAAATCCGAACCAAACGCCTCCTCAATATCCTTTAGGGTGATCGTCTGTGTACCGCCTTTGAAGTTGTAGGTAAAGACCAACCTATCATCAAAGACATATATTGAGTTTACAAAGGTGTCGATAATGCGCCGTTGGTATTCGCGGCTGTTTACATCGCCGTACTTGAACTGACTGATCCAATTCACAACCAGCTCTTTTGAGTATCGCTGTCTTTGTAGCTGCGCCTGCAAAATGCTGACCTCTAAATCGGATTTTTGCGCTTCCAATTCTTCCAGTCGCGCCTTTGTCGATGCAGTGATGATGCCCTGCTGGATGGCGTTCAGCATATTCTCAATGCCTTTTTCAGCATCCGCAAGCTGCTGACGCAGAACGGGGAGCATCGTGTCCTCGCGGTCTTGCATGGCAACAAGGTCATTCGCGATCCTGTCGATTTCCTCGTCCCGTAATACGCGGTTGACGGTCATGAGGACTGCGACGCGCTCTATCCAGTTTTTCTTGACCGCCTTTTTCGTACAACCTTTCTTCCTCTTGGCGTTGCCGCATTTGTAGTAGTAGTGCACTTTCTTTGTGCGGCTCGTTCCGCTTTCACCCACCATCATACGCTCGCATTGGCCGCAGAACAATTTGGTAGTCAACAGGAACTCATCTTCTGCCTTTGCCCTTGCCGGGGCGCGCTTATTTTTCTCCATGCGCTGCTGTACCCGATAAAACAGATCTTCCGGCACAATGGCGGGAACGCCGCCCGGAATGATAACATCCTGATACTGATACTCGCCTATGTATTTGCGGTTTTTCAGCAAAGCGTTAAAGCTGTTCATGGAGAACGGACGGTTACGCTTCGTTTTCAGATTGCGGCTGTTCAAATCATCAACGATGGAGCGCACCGTCTCGCCTTCGGAATATCGCTTGAAAATCTCCACTACAAGCGGCGCGGTCTGCGGGTCGATGATTAGCTTCTGCTCGTCGCCCAACAGGTAGCCGAGAGGAATACCGCCGCCGTTGTTCTTGCCCTTGAGGGCGTTTTCCTTTTGTCCACGATGTATCTTTACAGACAATTCGGCGGAGTAATACTCGTTCATGCCCTCAAGCATGGATTCGAGAATAATGCCCTCCGGCCCGTCGGATATGTTCTCTTTGGCCGAAACCACTTTCACGCCGTTTTGTTTCAAAACGTGCTTATAGTGTGCGCTGTCATAGCGGTCGCGGGAAAAGCGGTCGAGTTTCCAGACAAGAACCACATCGAAAATGCCCTTGGCGCTGTCTTTGATTAAGCGTTGAAACTCCGGGCGGTCCGCAGTTTTCGCGGAAAGAGCGCGGTCAATGTATGTGCCGATAATTGTGATGCCATTGCGTTCCGCATACTCGTTACATTCGCGGATTTGTCCCTCGATGCTTTCTTCTCGCTGGCTGTCGGAGGAATACCTGGCGTAGATGACTGCTTTCATTTGTCCTCACCTCCCGGCTTGTCCTTCTCATCAGTAGCTTCACCGACCAACTCTATAACATGGGTGAAATCCATCGCATTTTTTGCTGTGATTACCGGTGTCCCCGTATCTGCTTCAATGGCTTTTCGAGCGTCTCCGGCAACCTTGCCGCCACGCCTTGCTATGCACTGGTTTTCAGCTAATCCTTGAGGGTCATGCGCTTTAGTTAGTTCTGTGGTTGTAGCCTCGGCAAGCATATTCAGCACAAGCTCCAGATCACTCATGTTATCGCGCAGATTTTCTTTTCTCAAACCCTTGAGATTTTTATATTGTCTGGTGTTCATGCCTGCCCATGCTCTTGTGATTTCGTCGGTTAAAATCGCATACTCGCGGCCCTTCTCTATGCCGTGTGAATCCCATTGGGCGGTTAAGTCATTACGAACGCGGATGGACATTAACCGTTGGTGAATCCATTCCTCGCTGTAACCCTTTTTCAGATAGGTTTCAAGCGCACGGTCAATCGCCAGCTCCGGGTCAATGGTTTCATCTATGCGTTCTGCGCCGACTTGCGCCAGCCACATTTTGAAAGGTTCTGCTTTGGGCGAAGGTATCGACTGAATGATACGCAACAGCCCTTTCGTGTCGGCGGCTTGTATTTTTCGCTTTTTGCCGTCAGCGGCAATCATCTCAACCGGGGTACAAATTGTACCCCACTTGCTTGCAAGTTCTGGGTCGCGGGAGCGCATTTTCTTTATATACTGTTTGGGGTCAGCGCTGTCGGTGAGCGCCTGAACGACATCCGAAACGGAGAAAAACCATTCCTCTTTTTTTGCATCCCATGCGGTGCGGATTGGCTTCTCATCATAGATTTGCAGCTTGTTGCTCTCGCTCATGTTTCCACCTCCCCAAGCATTGCGATAATTGTCTTTTTGAGTTTGTCGTTCATGGGAGAATTCGGGTCGAAGCACATCTCCACAAACTGCTTCATTTCTTTATTATCTTCAAGCACTCTCGGTTTGAATTCATACAGCTTGCCTTGCGGCTTGTCTGTCCGGCAGCAGAGGTAATCCATAGAAACATCAAAATAATCTGCATACCAAAGCAAGGTCTTGAGCGGCGCGGCAGAATACCCGGTTTCATAGCGGTTGATGGTCGATTGCGTCATGCCCGCCAGTTCACCCAGCTTTGCCTGTGATACACCCAAGCCTTCGCGCAACTTTCGCAATCTGTCGCCTGTTTCACTCAAAATGTCCGCCCCCTTTTCATTCATTATATTCTAAATATGATTGTGCGTCAATCCATAATTAGAATATTTTGCATTGATTTTATCGGAATGAAATCAATGCGTCGGCTGTGCACAGCCGACAATAAAAAGAGAAGGAATATCTGCCAAATGGATGGGCAGATATTCCTTCTCTTTTTACGGGTTTTGAGGATGGGGCGCACAAGCAAAAATGCGAAGTGTGGCCACATTCCGATAAAACCGTTGGGGTATCCAAAGGGGGGCAGGGCCTCCCTTTGGCACACAACCTTTGGAACAAAGGTGTAGTGTGTTATACCTGCTGCCACGGCTGACGGGTAAAATGAGGGTGTCGCATGATGGACACACTCCTTTTGCTCGGCAGGAAAGCGGACAGGTTTTTGCGAATGGTAATGAGCAAAAAGCCTGTTCGCTTTCAGAGAGTGGTAGCGGGTATACAATGACGCAGTCAAGTATGCATACATCTGGTTAGCAATTCTATTCGGTGACTATTATCATTATTTTAAATGTCTTTGAATCGACATCGTTTGTAAAAGTAATAACATTAATTCCTTCGGCTCTTGGATTTATTGTCATGGTCGTTGATCTAGACCAGTTATCGTTGTCAAACGATACTCCGGCAACAAGAAAACTGGAGTATGAAGTTGATACGGTTCCGCCGTTGCTCCAGTATGCAGTTAATGTAAACTTCCGATTTGTTTCGCCTTTTCTTACGAGTATGATACTGTCGCTTGACTTAAAATTATCTGCTGCATAACCTATGTTGCCACGGCTTAGAAAGGAACAAATCTCATCATAGTATTCAGCCTTATCTTCCAATCCAGCAATCTTGCTTTTTTGTGTCGCAATAGTAGATCCCTGTGTGGAAATAGTTGAATCTCTGGCTTCTATTTGTTGCTCTAAATCAGATATTGTCGCATCATTGCTAACATACTGATAGATATTTAATCCGGTAAGCGCAACAAATACAATTAACAATGCTATTATGCCAACAATTCTTTTGGGAAACCTAAAGAATTGTTTTCCACAAGAAGAGCATTTTTTTGTATCTGTGTCAATGAGCCCACCACAGAATTTGCAAAACTTCTTTTTGTGATTATCAACAGGTGTTTCATTTGGAGTTGCCTTCAAACCGCTGATGTCGAGAGTTGGCGCAGTATCATGATTCTCTGGCACAGCAGCGCTGCTGGCAGATTCGCTTTCTTTTTGCGGCGGAAGAGCATCCTCTATATCAGATGCGGTTGAGGACTCTTGACTTGGTTGCTGCACATCTGCTGAATCCGGCAACTCTGCAATTGGTATATCGGGTACAGCGATGTTTTCATCAGCTACATATAACTTACTACCACAATACTGGCAGAATTCGCTGTCGTCCGGTAGTGCATAACCGCATTTTTGGCACTTCACATACATCACTCCTTCACTATCGGTACGCCGCACTTACTACAAAACTCACTGCCTGCGATCAGTTCACAACCACATTTCCGACAAAACCTGATTGGAGGTTTTTCTTCCTGTACTGGGGGCGTTTCAGTTTTATCATTGGCTTCCAATGAGATATCAGAACCCATTACTTGACTTGTCTGAGATGTAGAGGTCTTGGTGTAATCAAATACCTGAAATCCCTCTAAAACGCCACGACTCTTCAATGTCTTAAGTCCAGAGGCGGAGAACACCCATGTCCACAAAAGGTAGGGGGCACCAGAGGATGGCTCACCGTTTATTGCAATAAACAGTATCATCACCAGGGCATTGAAGCAATAGCAAAGCACATTGTACTTTCTTTTAGTGATGGCTTTCTTTCGTGTTCTTACAAAAATCAGCGGAAACGCACCGTATGCTACCAAGGTTACTACAAGCGAAACCAGAATAACCGGAACGTATGCCGCAGGGCCTTGCTCAAATAATTCATAAGACATCTTTTGCTCCCCCTCTTAATTATTCTTTGGTTGTAGGAATTTTCGTTCCGCACTTATTGCAGAACAGACTGCCCGTCATAAGTTTGTTGCCACATCGATGGCAAAAAGAGACCGGATCACTACTTGGCACTTCTGGTTGTTCAGTCAAAGATGCTGTCGTCGGCTCGACATCAGGCTCTTTTGTTGGGAACCCCGGAGGAATAACTTCTTTTGCTATTTCCTGTGGAGTCTCTGGTACTGTTCTGAGAGTAGCTTCCTCCATTATGGCAGGAGCAGCTTGATGCTTTTTTTGGATAGCCCTCTTCTTGATTGCAGACCGGCAAATAAAAACAATTATGAGGCCGAGAGCAATCAGCACTATAATTGCAAGCAGGAGATAGGCCCCAAGGACTTGATCTCTTACTGCTTCGTCATCTTCAAATACAGGGTACTTGACGCTACTTACAAGATTCTCATAGTCAGCAAAGTATGGACTGTCTTTTGCCCCGTTAAATTGGAACATATACATATAGCCATTTTCACAGCGCATAAGAATAGTCATGGGAACTTTCATGGTCATTCCATACGCAGAGCCAGACTGCACGGTCTCAAAAATATAATACTCTTTATTGCCGTAGGTAACCATGGACACGGCGCTCTCGGATTCGCCATACATCGCAGCTACGTCTGCTTTTGTTAGAATAGAATTATCCAGATCACTGCGAGACACCAGCAGTTTCTCAAATCCTGACATCCCAGATTCCTCCAAGAAACCATCGCTGAGCATGTCCGCGCTTGCAAAAATGATGGCCAGACCTTCTTCTAAGTTTGAGACAAACTTAACATCAATAAACTCGCGTTCCTTCAACATAGGTTCTTCAATCCAGTTGGCGGGAACTGTAAAAATCATGCCGCTTGTTGGATCTGTGTATGTGAAGGCTTCTGTTTGGGCGGGAGGTGGATTGAACTGAGACTCTGTGTCGAAATGAACGGTATCAACAATACTTTTCAATGTAGATTCTTGTGATGATATAATTTGTCCCGAATATGACTGTAGGGTAATATTGATCGCCTTATCAGCATATACGGTATAGTATTGAAGGCCATATGCCGTTGAATCGCCGTTTGGTTGACTAGTATAGATTTTCAGGAATTTGGCTTGATCCTGTTGATAGATTTCTGACTTGATTACTGTGACGCCTATATTCGCATATTCAGATTCAAAAGATGTTGCCATCGTTGTGAGTGTTGTATCGCTGTATAGGTTAAAGTCGACAAGCGGGCTGTCAATCATTGTTATAATTATCTCTTGGGTTACGTCCTCGTCCCACCCATTAAGATAAATATTTCTCTCGAGCATAAGGGATGACAAGCCGTCTTTAGTCAAACCATATGCACTCAAATTAGGATCATTAGCACTAATATTTCTTGTAAAAACAACATAGTCAGACGGCATTGAAACAGTAAGGCCAAGCTCTTCAAGCTCATATTCTCCAGCATTGACCGCATACGCAGGTACAGAAATCAATAGCGCGAGTATAATGACCATATACACACACAAACAACGACATTTCATTTTTTCACCGCCATATTCATATTTCGTAGGTTTTAGTTATACAAAAAATTGCCCCACGCAAAAGCGTAGGGAAATTGATCAGCCAATGTGTTGCAGCTGGCGACCACCGTTTCCGGAATAGGCCCTGTAGCTTTGCGTCACCGTCTTTCGACGGCTTTGCCTTGTTTTCAACTCTGTTATTTATCATAATACAGCATAAACAGGTATCGGTCAATCTCAACTGCAGTTTATACGCATTATTCTTTTGGACTAATACCAGTCCCATTATAACAGCGAACGCCCCTACAATCAATACATAAAGGACTAATTTTGGTTCTTTTCGGAGGGCGTTATGAATACACAGAAGATCAAGCAGGATAAAATCCATATTGGTGAAAACATCCGAAGAATCAGACTGGCGAAGGGCATAGGTCAAACGGAATTGGTTCGGCTTTTACAACTTGACGGTATTGAGATGACGAGGGAAACGCTTGTTAAAATTGAGCGAGGTATCCAACATATTCAAGCGACACAGCTTCGCGGGATTAGGGATGCACTTGGTACGACATATGACGAGCTTTTAAAATAATCGACTTATTATCGCTGCCTCCCTGCTGAAATAGCAGGGAGGTTTTTTATCATCTAAAATATTTTTTGAATTATAGGAGCATTTGGTATATACTTATGTCGTAAAAGGATAGATGGCCATATTATTCTTTTGGAAAGGAGGTTTCCCCATGCTTATCCAATTCCCCCTCGACAGCAACATACTCTATCTGCCACTCGTCTATCTCTTGCCGCCAGACCTCATTGTTAGATGCCCCACACTGAACGCCCTGCCGCGCTGCCTCTCTGAAATCTCTGCATCAGAATCCATGATGGACTTGCTAACCGGCGACGCATTTCTCAGTGAGATCATGGACGCTTCCGCTTCGCTGGCGTTTCCGCACTTCGGGTTTGGCGGTTGGAAAGAGCATTACACCGGCTATTCCCCGGTATGGCGGTTGTCCTACGCTCTGCCGCTTTGGGCACAACTCATTGAAGAAGAAACGGGTTGGGGCGTACAGGCGCTTTTTCGTATGAAGCCGGGTACGCAGATTCCCTTCGCTGACCCGGAGTACATACAGGCGCTTTTCAGTAAGGTAGTCAAACGGGCCATTGAGGAACAAGGCTGGCAGTCCCTTTTAGATGTTGTTCGTGAAATGCCCTGCGACGAGGACTTTGAACCGTGGCAAACCAATGTCCGCATTGATTTTCAGCGGAAATGGTATCATACCCGCTCCAAGAATGTACAGACGGTTTCGCTGGAAGAATTGATTGAGGAGGACGAGGACGGCAGCATCTTCTATATCCCCGACGCCACGCAGAATGTGGAGACGTATGTAATCGCAAAGGATTTTGCGGAACGCTTTCTCGCCACGCTTTCAGACAAAGACAGGCAGATCGTTAAGCTCCGGCAGGACGGATATTCCTATGTGGAGGTTGCGGACAAGCTGGGGTACAAAAATCACAGCGGGGTCATCAAACGGATAGAGGCTGTCAAAAAGAAGTTGAAGGAATATAAGGGCAAGGAATAAGCCGCGCAGTCAGAAATGACGGGCGCGGCTTTTTGCTGCCCGAAAATCAAAAGAAAGAGGTGTGAATGTTCAACATCAAGGATTTACCGCCCATTGAGCGAGGGCCTAACGACTCCTTGCCGCGCATGACGGACAAGCAGCGCCGGGAGGCGGTGAGGCTTATCCAAAGCCTGTGCAGCTACAACGACAACAGGAATTGCCTCTATCTGGATAGGGGCGAGGAAGTGACCTGTCCGCAGAGTATTTCCTATTCCGTCTGCTGCAAGTACTTCCGTCATGTGCTGCTAAAGCACAAGGAAGGGAAAGGGTTGAAAGCGGCTTTGTTTCAGAAAAGTGCCTTAAAGCGGTGCGTTCGCTGCGGCAAGGCGTTTTCTTCCACATCCAATAACGCCAAATACTGCGCTGTCTGCGGGTATGAGGTGCAGAAAAAGCAAAAGGCCGAATACGCCCGAAAAAAACGGGCGGAGAGTGGAAAAGTTGAGGCTGGAAAGGCTTGATTTTACAGGGCTTTTCAGCCTCAAAAATAGGTCGGCAGTATAAAACCATTCAATACCCCGGAAACGGGGTTCTATTTTTCTACAAGGAGGTACAATGGCGCAAAAAGCACAGCACGCGATTTTACGGTTTGCCAAACACAAGGCGGGGCCTGCAGGCGCTTTGGAGGCGCACCACGAGCGCACCAAAGAGAAATACGCCAGCAACCCGGATATTGACATGAGTAAGAGCAAGTACAATTTTCATATTGTCCAGCCGACACAGAAGTACCGAAAAGAGATAGACAGCCGCATCAAGGCTGCGGGCTGTAAGACCCGCAAAGACAGCACCATGTTTGTAGACACCATCATCACCGCCAGCCCAGAGTTCTTCAAAGGCAGGGATCGGAAAGAAATTCAGACCTACTTCACCGAGGCCGTGGCGTTTATGGAGAAAAAGATCGGGCGGGGCAATATCTTTTCCGCCGTCGTTCACATGGACGAAAAGACGCCGCATCTGCACCTTTGCTTTACGCCCATCACTGAGGATGGCAGACTGTCCGCGAAGGAGATATTGGGTAACCGGGCGCAGCTATCCAAATGGCAGGACGAGTTCCACGCCCACATGAAAAAGCAGTTCCCCGTTCTCAAACGGGGCGAGAGCGCCCTTGTCACCAAGCGAAAGCACATCCCCACATGGCTGTTCAAGCAGTCGATCACGCTGACACAGCAGCAGAAATCCATCGAAAAGGCGCTGTCTGAAATCACGGTGATGAACGCTGGGAAAAAGCGGGAGGAAATTCTTGCGATGGTCGTTCCTTATTTCTCCCGTCTGGAAAGTCATTTGGGGCAGATGAAGAAGTATCAGGCAGCCATTGACTATCTGACACAGGAAAACGCGGGGTTGAAGGAAAAGGTAAAAGACGATAGCAGCATCAAGAAGCAGCTTGAGGCCGCAAAACTGAAACAGGAAAATGAGCAGCTTCGGCAATTCGTAAGCAAAATCCCGCCGGAAGTGCGGCGGGAAATCCAGCAGTGGCAGACGCCGCAGAAAGGACGGTTTGAACGGGATTGATTTGTACCTTGAAAATTGAATATGCAGCGCGGAGGGCCAAATAATGAAAAAGTCGGAGGCGCCGAAGCCCAACAGCGGCATGGAGATTCCCGATTATGCGATTGAATCGCTGGCAAGAAGCCTCTTGCCGGTAATGCAAGCGTACTATGAAAGTGAGGAAGGACAAAAGGCTCTGGAGGACTGGAAGGAAAAGCATCCAGAGAGCAGCGGTACTACCTAAATTGAAATTAGGGATGGAAGTCCATTTGTGGGCTTCCATCCCTTGATGACCACAAAGGAAAAGGCGGGCGGCCTGTCAAGAGTGAGCGAAGCTCATTTACTTGCTCTTGACAGACCGCCCGCCTTTTTTGCTATATCCCGATGTCTTTTAATAAAACAATAAATCCGAACCCATCGCCGACTGGCTTTAGGTTCGGATTATATTGATTTGGTGGAGACGAAGAGGATCGAACTCTCTACCTCTTGAATGCCATTCAAGCGCTCTCCCAAGTGAGCTACGCCCCCGGAGGTTTGCCGGCGATTTTTTCGTCAGCGGTGATTATAATATCATAAAAGAGTGTATCTGTCAACCATCATTTTTGTCGTAAAATGAATTTCCTCATCAGCTTACGAGCTTTGCCATAATGATGAATCGCTGGTTGGCACCCATGCCGGAGAAGTAGCGCGTGCAGGTGGAGAGCGTGAGCAATTTATCCGAGCTGCCGACGCCGACACCGTAATCATACATGCTGAGATTCTGCGCCTTCGAGGCGACGGAGGCCACATCGATGCCGTTGCAGTTGATATAGAAATTCAGGTTGGTGGTAAAGGCGACGGCGAAGATCCGGAAGGTATAGGTGGCGTCGTTTGTCGTGAGATAAATATACTGATTCGACGTCGCGAAGTCCGAATAGGTGAAGGCCATCAGCGACTCGAACTGCTTGCCGTAACTGGAGAACGGAACAAAGCAGTTCCCCCAGTTATGGCCGTAGATCACCGTATTCTGGGAAAGGCTGCCGCTGCTCAGGTGGGCGGTCGCCGCCGCCCAACCCATCTCCGTATAATACCATTTCGAGCCGGCGTAATAGTTGGTGGATCCGGTATTCTGGTAGATCGGGTAGTTCTGAATGCTGGTCCCGGAGACACTCAGCCGCGCAACCAGAGAGGAGGAAAATCCGCTCGTGGTATCGACCGGCGCGGAGGCTGTTCCGGCCCCGGTAATCGCGGTGCGGACAGCCGCAGCGGTGGCGGTCTCCGCCGACGCCTCGACGGCAGGCTCCTCGACAATCAGCGTCGCGGCAAGGTTGCTGTATCGGGTCAGAAGAAGGTTGCGGTAGCGCGTGCCCCGGAGATATTTATAAGAATAGACCGGTCCGTCTTTCTCCGACGACTGTTCGGAAACGGCCTCCTCTTCTTGGGAGGTCTCTTCCTGAGAGGTCCCCTCCCCGGTTTCCGCGGAAGAGGACGTCTCCGCGGCGCCGGAAAGCAGGCCCGCCATCAGAAGAGCCGCCAACAGGACTAAACTTTTCAGGAAAAATTGTTTTCCGCGGCCGGACATCCGATCTCCTCCTTTTGGAAATATCTATTGTGTTATTATAGCAAAAGCGGTTTCGCTTGACAAGACGGTACGCCGTTTTTTTCCATTCGTTCGCAATCCGTTTTTTCCTCTGTTCATTTGCTGCCGGTTGTAGTATAATTGCGAAGTATATCCGTTTATGCAGGAGGCAGCCATGATTCAGACAGAAAAAAAAGCGGCCTTGGTGATGCTGCTCTGCGCCGTCTTTTGGAGCATCGGCGGCATTTTTATTAAACTCATTCCTTGGAATGCCTTGGTGATCGCCGGCGTTCGCAGCCTGATCGCCGCGGGCATTTTGCTGATTTATATGCACCGAACCGGCGTCCGCTTCGTTTTGAACCGGTATAGTCTCGCTTCCGGCGCCGCGCTCGGCAGCACCATGCTTCTGTTCGTCTCCGCCAACAAGCTGACCACCTCCGCCAACGCGATCGTGCTGCAATATACCGCGCCGATCTTCGTGCTCGTCATTTCCGCCCTCTTCTTGGGAGAAAAACTCAAGCGCCGCGATATTGTTGTCTGCGCGCTGGTCTCTGTCGGCATCACCCTCTTTTTCTTCGACAGCCTCACCCCGGGCGGCATCCTCGGCAACGTGCTCGCCGTACTCTCCGGGATCTCTTTTGCCAGCACGATGGTGATCTCCGGCCGCTCCGACAACGATTCCTGCATGTCCGGCATCCTCGTCGCCCATTTCCTGACATCGCTCGTCGGCCTTCCCTTTCTCTTTATTTTTGATACGCCCGTCACAGGGACGGCTTTGGTCTGCATCTTGGTGCTCGGCGTCTTTCAGCTCGGCATTCCTTATATCCTTTATGGATATGCCATTCGCCGCTGCCCGCCGTTTCTCTGCTCCATCATCTCTCTTACGGAGCCGATGCTGAACCCGGTCTGGGTCTTTCTTTTTGACGGCGAGACACCCGGCATCTTCGCCCTCTTCGGCGCTGTGATCGTCATTTCGGCGGTCGCATGGCGCTGCCTGAAAGAAGAATAAAAAGCCGCCGAAATTTCGCATGGTCAAAGAAATCCGGATTTGGAATCCCGCGCCGGGCTAAAAAATGGCGAAGAAAACATCCCCTGCCCGATTCCGAGCACCGCGCCGGTTGGAAAACGGCGTGAAGACATCCCCCCGATCAGTCTCAAGCATTTGCCGGACGGAAATCCGGTATGACGAATGCCGAATGCATTACCGGCCGCCTTTTAAAGAACCTTTCCGGTTCGCGGCGCATATATTTATAAAAAAGAACAACCCGGACGGAGAACCGTTCGGGTTGTTCTTTTTCTTGAAAATTACCGGAGGGGGAGAAAGGCGTTGCCTCATCTTCCCAAACTTTTTTCCGGCGGCACGAGATCGGACATCACCACAAATACCGGTGAAAACAGGTCCGTCATCAGTTCGTCGGCAGAGGCGCAGGAGGTGACGACACCGGACTCTCCCTTATCCAGCGGCAGGCTCAGCACGGCCTCCGTCCCCCTGCCCGGTTCCGAATTCAGAACGAGGCTTCCCCCGGCGCTTTTGGCGAAATGCCTCCCCAACGTGAGCCCGAGGCCCATGGAATCGGGATGTATCATATCCGGGTGCCACGAGAAAAACGGTTCGAAGGCCCGCGCCAGTACCTCCGGCGGCATACCGGGCCCGTTATCCCGGACGGAAATTTTCGCATATTTTCTGGTCGCGGAAAGGCGGATGTCGATGCTCGCGCCGTTTCCTGAATATTTGAATGCGTTGAGCACCAGATTGAGCACGGTGCTTCGGAATTTTTCCGGGTCGGCATCCACATACAGAAAACTCTTCGGAATTCGGGTGCCGAAGGTCTTTTTAAGACGGACGGCGAAAAACTCCATTGCCTTGCAAAGCTCGCGCATCTCACGGCATACTTCGATTTTTTTGGGAAAATCCTGCTCCGTACCGGAGATGATCCGGCAATACTCCGCAAAATCCATATTGGCGCGAAGGATGTGATACGCATTCTCTGAAATGATCGAGGCTGCGGAATCGGCGTCTCCGGCGCTTAGATTGTGGAGGCTCCCGAACTGGCAGGCCAGAGCTTCCCGTACTTGAAAGGAAAGAGCATCCGCCATCTGGGAGAGTTTCTCCGTTCCGACCGTTCTTCCGCTTCTCAATCTTTTTTTTGGCATTTTCACCCTTCTTTATTTTTATCTTATACTCAAATTATAAAATATTTTTCAATGAATGCAAGGTTTCCAAAATGAATTTTTCCTTAATTTTACTTTACGGAAGTGCTTTCAAATTTTACCAAAATTATGACGGCACGGCTTTTATTTTTCAACACAAGAGGGAAAATCGGAATCTTTTCTTGCATGGGCGACCATTATAAGATAGAATAAGGCCATATAAAATTTCAATGGGAGGAATTTACTATGATTAAACTCGGTATCAATGGTTTCGGAAGAATCGGCAGACTGGTTTTCCGCGCTGCGGCCGCTGAACCTGAGAAATACGAAATTCTCGGCGTCAACGATCCTTTTGAAGACGCCGAGTACATGGCTTATATGGTCAAATACGACACCGTTCATGGCAAATTTGACGGCGAAATTTACGCGAAAGACGGCAAGCTCGTCGTAAACGGCAAGGAAATCGTCGTCTTCGACCGCAAGGACCCGAAGGAGATTCCATGGGGAGAGATCGGCGCCGAATATGTTGTCGAGTCCACCGGCGTTTTTAAGACGATCGACACCGCCCGCGCCCATATCGAGGCCGGCGCGCGCAAGGTTCTGATCACCGCCCCCTCCAAGGATGCGCCGATGTTCGTCATGGGCGTCAACAACGATTCCTATACCCCCGACATTGAAATCCTCTCCAACGCCTCCTGCACCACCAACTGTCTCGCTCCGCTTGCCAAGGTTATCAACGATAACTTCGGCATCAAAGAGGGCCTGATGACCACCGTTCACGCCGTCACCGGCACGCAGAAGACCGTCGACGCCACCTCCAAAAAGGACTGGAGAGGCGGGCGCGCTTCCAACGGCAACATCATTCCGTCTTCCACCGGCGCCGCCAAAGCGGTCGGCAAGGTCATCCCTTCGCTGAACGGCAAACTCACCGGCATGGCGTTCCGCGTTCCGACGCTGGATGTCTCCGTCGTCGACCTGACCGTCAACCTCGAGAAACCGGCCACCTACGAAGAGATCTGCGCCGCGCTCAAGAAGGCCTCCGAGGGCAGTATGAAGGGCATCCTCGGTTACACCGACGAGGACGTCGTCTCCAGCGATTTTACGGGCGACTCCCGCTCCTCCATCTTCGACGCCAAGGCCGGCATCCAGATGAGCGACACCTTCGTCAAACTGGTCTCCTGGTACGACAACGAATGGGGCTACAGCTGCCGCGTGCTCGACCTGCTCACCTATATTGATTCCGTCGATAAGAAATAATTGCCCCGAAGCGGGTTTTGTCCCCTCCGTTTTCCGCGGAGGGGATTTTTTTCGGCTTTTCTTCCAAACCGGCGAACTTTCCGAAAAAAGCGCAGAAAAAAGCCGCCTCTCCTTTCCGGACGAAAAGGAAAGCGGTTTTGGAAACGGATTTCGGATGCTCAGCCGCGGAAGACGGAGGCGTTCAGAAGAACTCTGTCCCGGATGAAATAATCCCATATGCACAGGAGCGCAAAGATCATCCCGCCGAGGAGCACGTTGAGCGCGACGGTGATGATGATGTCGGTCATCCCGCCGTCGAAGGCCCGATAGACCTCCTCGTTGCCGGGCGCGATCGTTTTGCTGAGATTGAGGCGCCGGATGCCCAGAATGAGGTCCCAGACGCCCGCAATGATCGTGACACAGCCGAGAATCTGGAGGCTGCCGATGACGATCCAGAGGATGGCGGAGGTGCGGGTGTCGGTGCGGATTGCCTCCGCGATCTCCTCGGCGGAGGGTCTCGGCGGCCGGGAGGAGACATCCCCCCGCCCCAGTTTTCTTCCGCAGTTCGGGCAGAAGGCATAGCCCTCCGGGACTTCTTTCCCGCAGTTGGCGCACAACATAGGCGGTTCCTTTCGTGAATGAAAAATCGGCGTTCAGACGAAGGTCGGCGCGAGAAACGAAAAGGCCGGCAGATTCCGCAGAACGCCGAACGCCAGCACCGCCGCAAGGATCACCCAGAGCGGCTTTACCGGCACCCGGCAGGAGACGCGGTCCTCTCCGTACCGCACAAAACTGTATCCGACCGCGAGAAAATAGGCGGCCAAAAACGGAAAAAGCAGCGTGAACGCCGCATTGTACCGCAGCGCCTTATAAAACTGGAAGTGCAAAAGGGCCCGGAGCGCTCTGGATGCGCCGCAGCCGGAGCAGTACAGTCCTGTCAGCTCATGTACCAGACAGGGAAAGCCGATCCCCGTGCCGTCCGCGGTATTCCATATCCAAAAAAGCCCGGCGCCCGCCAGTACGCAGAATATGGCGGCAAAAGCGGCCCGCGCCCCGATCTTTCCGAAATCCGGGCGCCGGAGCCTGAACGATTTCATTTTCAATAATACCCGTAATATTCGTAATTCTCAATGTCGTTCGTGACATTCTCGAGTATACCCACGCCGCCGGAGAGCAGCCCGATGACGATGGTCAGAATGCCGACCGCAACGGTGATGATGATGCAGATCAGGGCCCGCTTGGCCGCCTTATCCGCCTCTTCATAGTTGCCCATTTTGTTGTTGCCGTTGATCTGGGCGGCAAAAATGATGGAAAGGACGCCTGGGATCAGGCTGAAGCAGGTGCATCCGCAGAGCAACGTGGAGACGATGGCAAGAACCAGATAAAGGGTGAAATTTCCGTTCGGCCGGCCGCCTGCATAGGACGGATCCTGACGAACCGGCGCGGCTTCCCGGTATTCGGAATACTCCGGCGGAACCTCCTGATACACATCGTCGCGTTTGCTGTCTTCCCGTACCTTTGCCCCGCAGTATCCGCAGAATGTCGCATCATCCGGCAGCTCTGCCCCGCAGCTTTTACAGTTCATACGATTCCCTCCCGTTCAAACAATTCGGACAAGCCTCTGAAAAGGCAAAAACCGGCAGAAACACATGCCGGACTCCGCTGTTGCTTTATAATGTATCTATTTTATCATAAAATTTTATTTAATCAACCGTTTCTCCGGGAATCCCCTTTTAAGAATTTCTTCCGTTCCGTTGCGAAAGCGAAACACGGATGGTAAAATAGATTCCGTACCCGGCCGCCTTCGGGCGTGTGAGTTCCCGCGGCCGGCCGAGATTTCCGGGCGGCGGACAAAGAAAAGGAGGGGCATTCCATGAAATTCAAAGCACTGCTGCTGGCGATTCTGATGGCGGTACTGCCCTGCCTTTCCGGCTGTTCCACCGTCAACTCCACCATGGGCTTCGACATCCGCGCCGCGCTCGACACCTATGATCCCCAGCTTGCCTCCGCCGAGTCCGCGCTTTTGATCATCGAAAACTGCTTCGAGGGTCTGCTCAAGAAGGACGAGGACGGCAATATTATCGGCGGCGCGGCAAAGGAATGGGAGGTCTCCGAAGACGGCCTCACCTATACGTTTACGCTCCGGAACAACCTCATGTGGAGCGACGGCGAAACCGCTCTTACGGCGGACGACTTTGTCTTCGCCTTTCACCGGTTGTTTGAGAAAGAGACCGGCGCGCCTTTGCGCAGCGATTTTATCGCCATAAGCGGCGCGGAGGAGATTCTTTATGAAAATGCCGACGTCTCAAAGCTCGGCGTCTCCGCGCCGGATGAGCATACCGTCGTCATCGATCTCGCCTACCCGGATGCGCTCTTCCCGGAGCTGCTGACGACGGCGGCGGCTTCCCCGTGCAATGAGGCGTTTTTCGACGGCACCCGCGGCCGATACGGACAGAATCTCAATTACATCCTGTTCAACGGGCCGTATTACGTCCGCAGAGTGAGTTCCTCCTACTATGTGCTCTCGCCGAACCCAAACTATCACGGCGGAAATCTGTTTTATCAGGATATCTATGTTTACGTCCGGGACGAGGAGGATTATGACCCCTATTCCCGGCTGACCGAAGAAAAAATCGACGGCGCCGTCGCCGATTATGCGGATCTTTCGGCCCTTTACGACAGCGGCTTCCGGATCGGCGGCACCGAGGATACGCTCTGGATGCTCCTTTTCAACGAGAACGACGACTATTTTTCCTCAAAGAACATCCGCCGCGCCTTCGCCTACGCCGCGGACAAGAGTCTGATGGAAGCCGACCTGCCCGGCAATTTGCGCATTGCGGATGCCTACGTCCCCGGCGCGGTCACGATCGGCGGCATCAGCTACCGGGAACAGGCCGGCGACAGCTTCGTCGGCTTCGGCTACGACGCCGATTTCGCCGGAGAACTGCTGAAAGATGGCCTTGCGGAGCTCGGCAGCGAGAATCTGCCGACGCTCTCGATCCTCTGTCCGGAGGAATTCCTCGGCGTCATGGGCTACCTGCAAAAGTCCATCCAAGAGAACCTCGCCACGTTCGTCAATCTCGTTCCGGCATCCGAGGAGGAGATCTCCGCCGCCGTCTCCTCGGGAACCTATCAGATCGCGCTCGTTTCCCGGACGCCGCAGTACAACAATCCGGCCGCCATCCTCTCCGGCTTTGTCGGAACGGACGAAACCGGCGCCGACGGAACCGCATCTTCCGACACAAAGTTCAGCGCCGCCCTGCGCGACGCCGCGGATTCGGGCAGCTTTGAGGAATCGGTGGAAAATTACGTCCTCGCCGAGGAAATGCTGCTTCAGGAGATGCCCGCGCTCCCCGTTTTCTACGAAACTTCCTACTTTGCCGGGTCCGGAAAAATCACCGGGCTCTCCTATTCCCCTTTCGGCGGACACATCCGTTTTGAATATTGCCGCTGACGGCCGAACTCTGTTTTTTGACGGCCGGAGGCCTGCTTTTCCGGGGCAAAATGCCCCGGATTTTTCTTGTCAATCTCTGCTATTACAAAATGTTAGTTTTTGTTAACTTCGCTTTAAACAGCGGTTACAACCATGTCACGATTGTTGACAAAGACGAAATCTCGGGTTATGATACAGAGGTGAACGTGCGGACAGGTTTTGAGTGACCCGGACCGTGTGTTTATCAAAAGAGCGTAAATGACAAAAAACGTAAGGAGTGTCACTATGAAAAAAATTCTGGCTATTCTCCTCGCTCTGCTGATGGTTCTTTCCTTCGCGGCCTGCACAGGTACCGAAGAGCCCGTTGAAGAACCTTCCAGCGAGGCAACTTCCGGCGAACCCACTCCGGAAGAAACTGGCGTCCATCTTGAGCGTGACGATTGGGCTGACGACGTCAAAGTCGCCGTCAACGATTTCGTCGATACTTACGGTGTTAATGGCGAAGGCTACGACGCCGACGCTCATCCGTATGTGATTTTCGACTTTGATAACACCTGCTCCATCTTCGACGTTGAAGAGCAGCTCGCTGTTTATCAGCTTCAGGTCATGGCTTTCGCTTTCACGCCTGAAGAGCTGCCCGCCATCCTTGAGACCGGCCTCGGCGATCTCCAGGAGGACCGCACCGATCTTGGCTACGGCAACGGCTGCTACCAAGATTGGATCGACGACATTACCACCGCC